>Ga0156402_1458_pt1 | contig 95809 bp, 76 predicted proteins | sample RifOxyA3_FD_108045 | JGI IMG/M metagenome (GOLD analysis project Ga0156402, IMG submission 108045) | Lentisphaerae bacterium RIFOXYA12_64_32 | reverse complement strand
GCTGGCCCATGCGTGAGACCCCCGTGGCCTTGTGCCACGGGTGAATCGGGTTCGCCCGCCAAACGCAGGCGCCCCCCCCCTCTCTTCCCTTTCCCCCGTCCGCTGGCAGCGGACGGGGGAAAGGGAAGAGAGGGGACACGGTGCGGCGTAGTAACCAAGATGAACCCGTTCACCTGCCACACAAGGTGGCAGGGGTCTATGCTCCACCCTTTACGCATTGCGCGGACGCATGGCGGGTGACGGCCGGGCCGTGTCCGGCGCCGCGGTCACGCCCGGTCCAAGGCGGGGCAACCGGTGGAAAACAGCGAACACGGTGGTAGGTTGGCACCGGAGCGCACCCGATGGATGGACCCCAGTCACCAACCGAGAGACTCCTGGCCTCCGCCCGAGTGCGCGGCACTCCGACGGTGGCCATCCTCGTCATCGCGTTCGGCCTGGGCTTCAGCGCCACCGTGCGCAAGTCGATGACGGTGGACGAATTTTCCGTTCTGCCCAACGGTCTGGCGCTGCTCAAGCTTGGCGACTTCAGCATCGACGCGGGGGTCCCGCCCCTGGCCAAGGTTCTGCCGGCACTGCCGCTTCTGGCGGCACGGCCGGTCTTCGACCCGACGCAGTTACGACAGCACCACAACAGTTGGAAGTACGGCGGCCAGTACATCGAGGACAACCGCGACACCTTCCACTCGCACCTGATCCTGGGCCGCAGCGTGTCACTGGCCTGCTTCACCCTTGTGTGCCTGCTCGCGTCGCTGATGGCGCGCCGTCTCTACGGGCCGACCGCGGGGCTGATTGCCCTTGCCTTCACGGCGTTCAGCCCGAACCTGTTGGCCCACGGAAGCCTGGTCACCACGGACATCTATCTCACAACAGCGGTGGTCGCGTTCCTCCTGTGCTGTGACCGGTTCCTGTGCGAACTCCGCACGGCGGACGCGGGCCTGATCGGGGTCACGCTCGGACTGGCTTGCCTGTGCAAGTACACCGGGCTGCTGTTCGTCGGCGTTTTCGGCATCGTCGCGTTGCTTCTTCTGCGCCGAGAGGCGAGAAAGACTGGCGACAACTCCACACCGAGGACACGCCTGGCCCTGCAGATCGCCGGCGCCTTGGCCGTTGCCTGGCTGGTCATCTGCGCCGGTTACCTGTTCCAGGGCTTCGGCCTGCCCTTGGGCCGGTACCCGTTCGGCAGCGACGCGATGAAGACGATTCAGGGGTTGCTGCCGGCCTGGCTTCCCGTGCCGCTGCCGCAGTACTTCGTACAAGGCATTGATGTCCAAATGGCCGAACGCGGCTACTCGACCTACGTGCTCGGACGCACCAGCGAGGACGGCTTCTGGTACTACTACCTCGTGTGCGTCTTGACCAAGCTGCCCACCGCCACGCTGATCCTGGCCGCCATCGCGGCACTGGTCGACCGCAGGGTTCGGCACCGGGAACTGCCCCTGCTGCTCACCGTCGCCGTTCCGTTTGTCCTTCTGTCCCTCTCCGGTCACAAGAACATTGGCATGCGGTACCTGCTGTTCGGCATCCCGGCCCTTGCCGTGTGGATCAGCCGCATCGTTGCCGCACCCGGTTGGAACGCCCCGGAATCGCGGCGGCAGTTCCGCCTTCTGGCCACCGCCGGAACAGCAGGGCTGCTGTTCGCCAATCTGACGATCTGGCCCGACTACCTGGCCTTTTTCAACCGCGTCTGCGGCGGCCCGGACCAAGGGTACCGCTACCTGCTGGATTCGAACCTGGACTGGGGGCAGGACCTGATCGGCCTGCGGCGGTTCATGGAGAAGAACGGCATCGACCGCGTGCACCTGGCCTACTTCGGGCGGGTAAAGCCAGAGTTCTACGGTATCCGCTACGATCACCTGGGGTACGGGCCGCCGGCACGCTACGCGGCGGTCAGCGCCAACCTGCTCTGGGGCCGCATGTACTTTCTCAACGGCACGGACGTCTGGCCGTTCAACGAGGATGTCTTCGAGGTCATGCGCGAGTTGGTTCCCATGACCGTCATTGGCCACACCATCTACGTGTATGACCTGGCACGGCAACCCGCCAGTGCCGTCCGTCCGAGGTGACTTTTTCACTCTGAACAGTCCACCACTGGCCAGAACTGGCCTTGTCCGTTGACGGGACAATAGCCAAACAGATAAGCAAACAGCAACGGCAGGGCTAAACACGGCACGCGGGGCAGGGCCTTCAGGCGCGCGCGGGTGTCTAGGTGCAGGTGAGGGGTGAACGCGGCCGGAGGGGCGCTACACGCGGGATTTCGGCGGCGCCGGCGTTGACGTGCCCGGGCGGCGCGTTCGGAACTGTGCTCGTGACGTAAAGGTGTGGCGGTTGTAACCGCCGGACCTTTCTTCGCCGGACTGCCTCGGTGGATTTGCTCTGCCGCCTTCGCGCGCTTGGCGTTGGCGTCAGCGCGGCGAGCTTCTGCGCGTCGGCGCTCTCGCGCTTCGACAGCCCGAGGTCCGCGAGCGTCGGGGGCGCGTCTGCTTTCCCGTGGTTACGTGGCGTTACTGCGGGGCCGCGTTTCAACTCCCCCTTTGCCCTCTCCGTCTGCGCGAGCATTTCCCCCATCTTGCGCTCGGCGGCCAGGGCCAGGCGACATCCGGAGCGGGTGGCGGCCGGTCGCAGTCAGAAGGCCTATTCCTGAAGGTTTTCGGCCACAGCGTGGTACTGACCCAGGAGTTCCTTGCGGCGTCGATGGAGTTCTTTCCTGGTGCGGACGAACTCGACGTGCTGAGCTTTCCACAGACCATCTAGCTGCTCGGCTTTGCCTTCAAGCCGGATGATTTCCTCGACCAGTCGGCATTTCGTTTCTGCATCCATCGGGTGCCTCCGGGTTGAAAAAGGGGCGCTCGCGCCGGCAAGGATCTCGATCAAGGACAATGGGCTTGATCGGGAAGGAATCCGACGCGAGCGCCGGGGGACACCTCGCGGGGCCGCGCCGGAGAAAGAGGACAGCGGCAGCCTCGCGAGGAAAGCTACTACAGCTCGGGGACCATACTGGTGAGCAGCTCGCGCAGCCGTGCGGCGGCCTCGTTCGCCGCCTTCACGTCGTCATTGAGAATCAAGCTCATCGTGTCCCCCTTGACACCCTGCAGTCGTGCGCTCAGCGCCAGGACCTTGGTGTCCTTCTCCACGTCCACCACGCTGGTCAACTCGGCCTTGGCGGCAGCGTCCACCACGGCCTGACGGCGCGCGTCAAGTTCGAGCTTGATGGTGTTCACCACGGTCTGGCGCTCTGTGATCTTCCGCTTGTCCAGTGCCTGCTTGGCCTCGAACAGCGCCCCCGTCTCCATCAGGATTTCGAGCAAGTCCGTGGTCAGCTTTTCGGCGGTCCGACCGATCCTGTCCGGTGCGCCGGGGGCGTCGATGAATTTCTCCCGGCGGGTGCGGAAATGCTCGCGCCGCTCGACGTGAGACGCAAGCGTGGTGTTGAAGTCCACGAAGGCTTGCGACAGCTCAGCGGACATCCATCTTGACGAAGTTGCGCTGGTCATCATTGTCGGGGTTCTCCTTGGGGGTTGTGGGGTTACCTGGCGTGACTTCTGACACCAGTCATGTACGATCGAAACAACTTCTCATCGCCTTGGAACGCGGCCCTGGTCGCGGGGTCGCCCTGCCACAAGAGCGTGTCGCCCTGTTTGACTTGCTCAGCAGCGGAGCGGGCTTGATCACGTTCGGCAGCGAACGTTTCTTTGGTCGGACTGTCGGCTTGCATGGATGTCTCCTGTTTTTGGTTCAGCACAAGGACGGTTTCGGACGGGTCCGGCGGTTCGACTATGGCCACCGGGGGCACCCACGGCAGCGGCGGTGGCGGCCGGTCGCCCGGAAAAAGCGGCATCAGGTCGGCGATCACGTATAACGACGAGAAGGTCATTGTCACGCCTCCCTGAGGTTTTCGACGACCCAGCGTGCGGCCGAAACATCGCCGGACAGCGCCGCCTCGAAGATGCGACGGCATAGCCGCTCCAGCACTTGGGGATCAGACTCGCCCACGACGCGCTTCAGCAACTGACCGACCGACGGCGGCCGGCGGGGGCGGCCCCGCGGGTTGCCACTTTTCCCAGGTTCGAATTTCATTTCTGTTCCCTTCCTGAAAGTGCCTGAAAAAGCTACTTTTCCGAAACGGGCGCGACCGGGATGTACACGCAGAACGGCTCATCGTGTTCGTTCACGGCAACCGGCAACGTCACCTTGCCCTCGGTCCTTTCGGCGATGAACTCAGCGGCGCGGATGTCACCGCTCAGCGCGTCCAGTGTGAGCCGTCGACAAAGCGCCTCCAACACGGTGATGTCGCGATTCAGCCCGTACGCCTTGCGCATCTGTCGTTGCAGCGCATCCGGTGCAGCTTCGGCCAGGATCCGCCTGAACGCGTCGGGCATACACGCGGCCACCTTCGGGCGTCCGGGTCCGCGCAGGCAACGCCTCGGATCGGGACCGGCCCTGAAGGCTCCAGGTTTTTTGCAGGTTTTATCTGGCATACTGATAGGCTCCACGTCAACCGGCGGCCGGCGGGGCCAGGGCGGCACAGGCGGCCCCGTACCGCTTCGCCAGTTCTCTGGCGTACTTCGAGAGGAGTTCGACGCACATCAGTTCCGCGCCGTCACGGTCGCCGCCGAACAGGATAGGCACGTAGCGCACGCTGAACGCGGCCACGCTGGCGACGGCGGCACGCGGGTTCAGTTGTGAACGATACCGGCCGGCGGCCAGGTCGCGGAAGTCGCCTTCGACCAGCACAGCGGCGAAGTCCATGCCGCTCAGGCGGGATAGCTCATGCTCGAACCGCTCACGCTCTGCGGCCAGGCAGGTCACAAGGTCGGCCAGGGACTTCCGTTCAAGGGCAACGGCGCCTTCCAGCCCCGGTAACGAGTAGTCGCCGGCGTACAGCGTCGCCGGCTGCGTGATGATGTCCGGCCAGCGCGTGAACCGGAACGGCACTTGCTCGCGGTTGTCGACCAGCACGATCATGGTGCACCTCCGGGTTGGAAGTCGCCGCACTCACGCGGCGCCCGTGGCCAGCCGCCGTCATGCCCGAGCCGGCAGAGGCACCGGCCTACCTCTGGCGATTGCGGACACGGGTTGACGTGGCGGCAGTCGGCGCAACAGGTGCGTGAATCACGCACCTCGACGGGTGGCAGCGGCAAAGCAACTTCGGCAACATAAGCAACCTCTGGCGGCCTCTCATGTATGCGTGTATGTATGTCAGTTGCCTTGTATGGGTAGGTTAAACAAGTTGTCGATGTTGTCGAAGTTGCTTCCGGTTTGTGCTCAGCCGTCCGCGCGAACAGGGCTCGTAGGCTGATCATGGCGTTACCTCAGCGGTTGCCACGCGCCACATACAGTTGCCTTTCGCGGCCTCGCGTTTCAGCACACACAGGCCACCGAACGAGCGCCGAACGTGCCGGGACAACATCCGACTGAACTTCGTTTGCCCGGGCCTGTTCTCGAACTCAATCCACGGGAACAACTCGTTCTCGCGTGCCAGTTCTCGCACCGTGCCGGCGTCAACTTCGGCGGCGCCGCGGGCCTCATTCCAGGCGGCGAGTAGCTTCCGCATATGCTGGACTTCCTCAGTGGGTGCGGTGATGATATCGTCCTCGCCGATTGGGTTGTAGATGTCGGCTGCCTCAAGAATGCCACCGATGACGGCCGCCCAGCGGGTGAACGACGCCTTGCGTTTCGAGCCGTCCGCGCAACCGGCAGCCTGCCAGTGCGAAACGAGCGATTGCAGTGCGCCCAGGTACCGGCCGCGACGTGCCAGGGCGAAGCCGTACAAGTCTGGATGCTCAAACGTCCGAGTCTCGGTGCTCTCACCGTGGTACTCAAGTCGCAACCGCAGGCACCGGCGCGCCAAGTCCTCTGAATACGTCAAACCGTTTCCGCTCAAGCCGTAAATGGCGGTGTTCGGGAACGAGCGGTTCGTACTCTCGCCCAAGACACGATCACCGATGACCGGCGACGTGCACGCCTCCTCAAGGGACGAATCCTCGAGGTGTCCCTTGGCATTGCTGAGCAAGTAGAACCGCGAGCCGGCGCGCGCCAAGCTGAACAACCGTTTCCGCGATTCGTCCGCGTCCTTCACCGGCGGGAAGAACGTCGGCAGTGTGCCTTGTGTCAGCACTACAGCCAGGCCTAAGAGCAAGTCCTTTCCGCAACCCGGGCGATTTCCTTCCGCGTAGAACAACGGTGCGCGTTCCGGCTCGAACAGCAGTCGGCAGTGTGCCGTGAGCAAGTAGGCCAAGGCCGCGGCGCTGAACAACTCGGGCTTGTCCTCTGGGCCGGCGGCAAAACAGAAGTCGCTCAGGATCTCAGCCAGGGCGGTGCAGGCGGCGGCCGGTGTGGCGAACCGCTCAAGCGTCGGTGCATCCTCGCGCGTCCACGTCTGCAACTCAGCGGAATAACCCAGCGGTGGCAGAACGATTTTCCCTGCGTGCATAATCGGTTGCGGGTAATCACACAGGCGCTTGATAGCCGGCATTCGCCTGTCAAACTCAGGCGCGGCCAGGAGCATACGCGCAACCGCCTCGGGCAGCGTCGCCGGAACTGTCTCGCCGTCTTTGCCTGGCCGTGCGAACGTGGCGAACAACTCAAGCTCGCTCACCGCGGCCGCCGGTGTCAGCGTCACGAATTCGGGCGCGCCTACCTCACCGGCCTCGACGGCGACAAGCTCACCGCCGCGGATGAATAGGGAATGGTGCGGGCCGATGACGGCGGAAACCTCGCGGACAAATTCGATGTTCGGCCGCGCGCCACCGGGTAGCATGATCTGCGGCCGGCGTGGCCGCACGGGCTGCTTGTGCTCATTGAGGTAGGCTTGCAGGTCCGCGCCGGTCCGGCCCGAGACAAGGAAATCATCCATCCCGACTTTTGCGCCGTTCAGCGCCGGCATGAACACGCGCGAGAACGAAGCGCCGGCCGCCTCGACAGCCGCGGCGAACCGTCCCGCGGAGCGGTCGAACGTGGTGACTTTCTCAGCGTCGGTCCCGTCACTGTCGTACACCATGACCACCGCGCGGCCGGGCGTCATATACCGGGACAAGAGCGGATGCAGCGTGCGCTTGCCCTTGCCTTGCATCCAGCAATCGACACCCGTCAGGCCGATGGTAGGCACACCCGTGAGCGAGGCGGCCAGGGATTTTTTCTCCCCCTCAGTGATAATGACCGGAGCGGCGCCGTTCTCGGTCAGGTGACGGTGCACGTCAGTCGTGATGAACGGGTGAACGCCGGCGCCTTTCGGTGAGATGTACTTACAGGTTGCTCCCGGCTTGGCCAGGCGGGTCCGCAAAAACGGCTTACCGTCCGGCGTGAGCAGCGGCTTGCCGGATGCCGGGTCCATGAACGGAATGACATAGCCGCTCTCGGTCGAACGCCACCCGAGCCGGGCAACATGGTCGGGCGTGAGCCCGGACCGGCGCAGGTCCGCGAGCATCATTCCGCAGGCGGCGGACGGGGTGCCCTGTTTGCATCGGATGTGGCCTGTCATGCTACGCCCTCGCCTTCGCCAAGTTGGCCAGCTCAGCAGCGGCGTAGCGAACGCTCTTGGCGAGGCCCGGCCGCAGGTACACCGGGTGCAACGCGCCGTCGTTGACCATGCGGACGATCGTTTTCCCGGAGCAGCCCAGGAACGTGGCAGCCTCGCGCCGGCGCAACAGCCCGGTAGGTTGCTCCCCGTGCACGGGGCCGGCCAGCGGCTGTCGCAGGCGGCGCAGCGCGGTCCGCAGGTCGGCGCGGGTGATCAGCCCTGACTCGACGGCGGGGCGGGCAAACGTTTCGAGCGTGCTCAGGACGTGCGGCGTCAGTTCGGCGGGCGGGGCGGTCTGGTCTGGCATGGTCTGGTGTCTCCTAGTTTTTGACCCACTGCGGGCCTTCTAGGACATACCATACCACGCACAACCCATTGCGCGCCAGTGAGTTATGTACACAGTTCTAGAAGTGTGTACTTCGGGCAGGTGAGCACAGCGCGGAGACGGGCGGGCGGGGTGGGACTCAGGCGCGGGCGAGGTACTGTTTCCGATATCGGGCCAGCACTCGGGGCAGCAGCTTGCCCTTGGGTAGGTCGCGATTTTCGCGCCGGAACACGTCGTTCGACCGGCGCGCGATCTGAACCGGCGTCCAGTCCGGAAATTGCGTCCGGTGTCTGGCGTCCAGTTCGAGAAGCCGCTTGCCGTAGATATCGGCGTCGCGCTCTACCAAGCTTTTGCCATCGAGCCGATTTGCTTCATACAGCGCCATATCGGACACCGCACAGGCGAAAAAGAACCGCTCCACTATCATCCCGAGTTGCAGTGCTTCGTTGACGACCCCTACGCCGTGAGTCTCCGCGTCGGCCAGGCGGTCAACGGCCGCCGTCAGGGCGTTCGCCATGGTATGAACCTGCTCGACCGTGGCGGGGGCAAACTTCGGGCTATCAGGGTGCCATGCCTCAGCCATGCGCTGAACATCAGCGCGAAGCCGGCCCAGGAAATGCGCCAGGGGTTCACGCGCCGCGTCCGGCTTCAATGTATCCAGGTCGAATAGGTAACTGCCCTTGAAGTACAACGCCAAGTAGTCTCGACGCATCCAGACATTGGGTCTGGTCTTCGTGGTCTTCATTGGTTCACGCCTCCAAACTCTTGAGCAGTGCCCGCACGCGCTCCAGCGGCAGGGCATCGGCCAGCCGGTGCAGTTGCGCGCGCTCCGGGTCCGTGGCGGTGTCGGCATGGCCCGGCAGCAGGCGGCGGAACTCGGGCAGCGGCGCAGCCCGGATCAGTTCGGCGTCAACGTAGAACTTGCAGGCTGTCGCGGCAGAATCCCCGGTCATGGCGGCGAGTTGCGGCGCCGTAGCGCCAGCCCGCACGGCTTGAGTGCAGAACACATGCCGCAGGCTATGCGCGCCAAATGGCGAGCGGGTAATCTTGCGTTGTGGGATATTGGTGTCGGTCGGTTTGCCGTCCCCGCCTGTCGCCAACTGAATGATGCCAACGAGCACTTTGTCTATCGTCTTCACGCCGCGTGGACCCTCGCCCGGTTGAAGCGGCTCATCGCGCCGGCCCGCGCGCTCATACACCAAGGCCAGTTCGGGCAAGACGCGCGGCCCGGACCGAGGCAGCTTGTCCAGTGCGCTCTGAACAGGCGGCAGAATTGGCACGATGGCGGTCTTGCCTCTGGCCTTTGTCTTGATGGGCATGTACCGGATAACGTTGCTCTCCGCATCGATTGCGCGCCACTCAAGCAATACCGCGTCTTTCAGCCTCAAGCCGGCGTAGAGTTGCAGCGTCACGAGCGCGCGCCATTGGTTGCGTGGTTCAAGCCGCGGATCGGACTCAACCGACTCCAAGAGCACGGCGGCCTGTCTTGCCGAAAGCGGCCGGCGTCCCTGTAAATATTTGTCTGCCTTCCGTTGTGTACTTGACCACACCGCGTCCAGGCCGTAGCTGTCGGCCAGTTTCGACCAGACTAATGAGAGCGCACTACGTCGGTAGTTGAACGTGCTTGCGGAAATGCCCGTTGCCCACAGCGTGTCAAGGTAGGTCTTTGCATGATCAAAGGTCACTTCGCCGGCCGTGGAGAAGCCCTGGCCCTTCGCCCATGAGATGAACTCTGTTACCGTGTATGCATAGTTGCGGCGTGTGCCGGCGCTGGCCGTCGGGCCGGTTTGGAGAAACCCGTCCCATATTGCCGCCAACGGCAACGGACGTGCATCCCGACGGAGACGGTCAATTGCCAGCAGTAAGCCGGCTTTGTCCGGGGCGCGCGCGCCGTCGGCCATGCTTTGCGCTTCTTTGTTGGCAGCTTCCCGAGACGTAGCGGCGAGCGTCTTGGTCACCTTGTGCCGCGTGCCGTCCGCGCCTACCTCGGTTCGCTGATAGTACCATTTCCCGGTGTCGGCCCGCAGGTATATGACTCCGGTCCCCTTCGTTCGGCGTGGCTTGCGTCGTGCCATGGTGTTTGCTCCTACCTTGCCCGGTCTGGGTCACACTGTCCATCTCTGACAAGTAAAGTACCGCCAGACGGTGCAATAAGCAAACAGATACGCAAACAATATGGGGGTTTTCACTCTGCATTGCCATACCATCTACGTGTATGACCTGGCACGGCAACCCGCCGATGCACTGCGATCGGGGCCGGGACAGTAGGGGGCAACCCGCGCCGGCACGGAGACGACTCGGGTGCGGCAACGCGGGAGCCTTGCCGTACTTCTCCAGAGCGAGGATCCACGAAACCAACGGCGTTAGCCGGACAGGTATCCCGCCGCAGGGCCTACTCCGGCACCACGATGGCGAGATGGTCGAAGCTGAAGGTGCAGACCGTGACCGGTTTTTCTTTGCCCTTGACCGCAATAGAGCGCAGATTCTGTTCCCACACCGCCTTGGGAAGCCGTTTGTACGAATCCGGCCCGAGCACGACATCCGTCCGCAGTTCCTTTGTGCTCGACTCCAGCCGGAAGGCCAGGTTGACCGCATCCCCGACGGCCGTGTAGTCGCGACCGTGGACCGATCCCAGACTGCCCACCACCGCCTGGCCGGTGTTGATGCCGACGCCGATGCGAAACAACCCGGGCAAGTCGGGGAACTCCGCGTTGAACTGCTGCGACGCTAGGTTCATCGCGTGTGCCGTCCTCAGCGCCAACAGGACCGTCTCATCATTGTCGGCCGCGTCGGAGAGCCAACGAACCATCACCGCGTCGCCGATGAACTTGTCGACGACACCCCCGTGCCGGGCCACGATCTCACTGCAGGACCCAAACCAGCGTCCCAGCATGTCCGCGAGGCGATGAACCGGCATCTTTTCCGACATCAGAGTGTAACCACGGATGTCAGACACCAGAACCGTGATCCGGTGTACCACGGAGCCGAACGTCAGTAAGGTGGACTTCGTCTCACCCGTTTCCTCCTCATCGGACTCCTCGACGGGAGCCTCCTGGTCGGTCATGAACTCCATGATATGATCACCCACCCGAATGCGATCCGCGTTGACCAGCGCACGAGGCACCACGATGCGGGCATCGTTGACGAACGTCCCATTCGCGCTCCCCGCGTCCGTCAGGTAGTAGTTGCCGTCTCCCAGACAGCGGATCAAGGCGTGGGTGCGGGACACCTTCGAATCGTGGAGCAACACGTCGTTGGTGCGACTGCGCCCGATCGTCAGCATGGCGCCGCACACAAACTCATGTTCCTCGTTGGGAACTGGCTCGGATACGATTCGGATGGTAGCCGGCATAGGCGAACCGTTCTGTCTCTGCGGGACCAACCCCGGACGCTTGTTCTCGGGGCTCGTTCTCGTGAAAAATGTTCTCATTCATCTTAACCCGTGGTCGGGGGCACGTCAACCCCGCTTGGATGCGCGTCCGCAGGTGCGGTTCAGGGCCTAAGCCGCAAAAACCTGTTTGGATTCATCTCCGGACCGGTTGTACTTGGGGGGGGGATGCGGGTATAATATCAGGGTGTTGCGAGTGCAATCGAGTGACTCTCTCTCTGGCGCCGGGACCGGCGCGCGGGGGGTTTGTCGTTTTCGTGTCGTGAGCAACTGAGCTTAGATTGGGAATGCCACGTTCATGGCCGGCAGACCCAAAACAGTCATCCGCATAGGCACAAAACGCCCGCTGACTCAGGCGGGGAGCGGTGCGGTATCGGCACGTCCGTCGCCGGGCGGAGCCGCGGTGCTTCCCGCCCGCCCGCTCGGGCGTGCACTGCCTACGGCCCGGCCCTTGACGCCCGGGCGGAGCACGGCGCGCCGACGTCAGGCAAGGTCTTCGGCCAGCTCCATGCCGGTGTTTCTCGCTGCCCTGGGTATGTTTGCGATTCTCTTCGCCGTGGTGATCATCACGGTCAGGATCACCGGACGACGCGAGGCGGCTCAAGGCCGACCGCAAGACCGCATACAGGACCCGAGCATGAAAAAGATCATGGCAATCCAGACCGCCATCAAGGCAGCCAATCCGGAATACGAGGAGGATGGAGACTTCACCGTCGAGAACGGCCGCATAACCAAGGCGCGACTGACCAAAGCGGGGATCTCTGAACTCAGCCCCCTGATGGGAGTCCCACTCGTCTCCCTGGACTGCAGCGGCAACAAGATCACGGACGTCTCGCCTCTGACCGGCATGCCCCTGGAACTGCTCGTCTGTGTCACCAACCAGATCAAGGACCTGTCCCCTTTGAAAGGGATGGGAATCCGGCGTCTCGCCGTCAGCTACAATCCCATTGGCGATCTGACACCCTTGGTCGGGATGCCTCTGGCCCGCCTGGCGTGCGCCAAGACCAACATCACCAACCTGGAGCCCCTCCGGGGAGCGCAACTGGAGCGGCTGGACTGCAGCTCCACGGCCATCCGCGACCTGTCTCCCCTGACCGGCATGCCCCTGGAACTGCTGTCCATTCACAACACCGAAGTCACCAACTTGACCCCCTTGGCCGGCATGAATCTGAAGACCTTCTCGTTTACCCCCACGAAGATCAGGCAGGGGCTGGACACAGTCCGTAACATGTCCAGCATCAAAGAGATCGGCCTGGGTGGCTCGGATCTTTCGTCGCCGAAGGATTTCTGGGCGGACTACGACAGAGAGCAGAAAGCCAAGAATGCTCCGGCGAAGAAGTAGCGCGTCCGCACCGCGGCACGGCGTCTGAATCAGGTCAGACGTTCTTTTCCTGCCGGGTTCAACCACGGTATCGACGATGACCAGTCCCCTCATTCCCTTCTTCCGACGCTTCGCATTCCTGCTGCCGGTACTCCTGTGGCTGGCCGCGGAATCCTGTTCCGCGGACGGCGGCGACGGCCCCGCCGCCACGCCCTCCGGAACGGCAATGCCGTCAGGTGAGATCCGCAAGGTCCAGCAGGCCGAGGTGCGGGTGGCTCAACTGGTGGGCGGCGACGCCGCGCGCCGGCACTACGGGGAAGCCCTGGCCTCCCTCCTTGAACACATCCGGCAAGAGACCACGCTGAATGTGGTCCCGGAGCCGGTGATTCTGGACTCGCTTGAGGACGATCGGCTGTTCCAATTCCCCTTCGTCTATGCGAACTTCGCCGACCGCCCCGACTGGACGCTGTCGGAACAGGAGCAGACCAACTTACGGCACTACCTGGAACGCGGCGGCTTCCTGTTTATCGACGCCGGCATCAACGCGGAGTTCCTCCGTGACAACGTTGAATTCGGCCAACACCACAGCTTCGCCGAGTGGGAGGCCTGTCCGGAGTTGAAGAACGCCTTTGCCGCCGTGTTTCCGGGCAGCAGTTTCCAGCCGCTACGGCGTTCCCATCCCCTCTTCCGCAGCCTCTACCAGGGCTTGCCCGACACATCGATCCTGCCGGACACCGTGCGCAAGTATGTGGAAGAAGAGAAATGGCCCGACGGAACGTACTCCGCTGTGGGCCTGAAAGTCAACGGCCGCCTGGCGGTGCTGGTCACCCCGATCATCGCCATGGGCTGGGGACGGAATGTGCTGGGGAACTGGGTGACGGTGATCCGCTTCCGCGTCCTGGAAGGCACGACAGGGCTCTCGGACTACCTGCGGACCGCCGCCTACTCAGGGGCGCGGTTCGAAGTCGCACGCGAAGACGGGGCCAGGGACGTGATCTACTGCCAAAAGCAGGCTCTCCCCGCCTGGGTGAACGAACCCGACGGCCGCTGGCGCATCTTCCGCTACTACGGCAGCCGCGAGATCAGCGACTTCGCCCACGTCTTCTACACCCGCCTGGGCACCAACATCCTGGTGTACGCCCTGACACATTGAGTTCGGTGTGCAGGCAGCAATGTGGGCAACAGCCCCCCACCTTCGTCGTCCACTTTGTCGTCCACTCCGTTCGTTGAATTCCATGACTGCCGGCTCGGGACGCACCGGGCGAATCGATCAAGTGGACGACAACGTGGGCGACGAAGGACCGGAAACCGTACGGGGTTGACCAAACGGTTGCAGCGGATGGCGAATACGCCACCGCTGAACCGCAGCGTTCTTCGCGACACGATGCAGCGCCAGGACACGCTTCACCGCCGCGCAAACAGCTCCGGCAGATCGACCAAAGAGGACACCCGCACCGGCAGCCCCGTCTTGATCGATTCGTTCGCCGCAATCCCCGTCAAGATCGACTTGGCTCCGTCCAGGTAGCCGGCCGCGTGGCCGAGAGAGTTGTCCTGCACGCCGCGAAGGATGTCGTTCAGCAGGCGTACATCACCGCCGCCGTGACCGCCCACGTCCTTCTGGTCATACTCGATCACCTGAGCCTTGCCCCAGTGCGGTTGGAACAGGATCTGCGGAACCATGGCGTCCCGCCGGCCCTCCAGTTCGCGCATCCCCGGCATGTTGAAGTCCTCGTGGGCACCGCTGACGTATGACGTTTCCACGACGTTGAACTCGAGTCGGCCGCGGGTGCCGTTGAAGCAGGCACGGTACCCCTCCCAGGGACAGTGCGCATTCAGCGAGTAGGTCATGACCGCCTTGTTCCGATAGCGCACCATCACACCCATGGTGTCCTCGATCGAAATACCGTCACCGAACACACTCTGATCGCGGAAGTAACCGTCCTCCTTTTCCGCGTCGTAGTACAACCCGCGCAACCGTTCGTCCTTGTCGCTGACCTTCAGCGCGTAGGGGTCCTTGGCGGCGACGGCAGACCCGCGGGCGCGCGAGTAAAAATCAGTCACGCCGCGCCGTTCCGCGTTCTCCTTGCCGTAAAACCGCAGATCGCCGAGGCAGAAGACCAGTTCCGGGGTACTGTCGAGCCACCAGTTCATCAGGTCGAAATGGTGCGTGGCCTTGTGCACCAACAGCCCGCCGCTGTTGCGCTTGTCGCGGTGCCAGCGCCGGAAGTAGTCGGCGCCGTGCGACGTGTCCAGCAGCCACTCGAAGTGCACACTCAGAATGTCTCCCACCATGCCGGACTTCAGGACTTCCTTCACCTTAGTGTTGCGGGGTGAGTACCGATAGTTGAACGTCACCGTCAACCCCCGGCCGGTCCGTTTCACCGTGTCGACGATCTGCTGGCACTTCTCCGCGTCGACCGTCATCGGCTTCTCCGTGATCGCGTCACAACCCAGTTCCATCGCCCGACAGATATATCGGTGATGCGTCCGGTCCATGCTGGTTACAATCACCTTGTCCGGCTTCTGTTCCGCAATCATGCGGTCGAATTCGTGTGCCCGGTACGTCGGCACCGCCGGGTGCCCGCACTGCTGAATCAGCTTGTTGTTGAAGTCCATTCGCGCTTGGTTCGAGTCGCAGAACGCCGTCAGTTCCGCCACATCCTTGAAATCCGAAATCAGAGCATGCGTATACATCCACGACCGACCGCCTGTCCCGACCACAACGTACTTCGCTCTCATGAACCTGCCGCCTTTCTTCTGCCTGTTTCCCGGGCGCCCGCAGACGGTTCTGCCTCACCCGACCTGAAAGATTTCGAGCAAACGTTATCTTTAGACATTCAAGATACAAACATACACAAATGTTGATACAATATACGCAATCGTTTGCTCTGTCAAGTGCAACAGAGAGACCAGGGGTGCTGCGTCAGTCGCAGGTGGGAAACGCACCGCAACGGGCATCCGAGCCGTCCCACCCGACGGGCGGGATGAGGGAGCGGTCTCTGGGAGGCCGCTTGTTCACACGCGCGGCTCGGACGGAAGCGGCACCCGCCACTGACGCATCACGACCAGCGCGGACGCCGGCAGACCGGCCCGGCGCCGTTTGCGCACACAACACTCAACCGGGATCGCTTTGTCGGGCTATAGTATGGCACAAGGCGGGCAACTCTCCGCCGCCCCGGCACGGAAGGATCATCTCACACCGGACACCAGCCGACGCCGGACACCGGGCGAGGGACACCTGCCGCACGCGGGCCCGGATGAGTTGTCGCTATGGCTGTCGTTGACGTCCGCGGCAACGCACGGTAGAGAGGTATCGCAGGCAAGTGCCGCTTGCGACAGAGAAAATGGGGTGACGCCATGATCAGCAAGGAACTCCTCGATATACTCGCCTGTCCCGCCTGCGAGACCCGGCCGCCGGTTCGCCTCACCACAGACGGACAAGCATTGGCCTGTGACACATGCGGACGTCACTATCCGATCCGGGACGACATCCCCATCATGCTCGTGGACGAGGCAACGATCCCGGCGGAGTCCACGAAGAACAAAGCTTCGTGACCCCGTCGATGCCGGCCTTGTCTTTCCCCGTGCCCGCGCCACGGTCCGCCTTGCACCTTGCGACCGGTGCGTCATCCGGCGTATAATACGAGAGGATGACGATTGAGAGGCGGAGCCTGTATGGACAACAACGGCGACCACCGCAAAACATTCAAGACCACCCGCGAGATGGAGGCATTGCCCCCTACGGACTTGGCGCCCCGCCGTCCCGGGGCCGGCGCCAATGCCTCCGCAGCGCCGCCACCCGCTGCCCCGGTCGCGGGCCAGGACGCAGCACCAGCCGCGCCTCCGGCTTCCCTCCGACTCCACGAACGGCTGGGGCCGTACCAGATCACTCATTTTCTGGGCAAAGGCGGCATGGCGCTGGTGTACGAAGCCGTGGATGCCGATGGCGCGCCGGTAGCACTGAAGGTCATGCACGAGTCCCCGGAAATGCCGCCGGAGAAGCTTGAGCGCTTCCACCGTGAGGCCGAGGCGGCCAAGCGACTCCGCCGCCATCCGCACATTGTTACGGTCTACGACACCGGTGGATTCGGGCTCGACCACTACATCGCGATGGAATTGATCCCCGGGGGCCGCACCCTCGCCCACGTTCTGCACCAGGGCCGGTTACCGGTGCAGGAAGCGCTGCGGATCGGCCTGGCCGTGGCCAAAGCGCTGGAGTACGCGCACAGCCTGGGGATCGTGCATCGCGACCTGAAACCAGCCAATGTCATGATCAACGAGTTCAACGAGCCGCTTCTGGGCGATTTTGGCCTGGTGCGGTTCGAGTTCGATGACCACTACGACCTGACCCTGACCGCAGTGGCCATGGGCACGCCCAAGTACATGTCCCCCGAGCAAACGCTGTCATCCAAGAAGGTGACCCACCAGACGGATATCTACAGTTTTGGCCTGATCCTGCACGAAATGCTGACCGGCCGCCTGCCGTACGACATCCCGCCCGAGGCGGGAATCCTGGCCATCTTCGACATCATCCGCGGTGTCGAACCCAAGAACCCCAGGGCCTTGCGCCGCGAGATCCCGCGCAGTCTGGCCGCCATCCTGCTCAAGTTGCTGGAGAAGCGTCCGGAAGATCGTTACCAGCACATGGCCGATGTTGTCGCTGATCTCAGGGCCTGCGCCGAAGGCCGGCGCGTCAGCGTCCATGTGCCCACGGTGTTCGAACGCATGGACCGGATCATTTTCCGTCACAAGATCGCCGCGGCCATCGCCCTGATCGCCGTGGTCGCCTTCGTCGGAACCTGGCGGCATTTCAGGAAGCAGATCATCGAGGAGCGTGCCGCTCTCATCGTGCCGGGCGCACAGGCGACGAGCAATGCCCGAGAACTGGATTCGATGAAACGGCAGATGGCTGGCGATGCCCCGGAACTGAGTTCCGAAGAACGGTTGCTGCAGGAAGCCCACCGATTGATCGTTGACCAGCGCGACCTGCCCGGCGCCCATGCCAAACTCCAGGAGTTGCAGCGATATGCCACGGACCCGGAGTACGCCGATTCACGGGACGGCCTGAACCTTACGGCACGGTGGGAATTGGCCCGTCTGGCTCTGGCGGAAGGCAACCCGCAACGCGCCCGCGGCGAATTCCAGGCGCTGAGTGCCGCACCAAGCCTGGGGACGGCCCGCAGGCACATGCTGCAGTTCGAAACCGGTGTCGCGTGCTCCATGGCGGGCGACACGACGGAGGCCAAGTCCCAGTGGCTGGCCTTGACACGCGACGCCGGCACGGACACGGGGGCGGGATGGCTCGCGGCCGGTGCACTGGGCGACATTCCGCCGGAAACACTGGCCGAAGGCGCGCCGCGCCAGATGTCCGTGTTCCGAGCCCTCGGGTTCTGGGTCGCTTCAATCGGAACCGGCGACGACTCAAAGCGGCAGGCGTGGCGGAATTCTGCCCGCGAACCTGCCCGAAACGCGTTACCGTGGTTATATTACTACTTGGAGATAGACGACAAGAACTCGCCTTCTCAAACACCGTCCCCCGAAGGAAGCACACACCCATGAAGAACCGGCGCGACCAAAGGTGGCTTCTGGCCTTCTCCCTCATTGAGCTCATGGCCGTCACCGCCATTGTCACCAGCATCCCCGCGGCTCAGTACGCAAAAGCCCAGCAGAAAGCCCATCAGATCGAGTGCGGAAGCAACCTCCAGCAGATTGGCGTGTCCATCACCGCCTACCAGACGGGCGAGAACAAATTTCCCGACGCCGTGTTCTACCCGGACAAGCCGTTCGAGGACCCGAAGAGCATCTGCAAAATCCTGGAGAACTCGGGGGCCGGCATCCCGAAGGAGATGTGGATCTGCCCGGCAGCGCCCGACTCGCTCAAACAGCGGGGCATGACGTTCGTCTACAACGACAGTTTTGCCGGCCGCCAGTCGCTGCCGAACCCCAGCAAGGCGTGGCTGCTGATCGAAGTCAACTGCGTCTCGAAAAAGGTCCCGCCGCCGCACCCGCAGGGCTACAATATCCTCTTCGCCGACGGACATGTGATGGCAACGAACCGCCTGCCCGCGTCCATCACCTCGAAGCAGCAGGCATCCCTGGAGCAACTCCGCCGCGACGTCGAAGGGCACCGCCTGGCCAGCCTGTTCCTGAAGGACACCCCGTCCAGCGACGCGCGCTGAGCCGGCTGTGGATGCGGGGTGATCGCGCGCACGGCCGGATCCGACCGGGAACCGTAGCTCTGGCTCCCTTCTTGCTCCCTGCTCCGTGCTCCGTGCTCCGTGCTCACCCCAGCGGATCGCGAACGCCGGTTTCGTCGAACGCACGCTGCCGCTCGACGCAGGACGGGCATTCGCGGCACGGCCGTTCCTCGCCCCGGTAACACGACCAGGTGTGCCCGAAATCGACTCCGAGGCGCCCCCCGAGACGCACGTTCTCAGCCTTGCGTCGGCCTGCAAAAGGCGCTTCGACCCGAACCGCACACCCACGGTTCAACGCCAGCACCTCGTTGATGCGCCGCACGAACTCCGGCGTACAGTCCCAGTACCCATACTGGTCCTGGGCCTGCGCGCCGTAGAACACAACCGGACAACCCCGTGCCTCGGCGAACGCCGCCGCCAGCGAAAGCAGAATCATGTTCCGGTTGGGTACGTAGGTCGACGGCTGGTGCAGTTCTGCCGCGCTCAGGTTCTCGAGGCGCGGCACGGCTGGCCCGCCCCGGATCAGGCTTGACTGGCTGCCGACCAGATCCGCGTAGACGCCGATGTCCACCACGTGATGCCCGGCAACCTGCGGCAGTTGCCCGGCCTGCCAGCGCGCCATATCCAGTTCACGACTGTGCCGCTGTCCGTAACGAAACGACAGCACGTGAACCGGGTTGCTTCCTAGTTCCTTCACGACGTGATGCAGCAGGACCGTCGAGTCCAGTCCGCCGCTCAGCAGTACGGTTGCCGCAGTCATGCGCTCTCTCCCTGCTGCCGCCCAATCGCTTTCTCGCAATCCTCATCGCCATCGCGTCTTGATGGCCAACACCGCAACGGACACCGGATCGATAGCCGATTGCACCCCTCCAAGCGCAGGCGGCCCAGAACCCGAGTCCAGCCCCGACGCCAGGGGACTGGCCGTTGGACTTACCCCTTCAGTTCCTCGAGAATCTGCCGCACGGCGGCTTGCGGGTCCGGGGCCTGTCGGATCGGACGCCCGACGACGATGTAGTCAGCGCCCGCGGCGGCGGCGGCACGCGGCGTCATCACGCGCTTCTGGTCATCCGTTCCCGAACCGGCCGGCCGGATGCCGGGCACGACGAGGACGAACTCCGGCCCGCAGGCCTGCCGCAGCGCGCCGATCTCCAGTGCGGAGCAGACAACGCCGGGAATGCCGTTCGCCTGCGCCAGACGCGCCAGGCGCACCACCTGCTCGGCGGGGGTTGCGGCCACGCCCGTGGCCCGCAATTCCCGCTCATCGAGACTGGTCAGGACGGTGACCGCCACGACGAGAACGCCGCTCTTCTGACCCGCCTCGGCAGCCGCCGCCAGCATGGACGGCCCGCCGCCCGCGTGGACGTTGACCAGGTCGGCGCCGATGCCGGCCGCGGCGCGCACGGCTTCGGCCACCGTGTTGGGAATGTCGTGATACTTAAGGTCGAGGAACACACGGCTCCCACGCTCGCGCACCATCCGCACGGCATCCGGGCCGTGGCGGGTGAAAAGCTGCTTGCCGATCTTGTACCACGGCACCAACGGACCAAGCTGGTCGGCCACGCGAGCCGCTTCATCCAGCGTGTCCACGTCCAATGCCACGATGAGCTGCGTCCCCGGGTTCGCCTGTACTCCCGTCATGGGTTCTCCTTGGTCATTTTTGCGTCCTCCCCTGCCCGCCCGGCTCCCGCGTCCGACGCCGATGGGCCGGCAAGTGCTGCGGAGCGGGTTTCCGCGCCCGCCGCCGCACCGCGCGAGGCCAGCACGCCCGACAGCCGCCACAACAGCGTGATGAGGTAAATGACGGGCAGCAGCATCCCATACCGTGCTGGCCACGGAACGATCATCCACGTTCTGGACAGGTCGGACAGCACGGTCCCGCGCACCATCACCAAGGCGATGAGAAACGACACGTGGACGGCGAGCACCGGAACCAGTCCGAGGTAAAACAACGCACTGTGCGCCAAACGGATCTCCAGCCGCAGTTGCACCGGGCCGTCGTCGCGCGTCAACTCGAAGAGGAAAGAAGACAATTCCAGCAGGTACCAGATCACGGCATAGCAGGCCACGACGGCCATCAGCAGCAAATAGAGGTTCTCATCGGCCCGCAACCACCATGACACGAAAGGCGCCAATCCAAGAGTCAACACCGCGGACACCTTTATTCGCCCGAGAGTGTCCGCCGCGCGCGGCGATGCGCCGACAGGCAACGGAATGGCCAGGCTCGCCAGAGCCACTCCGATCAGCGGCAACAGAACCGCATTACTGAGGTCACCGAATGGCGTTCTGGCCAGCGGGGGACAGACCAGAAGGATCAGTGTGGCCAACCACGCATAGGCCAAACCGTCCAGGCAGCGTGCGAGGCGAGTCAGAATCCTATCGGCAGACTGCATGCAACTGTGTCACAGATTGTCGAGGTACCGTGAGTACTGGGTGTGGTCCATCAACAGGTCCAGTTCTTCCGGCTCATCGTATTCCATCTTGTAGAGCCAGTGCTTGTAGGGATCCAGATGCAGGAGCGTTGGGCTGTCGAGGACCTCACGGTTAATCTCCAAGACCCGTCCCGAGAGCGGAGAACGCAAGTGCCGCACGTCGCCCGACTCCAGGTGCAGATGGATGCACAACGTGTCCATGTCCAGTTCATCGCCCTCCATGGGAAGGTCGATACTCAGGACTTCCTCCAGTTCCTCGGTCAAGTCGTGAGAGATGCCGACCTCAGCCACCTTGGTCTTGGGGGTGGCCTTCGCCCACATGTGCTCGTGGCTGTAGGACAAACCCGACGGACACTCGATCATAATCCCTTACTCCTCGCCAGCATCACACCCGCTAACCGCCCCCCCACAGAACCGAAACCGCCCGGGGCCGAATACTCTTGAGGCCCGTGGTGCGGAATGCAAGCCCGGTCGACGTCGTTTTTGTTTCGACGGTTCGCAGCTATGTTATAAGAGACAAGCGCTGGTTTTTCAAACAACTCTGGAAGATTCTTCGGAGTCGGGCGTTGACGCCACGGGGCGGGTGCTTGCCGCAATTCCGATCCGGGTCAACCGAGTATGCCGGGAGGACACCGAGACATGAGCGTGACCGAAAGAAAGTACCTGGTGAAAACCGTCGAGGGCGAGGAACTCGGCCCGGCCGATCAGGATCAGCTCAAGAAGTGGGTCGAGACGGGCCGGATCACGCCGGTCTGCCAAGTCCGCTGCACCCTCCTGAAGCGTTGGGAGAAGGCCCGTGATATCACCTTCCTCAAAGAGTTGTTCGATGCGCGCCAACCGCCCAAGAAGGACCTGCCCGTAGGCCCCTTCGGCCACGTCCTCCAGCGCATCACGCTGCGTGCCGCTCGCGTCGAAATGCGTTCCGGACTGCAGCGCAACAAGCCAGTCGAATACGAAGCCGCACCGGTCATGCTGCGGTTACTGGCTGGGGTCAGTGACTTGCTGATCATGCTGTTCCTGGCGATTGTGATCTACCTGGCCATGGCCGGTCTCTATGTCGGGGGCACGGTGGACTCCACCAGCGCCTTCTATCTTGGCCTGGCAATCTTCTATCCCTGTTTTCTCCTGTATTATACGGGCACCATCTCGTCCCGATCCCAGACGCCGGGACACAAACTTTGGGGTCTCATGGTCGTACACAAGAAAGGCGACGAACTGTTTCTGTTCCGTTGCTTTTGGTTCACGCTCTTTATGCTCATGTTCGGCATCACGACTCCGTTCGTCATGTTCGTGTTGCCTTCCGGAGGCGCGCTGCAGGACGTCTTCTCCGGGGTGCGCGTGGTCAAGACCAAGATCGTCGGAGAAGCGCGGTAGACCGGCTTAGCATCTCCGAACGGAATGACGCACGGGGGCTGGCTGGTCCCCGTGGCAGGAACCCAGCCGCCGCGTGCAACGCGGCCACCTCGCCGCATCCGGAACTGCGAGGTTCCAGGGACTCCGCCGTCTCGACGCAGGATGACCTTTTCGAGCAGGTTCTGGCTATGGCGACAGACAGGGACACATCCGCAACGGGCCCGGCCTCGGAACGCGCGACCACGGCGGCGCGGCGTTCGTCCCTGATCATCTTCCGCTATGTGGCGATCGAATTCCTCACGCCGCTGACCTGTTGTGTCCTCGGGTTCCTGACCCTCTTCGTCGTGGCGGATGTCTTCAACGTCCTGCGCGATCTTGTGGACAACCAAGCGTCGGTGTCTCAATCGGTGCTGTACTTCGCGCTGCGGCAACCCGCCAACCTGCTCAACGTCCTGCCCATGTCGATCCTGTTGGCCGCCAGCTTCACCGTTCATGTGCTGGGCCGACACCACGAGATCCTCGCCCTGCGCGCCGCCGGCCTCTCGCTGATGCGTTGCTTCCTCCCGATCTGGATCACGGCCCTGGCCTTTGCCGGCCTCTCCCTGTGGCTCAACGAGGATTTGGCCCCCACCGCGTCGGTCCGTGCCGAAGAACTGCTGAACCGCCTCACGACGCCCCCGGAACGCCAGCACATCAGCAAAGAACGACTGGCGTTCCGAAACAGCACCGGGGACCGGGACTGGTTCTTCGAGGCGTTCAGCCGTACCGAGCAGCAACGGGGAGTACTCATCAAGCAATTCCGCCCGGACCGCACCATTCAGTGGGAATTGCGCGCCGATCGAGCGCAGCACGAGAACGGGAAATGGACGTTCTACGACGGAAGTCTCAGCGTGTTCGACGCCAAGGGCGCCCTGCCGGAAGGTCCCGAAGAACGTTTCGACGTGCGCGAAATGCCGGAACTGGGCGAGTCACCGGGGCATATCCTGAACAGCCTGAAGCCTGCCGGAGAACTGTCCGTGCGGGAAATGTGGCAAATCCTGCGGACTGAACCGAACCTGCCACAGAGCACCCGGAACGTGTTCCTGACCACCATCTGCTTCCAACTGAGTTTCCCGCTGGCGTGCGTGATCGCCGCGCTGCTGGGCGTGGCTCTCTCCCTCAGCCGCGAACAAGGCACGGCTCTGAAGGGCTTCGCCATGGCTGTCGGCATTATGGTGCTCTACTACATAGCCGGGCAGTTTGTTGTCCTCCTGGGCAAGAACGGCGTCGTGCCGCCAGCTTTGGCAGGCACCGTCCCCACGATCGCGTTTGCCGGATGGGGTTTCTTGGAGATGTTCAGGAAACGGTGACTCCGAGAGGAAACCTGACTTGGATCAGGTGACATAGCGAGATACGAACAGGACCTTGCCCTTTTAAAAAAACGGCCGCTTCGACCGTCATCCAAGTGGGACCCTTGCAGGAACTGGATCTGACATCATGACACAACGAAACCCGGACAGCAAACCCGAGTCCGTCGCGCCCGAACCGGTCGCACCAGGGAATCCCCCCGCGTCTCCCCCGCCGGCCCAGCAACCAACGGCGGCAGGTGCCCCGGAGTGCTCGCCGCCTGTGAGAACAGACACGCCAACACCGCCGCCGCAGAATGGCGCTCCTCCGGCTCCACCGAGCGTGACGACCTCACCCAGCGACGCACCCGCCAAGAAGGGACATGAGCGCAGACGGTACGCCGGCGGCGATAGGAAGCGACACTTGTCCATGTCCGAACGCTATCCTAATCCGCCAAACCTGATCCCGCCCATTCGTTTCACCTTCGGGAAACCATCTCGCTTCCGGAAGATGCTCTGGACCTTCGAAGCCGCCGTCCTCTGCGTCGTCTTCTACTACTTCGGCCTTCGCCCATATCAGAACTTCCAGAAACTCATCCCCAAGCCCAGTTCCGCCAAAGTCCAGCAGGGACCGCAGGTCACCGCTTTGGGCGACAAGGCGCGCACACTGAAGGGGCTTAAGGAAGTGTCACCGGCGTTTCTCGCGCCCCTCGAGGGGTTGGCCCCTGGCAGTGTGGCAGCCCAGAAGGCACAAGAGATCACGTCCCAGGAGTACTCCTTGCCCATCGAAGTGGAAAACAGCCTCGGCATGCGGTTCCGCCTCATTCCACCAGGGACCGCTTTGATAGGCAGTCCGGAGTCCGAGCCGGGCCGCTCTCTGACGGAAATCCAGCATGTAGCGCCCGTGCCGTGGCCGTTCTATATGGGAAAGTGCGAGGTAACGCAACCCCAGTGGGTCGCCATCACGGGCAGCAACCCGTCCAGCTACAAGGGCACCATCCAAGGCGTGAAGGACCGCCCCGTCGAAGAGGTGTCCTGGCACGATTGCCAACGTTTCACACTCGCCCTGTGCGAGAAAGAGGGCCTCCCACCCGGCACCTACCGCATGCCCACGGAAGCCGAATGGGAGTACGCGTGCCGCGCTGGCACCACGACCGCTTACTGCTTCGGGGACGACCCAAGTCAACTCGGCGCCTACGCGGATTTCAAAGGCAACAACGACGGCATGACCAACCGTGTCGCACAGCGCCGACCGAACGCCTACGGGGTCTATGACATGCACGGTAACGTGTGGGAATGGATTCTGGAAACGTTCGCTCCGTACCCCGGGGGAGCCCCCATCGACCCGGAGACCGCCGGTTGGCGTTCTCTGCGCGGCGGCAATTGGCACGAACCCGCCGAGACCTGCCGCTCCGCCAACCGCTGCCGACTGCCACCGGCGTCCAAGGGCAACATCCTCGGCTTCCGATTGGTTCGAGCCCTGCCCGAACTCACCCCGCCCAGCCCCGCCACAACGCAGCCGCCAACCGTGGCGCCAGACGCCGTCGCCACCCCCGCCACCGCAACAACACCTCAGACGGACACAGCACCGGCTGCCGCTGCGACAGCGCCAGCCCCCACAGCGCCCGCCACCGGCACGGAAGCGCAACCTGCCGCCAAACCAGCGGAGACCAAGCCGTAACGTGAGTTCGGGAGTGTGCTGGTCGATGGCGCCCCCGTCACCGCGTCATCCTGCCCCCACCCGGTTACGGAGAACCGGGGTTCCAGGTGCGCCGGCACACGCTGCGGGTGACCTCGGCCGATGAGCCCGGATTGTTGCACAAGTCGCGTTTTTTCTCGACCTGTGCAATAAGGGCGGCTTGGCGACCCCGCCGGCCTTGTGCCGGTGGTGAAGCAGGTCCAACGGCTAGCCGATCCGCCTGACTACCCCCTCTTCTCCGTGCGGACCGCGGCCGCGGTCCGCACGGAGAAGAGGGGAAACGCGGGCGGGCGGCGGTCCATTTTGGCCAACCAACATCTTTCACCACCGGCGCAAGGCCGGTGGGGTCGGGTTATTGCACAGGTCGAAAAAGAAGAGGCGATAGAGCCATGCCCTGTGCCGCTGGCGCAGCCAACCCTTGGTGGTAGCGTCTCGGGGCTGACTCGGGAGCGGGCCGAGCTGTTGATGTCAGCCCGCCTCGCCGTGCTTTGGCCATCGGGGATACATCACCCCAGCTTTGCCCCCACCTCACGGGCCTGTTTCATCAGGTCGCTGCGTTTGCGCACGGCGCCCTGCTCGTTGAGGCCAAGCCCCCGAATCACGTGGTTCTCGGCGAACCGAAGCCACTTTGTCAGCGCCGAACCGTAGCGCTGTGCGACATCCGCAAAATCCTCCACCGCCGGGTCGCCTTGGGTCAGGATCAGGACCGCCTTCTTGCCAGGCTTGAGCCGAGACTTGAAATCCGGCGCAAAGAAACTGTAGGTCCGGTCGAAGAAGCACTTGAATTGCCCCGAGACATCGGCGCAGTAGATGGGGGAGGCAAACACCACCGCGTCGGCCTCGGCCATCGCCTTCAGCACCGGCGTCAGATCGTCCTTCAGCACACAGATCTCCGACGCGGACTTGCACGCCTCGCAAGCGACGCAACCCTTGTACGTGAGCTGGCCCAAGGAGAACTCCTGCACGCTGGCGCCGCGCGCAGCCACTTCCTCCAACACCGCACGCGCCAGGATGGTGCTGTTCCCCTCCCGCCGTGGACTGCCAAGAATCGCGATGACCTTCATAGAACTTCCCTCCTCATCTTTTTCACAACGTGCAAGGTATCCTGAAACCACGCCACCGTCAAGCCCAGGTCGGTTGCGGTCGGTTGCAGCCAGGGCTGTTTCAAGATTCGTGACCGTCACGTGCGGCGAGTACCCCCGGCGTGTCCCCACGCCGGGGGTGGCGACCTGAGGACAGGCCGCCCCTACTTGGTATGCGCGGAGGCGTGGCCTTCCGAGACGCGGGGCCGGATCTTGAAACAGCCCTGGGGTGCAGCAGGAGGTCCGTTTGTCGGCGGACGTATTGCGCTCCTCGCACCTGCCTGGCTTGACACGTCGTTGAGCGCGCATTACGTTGCTTGTACGTTTAAGCAGACTTGACGGGAGCGGGCTGTGAAGTCGCTGTCCGACATTGCCAGAGAACTCGGGGTCTCGGTCACCGCGGTCTCGTACGTCTACAACGGCAAGTGGCGCGAGAAGCGGATCGGTGCGGACCTCGCACGCCGCATCCAGGAGCGCCTCACCGCGGAACAGGCCACCCCGAACGCCCTCGGCAACCAACTCCGCACCGGTCGGACACAGACGATCGGCATCATCCTCGCCGACCTGACCAAGCCCTTCTACCTCGACCTGCTCTGTGGCCTCGAGCAGACCCTCGCTGCCGAAGGTTACCTCTCACTGCTCTGCCACAGCGACATGGGCCGCCGCGAAAGCCATTACCTCGGCGAGTTGCTGAGCCGCGGCGTCGACGGCATCATCATGGCGCCGCACCGGCCCGACGCCATCACGACACAACTTGAGACCCTCCAAGAACACCGCATCCCGATCGTGTTGGTCGACAACTACCTGCCCGACTCCAATCTGGATTTCATCGTCACGGACAACCGTTGGGGGGCGTACCAGGCCGTCCGGCACTGCCTCGCGCAAGGCTGCCAACGCATCGTTCACATCATTGCCTCCGCCTCCCCCCTGGCGGCCATCCGCGACCGCTACGACGGCGCACGTCAAGCGGCCACGGAGGCCGGCCTGGACGGAGACGGGTTCCAGATCGTACCTTCCCTGGCGGGCCTCGAATCGTACCTTGCCGGCATGTCTGCCCGAAAAGACCGCACCGCCATCGTGGCTGCAAGCTTCCACGATTTCGGCCCGGGCTTCCAAGCCTTGGCGCGGTTGAAACGGCGCATCCCCCGTGACTTGGTGCTGGTGGGTTTCGACTCCGTGCCCATGGAAACCCTGGGGGACCTCTGCGCTTACGTCGACGAACCGATTCCGACCGTCAGGCAACGCGGCCTGGAGATGGGTGCCCAGGCGGCGAAACGGCTCATGACCCGCCTGCACGGCAGCACGCGCGGCCGGTGCCGACGGTTCATCAAACCGGAACTCTTGTTTGCGACCAAGAGCTGATGAAGGAAGGCTCCCGACAGATGGTGTCATCATACAAGCAGAGTCATTCTGACCGCGATCGGCACAGACAGCGAAGCCTGGAGAGACAACGATGATTACACTCTGGGACAATGCCCCCGGCCTGGACCTGACGCTGTCGGCGGATGTGCCGGCGCTGGAGCCGTACCTGCTCGACACCACATCCGCTCGACCTGCGGTCATCATCTGCCCCGGCGGCGGTTACATCCGTCGCGTCGATCGCGAGGGCGAGCCCATGGCACGATGGCTGAACGGGCTCGGCCTGCACGCGTTCGTGCTCACGTACCGCGTACACCCCTACAAGTACCCCTACCCTATCCTGGACGGCAAGCGAGCCGTGAAGGTCGTCCGGCACCGGGCGGCTGAGTGGCACGTCAAGCCTGACATGATCGGCATCATGGGGTTCTCCGCGGGCGGGCACCTGGCCTCAACCGTCACCACGCATTTCGACGAGTATGAGTCTCCGCCTGTGGACGACGTCGACGCCGTGTCCTGCCGGCCCGACTTCGCCATCCTCTGCTACGCCGTCATCAACATGGAGGCGTCGTTCGCGCATGGCATGTCCGCGACCAACCTTCTCGGAGCGGATGCCACTCCAAGCCTGCTCTCGAAGTTCTCCAACGAGAAGCATGTGACCCCCAACACGCCCCCATGCTTCCTCTGGCATTCGACCGGCGACACCTCCGTACCGGTCGCGAACAGCCTGCTGTTCGCGGACGCGCTAGCCCAGAACGGCGTGCGCTTCGGACTGCATGCCTACCCGGGTGGCCAGCACGGCTGGGGACACAACTGGAACGGGAATGACGGCAGCAGTTGGAAGGAGTCGTGCCAGGAGTGGCTGCGCCTGATGGCCATTGCCTGACCGCCAACGGCACGGGCCACCTGAACGCCTTGACAGATCCCGAGGTCGGAATGCAGACGCTGAACAGGGAGAACCACAAATGCCACTGAGGCCCTCCTCCGTTGCCTGTCGAGTACTCGCGGCTGCCCGTGGCCACGGGCCGCGACATATGGAGTGCGGCGTCGCGGTCCGGGCAGGGCACTCCAGCCAAAGCGGTGTCGCGTCTGCCTTTGGCAGACTTGCCACCGCACTCCATAGCGCGACGTCCCCGAGAGCCCTGGTGCCGTTGCGGGAATCGCGCACCTCTCCACGCGTCGGCACCGCCGGGACGCGAACGACCATCCTCTTTCTCTTTGGGATGCTCACGGCAGGCAGCCTGGCAGGCACACCCTCCGCGGCGCCCGAACCGGTCCGCAACCTGCTCGGCACACACCCGGCAATTGTGCCGTCCGGCCCCGAGATCCAGTACCGCCAGGACCCGGACGGGGCCGGACTGTCCGCCACTCTGGCGCCCGGCAGTGCACCGGGAAGTGTTTCCCTCGGTCCGGCCAGTTTCCCGTCCGGCACCAGCCTTCTCCGACTCACAGCCGCTATCACGTTGACCGGAACCTCCGTCTGCGAAATCTCGGCGGTGTTCACGGCCGGCGACAAGGCCCAACCTCCGACACAACTGCCGTTCTCCCCGCATGCCGCGCAAAGCAACGGCGTGTTCCAGGACCTCTCCATCGCGGTTCCGCCAGCAACGGACGGTGTCCGTATCGAGTTCCGCGTCACCCCCGCCGCCGGAAGCGAAGCCGTCCTGCACCTCCGCTATCCGTGCCTCACGGTGCTGCCGGTCCCCGCCGCGCCGCCATCGCCGTCTGACGGCACCCTCTTCCGGCACAGCTTCTCGCACCCGGACTGCCGTGCCGATCTGGTCCAGGGCGCACCGACCCCGTATCCGGCCTGGTCGTGCGTCCAACCGACCGCACCGGGCAAGACCGGTCCGGGTCAGCTCGTCAAGCAACCGCAGGACGCCGCCTGGTTCGCCCTGCCGGCGCAACAGGTCATTGCCCGCGGGACCGTCACCTTCTGGCTGCAGCCGATATGGGAGCCGGGCGATGCACGCCCAGGCGATATGCTCAAACTGTCCCAGGGCAAGGGTGCAATCCTGATCCGGAAAAACCACGGTTGGTCGTTCCTCTTCGTGCTTTGGGACGGTGATCACCAGTCGCGCTCGGTCTCGTGTGACCTGAAGAACCTGGCGCAGGGACAGTGGACCAAGGTCGAAGCCGCCTGGGACGCCGAGACTGGACTGCGATTGAGCGTCAACGGCGTCGCCCTGGCCACCAAGGAGTGCACCTGGCCCGTGCCGCCGCCCGAACCGGTCGGGCTCCGACTGGGTCAGAGCGAGTACGACAAGCCGGAACGCGCACCGTACGTTCTGGACGAGGTGGAGATCCGGGTCGAGCCCATGAAAGGAGCGCTCTGACCATGATGACCACACCACGAACATGGAAAAACCGGGGATGGACACGCGCCAGGCCCGCGATCACCATACCACCCAACTTGGACGTCCGTCGCATTCGCAGTGACAGGCCTGGAACCGGGCCGCGGGCCGCCCCCGTTCGTAGTCCCGCCGTCAGGCGGTCCCCGTTCCCCATGGCCACGCGAGCCCCGGACCGCGTAAACGCGGGACTACAAGCCTGGGCACTCTCCCACTTCGACGTTCAACGTTCGACGTTCGGCGTTCGACATTCGTATGTCATGCTCGGCACCGCTCTGCACGGCGTGTCGCTCGCAGTGCTCCTGTCACTCCCCGCGTTCGCCGCGGACAAGCCGTTCCCGCCTGTGCCGCAATGGGAGAACCTGGGCACGATCGACATCGTCCCGTGTCCGAAGCGGATCGAGTCCGCCGGCACACTCACGTGCGGGGAGAACACACCCTCGATCTTCTTTCTGCCCGACGCCGAGCGGCAGACCGAGACCGGCGCCGCGGAGATCGCCGCTCGCATCACAGAGTCGGGCGGCAAGGGCCCAGTGCCAACGCCAGCCCCTGATCTAAAGACGGTAACGGCCGCGCTGGCCGGCCCGGCCATCCTCATCGGGTATGGCCGGGACAGCCTTCCTGAGTCCGACATCACCCACGAATACCAGGGCGTCAGTGCCTGGGACGAGGAACAGGGCTATGTCATCGCCTCGGCCCAGGTGAACGGCCATGACGCGCTCTTCGTGTGGGGCCGCGAACCGCTCGGAGCGCTCTACGGCTGCATCACACTTCGGCACTTGGTGCAGCGTGAGGGCGAGGCCGTGGTGCTCCACAAGGCCAACGTGGTCGACTGGCCGGACTTCAAGCGCCGCGTCACCAGTGGCTTCCAAAGCCCGCGGGACGACACGGAAACGGTGCTCGCTCAAGCCCTGGAAACGGCAAAGCGCTTCGTCCGGCGCGCCGCCCTGCTAAAGTGTAACCTGATCTCCCACGAGTCCTGGCCGCCGATCGACTACCTGCGTGAGCGCGACCTGAAACTCATCGAGCAACTCATCCCGTACGCCAGGGCTTACGGGGTCCGTTTCCACATCCTGCACCACACCAGTGTCGGCTGGGTCGAGCGCGACAAGGACGATGCGAAGTACGCCGGGGTGCCGAATCTCCGCGGCTACTACATGTCCTGGTCCCGTGACGACCTGCTCCGTGAGAGCATGGACCGGTTCCGGAACGAGGTGCGCCGTATCGGAACCAACACGGATTGGGCCTTCCACTACCCGGACATGTTCGAAGGCGGATGGCCGCAGCGATCCGAGTCGTGCCGGCAACGCTGGGGCGATGACCGGGCCGCGGCCGATGCCTGGTTCGGCAACGCCCTCTACCAGACTCTCAAGAGCGAATCACCCACCAGCCGGCTGGAGTTGATCAACTACCCCTACGGCATGAACCTGGATTACCCGGGGAACGCCAAGTCACAGCAGTACTTCGAGAAGATCTCCGGCCTGCTGCCCGACGGTGTCCTGCTCGCGCGTCGCGAGGGCACGCGCGACGCGTTCGCGTCCTGGTGGCGCCACATCAGGCAACCCCTGGCCGTGTGGTGGTCGCCGGAGACGTTCTGGGGCGCCCGGGCGCTGGCCCCGGACATGGCGTTCCTGAAGAGCGCCTGGCGCGGCGAGAACGCCGATGCCGTTTACGACTGCCTCACGGTACACTCGCGCCCGGTCCTGGATGTCTCGGGCTACACCGTCGCGGAATACTCCTGGAACGTGTCGGCGCCCGGCTCGGGCATCTGGGGCCCTGACCCTGCCGCCGACACAACAAAGGCTGCCTCGGGCGTGGCCGATGACTACGTCTATGACCGGGTCCTGGCGCCGGACGGGTCACGCTGGGATCGCTGGACCTACCTGCAGGGCCGGTTCGAACCCCGCGCCTTCAACTACGATCTCGTCGAGCGCTGCTGCCGGCTCATCTACGGCAGCGCCGTGGCGCCGGCCATGGCCGAGTCGCTGCGCTGCGCCCCGCTCGTTGCGGAGAGTTACTGGTCTTCGGACCCCGTCATCGCGGCGGCACTGGCGGAGTCCGCAGACCGCTCGTTCCTGGCCCTGGCGCCGCTCTGGGGCAAGAAAGAACTGTTCCAGAAGTCTCCCGGAAGCCAAGTCGACACCTATGCCGTCTACACGAACATGATGAAGGTCAACACGGACCTGCGGGCTATCCTTGGCGCCAGGGCGGCCAAGCTCGAAGCGGACGCGAGACTCGACACGGCCAGGACCGACCCGACCCCAACCGCCAGGAGCGCGGCAGCGAAGGCGGCCGCGGAGTCTGCAACTCAGGGCCTGGCCTGCATCGAGAAGCGCCGGGCCGAGCTCCGCGACGCCTACGCCCAGTTCGACCTGGAGGGAAAGCCCTGGTACATGCTCCTGGCGCCAGGCTACCGTAAACGTGAAGACGTCGAGAAGAAGCTGGACGCCCTCGTCGGCGGCCTCAACCTCGTCGGCGAGGAGGCCGAGGCGCTGGCGAATTCCGCGTCGTCCAGCGCTCAGCGCCGACACATCCTGCTGCCCAAAGCCTCCCGCCCGTTCACGATCGACGGAGACGCGTCGGACTGGCCGCTCCTCAATCCGGTGCTCGTCACGGCGGCGCCCGGCACCGATCCGGCAGCGACCGCCCGACCGGCGAGCCGTGCCGACGCCGCAGCCGTCTGCTACCTGGCGTGGGACGAGACCTGCCTCTACCTCCTGGCCAAGGTCGTCGATGACGCCGGGCCGAAGCCGGCCACGGGCGCCCTCACGACCGGCGATGCCGTCTGCCTCTGGCTGAACGGCAACCACTACGCCGCCGGAATCGGCCCGGACGGCACCGCACGACTCGAAACGTACGCGGGAATCCCTCCCGTCAACGCCGTGGTTGCCATCCGCCCCGTGCCCGCCCACAGCCTGGTGCCGGACTTCGCCCTGCTCAGCCAGGCGCCCGAAGGAATGGACGGCCAACCTGGCTACATCGTCGAAATGCGACTGCCTTGGGAGCCTACGCGTGTACGGCCGGGCATCGGGACGAGCATCTGCCTGGCGCTCGGACTCTACGACCAGGACAATGCGCCCGAAACCAGGCAACGGGTCTTCCCTGCGACCTGCAAGCCGCTCGACGCCGGCGGGCTGCTCACCGACTACGCAGCCGCCACGCTGACCGGGGAAAGCCCGATCCGTTTCGAACTTGCCGACGTGCGAAAGGAAGACCGGACTATGGCGCTGGGAACCGATTCGATCATCCACGCGCGGCTGATCGTCGGCGCCCCCGTCGACCTGACCGACCTGCGCGTCCGCGTCACAGCCCTCGGCGCCGACGGCACGACGCTCGCATCCGTACCCCTGTCCAGCGTGCCCGGGTTCCTGCGCCAGGGCAAGGATTGGCGCTCCGACCCGCTTGAGTTCAACGCCGGCCGCGCGCGCCCATCCGTTCCGCTGGTCTTCACGGTGACCGCCAACGACCTGGGATTCCGAACCGAGTTGACCATCAAGTAGCGATCGCGACGAAGGTTGCGGTAACGAATACGCAGGAGGAACCCCAGATGCTCACACGCCGTTTCGCCCAAGCCTGCCTCACCCTCTGCCTGGTAGCCCCAGCCCTGTACGGCGTGCGCATCGAGTCGGGCTGCATGACGGCGGAGATCGGCCCGCTGGTGTCGCATGTCGCGCTGGGGCCGCAGCGGATCCTCGAACTGGAACCGTTCTACCTGGCGGATCAGAACTGGAAGACCATCGCCAACTTCGGCGATCCGCAGCCGGAGACGACAACCGCGGACGTGGTGGTCACGCAGCGCGCGGCCAAGACCGCACCCATTGCCGGTGAGGCGATCTACACCCTGACCGAGACGGGCATCCGGATCGAGCAGTCACTGGAGATCAAGCCTGACAGCGGCGCCTACTACGCGGCCCAGGGCTTCTACCTGGCACGCTCCGTCTTCGGCGACGCTCCCCTGACGCGCAACGGCGAAGCCCTGCACCTCGACCCGGCCGCCTGGAAGACGACGGCCGTCGACCACGTCACGGTCGCCACCACCTTGGGCGACTGGGAGTTCATCCTGACCGCCGATGGCGGCATCCGTTGGGAACTGTGGTCTATGTGCGGCCGAACCTGGGGACCGGAGGAACGCAAGACGTTCGCTTTCGTGTATCTGTTCAAGGACGTCCCCGCGGCCGGCCTGAAGCTGCACCTGACATTCGAAGCGCGATTCCTCCCAAAGCCGGGGTGGGCGACGACAGTCGACCGCCTGATCGCGGAACAGGCCACGACCACCATGCGCCAACTGCTGGCGCAGTACGGCGGCCAGGTGCCGGACGACGCACTCCCCCGCGACCCGGTCCAACGCGCCGACGCCGTCGCCAGGCGCGTCATGGATGCCACCGCCGACCTCGATCCGACCGGCCTCGACCCGCGGTCGGGCATCATCATCCCGGAACCCAAGGAGCGACGCTGGGGGCGCGGCGCCTTCGCGGTCCCCGCGAAGTTGGATGTCGCCTGCACCGCCGCCCACGCCGCCGCAAGCGACGTCATCGCCGCGGAACTGGCGCGGTTCGGCGTCGGCGTGAACCGCGTCGATCCGTCCGGCTCGGCGGCGGTGCTACTGGGCGTCGCGTCGACGGACGCCGCCGTTGGCGCCGCCTGTAAGCGCCTCGGCTGCGCCACCACCGCCCCGGAGGGTTACGTGCTGCACGTGACACCGCACCAGATCCTGATCGCCGGCACGGACGATCGCGGCGTGCTATACGGTGCACAGGCACTGCGGCAACTGATCCGCGCGCGGAGCCAGCCCGAGTCGTGGTTCGCGCGGCAGTTGCGGTCGTGGCACGGCGCAAACTCGAGCGTCGCTGAAGTACCGGCGGTGACGGTCACGGACTGGCCAGACCTGAAGGTCCGCGGCTTCATGGTCGAAGCGCCGTCACGGGTGACGCAGGACGAGTTCTCACGTCTGCTCCGCGACGTGTACTCCTACTTCCGCGCCAACCTGCTCCTCTACGAGGTACGGTGGTCGCGCTACCGCTGGCAGTCGCACCCCGAGATTGCCGCGGACAACGCGCTCGACATGCGTGAACTCGCCACCGCCGCCGATACGGCGCGTCGGTACGGGATGCGCTTCGTCCCGTACGTGAACCTGTACGGCAAAGTCCAAGAACTGCTCAAGGCGCATCCCGAAATCGCCGAAGACCCCGACGGGGCAAAGAAAGGCGGCGACCACGCCTACTGCCCCTCCAAGCCGGAGACCTACAAACTGGTCTTTGACCTGCTGACCGAACTGGTCGAGGTCACCCGGTGCGATGCCATCCTCAGTTCCCACGACGAGATCGGCGGCATGGTGGTCTGCCCCGCCTGCAAGGCCGTGCCGCCCGACGACCTGTTCGCCAATGACGTTAACAAGACCGCCGCGTTCCTGGCCGGCAAGGGCGTCGAGACCATGATCGCCGGGGACATGCTGCTGGAGAAAGCACGCTGGGAACCGCTCGGCGTCGATGCGTGCAACAGCGGCAGTCCTCAGTATGGCGGGCTTGCCATCCATCCGGCCGTCGACAAGTTGCGCAAAGATGTCATCATCCTGGACTGGCACTACAACACGGCGAAGAGCTACCCAACCTTCAAGCACTTCGCCGACCACGGCCTCCGCGTGATCGGCCTGCCGTGGCACGGCAACGTCAACAACTACTACATCGCCAAGGCGATCCACGAGATCGGCCAACTCGGGATCATCGACACCGACTTCGGGTTCCTGAACACGCGTTCGCCGGTCGCCACGTCCATGCTCGGCGTGGCCTGCGCCTGGAACACGTCGATGCCGGAACCGGACACGCTCGCGTGGTCGCCGCAGCGGGTGCTGGCGGCCGCGGTCCTGGGCAACGCACAGCCGTCCCGGACGTCAGGTGCGAAGTTCGCTCCCATCGACCTGGACGCGGCCGCGAACCGGCCGCTTGTCGGCGGCACTGAGGCGTGGCTCGGCGAAGGCCGGCAGTCCGACCTCACCTATTTCCCGAAAGGCGTCGTGCGCCTCTTCGGAACCGAGTACCACATCGGCGACAGGGGCATTGTCATCGGCAAGGAGAACGCCAGTCTCGGCATCTCCGCGCAAAGCGCCCGGATCGCCGTAAACGCGAAGGCCAGGGCCCTCGTATTCCTGCACGGCCTGGCCGTGGACAACCCAGCCGTCTGGCTGCAGACGTTCGGCCAGTACTCGGTCACCTACGCCAGCGGCGAGCGCGCGGAGATCGCCATCACCTCACGGAACGCCACCCACTGGCGCACCGCCACCCCGCGTGTGAACCCGTGGATGCCGTGGGTGTACGGCTACGCCTGGGACGCCCTGCTAGCCTGGGAAGGCTGCACCAAGGGCGGCGATGCCGTGGCCCTGCTCGCGTATGAGTGGACCAACCCGCGCCCGGACGACACGATCGTCTCGGTGGACGCGAGCGCCAAGCAGGACGTCCCGGGACTCGTACTCGGACTGGTGGCACTCACCGCGGTGCAGTGAACCCGCGGAACTGCATCTGAACGAAATCGAAGGACTCAAGACCATGGATGATGCGTATGTCAACTACCAGAAAGCCAGTGTCGAGTTCGACGGCACGCAGCGCGTGTTCTCCTGCGCCTGGGGGGACATGGGCGACTTCCTCCGACAAGGCTGCGTCGCCATACGGCCCGCTGCGGGCCAAACGCCCGTGACGTGTGCCGAGTTCGGCGCGGTCGCGTGCAAACGCGAGGACCTGTTCAAGGGCCGGCGGTTGGTCGTTACCCTCACGGAAGGCCCGGCGCACCTGCCGGAGCTGGACCTGGTCTTCGTCGCCCTCAGCCACACGATCGAACTCAGTGTCCAGTCCCGAACCGAATGCGACGTGGAACTGACCGGCGACCTGCACTGGGGTGCGACCCCGGCGACCTCAACGTTCGCCGTGCGGCTGGACCGCAAGGCCGGCGACCTGCGCGTCGGCTGCGGCCCGGCCGTGTCAAGCATTGACAACGCCCTGTTCGACCGGCGCACCGACGCGGCGCTGGAAGCGACCGGCCCACTGCACGTGGCCCTGGGCTTCGAGTGGCAGAAACACTGCCACAGCTTCCGTGCCGATTCAAAACAGCGCAACCTGAACCACAGCCTGACGCTGACCGTCCACGAGAACTACTTCGCACGCAAGTTCTTTGTCCCGTACCGCCCGGTGCGTGGCGAGACCCAATTCAAAACGCCGCCCATCGGCTGGATGACCTGGTACGCGGTCAAGTTCAATGCCTCGGAAAAGATGGTCCTGGACAACGCCCGCTGGCAGGCCGCGCACCTCGCCCCGTACGGCGCCAATTGCATCTGGGTCGACTGGGAGTGGTACCACAGCAAGCTGGATACGAAAGTGCCGGAACTGCCTGATATCAACACGTTCTGCCCCGACCCACGCCGGTACCCGAACGGCATGAAGCACGTCTCGGACGAGATCCGCAAGCTCGGCCTGGTCCCCGCCATCTGGATTGGCCCCACCAACGACCCGAACCGCAATGCATTCCTGCTCGAGCACCCGGATTGTATCCTCGCCGAACAGCCCGCCTGGTGTGGCCGATGGTGGCTCGACCCCAGCCATCCTGAAGTCATCAAGACCTTCATTCCCAAAGTGTTCCGACAACTCCTCGACTGGGGCTACGAAGCGTTCAAGTGGGACATTATCCCCATGTCACTCTGGGTCGCCGACCAGCACCACGCCCAGTTCCGCAACCCGGCGATGACCTCCGATGCCGCCGTGCGCGGCCTCGTCCAGGCCGCACGCGACGTCATCGGCCCGGCGCGGTACATGATGTCCTGCTCCGGACACATGTTCCGCGACATCACGCTGGCCATCGACCTGTTCGACGGCGGCCGAATCGGCGGCGACATCTTCAACTGGGAAGAATACGTCAAGCAAGCCGTCGAACGCGCGTTCACGTACCTCTGCTTCAACAACATCCTGTTCTACGCAGACATGGACAACGTCGTGATCCGCGATGAGTTCAACACCCTGGATCAGGCCACATCCCGCGTCTCGTTCACCGCCATGACCGGGACACCGGTCACGCTCGGCGACCACCTGCCCGCACTGCAACCCGAGCGCGTCGAACTGCTCCGCCGCATCATGCCGGTGCTCGACATTCATCCCATGGACTTGGACGAACACGCCATGGACGCCGGGCTCGCGGTGCTCAACCTCGTGGTGGCCAAGCCGTTCGAACAGTGGAACGTGATCGATGTGTTCAACACCACCGGCGACGCGCGCCATGTCCGCATCGACCTGGCAACCGATCTGCATCTGGCAGCGGGCAGCGGCGAATCGTACCTGGTCTACGACTTCTGGCAGAAGCGTTTCCTCGGCACGCACAACCGCGCCCTGGAACTCGACCTCGCCCCGTTCGCCTCCACGGTGCTCTGCATCCGCCGGCAGATGGACCGCCCGCAGCTCCTGTCCACGTCACGGCACATCAGCCAGGGCGGCCACGACCTGGTCTCGGTCCATTGGGATGCGGACAGGTCTGTCCTGACGGGGACGTCTCAAGCGGTCGGCGGCGAACCGTACACGCTCACGCTCCACGTCCCGACCGGGTTCGCGACCGTCCGCGCCGTCAGCGAGGTCCCGTCAGAATTCACACCCGCCACAGACGGCATTGTCACCGTAACGCTGCGCCCGCACCAGGCGGGACAGGTTGCATGGTCGGTCGTTTTCCAGCCGCGCGGGTAGGAAACGGACACTGCGGGCCAAATGGCCAAACGCCTGCCCGCTTTCGGAGTTGTGCTTCGCCCTTCACGCTGTCCACTCCCAACCTGCGGCACGTGAAAGGGCGGCGCCATCGCCCCACGGCGGAGGACCACCCATGCGTCGGTCCCCCTGAGTGAAATGCGCTAAAAGTCCTAATACTTGCGCCGAATGTGATGTTGCCGATAATCAACTTACATGGCATATTCACAATTAGATACGATACACATACACGTTCTTCTCGGATATTCGTATGCTCGAAAGGCACAGATTCCAGTTCAACTCGTTCTGCCCCGTACTCCATGCGCGGCCCACGAGTGGCCCGAAAGCGCAGGTCAACGAGGACTTGCACCTGCTGCACATCACGCAGGGCCGCGCCGTATTGCACCTGCAAGGGAGTTCGCACCCGCTTGAACCGGGCGTGGTTGCGACCATTCCGCCGTACACACCGTTCACGTTCAGCATCCGGCCGACGTTCGAGATGCTCAATATCCACTACCAGTTGTGGCTGGCGGACGGGACGCCGATGCAGGACCGCTGGTCCCTGCCGCGGCTCTTCCGCCCACAGGACTTTGGCGCCATCGAACGCGTGTTGCGGGACATGGAACGGTTGCTGCAGCAGCGCGGGCCCGACACGGTCCGGCTCGCGGCGCTGGCGCACGACGTGGTCCTGCGGCACTTGAGCACGACAGAACTGGCCCCGGCGCAGGACCGGCCGGTGGACCCGCGCGCGGAGCGGCTGCATCTGCAACTGACGGCGCCGCGCTCGACGCGCTATTCGGCGCCGCGCCTGGCGGCGGCCTGCGCACTGAGCGTCAGCCAGATGAATCGGTTGTTCCGGGACGCCTACGGCACATCGGCGCGCCAGTTCTGGGACCGGCAACGTTTCGGACGCGTCTGCGTGGCCCTGGGGCACAGCGACCGGCCGGTGCGCGACGTCGCCAGGGACTTCGGCTTCGACGACCAGGCGTACTTTTCACGCTGGTTCCGGGAACAGAGCGGGGTTGCGCCCCGCGCTTACCGCCGGGGCGTCAACCGGAGCCGAGTGTAGGCGACAGGCAGTAGACGGGTGGGCGCGGAGCGAGAACTCGACGATCTCGAAGATCCCGAGATGCCGAGACGGGCGACGAGGCGAAAGGCGCGATGAGAAGTCTCGGGTTTCAGAGGAGGAGATCTCTGCCTGATCCGTCGGATTCGTCCGATCAGATGCTGCCCCGCCCCCCTCGACACCCGACACTCGTCCCAACAACAAGAAAGGATTTCCCGATGTACAAGCGACCTGACTATGAAACAGCGCGAGCGAAGACGACATTCTCCTGGCATGTCGGCGCCACGTACCTGTCCTACATTGAGCTGGCAAACGTGCCAATCCACGAGTTCTTCCAGGATCCCAACGCATGCATCGAGGCGTACCGGACAGGCCGGGTTCGCGCCAAGGAACTCTTCGGCCCGGATGTGTCCCTGCCCGGTCCGGCCACACCGCCGGTGTCCTACGGGCACCCGAGCGGGCTCGGGGCCAAGTTGTACTTTCCCGAAGGCGGCGAGGTCGCGGTCGAACATCTGTGCGCCGATTCGCTCGACCACGGCATCGAGGTACTTCGCCGGCCGGTGGACTTCGCGACGGCCGGCATGGCGCCGTTCTACCTGGAGTTCCGCGAGAAACTGCGGGCCGCATTCCCGGGCGAAGCAGTCGGGCTCAGCTATGGCTTGGAGGGCCCGATAACGACCGCCTACGAACTGCGCGGCGACGCGTTCTTCCTCGACCCCTTCGACGAACCGGAGAAGACGAAGGAGTTCCTGCGGTTGCTGACCGCCAGCATCCTGGATTTCCACGCGTTCCGCTGCCGCCTCGACGGCCGAGAACCGCTGAACCCCAGCAGTGCGGGAATGTGTGACGATCTCTCGTCCATGCTGCCGCCGCGCCTGTGGGAAGAGTTCGTGCTACCGTACTGGGACCAGTACTACAGCGGCATGACCACCGGCACGCGCTCGGCGCACGTGGAAAATCTCAAGCCGGATCAGTTGCCGTTCCTGGAGGACATCGGGTTGTGCTTCTACGACCCGTCGATCTCGGCTGACCTCGACCCGAAAGTGATCGCCGCGCGTTGCCGTGTCCCGTTCCTCTGGCGCCTCGGCAGCTTTCACTACCGGACCATGAGCTGCCACGACGTGCGCGACTTCGTGTTTCAGGCGGTGGCGGACGGCGCCAGTCAGGTGTGCACGCACTTCGAGGGCAGTTGCATGTGCGACGCGGCGACCGTGGCGAAGGTCCAGGCCCTCATCCAGGCCGGGAAAGAAGTTCGCGCCGCCCTGCAGAACGGCGGCACGCGTGCGGAGATCGCTACCTGGGTCAGCGCCGAGGGTCGGAGGCGGTTCTGGGCCCTGTGGCCGGACCAGCGGCTGTCGCGCTGTGCCTGACGATGGCTCAAGGTTCGCCGCACGACCCGGGCGGCGATGCCTGACGGTGGCATGGGGGGGTGCACGGCGACGTGCCGCGCGCCCGGCTGAAGGCCGGACCTCAGGCGGGGAACGGACGTTTCAAGCTTGAGTCCCGCCATTCAGGGCGTGTCGATTTGGCCACCTCAAATGCGCAACCACGCCCAAAGTGGCCGGACCGGCTCGGTCCGGCATGCGGGAGCGAGCCGCTCCCGCCACTCTGGAAGGCCTGCCGCCGCACTAAATCGACACGCCCATTCAGGCGGAAGTAGGCGCGAGTCTTCAGCGAGCGCACCGGGTACGGCGCGGCCACCTCAGTCTAACTCGAACACGCGGCGGGCGTTGCCGGCGAGGATGGCGGTTTCAACCTTCCGCGGCAACCGACCTTCCCTGATCTTGGCCAGTGCGCACTCCGCAAAGAAGAACGGCAGGTGCGTGGCAAAGAGCAGGCGGCTGGCGTCGATCGCCTTCAGCACCGTGGCCATGCAGTCCATGACCTCGAGCCACGACAGTTCGACGTAGACGTTCGGGCGTTTGGCGATCTCCACGGCGAGGCGGTTCAGATCCCCGAGCATCAGGCCGCCGAGGATGACCGGCGACGTCATTTCCGCCGGGAGCGCCTTCAGCACCGCGGCCGGATCGACGGGCGGCACTTTCATCAAGGGCGAGTGCGTGCGCTGGTCCTCCATCTGGAGCTGGACGATCAGCGGCAGGCGCAACGCGTCCGCGACACGGAGAAGCGCCTGCGTCTCGGGTGCGGCCATGCCGTAGCCGTGGTAGTTCGGGTGCAATTTCGCGGCGCGGATGCGGTGGGCCTCGACGTTTCGCCGCAGGTGCGCCTCCCAGCAGGGCGCGGTCGGATCCGCCACCGCGACCGGCAGGAGGCGCGGACAGCGCCGGAGTTGCCCGAACATCTGCTCGTTCGCGTCCTGCGGACTCTTGTAGAAGATGCCCTCAATGGGCGAGACCAGCGCCTTGCCGATCCCGTGACTCCGCAGGTGTCGCGCCAGCGCGACCGGCTCGGTATTTGGCAGCCGCTCGAATGGCCAGTGCCCAGAGAACGCATTGATATCGATGATCATGGCGTCACCCCTGCGGTGGGGTTCGGCCGTAGCTCTTTCATCGTCTGCAGTGCGATCAGCGCATCGGCGAGTTTCTGGCCGAGCTCACGTGCGCCGCTGAGGGCGATCGGTTGGTGCTCGAAGCTCCTGACGCCCATGCTGCCGATACTCGCCGCCTGACCGTAGAGCATCTTGATGCCGGACATCTTGCAGGTGTCGCCGAACCCGCAACGGATGCACGGGACGGTGCCCTCGATCTTCAGCGCGCCGACAAAGCGCATCCCTTCTTCCATCATGTAAAACTGGATGGCGTTCACGCCCATATCGGCGGCGGGCGGCAGTTGCGGATTGCCCTCGGACATGCACGAGGTGATGACCGCAGCGCCCGGCTTGCCCGCCATGTAACCATGGTTGTGTCGCAGTGGGTACAGGCGCTCGATGAACGCCTTGGTGCGTGAATCGAGCGTCGAATACGGCGTGAAACCGGCGATGACCAACGCGTCGGCACGCTTTGCCTTGTCCGCCAGCATGTTCCCATCGTCCTGAATCACGCAGCGATTGGTCTTCACACAGCCCAGGCAGGCGCTGCACGGCGCCACGACGTGGTCGCTGAGCTTGATGAACTCCGTTTCCATGCCGGTTGCGGCCAACACCGCCTTGAGCGCCCGGTCCGTGTTGCTGTCCTGGATGGGCGATCCTGAAACGCCGAAAACTTTCACTGTCGTCTCCTCTACTCCCTATCCGGCTCCTTGTCCGGCTCCGTATCCATCGCCTTTGTGGAACTCCCGATGCGGCAGGAGGAGCCAAACACCAGACGGATTCGGTCTCCGCAAGCCGACGTCGGGCCACCGATCACATTACTTTGAGAAAGCAGACTTTGCCATGGTTGGTCACGTCGCTCATGGCCCGTTCCGGAGCCATTCTTCGTAACCGCTCACGACTGGCGGCTCAATTCGACGCGGATGGGGTTGAGCGAATCCAGATGAACGTCGTGCTGCGGGAAGGAGATGGCAATGTTCTCGGTGGCCAGGGCTTCCGCAATTCGATGCCGGGCTTCGCTGGAGATTTTGAGGCGGTCGGCGGTATTGGTCCAGAAATAAATGGTGAATCCGAGGGCGCTATCGCCAAAGTCGGAAAAGAGAGCAAACGGTTCCGGACTGGCCAACACGCCTTCGGTGGAACGGGTGGCCTCCAGCAGCACTTCGGCAGTTTTTCGGGTGGGGGAACCGTAGGCCACCCCAACCGGGATGGTCGATCGGAGGATATTATCGGACAGGGTCCAGTTGGTGATGACGTTCTCAAGGAGCAGACTGTTCGGGACGATCTTCTGGGAGTTATCGAAGTCGAGGACCTGGGTGCTGCGCAGGCCGATGCTCTCCACTTTGAGAATCCGGCCATCCATTTCGATGAGATCGCCTTTGTGAACCGGGCGTTCGATGAGGAGGATGATGCCGCTGATGAAATTCTTGAGGACCTCCTGGCTGCCAAATCCGACGGCGAGAGCTAAGACGCCACTCACCACGGTAAGGGAAGTCAGCGAAAAGTTGAACAGGTTGAAAATGAGAATACAAATGACGACGACGAGGAGATAAAGGACGAGTTTCTCATAGGCGGCCGAGACCCCCGGGGCGAGGTGCGCCTTTGACGTCAGGAGGGAACCGGCGGTGCGGCTGATATAGCGGGCAAAGAAAAAACCGATCACCACCAAGAAAACCACCCAGAACAAAGTGGAAACCCGGAAAGCTCTGTCATTGAGGATGAAGAGCTGGTAGTTCCAGGCCAGAGGCAGTCGGTCTCCAAGAATGGCCTGGATTTCGTGCCAGGTGTAACCGGAGGTGCGGTTAAGAAGTTCATCGTTGAAATTTCTAAGCCGGGATAGTGTGGATTCGGTGCTCAAGGCCTCCATCCGTAAGGTTTCGACGATTTCCTGGGCGGCATCCTGGAGCGACTGAATCAGTTGTGGAGAAATGCCTGTGGTCCCGGCAAACTGGTCGCCGATCCGAACGGCATCCTGCCTGGCCTGCGCCATTCGGTTCCTGAGATAATCGGTTTCGGATTCCAGGCGCTGGATTTCCAGGTCAAGCTCTCTGGTGATCTCGGACATCTGGCGACGCTTGATTTTGTTCTGATAGAAATCGACGCGATGGCCGTAGAATTGTCGTTGAATATTCAGGTGGTTGATCCATGACTGGTTGAGGGAGACTCGCGCGTGGGCCGCGTCGCGCCCGTAGGATTGGGCGAGTTGCCGGACGGTTTCACCGGGCGTAACTTCCGCGGCAACCAGCCCGGTGGAGACGGGAGCGTTGGGAGTCAGTTGATCGAATTGTTCCTGAGATGCGAGAAGGGATTTCTCCAGGTCGGCTTCTTTGGCGGAAAAGGCGCCGATTTGTTCTTGAACATGTTCCGGCGAGAAAATTACTCTAAGCCGGTGATCTGCAAGGAAGGGCTGGAAGCGTTCGATTTTGTTATCGACAAGGGCTAACTCCGCTTGGGCGAGCCGCGACTGCAACCGGCGTAAGGCGAGTTTTTCCTCTGCGGCCTGACTGGCGAGGGCGGCCGTTTCCCGATCGGTAACGATGGAGCTGTTGGAATCTTCCGCGCCGGTCCGGTCCTCGAAATCCATGCGTTGCTTTTCCGCGCGCTCGTAGCTTCGGGTGGCCAGGTCCAGATTCCGGTCGGTACGCCGGGTCTCCCGCCGAGCAAGCTCGCCACTCCTCGATAAGTTGTTACGGACGGCGTAAAGGCTATCGAGGACCTTGAGGCTAACTTGCTGAGAGGATAGATCGGGGATGGAGGCGACGCTTTCCCACGTTTCGGGGGGAAGGATGTTTCTGATGGCAAGGTTGAGTTTAGCGAGCTGACTGAGTGCATCGATTTGCTCACTCAGGGTGATGTCAATTTCATAAATCAGCCGAACCTTGCGGGTTTGTGCGGCAGTCAGGTTGTTGTTTTCTGGGGGAAAACGGTACTGTTTGCGGAAAGAAGCACGAGCCTCGATGACCTCTTCTTCGGATTTTGGGGGGGTGCCAGGAACGATTTCCTCGACCCCTCGTTTCACGGGTTGGCCAGGTGATAGTACCTCCTCGACCGGATCGAGAACGGAAACGGGCTCCGGTACGCCCCCGCATGTCAGCGTAAGTGTGACAAGGAGGATGAAGGGCAGTCGATGGGGCATTAGGGACATGATTGAGGCGGTCTGGGTTTATGGGTGAGAAGATGGTTGAGGTAGGTAGCATGCCCGCAACTACGACTTGATGGGAGTTTACACGATGAACTGACGCTTTGCTATGGGGTGTAACCCTACTGTGGATCCCCTGACTTGAGTAGGATAAGAACCGATACCAAATCTTGCCCGAGCACAGACGGCATGAATCGGCCTGCTTTCGCCATTCTTGCCCGCCGATCTCAACCGAGACATCAAGACTATTGTGAGACGAGCAGTAAGCGAGGAGTTGACGCCTGTCCTGGCGGTCGGCAACATTGGGGAGTGGAGAGTTCACCACTCCGTGTCACCGTGCCGTGGGGGTGACGCTCCGAGTGGCGCTTCACAGTCGCAGCAGGCGCTGCGCCGTGTCGCCGAGGATGGCGTTCCGGGCCGGGCCTTCAGGGACGGCACCGAGGACCCGGGCGAACTGGACCGCGTAGTTACGGCCGGGTGCGTCGGAACCGAACAGGATCCGTTCCGGCCCGAGCGTGCGCACGGTAAACTCGGTGATTCCAGTACAGGGATAGCCACCGGACGAGTCCGCGAACACGTTCGGGTACGGCTGGATCTCGAGAATGCCGCGCTGGCCGTTGCCGGTGAAGTGTGCCATGATGAGGTTCAGTCGCGGGTGCCGCCGTGCGAGGTCCGCAATGTCGGCCGGCGTCGATTCGCCCGGCATGTTGCCCGTGACTTTGACGAACGAGTGGTGCAGCAGCGGAATGTCCAAGGCGATGGCTTCGCGGGCAATCGGGTCGAGGCGCGGGTCGGATGCCACGGTGGCGACCCAGAGCTTGATGCCGCGCATGCCGGCCTTGACGCAGCGGTGCAGTTCCGCCAGCGAGAAGTCCGGCTCGTGCAGAGGGTTCAGGAAACAGAAGCCGACGACGGCGTCCGGGTACTGCGCCATGCTGGCCAGGGTCTGGTCATTGCACTCCCGGATCTGGTCGGGGGTCGGATTCGTCAGGTACGACAACCCAAGCGAGGAGACACAGATGCGGTCGATGCCGTTGTCAAGCGCCGACCCGACCAGTCTCACCATGTCTCTGCAGTAGTGTGTGTGAACGTCGATAATCATGCTAGCCGTTTCACAATAGTCGTTATCTTAACCTTGTCGAGGGGAAAGCAGGGCTGTTTGTGCGAGCAGCCTTGTGGCGCCCGGGAGGCCTGCCTGTCCCCAGGCTGGGCCTCTCCGCCATGTGTGTTGGTGCGTTGGTCCGGGGCACTGCAGTCGCACGGCACCTCGGAACGCACCTTCACCACGGCGCAGGGGCAGGCCGGGGGTCCCTCGATCCGTCATTCGCCGTGCTACGATCGCGATGCGAGATCCCGGCAGGCTCTCTCCCAGCGCGCCAAGGCTTCGTCAATGTCGGCATCGGTGTGACTGTAGTTGATGTAGAGGTTGTTGTAGATGGACAAGCCGTTGTGGTATGCGGCGCGGAAGAGGCGTTCCATGGTGTCGGCGGGCGCATCTGGTCTGCGTTGCAGTGTCGCGCAGGGCGGGTACCCGGCCATTTCGACCGGCACATGGTGCTGGGCAAAGAGCGTGTCCAGACCCTTGCACAGTTTCTCGCCCTGCCGCCAGAGGTGCGCGATGACGTTCTCGGTACGGTACACGGTGATCGCCGCCTTGGCCGCTGCCAGCGAAAGCGTCTCACCGCCGTACGTCGACGAGACAATGACTTCGCTGAGCTTGCTCATGACGTCGCGCCGGCCGACGTACGCGGCCAGCGGCATGCCGTTGGCAATGCCTTTCGCGAACACCGCCAGGTCGGGCGTGACCTTGAAGTACTCCTGCACGCCGCCGATGGCGAGCCGGAACCCGGTCACGATCTCGTCGAAGATCAGCAGTGCGCCTTCTTGCCGGGTCAGTTCACGCACTGCCGGGTAGAACGTCGCCCCGTCGGTTGCCGAGTGATACGCCGAGGCGATGACGACAGCGGCAATCTGGCCCGGGTGCGCCGCGAAAAGGCGGCGCAGCCCGTCGATGTCGTTCCAGCCACAGGCGTGATGGACCGCAGCCAGGCCGGCCGGCACGCCGGGCGGTGCGGACGTCGCAACCTGCCCCGGCAGCACGCGCCCACCGGGTGCGAGGCTGTTGATCCAGCCGTTGTAGCCGATCTGCACGACGTGCTCGCGGCCGGTGAAGTGCCGCGCCAGCCGGATGCAGGCGGCGGCCGCCTCGCCGCCCGTCTTCAGGAACCGCGCCTGCTCGGCGCACGGGATGACGTCGCAGAGCATTTCGGCGACTTCGCACTCGAGCGGGTGCGGGTGGCCGAAGATGATGCCGCTGCGGAGTTGTTTGCGGATGGCCTTGTCCACGGCCGGAAACTGGTACCCGAGCGTGATGGGCCCGAGCGAGTTGCGGAAGTCGATGTACTCCTTGCCGTCCGCGTCCCAGACCCGGCAGCCCTTGCCCTTCACAATGACCGTCGGTTCGTCCGGCGGGTAGAGCGCCTTCTTCGAACAGGTGCTCGAGCCGAACGGCATGATGTTCTGGAGCCGATCGAACCATTTCCGGTTCTTGGTTGTCCGTGGCATGTGCATTGCCCTCCGTATAGATACTTTGGGTGGGCAGCCCGCCCAGCGGCAGTGGCGCGGGACCTCCGGGACCGCAGCAGAGTACTCGGGGCCGTCCCGGCCCGAGGCGCTCGGCCGGGGACCGGCCGGCGCACCCCGCTTCGGCGCGAGACGCGCCGAGCCCCTGTCCGCTCCCAGTTCATCTGGTCAATCTGACCTGGCAACCGCCGGGCTGCCAGGGAATGTTGTCGGTCTTCCGCGGTGCGGTAATGCCGCCCTGCAGCACCGCAACTGGTTCGCCGCCCGCCCGCAGCGTCACATCGGCCGTGCCGGTCAGGCGTGCCGTGCCGTCCTCTGCCGTCTGCAGTGAGCAGGTATTGAGGATCCTGAAGCTGTCGCCCGGGCGAATGTCGTAGTAGAACACGCGCATTCCCTTATGCAAGTCCCGCGTGGACTCGACTTTGATGACGAATGGCTGGCCGAAGGTGGTGGCGTGAATGGTGGTCTGCACCTTGCCGTCGGCGGTGGCCAGCAGCTTGCCGTGAAAGAAGCGACTGTCCGGGCGCCGCAGTGCCCGGCTGTACTCGTGCGGGTTGAGAGTCGTCAACGTATGCTCGTCTTGGGGCTCGTCGGCCAGGTCGGCGAACCCCAGGGTCAGAGATGTCCGGCCCAGGTCGATGACCGAGCCGTCCGGGCCGGAGCTGACGCCGGCGATGCGGTAGGCCGTGTTGCGCGAGTAGCTCGGATTGCCGAAGTACACCACCGCGCCGTTGAGGCGTCCGTCCGCGGGCAGACGGACGGAGGTCGAGACGGTGCAGCGCGCGTAGTCCACCCCGGTCAGCGTGCCACTGAACGAGTCCGGGGCCATCTGCACCTGCAGATCGGGCGTGTTGAGCCGGCTGCCGCCAACGAGGTCGACGTCCGTGGTCTTGCCGTCACGGGTGCTGACGCGAGCAACGCAGCCGTTGCTGGTCAGGGCCGGGCCGTCGCCACAGGCGATCTCTGGACCCGGTTGCGGGGTGTAGAGCAGGTGATCCACACGGCCGGAAACGTGTTCCACGCGCACCGCCGTGGCGCCGGCGGACGTGGTCAGACGGGTTGCCGTTTTCAGGAATGGCCGCGTCGGCTGATCCGGTGCGGGGCCGCCGTTGTCCCGGCTCAGGGCCACGTACTGCAGGCCGATCCAGTAGTCGGCCTCGATCGGCGTGACCACCTTCAGCGTCAGCGTGTGCGGGCCAGGCTCAAGGTCGCGGGCGCCCAAGACGAACACCTGGCTCTTGCCGGCGTTGACCACTTGCCCCTCGTTGAGCAGTTTCTCGAACGCCGTGCCGTCCAGGCTCGCCTGCGCCTCGCCGTACTTGGGCGAGCCATACACGGCGGCACTGAGGGTGTACCGGCCCTTTGTGGCCACGTTCAACGGCAGGCGCATTTCGTCGCCTGGCCCTGTAGCTTTGAACAGAAGCACATACACGGACGGGACGGGCTTGATCTCGCCCGCGGTGCAGGTTGCCACGCGCGCCAGTTCTTCGTAGTCCACACGTCCCGACGGCAGCGGCCTGGCGTAGGGCTCGTAGACCGCCACGTATGTGCTCTCCAGGTCCGCGTCCGCCTTGCGGCGGGCCAGCACGTACCGTGCGCTGGGCAGACCCAGGGTGTTGCCGTAGGCGCCCTGCTTCTCGGGGTAGATGCCAGGGGCTTGGGCCGTGATCAGTTCCGTGCCCGGTTCCGGGAGCAGGGCCATTTTCACGTGGCAGTCCTCGCCGCCGATGTGCCAGGTCGCACTGAAGGGGCCTCCGGCCTGGGCACGCTGCGGTGCCATGAGGAACCCCAGACCGTTGCCGGGCGGCGGGTTCCAGTAGGGCTTGTTGGGGTAGCCGATGATGTCGGCGTCGTTGCCCTGTTTGTCACCCCAGGCAATGTCGGGGCCGGCCAGGGATCCGGGCGCGGGGTCGCCGAACTGGACGCCATCGAAGTCCACGTTCGTCGAGAGCGAATGAAAGATGTAGTCGTGCTGCTTCCCGCCCCGGACATGGAAGATGTCAAGCAGGTATGTGTCAGGGCCTTGGCCGATCAGGGCGCAGACGCGGCGGTAGTCCTTGACGCCGAGGCTCGCATACGTCGCCTCGGCGGCGCAGTCGACGACCTGAAGCCCCGGCAGGCCGGCGATCAGGAACAGGCTGCCGCCGCTGCCGTCCGCGTCGCTCGCGCCCTGGGACGTTTCGTCCACGAGCACCAGGTTGTGCGACGCGGTCTGATGTGACCAGCCGACCTGGGTGTGCGTCGAGCCGAGGCCGTAGCCCAGGTCGTAGGTCAACTCGTAACCCAGCGCGAAGTAGTTGAGGTTCAGATCGTCGCGATGGCCATGGTTCAGGGACGGACCGAACCGGACGAGGGCTGCCTGCGCCGCCCGGCTGTTGGGCGTGCGGAGAATCGCCAGCCCCTTCTGGCCGAAGAAGTTCGTGGCATTCAGGCGCTGGTCCAGCCAGGGTGGCAGCGCTGAGTCGCCCTGCGGCGGCGGCGCGGCGTGGAAAAGGAGCCAATCGCGGTTCGGCGCGGTGGCCCGGGCCTTTGTGACGTCGCCGTGGCACAGGTAGAGGAGCAGTCGTCCGAAGTCCGTGCGTGCTTCGGGCGAGACCGAGCGCGCATAGAGCACTTCGGCAAAGTGCTCGTCCAGCGGTTCGGCCGGGACTTTGGGCGGTAGGAGCCTTACGACGTCGGGACTCCAGTCCCCGAAGCGTGGGCTGTGGCCCAGGCAACTGATGCTTGACGCGGGCATGAGGTAGAAGGAGCGGAAGACCGGGTCGTCGTAGACATTGATGCCGTCGGGGTACTTCGCGCTGCGGTAGTTCCACAACGGCCCGGCAAAGGTCAGATACAGCTCACGGGTATGGTCCGCGTAGCCGACGGACGTTTCGTAATAGCGGCCGTCGCGGCAGACGTTGTTGCGCACCAGGGCTTGGATGCCGTACGGGCCGTCGTAGGCCCAGCGCACGTAGTACTCGATGCCCAGCAGGCATCCGACCGCGAGCGCGCCACGGATGTAGTCCGCCTCGCCGTTGTTCAGCCCGCCGTGCAGGGACTGCTCGTAGCAGTACCAGGCGCCGTTCTTGAACATGTTCTCCTCGATGTTCTGGCGGCGGCTCAGCCCTGCGGTCACCGACGGCTTGTCCTGTGCTGCATCGCCGCAGACCTGGTCGTAGGCGTCGACGAGCGGGACCAGCACGCGCGCCACCTGGTACCACGGCCGGTCCAAGCGGCCGCTGGGCGGGTTCGAGGGGTAGTCCCACGAGCCCTTGTCACAGCTCGGGTAGATGTCGGCCAGTGTGTCGAGGATGAACCCGGCCCTGTCCGCGTACTTCGCGTCGCCGGTCAGCGAGTAGGCCACCGCCAGACTGCCGGCCATGTCGAGGAATTTCTCGACCACCCAGGCATTCCAGGAGCCGACCATGTAGTGGATGCGGCCATCGGGGTTCTTGTAGCCCGTGCCCGGATCGGGATGCTCGGCGTCAGGCAGCACGTGGCCGCCGGCGCAGGTGACGTGGCCGGGGTTGTCCCAGGAACAGCGCGCACCGCCCCACGTCCCCCAACTCGCCTTGCAGATGGGGCAACCTGTGAAACCATAGGCGAAGCACGCGTCCTTGCCCGGCCGCATCTGCAGGTACCAGTCGTCGGGCCGTTCGAGGGCCTTGTTGGCGGCGGCGACCACGCCAGCCGCGTGCGCCTTTGCCCAGGCCTCGGTCTGGACCCGCGCACGGGCGGCCTGAACATCGGCGGGGGTGACGTACACACAGGGGTGTTCACGGCGGGCCTTGGCCGAGAGGTCAGGTTTCCGCCAACCGCGGGTTCGTGGGACACTCACTCGCACCTGCTTCTCAGGATCGCTGAACGCTGCGACATTGGCCAGCCCAAGGTAGGTCTTGGCCGCATCGTGAACCCCGGTGACGCTGACGCGTATGGACTCGGTCTGACGCGCCGGGAACCGGACCAGGACGGGGCCGCGGTCATCCGGGAACTCCTGGTCTATGGTCGTGCCATCGGAGAAGCTGATGACGAGATGCTCGGGATGGGTGTAAAGCGCGGGGTTGTCGGCGCTCTCCACCACGAGCGTGTCGATCGTGCGCGGCGCCGGCAGCCGGATCTCCAGCCACTGGGGAGGTGTGTTCGCGGCCGCCCACCACGTGCCCGGCGTGTCGTCGACCGCGTCCTGTGGGCCGTACTTGGCGCCGGGCGCCCCGGCACTGATGGAGGCGGTGACGGTGCTCCCCGTGACCACATTTTCAGCCGCGCCAGCGACCGCCTGGATCAGGAGGAGCGACGGCATGAGCAGAGAGTGAAATGTCATGTTGCACACCAATGCTATTGAGGTCTTCTCGCGCTGGGCGTCCGCGGCACTCGCCAGCGCGAGGTCGGGGGTGTGGCGCGACGCCGACGGTTGGTCAGTGTGGCGGGGCGCCCCATCACTGCAGTACGGTCGAATAGAACTCGATCGGACCGGCGCAGCAGAAGGGATGTGCGGCCCCGAGCGGCGACGTGCCGGGGTACCACTGCACGTGCCCGTCGTGGAACCAGAGATTCGCCCCCATGTTGTGGCGGGGTTCGACGCAGTAGTAGGAGCCGCCCGGCCCGGGACCGGCGGCCAGATTCCAGAAGTTCGGCCCCAGGTACCACGTCTCAATACCGTCGGTGAATCCGACCCGCTCGGTGTTCTTCCTGATCTGGTTCAGCTTGGTCGGGGACGTGCCGCCGGGACAACTGAAACTGCCTGCGGTGAAACCGAAGCGGATGTAGCGATATCCGAACGTCGACTGGTTGAACGCGTAGTTCCAGTTCTTGCGGTCCGTCAGCTTGCGCGACGACGGACAGATGCAGGCCTCGGCGCCGCCCAGATAGGGGTCAAGGTAGTCGAAGATGTTGATCGTCTGGGGTGTATTCAGGGTTTCCGGCAGATACTCGTCACTCGCGTCGGCGTACTGGAACACCGCCAGCCCAATCTGCTTCATGTTCGAAAGACACACCCCGCGGTTGGCCGTGTCCTTCGCCTTGCGCAGCGAGGGCAGGAGCATGCTGGCCAGGATCGCAATGATCGCAATGACCACCAGCAACTCGATGAGCGTGAAGCAGCGCCTGGGCCAAGAGCGCGAGACAGCGGGTATCATGGGACTCCTCGACGTTTCGGAGAACCGGCTTGCTCTTCTGTAACTCTAGCCTACTTTTGGGGTCAACGGAATAATCATATCGGGTGGAAGAATAATCATATCAGGAATAGCGCCGTGAGACCGTCAAGAACCGCCATGAGGTCAGTCGGTGGTGGCGAAGAGGAGCTGCAGCAGAAGCTTCTGCAGGTTCTGAGCCGGGAAACCAGCCTGGACTCCATGACGTATGTGCAGTTCCGACCCGGTGAGTCAACCGTCCTGCATGTGCACCGGCAACTCCTGCATTTGACCGTGACGGAGTCCGGGACGGCGCTCTGCGTGGTCGGCCGGAAGCCGTACCGCCTGAGGCCCCGCACCGCGATCCTCGTCTATCCCAACGAGGTCCACTCGTTTTGTGCCGACGAGAAGGATCCTTACCGGAGTTTCACGGTCAAAATTCGCATTGACGGGGTTCTGCCGCGCGGGCTGCCGCGGTTTCTCGACGTCGGCAAGGGGTGGAAGCGGTTCCGTGGGATACTGCTCCGGATGCACGAGCGGCGTCTTAATCCAAAGGGTGCGGTTGAATCCCTCCTGGAAAGATCGGCGCTGCTGGAACTGTTCGCCGTCGTCCTCCTGGCGGCTCGGACGACGGGCGCGACGGAACCGCCGTCGTCGGTCTCGCCGGAGTTCGAAGAAACCTTAACCCTCTTGCAGAAACCGCCGTTTGCCTTTCCGGGGCTTGACCGCCTGGCCGAGATGAACCGGATGAACCGCCGGAGTTTCACGGACTACTTCCGTGGCGTCACGGGCGTGTCACCGCGTACGTTCCAGACGTCGGCCCGCATGAACCATGCAGAGGGGATGCTGGCCCGGAGAACGGCCAGCGTTAAGGAGACGGCAGCAAAGTGCGGCTACTCGAACAGCCAGAACTTCATCCGCGCCTTTCGCCGCTACTTCAACACGTCCCCCGCGAAGACGCGCGCCCGGGGGTGATGTGCGGACCCGACACGACCGACAGCTTCCGGCCACAGGTCGTTGGAGATCCGGTCACGGCGGACCACGATGGCACACCGGTCACGGCAATGCCACCGGAGAGGAATCTGTCGCGCCTTGCCTTACGGCGGGACTGGGCGCATATAGAGAAACGGTGACACAGATCACCCATCCCCGTCGACGAACCAGACGCTCCCGCCGTCCATCTCGGATCCCGATGGTCTCTCAGGGCTGTTTTAAGATTCGTGACCGCTGCGTGCAGCGAGTACCCCCGGCGTGTCCCCACGCCGGGGGGGGCGGCCTGAGGACAGGCCGCCCCTACCAGGTGTGCGCGGAGGCGTGGGCTTCCGAGACGCGGCGCCAGATCTTGAAACAGCCCTGATGGTCTCTGGGTGCGGCTTGACAAGAAGCTGAATTCGGTCTTTATTGTGGTCTGTGGTCGCCGGAGGACTATGTCATGTTGCTGTCTGATTCCGTGAAACCCATCAGCTTTGTCAAGGCTCATGCCTCCGAGGTCATTCGCGGTGTGGTGGAGAATGGCCAGCCTGTCGTGGTGACGCTGAACGGTGAGGCGAAAGTCGTCATCGAGGATGTTCGTGAGTATGAGCGGCAGCAGGAGACATTGGCCCTCTTGAAGCTCATCGCACTCGGGAAGAAAGACATCCGAATGGGAAGAGTCAAACCGATGCGCGCAGCGTTCGTGGCTGTCGATGAACGGATCGCCCTGGATCGCCGGGAACAGGATCGATGCAATACAGGGTGCTGATGACACAGGGGGCCGAGGACGACCTCGTCGCACTGTGGTCCCATCTTGCCGCCGACAAGTCGCTCTCCGACGCCGACTACGTCCTTGGGAAGATCAAGGCCGCTATCGAGTCGCTCGGCCGGAGTCCGGCACGCGGGCATGTTCCCCCCGAACTGGATCGAATCGCCGTGCACGACTACCTGCAGATTCACTTCAAACCGTACCGTGTGGTCTACCAGATCCGTGACAGGGCCGTGTACGTCTACTGCGTCCTGGACGGGCGGCGGGATCTCCAAGTACTGCTACGTCAACGACTCCTGCGCTGACACCGGCGGCCCTGAAGCCGCCCAGTTGCCTGTGGTGCCAGTGAACGACCGGCTCCCGGTGCGGCGTCGCCTTTCCGGCGATTACCCCGGTCGGATCAGCACCTGCAGCGACTCCCGGTAAAACAGGCTGGCAGTGGCGCCGGTCAGCAGGCACGCCAGGTTGGCGGCCACCAACGCGCGCAGCCCGAGTCGGCTCAGCAACGGCAGGCGCGACGGCGCCAGGGCCGCGGCGCCGCCCACAAAGATGGCCATGGACGCAACATGCGCGAACCCGCAGAGCACATACGTTGCGACTAGCACGGACCGTGGGCTCAGGGCGCCCTGCTGGATCAGGTGCTGGAGCGAGAAATAGGCCGAGACTTCGGTCAGGACCAGCCGTTCGCCGAACAGTTTCGCCAGCGGCATGGCTTCGCCGGCGGGGACGCCCAGGGCCAGGGTGAACGGGTAGAACACATACCCGAGCAGGCCCTGTACAGTCCAGTCGAGCGGGACCGGCAGGACACGGTTGGGCAGCGCGCCAACGGTCGTCAGGATGAGGTTCAGCAGCGAGACGAGCCCGATGAACGCGATCAGGGCGGCGCAAATGCCCAGGAGCATTTTCAGGCCTTCGTTGGCACCGTTGAGGATGCTCTCGACGACGTTGGTCGCGGGCGTGTATTCGGGGGCCACGACCCGGCCGAGCGTCAGCGGTTCCTCCGTTTCCGGGCACATGAGCTTGGCGATGCAGACGGCGGCAGGAGCACTGATGAGTGACGCCGAGATCAGGTGCACAGCGATCTGAGGGAACACGTCCTTCAGCGCCATGACGTAAAGGGCGAGCACGGACGAGGCAATGGTACACATGCCGACCGTGAGCAGGAGAAAGAGTTCGGACTTCGTCATCTTCTCCAGGTACGGTCGAACCGTGAGGGCTGACTCGACACCGACGAAAATGTTACTCGCGGCGACCAACGCCTCGGCGCCGCTGATGCCGAACAGGCGGCAGAACGTCCGGGCGAACAGCAGGATGATTTTCTGCATGACCCCAAGGTGATAAAGGAGCGACACGAGCGCCGCGAAGAAGATGATCAGTGGCAGGGCCTGGATGGCAAGCACGAATTTGCCGCCTGACGGGTCGGCCAGGTGCCCGAACAGGAACGCGATGCCGTCATCGGCGCAGTCCAGGACCCGCAGCACGGCGCGGTTGCAAAGGTCCAGAACCGCGCACTTGGCCGGGGCGAGGAAGAACACGGCGGCGATCGCAAGCGTGAGTGCCAAGGCCGCGAGCGGCGTGCGCCACTGGATCTTGCGGCGGTCGGAGGACAGCAGTGCGGCGACAGCCAGAATCAGTACGATTCCCAAAAGAGCGACGAGGTTCAGCAACGGAGTGCTCCCGTTCGTGTGCCCATCAGGTCTTTCGCCGCATCGCTCTGCCCGAGCACGACCGGCACTGCGGACGTACTTTACCCGACCGACGGCAATCTTTCATTCCCAAGGGATAACTCATGGTACCGCGTCAGCGCTTCCCGACCGGCGGACCGGCCGATCATAGGTTGGTGCTACTCGCGCCGGCTCGCGCCGCCGCGGGTCTTGCGCCCGCGGGCGCCGATTGGGGGAAGGAGGGCGGACGCCCCGCCCTTTTCTTCCAATCGCCGGCTGGTCCGGGTTCGAGGTGTGGCGACCGGCTCGACGCGGGCCCTACTTCAGCCCCCATTTGGCGTTGAGATAATCCTCTATGGCCAGGGCCTCGTCAAAGCGCAGAGCGCGGTCGTAGACCAGCACCTCGGCGATGTCACCCACCAGGAAATGCCCCGGTGCCGACGTTTCGCCGAACACGGTCACATGCTCCAACGTCAGACCGGTCGTGCTCTGGGTCATGAAGATCTGCGCCGGAAAGGGCGACACCACCGGCGCACGCGGCCGCAGGATGATCCAGTTGGGCGGCGTCCACTCCTTGCCTTGACCGCTCCAGGCGCCCAGAATACGCTGCCACTGACTCGCGCCCGTCTCCTGCGCCTGTGCCTGCGCGACCACGAACGCCGTCAGGGGACCAGCCTGTGCACGCAATGTCCCAACCACGGCGCGCCCCTTGCCACTCGAGCGCACCACCGGCCGGCCGTTCATGGCAGCAGGCACGAGGATCAGCCCGTCCTCGGCTGTTGCATGGTGGTTCTGCCCTGACTGGTCCAACCAGCGCGTCAGCTGTCCGGCAGCATCGCTCTCCACCCCGCTCGGGGCCGCGGCATCGAGCCAGAGCAGCAACCCATCGCGGACCATGGTCGTTTCAGTCACCGGCGGCTGGGGTGAAAACGCAAGGTCAAGTTCCGTGCGGGGTTCGCACCAGTCCGCACCCGGCCGCCACGCCGTGCCACCGTACTCGTACGCCCCCAGGTCGGGAGCGGCACCCACGAATCCGTCAGTGATCCCGTTCACCGGCACGCCCGCGTCGATCGCCATCGAGCCGGCTGTAGGCACGGCGCTGGCGTCAATGGCGCCGAACCCGTTGTGGTGCACCTCCGGACCAAGTTCGCCCTGCACGAACACCGTCGGGTCCGTCGGCTTGTGGCTCACCAGAACGAGATTATTGAGAATGCGCGTGCCCTTCTGCGTCGGCACATGCTTCTCGAACGTGAAAATGCCGAACGGTTGCGTGCAGCCAATGATCGTGTTGTTGCACAGCAGGTGGTTCATGGCGTCGCTGTTCGTGCGGATGCCGGTCGCGGAGCAGTTCCACACCACGTTGTGGTGCACCGTGAAGTTGCGCGAGAAGTTATCCAGGTAGATGCCGCTGGTGTGCTCGCTCAGGTTGTCGTGGACCCAGTTCCAGGCAATCACACTGCCTGCGCCGTCCGTGTCAAAGCAGTAGGTCGCGCCGGAGTCGCTGTTCAGCATGTTCGCGTGGTGAATGTCGTTGAACTCGATCCGGACCCGCTTCGAACCGCCCAGCCCCACAATGTCGCGGCCGCCGCGGAAGATGGAGCAGTGCGTAACGACTGCGTCCTCGGAACGCTTCATGTCGAGCGTCGCCGCCACGCTGCCGCTGTAGTCGGCGTCACGGATGATGCAGTTTTCGAAACGGTTGCCCTTGCCGCCGATGCGCAACGCCGTACCCGCGGAGTACGCCACCAGGCAATGCCGCCACGTATTGTTCTCGCCGGTGACCACGGTCCGGGGCGCCGGGACCTTGTACATGTCCGTCTCGCGGAAATGCTCGGTGTACGTGAGCCGACAGTCGTCGAGGAGGCAGTTCCGTGCCTCCGTCATGTCCACCGTGGCCGCCTCGATGTTCAGCCCGCACAACTCAATGTAGGAGAGCTTGCTGAGATCAAACGCAAGCGGCCGCTGCTTGACTTCCACCGTGTGCGTCGCGGGCGAGGCCCCGTCCGGCACCCAGAGGTACAGGACACGTGCCGCCGTGTCATAGAACCACTCCCCGGGCGCGTCCAGCCCCGCCAGACTCCCGAACAGGATGTAGGGGTTGCCCGCCCGCGGTTTGAACGGGTCTTCAGAGTGGAATGCGTCCTTCTTTTCCATCTCCATCGTCCGGTCGAAACGAAAGCCCTGCCCCGGGCAGTACTCCACGATGCGGCGCGTCGCATTGGTCCACTGCGACCCAGGCCAGAGCAGGACAAAGCCGCCGTTCCAGTCGCCCGGCGGCAGGTTCGGGTCCGCGAGCTGTTCATACCCCGTCCCCGTGCCGGCGGCGGCGCGCTGCATGACCATGATGTCGTCCAGCGGCGTGTTGGGCCAGCGCGCCTCCATCATCATCCGCCCGTCGATGAACAACTGCTCCACCGGCAACTCGACCGCAGCCTTGTGGATGTTGCCCTGATGCACCGACCACGCGCCGGTCAGTACGTCAGCGCCGGAGACCACGACGCGCTCTCCGGGCACGGCCGCAAACCGAATGGGCCGGTCCGGTTCGCCGGATACGACCGGCCGCACGGTCTCGCGGTACGCGCCGCCGCCAATGACACACGTGTCGCCCGGCTTCAAGACCGCCGCCGCCTGACTCAGCGTCCGGAACGGCTGCTCCAGCGCCCCGGTCCCGCCGTCCGCCGCATTCGCCCGGACGCAGACATCAGCCGCCCCCGCCCACACCGCACCCAGCACCGCCATCGCAGACACAAGACCCGTTAGCCGCATTCTCATGAAATGGACCTTTCATCGACCGTTGCTGATCGGAAACGGCACAAACCCCGCGAACAAATGGACATGCCATAGATGAACATGCCCCGCGCCGCGCCTCAGAATCCAGACCGCGTGAACGCGGAACTACAAACCTACGCCTCTCCAGTTTCGAGGGTTTTCCCGTCCGACGGGGCCCTCGCCGCCAGTGATTACGTCCGTTCCGTCCGTTCCCGCTCCCTCTCGCTCTCTACCGCCTCAGCGCAACCGTAGCCTTCCCGGTGACACCGGTCGCCGCGTCGCGGACGTTGATGGTCCACGTGCCTTCGAGGTCGTTAAGTGCGAACGGGATATCAAACGAGCCCTTGCCGCCGGGCAAGGCGACGTTGCAGGTGTAGCAGTCCGACTCCGTGCCGTCCGGGCGCACGACCGACGCCCGCACCGCGTGCCGGCTCGGCGTCCCCTGCCCCGCCTGTACCGCCAGCGCCACGGTCACGCGCGCGCCGGGCTTCACGGCGGCGATCGACGGCGTGACTTGCACGCCGGTCACGGCGTACGGCAGCAACGCGAACAGGTCGGCGATACGGTTGGCCGGCTCGGACTTGACGCTCTCCACTTCGCCGAGGTACTTGCCGGCGAGTGTGTCGTAGACGTGCGCCTTGCGTCCAAGGCTGAGCGTCCACGCCGCGCTCTTTTCCGCCGGGCGCACGTACCCGACGTAGAGGTTCGCGGCCTCCTTCTGCCGGTAGATCTGCAACCGCAGGTCGCCCGGCTCGACATCGATCGGACGCTTGAGCCGCGCCCAGCCGCCCAACCGCGCCACAATGCCACGGTAGAAGTCGCCGCCCGGCTCCTTGCGAAGTCCGCTGTATTTCGACAACTCCAGATTCAAATAACAGGTCTTGCCCTCGCCGAGTTGGTTGATGACCGCGAACGGCACGTTCTCAACCACGCCCAGGGCCTGGCCGCCGTCGAGCTGGACATTCCCTTCCGGCAACGTCGTGGTCGTGGAGAGCAACAACAGATCCAACCCGCCGTCCGTGCTCTTCGCAAACCGAACCTCGCCGGACGGGCCCGGCTGGTTGAACCCCGAGTGACGAATGCCGAAGAGCGAGTCGAGCATCCCCGGTTCCGCGAGCCGGCAATGCCCATCGAGAATGCCGCCGTGAATGTCCGCAAGCACCACGCCGCCCGCCTTGACGAACTCGCGAATCTGAATCGCCTGCGTCGTGCTCACCGAGGAGATCATGGGCAGGACCAGGACCTTGTACCGGTCCGGCGTGATTTCACCGCTGTCGAGTTGCGTGGATGAGACGAACTTCGGGCTGAACCCGAGGTCGTGGAACGCGTCGAACCACGCCTGATGCGAGTGCCACCACTCGCGGTTCAGCAGGTACGCGCCCTGGATCGAGCGCTGCGAGTACAGGATCGCGATGGGATCGAACTCCGGCGCGACACCGCTCCAGAGCTTGCCGAGCCCCTTGCGCATCGGCTCGGTCGCCGCCGAGGCGGCCGCGGCCGACTTGGTGTAGGTGAAGTCCAGGTTGAAGAATGAGCGCAATGCGAAGTAGCTCGTACCCATGCTCCCGCTCAGGAAGCAGTGCCACGTCGAGACCTGGCTCGAGTCCGTGCCGCCGTAACCGGTCGACCAGTTCGCCTTCGGCATGCTCGGGTTGAACGCCGGCATGATGTTCTCCTGGCCCTGGTAGTAGTACGGCTGCATGTAGGTGAAGATCTGCATGAACCGGCTCCAGTCGCAGCCGTTGTAGGCAGTCGGCGCCTGCGTGCCGGACAGGCCCGTCAGGCAGTTCGGCGACACCTCGCGCACGGTGCGGATCAGGGTGGCGTAGAAGTTGGCGTATGACTCTTCCATGAACGTACGGTGATCCGACCATGAGGCGCAGTTGCCGCGCTCCTTCGCTTCGGTCGCCGTCAACGGCACGACCTCGTCCCAGGCGCGGTAGCTCGTGCCCCACTCCACATTCAGCGACTCGAGCGTGCCGTACTGGCCTGCCAGCCACTGCCGGAACTCGCGCAACGCGAACGGCGAGAAGTCGTAGTCGAACACCGGAATCCGCCCGATCACCGACTGCTCGTCGCCCCACATCCAGGCGAGCGGGCAGAACGGCTGGAACATGGCGGCCTTCTTCCGCACCTTCTCCACGGTCTCGGTCAGGTACGCCGTGTCGGACAGCGACGGTTTGCGCTCCAGGTACTTCTTGTCGCCGGTCTTCTGGTAATTGGCGCGGTCCTCTTCGTAACCGTCGGGGTAACCGCCCCACATGCCAACTTCCATGAGCCGGAACCCGGCGCGCAGGGACGATTCGTGCTCGTTGCGCACGTCGTCCGCCCCCGTCCAGTTGCTGTTCGCGTACAGCACGCTGATGCCGGCCTGGCGCGCCAACCGCGCCTTGGTCGGGATCAGGTAGCCCTGATCGTACCCACCCATCGCGCCCCACGGAATGATCTCGTAGTCGTCCCAGACGCCGGAGACGTAGTGATCCGGGAGCGTCACAACGTCGACGTCGGCCCGGTCTATGACCCGGTCCTTGTCTCTCAGCGCGGCGCGGATGTAGGCCACCGTCGCCAGCGGCCGGTCAATGGGCAGCGTAACCTTGACCTGCGACTTGGCGCCGGCCGGCACGGGAAACTCTTTCACCAGCAGGTCCCGGTCCAGACTGTCGGTCAGCGTCGCAACCAGGGTCATGCCTTCGGTGGCATTGGCGATCTCCGCATCGACCACGACTTCGTCGCCCGTCTTGTAGGACTTGGCCTCGTCCGGGAGTCGGAAGCTTGCGATGTTCGCAACTCCTGTCACCTCGAACACAATGCTACCCCACGCCGTTGACTTGCCCTGACAGCGCAGGATTGCGTCCACGAAGTAGATCCCGATCGGCAGTGCGGAATCCGCAACGAACTGCGCCTGCGCCTTGCCATCCTTCGGACTGAGTTCGAACGCCTGGCGTTTCACGTCGCGCCAGGTCTCGTCGCGCAGCACGCACTCCAGCGTCGACGCCCCCAGGCCGGCCGCTTCCGGACCGGCGACGGACACGCTCACGGCCACGGTGCCCTGCCCGAACACCGGCGCCGCCGGCTCGACCTTCTGCTCCAGGACCACGCCCGATTCGTAATGCCCCGCCCAGAGCATCGCCTTCATGAGCATGGAGAACTCGTACTCCCAGTAGGCGAACCGCTCCTTCGGCGAACGGATGTACGGTGTCAGGCAGTCGCCGTGCCCGTGGTACCGCGAACTACGGTAGTTGAAGACGACCGTACGCTGCCCGACCGCCTCGCGCAGGAACCCGAGCGGCGCCGTCGTCTTCGCGTCCGCGGTGGCCGCCGTCATGAACACCTCGCCGCCCGCGGGTTGGAAGCCCTGCAGCCCGGTCGGCGGGAGCGCACTGATGGGCACGCCCTGCGTGATGGGGTTGTCCTTCTCGACGCGCCACTTCATATCGCTGCCACGGCGCACGACGGCCTTCAGGTCGAGCGGCAGGCTGGACCACACGTCGTTCTCCGGGAAGTTCCCCGGCGCGACGTACACCAAGCCGACGCCCTTGTCGAGTTGCGCCTTGAGCAGGCCCGGCAGTTCCTTGTCCAGCGGCTTCCAGTTCAGGCCGCTGATGAGAATCACCGCGTAGCCGCTCTTCTGCAGGTACTTCTTCAGCGTGTCGTTGAGTATGTCCGGGGTGATCTTACCGTAGGCGTCGCCGACGTAGGCCGGCGTGCCGAAGTCGATCAGCGGTGCGTCGAAGTCCAGGTCCAGGCGCTGTGCCAGTTCCGAGACCTCGCGGGCGTTCTCGTTGTGGACCAGGATCAGCGCCTTGAGCTTGCCCTTGACGTACGGCTTGGCCCAAGGCACGTGCGGCGTGACGACCGTGTCGGTCCACGGCACCTCCACATCCTCGCTCTTGTAGGTGAGCTTGCCGAACCGGTCGGTCGGGTCGCCAATACGCTCCGCCTCGGGGGTGAGCGTGTACGTCTGGTCTGACTTGCCGACCGTGCACGGCTTCTCCGCCTCGACCAGCACGGACTTGCCGTCCGAAACCTGCAGGCGGATGACGTACAGGCCGTCCGCGTCCGGCGTGAAGGACGCCGACACGACCGCCGGCCTGCCCGGCGCGCCCGCCACGTCCTGCGCGCCGAATTCCTTCCAGATCAGGTCCGGGAGTTTGCGCCAGGCCCAGGTCGCCCTGCCGCTCGCCATGGGCGCCGCCAGCACGATCTTGCCCTCGAGCTTGACGGCCGCACCAGCCTGGCCGGTCGCGGGCACGGCCAGCGCCGCCGCACCGCCATCCCCGACGCCCGCCACCTCGTCGAGCCCCTGGAACGGCAACAGCACCACGTCCGTATCGAGGCTTCCGGCGTTCTTGATTTCCTCGTTGCGGAACATCCACTCGAGCGTGGCGAGGTTCGCACCGAACCACTGGTAGAAGCACATCACGCGCCGGTACTCCATGCGCGTCGCCAACCCCGCCCCGCCCTGCGTGACCGCCGCCATCCACCCGCGCGCCGGGTTGTACTCCCAGTACTCGTCCGGCGGCATGGCCGGGTCGTACGCGAGCTTTTTCAGACCGGATTCGACCGGGTAGAAGTAGTCGACCTTCTTGCCCGGCACCGCGATCGAGCCATGGAACCAGAGTCCGACCGTCTTGGCGCTCATCGCGTCGTTGCTGACTTCGAAGGCGTAGCGGATCCGGACCGCCGCGGAGTCGCGCGTCAGAGTGACCGTCTTGCGGAACGTCATGAACTGGTAGTCGCCCGTCTTGCCCTGCCCGCGCAGTTCCAGCGCGACCTTGTCCGGGGTCTCGGACGTCACCGTCGGCACGTACGCCGAGTTCAGCCAGTCGCTCTTCGAGTACGGCACCTGCCAGACGTGGTCTTCGAACAGCCCGCCGCCCGCCTTGGGCGTGGTCCACTCGAGCGCGGCCGCCTTGTCGAACAAGCTCGTACACACGCCGCCGCGCGACGGCACGAACGTCAACCTGACAAACGCGTTCTCGAGCGTGAACTCCGCCACCCCGTCCACCGCGCGCTTGCTGATCTTGCAGCCGTCGTCGGCCGCGAACAGTGCCGCCGACACCAGGCATGCGAACCCCGCAACTACCGCACTGACCAGGGATTTTCTCATGTTCCAGCACCTCTCCTTGTGTACGCCATCAGGATGCGCACGTAGAGACACCGTCAAACTGCCACGTCGGCCCAAACGGCGGCGCATCCGCGGCTCGTAGCCCCTCCGTCAGGACGTGTCGATTTGGCCACCTCAAATGCGCAGCCACGCCCAAAGTGGCCGGACCGGCTCCGGCTTCGTGCAAGCACTTCGCCGGGACACGTCGGTCCGGTATGCGGGAGCGAGCCGCTCCCGCCACTCTGGGAGGCCTGCTGCCGCACTAGATCGACACGCCCGTCAGGCGGTCTGAGCATCCCGTCGCCACACGCACCCGGACCGCGTGCACGCGGGACTACGAACCTTGCCGTGTCGCACTCGCCGACGAGTCTGCCGCCGCAGGCCATTCTCCTCTTCCTCCGCCGCTGCGGCGGACGGCTCCGCCTCGGGAATCGGGAGGGTTGACCGCGGCAGGCGGTCAACCCTCCCGATTCCCGAGGCAACACCGAGGGGTTCCAAGGGGGGTCAACGACGCCCCTTGGCCGGGGGCGTGGGGCGGGAAGCCCCCACACTCCCCCTCACTTCACCTCGACACGCACCGCGCCGCTGTCGGGGCCTTCGTTGCCGGCGAAATCGACGGCGCGCACGGCGTAGAAGTACTCGCCGTTGTGCGCGAATGCCGTGTCGGTCGCCGCCGCGTTCGTCGTCACCTCGATCAAGTGCCGCTGGTCGCATGCGAACTCCGCATGCAGGCCGCGGTACACCCGGTACTCGCGCACCCCGCCCAGTGCGAACGGCGCGCTCCATGCCACCGTCGCCAGGTCACCGTTGAACGACGCAGTCACGCCCGGCACCGATTGCGGCGGCTCGATCTTCGCACCGCTCCCGATCACGATGTTGTCCACATCGTAGTAGACCGGCGCCCGCGACGGGTTATCGACAAAAAAGCTCAGCCGCGGAATGAGCGTGTCCGGGCTCACCCCGAGCCAGCGCACCTGCAACCAACATGTCGCCCACGCCCCGTCCTTCGGCAGTTCGAACGCCTTCGAGACGTTCTTCTTCTGCTTGTCGTCCGCCAGCATGAACTTGATGCTGCCGCCCTGCGGAATCCGCGCCGAGAATCCGACCCAGGTGTTCTCACCGGCTAAGAACGGCAAGCTTGTGTTGACGCCGACCCACTTGTCCGGGTGCGGCCCCACGCGCAGGAAGCCTTTGCTCCCCATCGCGCCGTCCCCGGCGTTGAGCGCAATCGGCGCGCCCTGGTACCCCGACCAGCCCGCCGCCGCTTCCGGCCCCTCGAAGTCGTACGCGGCATGGACGCCGACGAACGGGGCATTGTCCGGCGCGCCCTCGAAGAGCATCACCCGCTCAACGGCACCCTTGACCTTTGGCCCAAACCGCAACGCGGTCACACGAAAGCCTTCCGGCAAGGCTTTCTCGTTCACCGACGCATAGCCGCCATCGATCGCGAGCCGCGCGGTCCGGTCCTTGTCCCACTGCACATCGATCCGGTGCCAGCGCTCCGGGTAATGCGGCGTTGGCAGGCCCCACTTGGCTTGCGCCTGCTTGCCATCGGCACCCGGCCATTTCAGGTGGAAATAGTCGACGTTCTTGCTCTCGTAGTACGCCACGGTCAGCCCCGAGAGGTCGAGCAGCGTTCCCGCACTGACCCCGTCCGGCCGGAACCAGAACCGGACCGCGCCCGCCGTCCGCTCAGCCGCGGGCAGTGCGATGTCCTTCTGCTCTTCCGGCGCGAGCTGCAGTTGACCTTCGAGCACCACGGCCGGCACCTGCGCCAACGCGATCCCGACACTCAATCCGCACGTAAGGGTAGTGGTAACCCACACCATCCGCGCTGTCCGTGCGAGGAGCCCACGCACACGCCGCTCGTAGTGGTGTCGCAAGCCCGGCGGACGGCCGCCGGGCAAGACACCATCCCCGTACCCGACGCTGCACGCCGGTTGGGCTCTTGGCGCTGCACTGCGTTGCGCGCACTGCGAGCCCACTACGAACGAGCGTGTCCTGGAGCAAATGGCAAGGCGTTCGCCATCTGTCGAGTCGGCTGTCGAGGTCGAAACCGATTGCGGGTCGCGCATAGCTCACGTCCGGATAATGGGTGGCGACGGATGTCCGGGCATCGGCCCCCTTCGCAGGACCAAAGGTAGTACTGGCCACGCAGGTCGTCAACCAGAAAGGACTGCGGTCCGCAGCACAAGCTGTCAAGCGCTAGCCGGCGGCGCCTGGCTCGCCAGAGCCTCAAACGCGCGCCAGTTGCGGATGGTAATCTCGATGATGTCGCGATGGGAAAGCTGACCGCCGAAGCGGCCCTTCTCAATGCTGTCGCCCGGGCCCAGCACACCTTCAAAGACGACCGGACCGGGGAAGTTGATCTCGTTCAGTGCCCGACAGGCATCATGCCAGTCGATGGTGCCCAGGCCCGGCGGGATATGCTGGTCAAAAAAGACGCCGTTCCGGCACCCGACATTGTCGTGGAAATGCGTATCGCGCAACAACGATCCGGCAGTCCGGATTTCGTCGCCGACCGACTTCCCCGCCAGGTGCGCATGGCCCGAGTCCAGCAGAATGCCGACGTTCGGCGCATCCGCAGCGCGGATGATATCCATGTACCCGGCGACAGACTGGGAGTGGACGCTGTGCCAGATGTTTTCGACGACAATGTCAAGCCCCAGTTCGCACGCCGCCGCGGCCAGGTCTCGCAACGCCTTGGCGTAACGCGCGACAAACGCGTCCCAGCCGACCGCCGCAATCGCCGTGTCGATCTGCTCGGCAGTGACGTCCCGCATCCAGCAGGCGTGGTAGACCACCGTCTTGCCGCCCAAGACGGCAAGCCGCTGCAGGTCCCGCACGTGCGCCGTCATCAGATCGGCGGGCATGTCGCTGTCGGCGCGGGCCAGAAGCGACAGCATTCCGTGCATCGAGTACACGCTCAGGCCGAAGTCGCGGCAGTCCCGGAGAAACGCATCGACCGCCGGCCGATCCTTATCGACCTGCCAGGGAAAGCCGTCCGTGCCGATGCGGCGGACGCCCGCCTCTGCCAGGAGCTTCATGATCGCACGCCGGTCCGGTCCGCACGGGTTCAGGTAGAAAGCCAACTCTCGTGTCTTCACCGCAACGCCTCCGTTCCAAGTCTCGGGGCTCACCCGAGGACCCTTTGCACTCGTGCCGCGCGGTATGGCAGACGCGACAGCGGCTCCCGGGCGGCAGACCGCCCGACCATGTGTTGGTTCTTCTCGCTTCCGTCCCGGACGCTCTGGCAAAGTGGCGGGAGCGGCTCGCTCCCGCAGGCGCCGGAGCGAGCCGCTCCCGCCACTCTATCGCGGCCTGCGAGTGACAAACGGGAGTCCAAGGCATACATGCAGGCCGCGCGGTTCACGACAGGTTCCCTGGCGAGCCCTTTTCCGGCTCGTGGTTGACCAGCGTGCACAGGTGCTGGGCGTGGCGCAGTTCCTCCATGGCGAGCCAGCGCAGGGTGTCGCGCGCGCCGTGCAGCGGCGCAATCCGCGCCAGGGCTACGTAGAATGCCGCCGCCGCTTCCTGGCGCCGGATGCTGTCCCGGATCGGATCGACCGCCGAGACGCCAGCCTGCAACTCAGCCAGCATGTCACGAGTCGAGGCGTCCAGTTCCGGCCCGGCCGGGGCTACGTCGGGAGTGGAAGGTGGAGGCTGAAGCGCGGCGGCAGGCGTGAGTTCCCCACACAGGGCGGACAGAGACTTGGCGTGAGCTTCGTCTTCCTTGGCCATGGCCAGGAGTCCGTCCCGCAGTGCGGGGTTCGCAGCCTTGGCTGCCTGGTCGCGCAGCGCCTGCGTCAGGTCTTCCTCGAACCGGACCGCCTGACGGAGAATGAAGTCCGAGAGCAAGTTCCGGTCCGGCGCCAGCGCGGGCACGGCCGAGGACGGCGCCGCCTCGCCAGGCGCGGGTTGCACCGCCGTCGCCTTCCGCGCCTGGTTCACCAGTAGGATTACGCCTACGGTGATGAACATGACCGCCGAGACGATGTGCAGGATTCGCTCCGGCACGACGCGCGCCAGCGCCGCGCCCGCCACCACGGCAATCGCCGAGGCGGCCACCAGCGCCAGGCTCGTGCCGAGGAACACCGACCACGGACTGCGGCTCGACGCGGAGAACGCCAGCGCCGTCAATTGCGTCTTGTCGCCCAGTTCCGCCAGGAACACCAACCCGAAACTTGCCAACAGAATCTTCACGTCCATATTTTGGTCTCCATATACCCCGTTCTTCATCGCGTCTCAGGTTCCTCCACGCGGAGGCAACCGGGGGCTCCCGGGGCGCCACGAATCTAACCAGCATTCACAGAGAGGTCAAGCGCCGATGGATGCGTTCAAAGAACTGAGTCCCGTGTGGCAGGCGCTGGTCGGCACCGGCTTCACGTGGTTCGTCACTGCACTGGGCGCGGCGATGGTCTTCTTCTTCAAGGAGATCAACCGCAAGGCGCTGGACGGCATGCTCGGGTTTGCCGCCGGCGTCATGATCGCGGCCAGTTACTGGTCGCTGCTGGCGCCCGCCATCGCAATGTCCGAAGGCGGCCCGCTTCCCTCGTGGGTCCCGGCCACTTGCGGGTTCCTGGCCGGCGGCGTGTTCCTGCGCGTGGTCGATGCATTCCTGCCGCACCTGCACCTCAACTTCCCGACCGCGCAGGCGGAAGGGATCAAGACGTCGTGGGAGCGCAGCATCCTGCTCGTCCTGGCCATTACCCTGCACAACATCCCGGAAGGCCTGGCGGTCGGCGTTGCGTTCGGCGCCGCCGCGGTCGGACACCCCGACGCGACGCTGGCAGCGGCCGTGGCGCTGGCCATCGGCATCGGCCTGCAGAACTTCCCCGAAGGCGCCGCCGTGTCCGTACCGCTGCGGCGCGAGGGCCTGCCGCGCCTCAAGTGCTTCTGGTACGGACAGCTCTCCGGTGTCGTCGAACCGATCGCCGGCGTACTCGGCGCCGCGCTCGTGGTCGTGGTCCAGCCCCTGCTGCCCTACGCGCTGGCCTTTGCCGCCGGCGCCATGATCTACGTCGTCGTCGAGGAACTCATCCCCGAATCGCAGCAGGGCGGCAATACCGACTTCGCCACGCTCGGCACCATGCTCGGGTTCGCCGTCATGATGACCCTCGACGTGGCGCTGGGGTGAGAAGAGGCAGGGTGGAAGGTGGACCGAACGGCAGTGGCGCGGGACCTCCGGGACCGCAGCAGGGTGCTCGGGGCCGTCCCGGCCGGGCCCCTTGCTCCGCGTTCGCCCACCTTCCATCCTCAACCGCACCCGTCTCCTATCTCGCCCCGCCTTCGCTCGCGCGCTGGCCCGCCCGCGCTTGAAAAACCGGCCCCGAAACGGATATTGTTGAGCTCGGACACCGCCGGCAGCTTGGGCTGGTCCACCAGCCCCCTGCCACCGGATGCAAACAGCGGACACACGCTACCTCTGCGGACTCGGCATGATCAAGTGGTTCAAGCAGTATGGCGCCATCGGCCGGAACGCCTTTGTGGTGACACTGGGCAGTCCGTTCTCGCTCATTCTGCTGCTCAGCATGCTCGCGTTCCAGGCCCTGCTCGCGTGCCTGCCGTTCTTCAGCTTCGGTGAGCAGCTCCGTCTGATCCGGGACCAAAGCCTGGCGTTGTGCCTTATGGGCGGCTGTCTCGCCTGCGCGCTGGGCGCCGGCATGGTCCTGGCCGAGGACATCCGGCGCGGCGCCGCGCCGGTCGTGCTGAGCCGCCCCATCGGCAGCTTCTGCTTCATTGCCGGCACCTGGTCCGGACTGCTGGGCAGCGTGCTGGTGATCCACCTGACTGCCTCGGTTGGATGCCTCTGGCTAACGCAGATCACCGCGTCGGAATTCCACCTGGATGTGCCGCAATTGAGCCAGTTCGTGGGCGTGCTGCTCGTCGTCCTGGTCGGCATGGGCCTGAAACACTACTTCTTCGGCGGCAGCTTCGTGTGGCAAACGAATGTGGCGCTGTCGCTCGGGTTTCTCGTGGTCTTCCTCGCCAACGCCTTCCACCTGACCGGACCGCTGGCGGACACAGCGGCGCACCCGGTCGACTGGAAGACGGCCCAAGGCTGCCTGACGGTCTTCTTCGCGCTGGTCACCTTTTCGAGCATTATGACGTTCCTCGCCGTGCTCGCGGACGTGGGGCTGTTGCTCGGCCTGGCCGTGGTCGTGTTCTTTGGCGGTCTGCTCGCAGAGTACGTCATCCGCAGCCTGGCCGCGGCACCGTGGCTGACCACGGTACTGCGGAGCCTGGTCCCGAACTGGCAACTTTTCTGGGTCAACGACCGCCTGGCAGAGGGGCTGGCTGTATCCCCCGCTTATCTTCTGCACAGCGCCCTGCACGCGTTCCTGTACGCGGCGGCGGTCCTGATCATGGCCACGCTCGCATTCCAGTCCCGTGAACTTGAGAGCCGTGTGTAGGCAAGGACCCGTGAATCGAGAGTCCTAAGTCATGGAGTCACTGAGTCACTGCGTCATAGGTTTGCGGGACCGACGTCAACCCGCCAGACACCCATGAGACAACTGGCAACAGAGCGAGTCGCCGGACTGCTGGCCGGGCTGCATGCCCTGGCCGGCGCGCTGCTCTATGCCGCCGCCCGACACTGGGACGCAACCGCCTGCCTTGGGCTGGCCGGCATCAGTGGCGTGTTTGCTGGTATCGCGCTGCTGGCCCTGCTGCACGCCCGGACGCAACGCCTGGCGCGCGAAGAGGCGAAGTCCGGCGCGGGCGATGCACGCGGCACCGAGTTGTTCGACTCTGCCGAACGCCTGGCGCTGCTGGAGAAGTCGCGGGCCCTGCAACGGTTCGAGCGGTTCTTCAACCCTGCCGCAGTGCTGTTGGCCACCCTCGCCGAAGTTGCACTCGCCTGGGGACTGTGGACGGCCACGGGCCAGAACGTCACAGGGCCGACCACGGATAGCGCCGCGGCGCTCCTGCCGCTGGCCGTGTTCCTTCTTGTTCTGGCTGCCGTGTTCTTCCTGGTCGGACGGTTCGCCGCCGGCCTGTCACGCGACGACACGGAGCGGCTGCTGTGCGCCCCAGCCGGGAACAGCCTCGCAACCGCACTGCTGGCCTTCACCGCCGGCGGCGTGGTCCTGGCCGGGTACCTGCTGCGCGACGCGGAACTCCGGTTCCAGGTCCGGGCGGATTTGGCCCTGACCCGAACCCTTGCCGTACTGCTCGTCATCTCGGCACTGGACCGGCTTCTGAGCCTGCTGCTGCGGCTCTACCGCCCGCACGGCCGAACCGACGAGGACGGAGAGGCGCTCTACGCGAGCCGGTTGTCAGGCGGGCTAGTCCAGCCCGGCAGCGTCATCCACAGCATGTCCACGCTCTTGGACTACCAGTTCGGAGTCCGGATCTCTGAAAGCTGGTTCTGGCGTTTCGTGCACCGTGCACTGCTGCCGTTGGTCGCCCTGCAACTCGCCGTACTCCTGGGCCTGTCGTGCCTGGCCTTCGTCAACCCCGGCGAGGAAGCGCTGCTCGAAACGTTCGGTGCGCCGGCAACACAGAACCTGCAGCCTGGACTCCACTTCAAGATGCCGTGGCCAGTGCAGGCATTGCAGCGGGTGCGGACACACCGACTCCGCCAGTTCGTGGTCGGGGTGCAGGGAACCACCGGGACGGGCGCCGGACTGACCGATTTGTGGACCGATGTCCCCGAGCACCCGGAGCTGTTCCTCGCCGCCAGCACCGACACGACCCCGCCGCAGGACGCGGGCGTTGTGGTGTCCGACAAGGTACGCGGCGTGCCGTCGACCAACCTGCTCGCGACCAGCCTCCTGGTCCAGTACCGGATCAGCGACGTCCGCAAGTTTGTGTACGATCAGGCCAGCGCCGAGGAACTGCTCCGCAAGCAAACCCGGCGTTGTGCCCTGGCCTACTTCGCCAGCCACGACGGCTTGGACCTGCTGCGCCAGGACCGCGAGGCCATCGGCGCCACCCTGACCGCACAACTGCGCGAGGCGGCCGATGGGCTGGGGTTGGGAGTAGACGTGGTCTCGGTCGGGCTGCTGCGGCTGCAACCGCCGCCGCAAGTGGTCCCCGCCTTCCGCAAGGTCATCGAGGAACTGCAGAACCGCGAAAGCCGGGTCCTGGAGGCACAGCGTGACGCGGGGCGTATGCTCCCGGAATCCGAGGCCCGCGCCGCGGAACTGGTGGCAACGGCTCAGAGCGCCCGCGTCCGGCGCACCGCCATGGCCGGCGCCGTCGCCGACGTGTTCCGCACTCAGCGCGAGTCGTACCACCGCAGCCGCAACTTGTACACGCACTTCCTGTACTTCACGCGCCTGGAGAAGGGCCTGGCCCCTGTCCGCAAAGTCGTGGTGGCCACGGAAAACCGTAACCAGGTGTTGATCCTGGACTTCAAGAAAGAGCTGGTCCCCGAACTGCTCGACCTGTCCGCTCCGGTGCTGGAGGAGAAGCGCGGCCAATGAATGAACCCGTCAGGCATGGCAGGAACCTATGGATCAGCGGGGTGGCCGTCCTCTTCGGGGCCGCCTTGGTGACCGCGACCTGCGTGTTCCAGGTGCGCATCACGGAAGTGGCCATGGTTTCCACCCTCGGCCGCCCCGGCAAGCCCGTCTCCGAACCCGGCCTGTACGGCAAACTGCCCTGGCCGTTCCAGCGCGTCTACACCTTTGACAAGCGGGTGCAGCTTTTCGAGGGTCAGTACCGCGAGATCCTCACTAAGGACGGCTTGAACCTGGTCGCGCGGCTGTACATGGCCTGGCGCATCGAGGACCCGAGCCTGTTCTACGAGTGGGTCGGCTTCGATACGGCGGACAGCGCCCGCATTCTCAGCGGCCTGCTCGACAAACACTCCAGCGACGTGCTCGGCCAGCATGCCCTGGTCAGCCTGGTCTCGACCCGACCGCAGCAGGAGGAGTCGATCCGCGCCATCGAACAGGACATTCGCCAGCGCATCCAGGCGGAAGCGACCCGCTACGGCATCACGGTGCAGACGTTGGGCTTTGAACACCTCGGCCTGCCGGAAAGCGTCACGCAGGCGGTGTTCAGCCGCATGATCGCGGACCGCGAGCGCCTGGCCGAGAAGACCCGCTCCGAGGGTGAACGCGACGCCAAGCTGATCCGGACCGAAGCCGAACGCCTGCGCGCCGAAAAACTCAGCACTGCCGAGGCCGAAGCGGCCAGGATTCGCGGCGAAGCCGAGAGCGAGGCGCTGAAGCATTTCTCCGTCTTCGAGCAGGACCCCGAGTTCGCGCTGTTCCTCCGCAAACTCGAGGCCCTCGAACAAACGCTGAAGGACAAGACAACCATTGTGCTGGACCGGGACATTCCCCCGTACGACCTGCTGAGCCCGGGCAGCTTGAAAGACGCCGGCGGCCCGACACCGGCACCTAAGCCATAGGTCCCACACGTCGCATTCGTCCCATACGTCCCATAACCCCACTCATATGCCCGACGAGACCCAACAAGACAATGCCCGCGAACGCCAGGCCCGTGATGCCGGGGTGGAAGGCCTGCGTGCGCTCGGCGCGGCGGTGCAGGTGAGCATCCGCGTGCTGGTGGCCGTTCTCGGGCTGCTGCTGATCGTCAGCCTGCTCCAGTGCTACGTGGTGGTGAAGCAGCACCAGATCGGGATCGTGTACCGGTTCGGCAAGCCGCGGCAGGAACTGAAGCCAGGCCAGCACGCGCTGGTTCTTCCGCCCCCGTTCGAGGAATTCCGCGCCTACACGGTAACGCGGGAGAAGTCACTGGAGACCCGGGCGTTCCTGCCCGCCATCGACACCGCGACGACCGCGTCCGGGGCACAGCTCGACGCCGTGCTGCGGCCGGGCGTCGACGGGTATCTGCTGACCGGCGACCAGAACATCATCCACTGCGCCGCGACCCTATACTACTGGGTGTCCGACCCGGTGGCGTTCTACGAGCGGCAGGCGGACGGGGAAAAGATGCTCAAGACGCTCCTGAACCACACCCTTCTGCGGGCATCCGGGGCGCTCGGCGCCGAAGACACGCTCTTCAGCCTGCCGCGGTTCGCCGAACGCGTCACGTCCCTGCTGAAGGAGGAGATCCAGGCAAGCGGACTGGGCGCGGAAGTGAACCGCCTGGTCCTGAACTCGACACCGCCACGGCAGGCCAAGTCGGCGTTTGACGCGCACATCGCGGCCAGCCAGCGTGCGGACGAGGCGCGGAAGCAGGCGGAAGGCTACCGGGCCCGGCTCGCGAACGAGACCGATGCCAGCGCCGACCAGGTCCTGGCCCTAGCCCGGTCGGAGAAGTCCGAACTGGAACGCAAATCGCAGACGCGGGCGACCACGTTCGAGCAGGTGCTGGTCGAGTACCGGAAGAACCCGCAGATTGTCCGGCGCGAACTGTACATGCAGACCCTGCGGCGCGTCGCTGAGAACGCCGACGAGACTTTTATCATCGAAGGAAAAGACGGCCGCGAAATCCGCATGCAACTCGGAAGCAACCCCAGCGCCGGCCGGAAGGCGAGACCGGAAGGCAAGACGCCATGAGCGAGGCGCCCGCCACCACCACGACAAGTCCAACCGCCCCGCCGGAACTGCGCGAGGCGTCGAACCGCCTGATCTGGGCGCTGGTCGGCGGCGTCTTCGTGCTGGATGCGTTCCTGGCCGGGCGGTTGATGGGCGACGACGGCATGGCCGGCATGGTCAGCGCCCTGATCGGCCTGCTGATCCTCCTGGTCCCCATGCTGCGGATCGTGCTTGACGACCTGCGCAGCGGGCAATTGCGCATGAACGAACTGGTCGTCCTGGCCGTGCTGGCCGGCGCGGCGCGCGGCGACTTCAAGACGGCCGGCATCATCGCGTTCATCATGCTCATCAGCCTGATCATCGAGTCGCGCACCGCCTCAGGCGCCCGTGCCTCGCTCGAAGCCTTGGCGCGACTCTCACCCGGACTGGCGCGGCGGCTGAACGCCGACGGAACAGAGGAGCGGATCGATCCGCAACAGTTGCGCCCGGGCGACACGGTGCGGGTGCGGCCGGGCGAAAACGTCCAGGCCGATGGCGAAATCCTGCGCGGCACGACCTCGCTGCAGGAGGCGACGATCACCGGCGAATCGCTGCCGGTCGACAAGGGCGCCGGCGCCACCGTGTTCGCCGGTACGGTGAACCTCACCGGCGCCATCGAATTCCGGGTCACGCGCGTCGGCAAGGACACCACCCTGGGCCGCGTTCGTGAACTGATTTTGACCGCCGAGAAGACGAAACTGCCGGTGGTGCGCCTGATCGACCAGTACGTGCACTACTACACGCCAGTGGTGCTGATCCTGGCCCTGATCGTCTGGTTCTTCACCCGCGACCTGGATCGCATCGTGGCCCTGTTCGTAGCGGCCTGCCCGATCGCGGTGGTGCTGGCCACACCCTCCGCCATGGTGGCGGCCCTGTCCGCCGCCGCCCGCGTCGGACTGCTCGTCAAGGACCTGAGCGACTTTGAACTCATGGCACGCATCAACGCATTCGTGTTCGACAAGACCGGAACGCTGACCGCCGGCCGGCTTTCCGTGGCGCGCCTGGCGCCGTGCACCGGGGTCGAGTCGTCCGAACTGTTGCGCCAAGCCGCCAGCGCCGAACAACAAAGCAACCACCCCGTGGCCCTGGCGGTCTGCGCCCTGGCCAAACGCGTCAACGTGACTCTGACCGCCCCGGACAACGTCCATGAGGAGCCTGGACGCGGCATTCGCGCCGTGTTCGCGGACGGTGAGGTCCGGGTCGGGAACATGGCATGGATGACGGCCGCCGGCGCTGACGCGGCGGTATTCCCCGGGGTCGCGGACGACGAAGTGGCCGGCATGAGCCTTCTGTTTGTCATGAGAGATGGCCAGCCGTTGGGCTGGATCGGGTTCCAGGACGAACCGCGCGCCAAGGCCAAGGCCTGTATCCGTCAACTCCGCGACCGCCGCGTGCCACGGTTGGCCCTGATCACCGGCGACCGCAAGGAGGTGGCACGCAAGGTGGCGTCCGAACTGGGCCTCGACGAGTGGCGCGGCGAGTGTGTCCCGTCCGACAAGGTCGACTATGTCGAGGCGGTGAAGAAGGACGGCTACCAAGTCGCGTTTGTCGGTGACGGCGTGAACGACGGGCCGGCCCTGGCCGCCAGTCACGTCGGCATCGCACTGGGCGCCGCCGGCAGCGACGTGGCCATCGGCAGCGCCTCCATCGCGCTGATGAACAACGAACTGGACCGACTGCCCTTCCTGGTCGACCTGGCCCGCACCGCTCGACGCGTGATCGTCGAAAACTTCTGCGTCGGCGGACTGCTGATCGCCGCCGGCATGGGCCTGAGCGCTGCCGGCATGCTCTCGCCGGTCCTGGCCGCCGTGCTCCAGGCCTGCGGCGCGGTCGGCGTCGTTCTGAACAGCGCCAGGTTGGTGCGCGAAGGCGAAACACTGCAGACGGAGGCGCGTTAGGAGTGTTCAGTGTTTGGACGCCAAAGATGCGTCCCCCCGACACCCGACACCCGACACCCGACACCCGACACCCGACACCCTAACACTGAACACTGGACTCCCGCATCCAAACAATGATCGACCCAACCGACAACAACCTGCTGATTGACGGCCGCAACCTCACCAAAGTCTTCAAGGACTTCTGGGGGCGCCCGACGGTCATTGCCGTTCACGATCTGGACATCACGGTCCGGACGGGCACCATCATGGGCCTGCTCGGCCCCAACGGCGCCGGCAAGACGACGCTGCTGAAGATGGCCCTCGGGCATCTGTACCCCACCAGCGGCACACTGGCCGTGTTCGGCCGCAGTCCACGCGACGTCGAAACCAAGAGTCGACTCGGATATCTCCCCGAACGCACCGCGTTCTATCGCACGCTCACGGCCGAGGAGGTCCTGCGTCTGTTCGGCGACATCCTCGGCCTGCCCCGCGACGAGACCGCACGGCGCACCGACCAACTCCTGGACATGGTCGGGCTGCAGGGCGCCAGGGACCGGCGCGTCGGCGGCTTCTCGCACGGCATGGGACGCCGACTCGGCCTCGCCCAGGCTCTTCTCAACGACCCTGACCTGCTCATTCTTGACGAACCCACCGCCGGCATGGACCCGATCGGCTGCCACGAAATGAAGAGCCTGATCCTGACCCTGGCGCGGCGCGGCAAGACGGTCGTGATGAGCAGCCACCTTCTGGCCGACGTGCAGGATGTGTGCGACACCATCATGATCATGTACGGCGGCACGGTGTGCCAGACCGGCCCGGTCAGCGAGTTGTTGGCTCGCAAGGACGAACTGGAGATCCGGGCGCCGCGGGTGTCCCCCAAAGCCCTGGCCGAGGCCAAGGCGGCGCTGGCGCGGGAAGCAGGCGTGGACCGAGTGCACGTGTCCACGCCGACGCGCTCACTGGAAGACTACTTCCTGGAAGTGATGCGGACCGCCCACGAGCAGAAGCAGGCGACCGCCGGGGCCCGCATGGGCACAGGTGTCGCCGCCTATCTGCAGCAAGACGTGGACCCGAAGGCGGTTCTGGAGCAACTCACGCACAGCCGGCAGGCGCCGGAACTGCCCGACGCCCCGACGGTGGATGCCGCCAGCATCGAAAAACTGACCCGGGCGCCCGAACGACAGCCTGACAAGCCCCCGACGGCTCGCCCCGACGAAAACGTCGACACCGATTATCTGAATCGGCTGACAAAGAACTGACCCGGCAGACCCACGAAGAACCCCGCGTGACATACTCGTGAAGCAAGTTTGGACCATCGCCAAGTCAACCTTCAGACTCCTGTTCCGCACCGGGACCGGCTGGGGCGTTCTGGCGTCGGTCGCCGCGGTGGCCGTGCTCATCTTCTTCAGTGCCTCCGGGGATGACGTACTGGTGAGCGAACTCCAGCTCAGGATTCGCTACGCCCTCGGCTTCTCCACCGTGCTGGTTTCCCTGAGTGCGCTGTTCCTGGCCTGCGTCTCGATCCGGCATGACATCGACAATAAGATTCTGCACGTGATCACAGCCGCGCCCATTCACCGCTACCGCGTCTGGCTCGGCAAGTGGCTGGGGCTGCTGCTGTTCTCGCTCTCGGGCTTCCTCACGGCCGCGGCGGCCATTGCCGTCTGCGCCACGGCTTTCACGGCGAACTGGAAACGGCCTGCGGACAATGCTTTTCTGGCCGAGCGGGTCTGGCGCTGTCACCGTGTGTGCAGGCCGGCACGCCCGTCACTGGCCGCGAGAGTGGAGGAGGAATACCGCCGTCGTGAACGCCAGGCACAGCTCCCGGCCGATCGGCCGGAGTGGCTGATCCGCAATGAACTGCTGCAGGAGATCCGGCGTCAGGAGCAGCACCTGCCGCCCGGCGAGTCCCGAACCTGGTCGTTCTGCCTCTGGCGCCGGCCAACCGGGACCGATCACGTGGTGTTGCGTTTCACTCTCTATGCCGAGGACGGCCGACAGGAGGTGAACGGGGTGTGGACGGTTCGGGCCGTCGACGGCCCCGGCACCTTCAGCAAGCAGGTCCGATTCTTCCCCTACTCCCACAACCGCGTGGCGGTCCCGGTCGAAGTGGTGCCGGAGTCCGGCCGTATCGAGGTGACGTTCACGGGTACGAATACACCGTACCTCATCGTGCCGCGAGAAGCGGGGGTGCTGGTCTCGTACGAGGAAGGCAACATGGTCTGGAACTTCGCGCGGCTCTTCGTGGCTATGGCGATGCACCTGGCGGTGGTTGTCGCCGTGGGGTTGACGGCCGGCACCGCCTTCACCTACCCTGTGGCCGTGTTCCTGTCCATCGTCCTCTACCTGCTCGCCATCGCGTCAGGTTTCTTCCACAACGTGGTGCAGGAACTGCAGTGGAGTGAACCGTCTTTTCTGACCGCCCTGACCGGGGCCGTCCTCCGCTTCGGCATCTGGTTGACTCAAGGTCTCGGCATCCCGCCGGTCATCGGTCAGTTCTCGGAAGCCATCGCCATACACCCGCGCGACCTGCTCGCCGTCTGGGGCGCCGGATTCGCTGTTTACGCCGTGCTCGCCATGGGCCTGGGCATGGTCTGCCTGACCCGCAAGGAGCTGGACAGGTTGCTGTAGTCGAATCAGTCGAGTCAATCGAATCAATCGAGTCAATCGAGTCAATCGAATCAGTCGAATTCCCCCCTCACGTGACACCGCACCGGCACCAAACCACTCGACGGACAGCAGCACTTCTGGTGCTGGGCGCGCTGCTGTTTTGGAACATGCAGCGGCTGGAGCGGCATCTTTACGCCGAATCGGCCAACCTCCCGCTCACCTCGGACACGAATGTCCCACCCACGCTCGCCCTGACCACGTTCGCCCTCGGGCCGCTGCGGGGCCTGATCGTCGATGGGCTGTGGTGGCGCATGATCCAACTCCAAAGCCAGGGCGATCACTTCGAGACCATGCAACTCACGGAGTGGATCACCGCCCTGCAACCGCGCTTCCCGCAAGTCTGGGCGTTTGGGGCCTGGAATTTCAGCTACAATGTTGCTTACGAGTTCGGCGACCCCATGGATCGCTGGAAGTGGGTTGACCGCGGCATCCGCCTTCTACGCGACGACGGACTGCGCTACAATCCCAACGACCCGGTCATCCGCCGCGAACTGGCACGCATCTTCCTGGACCGAATCGGCGGGCGAATGGACCCGGCGCAGGAGATCTTCAAGCGCGAGTGGGCTCTCACCGTCATGCGCTACCTGAAGCGCGGCGACCGCGAAGAGCTGGTGCAGTTGAGCGACGCGCGCAAGAACCGTCAGACCCTGACCGCACGTCCCGATGTGGCCGCGCTACTCAGCGACGCCCGCGAACTGGGGCTGGACCTCCTCGACCCCGAGCAAGCGCTGGACGAGTCACGCCGGACCGACGCCCAGAAGAAGTTGTTCCAGGAAGACGCGCACCGGGCCGCCTGGGCGGACCTGCAACGCCTGGCCAGCAGTGCCGGACTGCTGGCCAACCTGAAGCTCGACGTCGACCGCATGCTGTTCGTCGACCGGGAATACGGTCCGTTCGACTGGCGCCTGTCCCAAGCCCACGCCGTGTACTGGGCCGCGGGCGATCAGCCCTTTGCCGATTTCCTGCCTCACGGGGAGGATGAGACACAACTGACGGTCATGGTCCGCCAGGCCATGGAGCAGTCGTTCCAGAACGGCAGACTGATCTACGACGAGAAGACCGGCTTCTTTCTGACCACCAACAACGTCGCCATTGTGGGCAAGATCCATGACTACTACGGCTACCTGATGGAGCACCATTTCTCACAGGGCGTCGACGCCCTGCACCGCATGTTCCTCGAGGAAGCCATGGCGATCCTGTACAGCAACAATCTGATCGCGTCAGCCAAGCGCTTGTACCACCACTACGCCGAAGACTACATGTCCGGGCCGGACCGGCAGCCGTTCGAGGACTTTGCACTGCGGCAGATGAACCGCATCCTGCAGACGAATACCACCACGGACAATCGCTCGATCGTCAATGCGGCACTGACGCAAGGGTGCTTCTGGTATGCGGCGGGTGAAACGCAGAAGGCGGCCGGCTACCTGCGCATGGCCCGCGACGTCTGGGAACGGCACCAGCGTAAATATGCCAGCGACCCGGGACACCTTCTGCCGCCGTTCGAAACCATGCGCGAGGGCGTGCTCCGCGGCTTGGCGCAGAGCAACCTGGCCGTGGAATTGCAGGCGCGCCTGAGCAGTGCCGCCAGCGGTCTGGACCGGCTCAAGGAGTTCAACTCTGAGACCGGCGACAACCTCTATCTGGGCCACCACGGGGAAGACGAACACGAAGCGGAGCCCCCCCCGGGGCGGACCGACGCGCGTGGCCCCGACGCAAAGTAGCTCGACACCGTCAGCGTCCCCCCCCCCCGAAAACGGGGTCGGGTCACAACGTCACGCCCCGCACGGCCGTGAGGGCGGCCTCGAGGAGGCGGGAGGGTAGAACGCCCATGGCCAGGACCGTGAGCAGCAGCACCACGCCCACGACCGAGGCAACGGCGTCCATGCGGACGGCGGGGCGATCGCCGGCCTCGGCGAAATACATCACCCGTACGACCGAGAGGTAGTAGTAGATCCCAATGGCGGTGTTCACAGCCGCCAGCACGACCAGCAGCGTGTACCCGCTGCGAAGCGCCTCGGTCATGAGCACGAACTTACCGGTAAAGCCCACGAACGGCGGGATGCCGGCGAGCGCGAACATGCTGGACCCGAGAACGAACGCCGCCAGCGGCGCGCGCGTGTGCAATCCGGAAAGGTCTTCGATCAAAACGTTTTCGCCGTCGCGTGACACCTGGCAAATGACCAGGAATGCGGCCAACCCCATAACGACGAAGCCGAAGATGTAGAAGACGGCCGCCGCATAGCCTGCGGCCTTAAGCGTAACCAACCCCAGCAGCACGTACCCCGCATGCGCGATGCTCGAGTACCCGAGCATACGCTTGATGTCCTTCTGCACCAGCGCCGCAAGATTCCCGAAGAACATCGAGGCGACCGCCACCACCGTGAGCGTCATCGCCAGGGTGCCGTCGGACGGGTCGGCGCACAGGAGGAAACGGATGATCACCGCGATGGCGCCCGCCTTGGGGACCCCGGCAATGAAGGCCGTGGTCTCGTTGGACGCGCCCTGGTAGACGTCCGGAGTCCAGATGTGCATCGGGAACGCCGCCAGCTTGAAGAACAGCCCCGCAAGCACCATGGCCACGCCCAGGATGGCAGCCGGGTCGCTCCACCGCGCCGCCAACGCGGGGGCGATCTCGGAGAAGTAGGTGGACCCGGTTAACCCGAACAGGTAGCTCATGCCGAAGAGCAGGATCCCCGTAGCCGCCACGCCGAACATCACATACTTGGCCGCCGATTCCATCTGGACCCGCAGCCCCGGCCGCTCCCGCCGCAGGGGCACCATCAGGTAGAGTGCGTACGACGACAACTCCAGGGCCACGAACAGGGTGATCAGTTCGACGCTGCTCACCAAGATCACCAACCCCAAGGTGCCCAGAAGCAGGAATAGAAAGTACTCGGGCCGTACGCTCTCGTGGATATCCTTGAGTTCCCGCCCGAACAGGATCACCGCAGCTGCACCCAACGTGATGACAAGCTTGAACAGTTGCGAGAACAGGTCCACACGGTAGGCCCCGTAGAACAGGTCGCCCTGCCAGCCGTTCATGACCGAAACCGCGCTTGCGACCACGGCGGAGAGCGCGAAGAGGGCGGCGACTCGTGCCGCCATGCGACCACGCCCCTCGAAGAGGCTGATCCCGAACACGAGAAGAGCCCCGTGGATCAGCGCCAGTTCGGGTGAAAGCAGATAAAGGTTCATGCCTGACAAATCCTTAGAGGGGGAGCCCGGCCCGGACCTGCTCGATCAGGTGGGCGACGCTCACATGAAAGACGTCCATGAACGGCGTGGGGGCCAGTCCGATCCAGAGCACGAACGCCGCCAGCGGCGCGAGCGTGACAATCTCGCGCCAGTTCAGATCGGTCAGGTGTGAAGTGTCGGGATTGTCCGTTCCGCCCCAGATCACGCGCTGCAGCATGCGCAGCATGTAGGCGGCGGAAAGCACCACGCCGGGAATCGTCAACGCGGCCATCTTCGTGGAGAAGGCAAAGCTGCCCGCCAGCACGAGGAACTCCCCGACGAAACTGTTCGTTCCCGGGAACGCCATCGAGGAGAGACCAAAGAGCGCCAGCAGCGTGACGTAGACCGGCATGACCCGACCGATCCCGGTCGCCGTGGCGAGTTCCCGACTGTGAGTGCGCTCGTAGATCATGCCCACGCAGAGGAACAACGCGCCGGTGGTGATGCCGTGGTTCACCATCTGCAGGATCGCGCCCTCGATCCCGCGCGGATTCAGCACGAAAATACCCAACGTCACAAATCCCATGTGCGCAACGCTGGAGTAGGCCACCAGGCGTTTCATGTCGCTCTGAGCCAGGGCCGTGAGACCGCCGTAAATGATGCCGACCACCGAGAGCGCCAGCACGAACGGGCCGAAGGTTTCGACCCCGACGGGGGTCATCGGCAGACAGAACCTCAGGAAGCCATACGCGCCCATCTTCAGCAGCACGCTGGCCAGCAGCACACTGCCGGCGGTGGGGGCCTCGACGTGCGCAGCCGGCAGCCACGTGTGGAACGGAAACATCGGGACTTTGATGGCAAAGGCCAGGAAGAACGCGAGAAACACCCAATTTTGCAGCATGGCCGAATACGGTTGGCCCATGAGCTCGGGGATCGAAAACGTGTGCGCATGCAGGTACAGCGCGATGATCGCCACGGGCAACAGGACCGACCCGGCCAGCGTGTACAGGAAGAACTTCACGGACGCGTACACCTTGCGCGGGCCGCCCCACACGCCGATCAGGAGAAACATCGGAATCAGCATCGCCTCCCAGAACACGTAGAACAGGACGAAGTCCAACGCCATGAAAACCCCGAGCATCGAGGTTTCCATGAGCAGGATGCAGACAAAAAACGACTTCACACGCGAACTGACCGCGCGCCAGGAGCAGAGCACGCACAGCGGCATGATCAGTGTGGTCATGAGCACCAGCAGCAGGCTGATGCCATCCACGCCCAGGGTGTAGTTGATGTTCAGCGACGGGATCCACGGGACGGTCTCGCCAAACTGGTACTTGGCCGTGGATGCGTCGAAGCCGGTGTAGAGCTTCAACGACAGACCCGCGTTGACGAACGTCACGATCAGGGTCCAGACCCTGGCGCCGCGGTCGCCCGGAAGCAGAGGCAGCACCAGCGCGCCGCAGAGCGGCAGGAAGATCAGGACGCTGAGGATCGGCCAGGAGCCGTTGGTTGTCAGAAAATCCATGAATTACCCCGAGTGCCTCATATCAGCACGTACGTGAGCACCATCAGCACGATCGCCACGACCGCGTAGAACATGTTGGCTTGCAGCTGGTTTCTCTGCAGGTGCCGCAACCGGTCACCGGTGCCGCGGACACCGCGGGCAAAACCGTCCACCACCCCGTCGATGGCGTCCCAGTCGAACCGTGCGGAGGCGCGAGCCCAGGCCATCAGCCCCGCGAGACCGGTGAACCGGTAGAACTCGCTCACCCATTCATCGGCAGCCTGGACTGGCGCGCGGGCAAACCACCGGACCGCGCGACCACTCATGCGGTAGAACCAGTCCATGTCCAGGCTGATCGTGGGCGTGGGAACAAGCTTCTTGAGGAAAAGGAAGAAACCCACGGCCGTGAACAGCAGAATCTGCAACGTCTCGGAGACGTGGTAGGCGGTGTACGGATGGTACTCGACCGGATAGGGGAGTTTGGAGTAGAGGAACGGTGTATAGCAGCCAATCCCGATACACAGCAGGGACGTGACGGCCATGGCGACGATCATGTTCCACGGCGGGTCGGCGGCGCGTTCGTAGGTCTCCGGGCTGCAGTTGTTCTTGCCGAACCAGATGAAGTACGGCACCTTCAAGCCGGTGTGCAGGAACGTACCCGCCGAGGCCAGCATAAGGCAGAACGCCGCCGTGTTGCGATGCTCGGAAAAGCCCGCCGCCACAATCATGGACTTGCTCACGAACCCGCTGAACAGCGGGAACGCCGAGATGGACAAGCCCCCGACCAGGGTGAACACGAAGGCCCACGGCATTTTCTTATACAGTCCGCCCAGTTCAGTGAACTTGCTCTTGCCCGTCATGTACAGAACAGAGCCGGTCCCCATGAAGAGCAAGCCCTTGTAGAGGATGTGCGCAAACGCGTGGGCACAGGCGCCGTTGATCGCCATCTGTGTGCCCAAGCCCACACCGGCGACCATGTATCCGACCTGACTGATGATGTGGTAAGCCAGCAGCTTGCGGGCGTCGTTTTCAAGCACGGCGTACACCACGCCGTAGATGGCCATGATGACGCCCAACGGCACGAGGATATCCATCCCGGCGCAACCCCGGCACAGCGCGTACACCGCCGTCTTGGTGGTGAACGCACACAGGAACACCGACCCGGTGACCGTGGCCTCGCCGTAGGCGTCGGGCAGCCACGCGTGCAGCGGCGGCACAGCCGCATTCAGGATGAAGCCGATCATGATCAGCCACGTGGACAGGTCCGGGTGCGCGACATCCAGCAGGTTGAACGAGAGGTCGCCGCCCGTGGCCTGGTAGCGCAGCATGATGCCGCACAGCAGAATCAGGCCGCCGACGGTGTGCACCAGCAGATATCGGAACCCCACGCCGACGGACTGCCGGCGCCCCCGCAGCCAAATCAGGAAGACGGACGAGAACGCCATCAGTTCCCAGAACAGGAACAGCGTCAGGTAATCGCCAGCGTAGATGGCGCCCAGGGACCCGGCGACATAGAACCACGCGGCCACGTGGTTCGCCGCCTCCTTTACGTGCAGGGCGTAGAAGGTGCCCAGAATGCACATCAGCGTCATGATGTAGCCGAAGACCTGAGACAGCCGGTCCACGCGCCCGAACGTCAGGTTCCAGTCCAGGAAACGGACCACCCCGTGAGTTCCCGGTTCCAGGCTCAGGACCCGCCCAAAGGCCAGGGCCGGAACCAGGACCAGCAGGACCGTCCGTGCCCGACCTTTGATGAACGGCACGAGCACGGCGCCCGCGATCAGGATCAGCGCCGGATGCAGCCAGAGATCATTCATCGCTATCGCCATAGTAATCTTCGCTTTTCATGATGCCCAGGTGCCCGTACCACTTCGAAACGAAGATGATCACCAAGCACGACAGAAACCCGAAAACGGACCAGAAGCCAACCCAGTGCTCCGCGGCGGTGTGGGCGTGCTCCTTGTCCACGAACAGCGCGTCTCCGATCACCAGCAGCGCCAGCAGCACCCAACAGGCGACAATCACCTTCTTCAGGTGTCGCTGCAGAAATTCAATGAGTTGGATGATCACAGGAACATCCCCTTGATGAAACTCATGAAGAAGTCCGGATAAAACCCGATGACCACCGATATCAGCGCGCTGATGAGCAACGGTGCCAGCAGTGCGGGGGAAGCCTCTTTCAGGCCCTCATGAGAGTCCCCCGCCGCGAGTTTGCCGAAGTAGGCCTGGTACACGACCGGCGCGAAGTAGGCGACGTTCAGGATGGTGCTGGCCAGAAGCACCACGATGATCCCGATCTGCCGCGCATCGATCGCCCCCACCAGCAGATACCACTTGGTGATGAATCCGGCCACCGGCGGCGCGCCGATCATGCTGAGCGAGGCCACGGCGAACGCCGCAAAGGTGAACGGCATGACGCGTCCGAGGCCGCGCATCTGCGAGATATTCTTGCGGTGCGTGGCGACGTAGATGGCGCCGGCGCAGAAGAACAGGGTAATCTTCGCGAAGGCGTGGTTCGCGATGTGGACGATCCCGCCCTGGATCCCCGCGGGGGTCAGCAGCGCCACACCGAGGATGATGTAGGACAGCTGGCTCACGGTCGAGTAGGCCAGTCGCGCTTTCAGGTTGTCCTTGCTGAGCGCGATCAGCGACGCGGCCAGGATCGTGAACGACACGAAATACGCCGTGGGAATGCCCAGGTTGAAGGCATCCATCGTGTCCACGCCGAAGACGAAGAGCATCACGCGCGTGGTGGAGAACACACCGACCTTCACGACGGCCACGGCATGCAGCAGGGCGCTGACCGGCGTGGGGGCGACCATGGCGCCCGGCAGCCAGTTGTGGAATGGCATCACACCGTTCTTGGCGAAGCCGAGGAGCAGGCAGACGTAGACGACCGTCACCAAGACGCGGCTGGTGCCGTTGGGGAAGATCCCCGTGCGGATATTGTCGGAGAAATCGAGCGTGCCGCACATGACGTAGATCAGGATCATGGCCGGCAGGACCAGCCCCTTGGCGGTGGTGGTCAGGTACACCAGGTACTTGCGACCGCCTTGGTAGCCTTCCGCGTCCTGATGATGAGCCACAAGCGGGTAGGTGGTGATGCTGACAATCTCGTAGAAGAGGTACAGAGTGAAGAGGTTGTCGGCGAACGCGCACCCGATCGCGCCGAACAGCGCCAGCGCGAAACAGGCGCTGAAGCGCGTCTGCGCGTGTTCGTGCAGGCCGCGCATGTAGCCCAGCGAGTAGAGGACCGTGATGATCCACAGGAACGAGGCGACCAGCGCGAACACCATCGATAAACAGTCCGCCCGCAGTGTTACGCTGACCCCCGGCAGGATGGTCGCCAGGTGACACACGAGTTTCTCGCCGGCAAGCACCGGCTTGACCAACGACGCCACGGTAGCGAACATCACGCCTGCGGCGGTAAAGGAACACGCCTCGCGAACGTTCGGACGCCGCCCGGTGAGCATCACCAGGACGGCGCCCACGAGCGGCGCCATCAGCGCCAGGAGCAGAGAGTAGGATTCGGACGGCGTAGTCATGGGATGACGGTCATCCTTCCAAGTCTTTCAGGTCCCGCGCCGCAACCGAGCGGTAGTGGCGGTACACGGCGACCAAGATACTCAAGATGATCGTAGCTTCGGCCGCGGCAATGCCCATGATGAACAGGGAAAACACCTGGCCTGTGACCGGGTCGGGGGCGAGAAAGCGGCTGAATGCCATGAAATTCAGCACGGCACCCGAGAGGATCACCTCGCCGCTGATCAGCATGCCGATCAGGGTCCGGTGCCGCAGGAAGCCGAAAAAGCCGATGGCGAAAAGCAACGCGCCAATCACCAGGTAGACGCTAAGCTGATCGCTGCAGTGTATGAGGCTGACCATCAATTCCTCCGCCCGGAACGCGCCACAACCAGCGCCCCAAGAATGGAAAGAAGCAGCACGACGGAGATAAGCTCGAACACCAGCCCGAACCGGGTGAGCAGGGCCTGCCCCAGGTCCGGCACCGTGCCGGCGTTCACCTGGACCGCCGGTGGCATCCAGCGCGCCTTGGCAATCAGCAGGATCAAGCCCACCGCCAGCGGGAGCCCCGCAAGGAGCGCCGCCACCGTCTTGATCGTCTCGCGGGGCTGACCGGACACTTCACCGTGCGCATCGGTCAGCATCAGCGCAAACATGATCGTCACGCACACGGCGCCCACATAGATGAGAATCTGCATCAGCGCCAGGAACGGGCTGTGCAGGTAGTAGTACAGTCCGGCCAACCCCGTCGACGACAGGGCCAATCCGCTGACGCTGCGCACCAACCGGCTCGTGCACACCACCACGATCGCGCCGCCCAGCGTCATCCCCACCAAAACGGCAAACAGCAGCGCGGACACCAACGGATACAGTTTTTCCGGAGTCAGATACATGGTCATTTTTTCACCTGTGCGCGCTCCAGCAGGTTGAAGGTGCACTCCTCGCGGCGGGTGAACGCCAGGTTGTACTGCTTGGAGAAGCGCAGAGCATCGAACTTGCAACTCTCCACACACAGGCCGCACAGGCTGCAGAGGCTGAAATCCAGGCTGTACGCCGTCAGCACCTTGCCCTTGCCGCTTTCCGACTTCTGTCCGTCCAAGCTGATGCACCCGGACGGGCAGGCTCGCTGGCAAGCCATGCACACGACGCACTTGGGCTTGCCGGTTTCCGGATCGCACGCCAGTTCGACGTGACCGCGAAACCGCGCCGGCATCGTGGCGCTCTCGTGCGGGTAGTGCAGCGTGACCGTCGGGCGGAACAGGTTGCAGATAGTGATTTTCATCCCTACCGCCAGACTGTAGGCACCCGAAATGATCTCTTGGATGGTATTTCTCATGCGGCTCAAAACACCTTCAGCATCAGGGCGGTCAGGATGATGTTCGCGAGCGACACCGGGATGAGGATCTTCCACGACAGGTTCAGCAGGTTGTAGAACTGGACGCGCGGGAACGACCACCGCACCCAGATCACCGTGAAGCACAGCGCGTACATCTTGAGCAGGAACCAGTGCGGCCCCGGCACCAACCCAAAGGGGCATTGCCAGCCGCCCAGGAACAGGACCGTAGCCACGCAGCAGCCCAGCACGATATTGGTATATTCGGCCATGAAGAACACGCCGAACGTCATGCCGGAGTATTCCGTGTAGGCGCCAGCGACCAGTTCGCTCTCCGCCTCAACCATGTCGAACGGGGCGCGGTTCGTCTCGGCGAGCAGGCAGATGAAGTACATGAGGAACGCGACCGGCTGCAGGGGATTGAGGTCCAGGCGCAGGATGTTCCAGCGCCAGAACCCGCCCGCCTGCTGAGCCACGATCTCCTGCAGATTGAAGGTGCCGGTGACCATGACCACGGCGACAACGATCAGCAGAGTCGGGATTTCGTAGGCGATGTTCTGGGCCACAACCCGCGCGGCGGCAAGATTCGCGTACTTGTTGTGCGAGGCCCAGCCGCCGATCAGGATCCCGAACACGTTGAAAGCGGCGAACGCAAAAACCATCAGCAGCCCCAGATTGAAGTTGCGGGCCGCAATCGTCGCGCCGAAGGGGATGGTCACCATGCACAGGATCGCCGGCAGCAGCACGAGTATCGGTGCCATGAAGAAAAGAATCACGTCCACGTTCTTCGGGATCAGGATCTGCTTGCAGAGCAGTTTCACCGCGTCGGCCACGGGCTGGATCAGGCCGAAGGGGCCGACTTCCGTGGGCCCGTGCCGGAGTTGGAACCGCGCCGAACCCTTGCGCTCCAGGAGCACCAGGTACGACGCGTTGAACCCGACGAAGGCCAGAATACCGACCACGTACAGGACCACCCGCGCAATCTCGAGAACGAATTCCATCCGCATAACGGTTCTTCTTTGTGCTAGCGGTCAATGTCCGGAATCACCAGGTCCAGGCTGCCCAGCATCGCCAGCGCGTCGGGCAGCAGCATCCCGCGCGAGCATTCCCTGAACAGGTGCAGGTTCGACAGGCACGGCGAACGCAGCTTCAGCCGGTAGGCATTCTCCGTGGCATCGCTGACGACGCGCACCCCGAAACTGCCGCGCGCGGACTCCACGTTGAAATAGCAGTCCCCCTTCGGCGGCTTCAGGCTGCGCGGCACCTTCTCGGCCATCACCGGGCCGCCGGGGAGTTGGTCAATGGCCTGCTCGATAATCCGCAGGCTTTCCACGATCTCGTCGACACGCACCCGGTAGCGGCCCATGTTGTCGCACAGGTCCGAAACGGCCACGTTGAACTGGAACCGCGGATACGCCGAATACGGCTCAGCCTTGCGCACGTCGTAGGCGACGCCCGAACCGCGGATCACCGGGCCGGTCGCGCCGTAACGGCGGCAGGTCTCGGCCGAAATGACGCCGATGCCCTCGCAACGCTTGCGGAAAATGATGTTCTTGGAGACAAAGGCCTCGTACATAGGCATGCGCGAACGCATCCTGGCCACAAACACGCGGGTTCCCGAGACGAAATTCTCGTCAACGTCGTTGGCAACGCCGCCGAAGCGGAAGTAGCAGAACGTCAGGCGCGCACCGGTCACGGCTTCCAGCAGATCCAGGATCATTTCGCGGTCATCGAAGGCGTACAGCATGGGGGTGAACCCCCCGAGGTCGATGAGGTAGGCGCCCAGCCACAGGAGATGGCTCGCAACGCGGTTCAGTTCGCAGGTAATGACCCGGATGAACTCCGCCCGCTCCGGGACCGTGATGCCCGCCAGGCGCTCGACGGCGGCGACGTAGCCGTGCGAGTTGAACAGCGCCGCTACGTAGTCCATGCGCCCCATGTTGGGCAGGAACTTCGCGTAGGAGCGGTTCTCCCCCATCTTCTCGTGCATGCGGTGGATGTAGCCAAGCACCGGCTCGGCGTCGACGATGTACTCACCGTCCATGGTCAGCTTGATCCGCAGCACGCCGTGGGTGGCCGGGTGCTGAGGCCCCAGGTTGACCACGAACGTCTCACGGTCAAGGTTCTGTACGTCCAGGCTCATGCGCCGTAATCCTTACGCAGCGGATGGAAATCCGCGTCCTCGGGCAGGAGCAGCGGAATCAGGTCGGGGTGGCCGGTGAAGACGATCCCGAAGAAGTCGTGCGTCTCGCGTTCGTGCCAGTTGGCGCCCGGATGGATGCCGCAAACGGTCGGCAACTCGGGTTTCGCGCGCGGGACCCGGGCCCGGATCGCCACGCGTTCACCCGACGCCGTGAACGTGTAGTCGTAGACGACCTCCATCTGCCCTTCGGCAATGAAGTCGACCCCCGTGATCGACTCGAGCATGAACGCCGCCTCGTCCAGGACTCGCGCGGCATCCGTCACGCGCTCCGGCGGCACGGTCACGTCCAAGTCCGTCCCTCGGACCGCGTGCGCAGTGTCGACGGCCAAGGGGACCGGCGACGCCGCATCGGCGCTGCGCACAGCGATCTCCGCGAGCTTCTGCTTGATGGCGCTTAGCGACATGTCAGACCTGATCTCCGTGTCGAGGGAAACAACCGTGGGGGGGGGCGTGAATCACGTTTCAACGACGGGCCAGCGACGCCAGCCGGAGCAGAGCTTCTCTTCGAGCTTCAGAATGCCTTCCAGAAGCCCTTCCGGCCGTGGCGGGCAACCCGGCACGTACACATCGACGGGAAGGATCTTGTCGGCACCCTCCACCACCGAGTACTGACCCGGAAAGTTGAACGGACCGCCCGAAATCGCGCAGTTCCCCATGGCCAGCACCCACTTCGGTTCGGGCATCTGGTCGTAAAGAGTGATCACAGCGGGCGCCATCTTCCGGGTGATCGTGCCGCACACGATCATCAGATCGCACTGGCGCGGCGAAGGCCGGAACACCTCGCAACCGAACCGCGCCATGTCGAACCGCGATGCGCCTGTGGCCATCATCTCGATCGCGCAGCAGGCCAGACCAAAGGTCATGGGCCAGAGCGAGTTGGCGCGGGCCAGGTTGAGAACCTTGTCCAACTGCGCGAACTGGACTAGAGCTGGGGGGACTTCGACTTGTTTTTCCATGTGAACACGTTCTTTTTCCAGGCATACACGATGACCAGAGCCAGGATGCCGACAAACAGCACGACCTCGGCCAGCTCAAGCCAGCCGGGATTCTTGTTGTACACAACCGCTACCGGAAGGAGGAACAGCACATCGACGGCAAACGCGATGAAGATCAAGGCATAGAGGTAGAAAACCACACCCAGACGCATCCACGTGGGACCGATCGTGTCCATGCCGCACTCGATCACCTCCAGAGTCTTCTGGTTGATCGAGCGGGTACGGCGGGGAGCCAGGAAGAACGGAATGATGATCGGGGCCAGTCCCATGCCCAGCCCACCCACCAAGAAGGCCAAGACATAAATCATGTCGAGCAGAGCGCTCTTGTCCATAAGACCCTTCGCCGGACTAGAAATGCTGACTCAAACCCAAGTGAATAACACCGCAACCAAACCGTGTGGCCATGAACGAGCAATGGGAAAGATAGCAAATATAATACCAATTGATGTATTATACCTACCTAACTCCGTTTTTTTTCCCAGTCCGCAACGGTAACCTGCTGCCGAAAAGAACAAAATCGAAAGCGCTGCGCCATTCCCGATCTACGACGGAATCCGACACGGACCAGACAAAAAGCGACAACTATTCGCCCAAAACACGCCAAAAATCGTCAATCCGATGCGGTTGCAGGCTCTCCGCAACCGCGCACAACGCCGCGACGGCAGCCATAAACACACACTCACGATCGGCTTTGGTGTTGACTGCGGGCCGATCCCCAACCCTCCTGCCGCACGCTCCCCCCAGACCCGATTCGGACGGGGCGATTGCACACCCCACGACGCCGGGATATGTTCCCCTGTGCGCGGTTGGCATGGACGCGAACCGGTTTGAGCGCGTCTCGCCACACGGCATAGCTCAGATCCAGAACTGCGGCACGTTTCGTGATACCCCCCTGCCTCACTGTGGGTCGGGGACCAGCGCCAGGAGGGCTCAGCGATGAACGAAACGAATCCGGTCGCCTGCTCGCTTGCCGACCGGGAATGTGTGCCGTGCCGTGGCGGAGTTCCACCGCTCAAGGACGCCGCGCTGAAAGCGCTGGCAGACCAACTTGGTCCCGCCTGGCAGGTGGTCGACGAGCATCACCTGGAGAAGAAATTCCGTTTCCCGGACTTCCGGCAGGCCTTGGACTTCACGGTGCGGATCGGGGAACTGGCCGAACAGGCTAACCATCACCCCGACATCCACCTGGCTTGGGGAAAAGTGGTGGTGACCCTCTGGACCCACAAGATCGGTGGACTTGCGGAGGCGGACTTCGTCTTCGCCGCCAAGGTGGACCGGCTTGCCGGCGGCTGAGAAAGCGGGGGTCTGTGCAGACGTCGTCAACAGCTCTGGTCACGGGTGCTGGCAAACGCCTCGGGCGTGCCACGGCGCTGGCGCTGGCCCGCCGCGGACACGACGTGCTTGTGCATTATCATCAATCCCGCGCGGAAGCAGAGGCCGTGGCCGAGGAAATCCGCACCCTCGGCCGCAAAGCCTGGCCCGTGCCGTGCGACCTCGCCAATCCGGAGGCCGCGGCAACATTGGTCCGTCGCGCCGTGGGGATGGCCGGTCCGCTCGACGTGCTTGTCAACAGCGCCTCGGTTTTCCCGAACGGCAGAGTCCTGGATTTCTCCATCGAGGACCTGGACGCGAACATACGTTTGAATGCGTTCGCGCCGCTGGCCCTCGCGCGCGCCTTTGCCGCCCAGGGTCGCGACGCGGGCGCCATCGTCAATTTCCTCGATTCGCGCATGACCGACTACGACGCGGAGCACGCGGCCTATCACCTGAGCAAGCGCATGCTGTTCAGCCTGACTCGGATGCTGGCCTTGGAACTGGCACCGCGGATCCGTGTCAACGCCGTCGCCCCCGGACTGATCCTTCCACCGCCGGGCAAAGGCACGGAGTATTTGGAGGAGAGGAAGGACACCAATCCACTCCGGCGCTTCGGCACGTCCGAGCAAGTCGAGGAAGCCGTGCTGTTCCTGGTCGCCAACGAGTTTGTCACCGGCCAGGTGATCTTCGTCGACGGCGGCCGGCACATGCGCGGCGCCGTGTACGGGTAAAGCCGGCGCCGATCAGGCGACACGCGGCACAACGACGGACAACAGAGAGAGGTTTCAGGTTTCGGGTGTCAGGGACGGCCAACGGCGGCGGCCGCGACAGGCCTGCACGTGCGACCGCGGGGCATCAACCTTGTCCGACCCGGGCCCCCTCGACCCTCGACCCTCGACCCTCGACACCCGAACACTGAAGACTGAACACCGCCCCCTCGGGCCCCAGGGAAGGACACCACCCATGAACGAGAAACGCGTTGCCGAACTGATCCGGGAACTACTGGTCGAGATCGGTGAAGACCCCGACCGCGAAGGGCTGCTCAAGACCCCGGAGCGGGTCGCGAAATCCTTCGACTTTCTCACCCGTGGCTACACCATGAACTTCGCCGAGGTGATCAATAAGGCGGTGTTCTCCTCGGAAGCGAATAACATGATCATTGCCCGGGACATCGAGGTGTACAGTCTCTGCGAGCACCACATGCTGCCGTTCTTCGGCCGCTGCCACATCGGCTACATTGCTGGCAAGAAGGTCCTGGGCGTCAGCAAGCTCGCCCGCATCGTCGACTGCTACGCGCGCCGCCTGCAGATCCAGGAGCGGCTCACCGCGGAGATTGCCCGCCACATCGAGAAGGAAGTCGACGCCGAGGGTGTGGGCGTGGTCATGGAGTGCCGGCACCTGTGCATGATGATGCGCGGCGTGGAGAAGCAGAACTCGGTCATGACCACGTCGTCGGTGCTCGGCAGTTTCCACAGCGAAGCGGCAACCCGCAGCGAGTTCCTGAACCTCATCAGCCGCCACCTCGGGTGAGGCGCGGCGCGAGGAAGCACCGTGGCGCACGGCGCGGTTCACTCCCCTTCGCGCCGTCCCCCAACGCCTCGGCCACCTTCCGCGCCAATTCGGCGAGGTTGAACGGCTTCTGGATGAAGGCCAACGCACCATCGTCCAGAATGCTCCGGGCATCGCCGTCAATGCTGTAGCCGGACGAGACGAGCACCTTGACTCCGGGGTTGACCGCGTGCATGGCCGCAAGGATTGCGGGCCAGAGACGGCGAGGACTGAGCAGCAGTGCTGCCAGACCGATGCCGCCGGCAGGCCAGATCGCCCTGAGGATCTTCTCGGCATCCGGGAAGAAGAACGCGATCTGGTGGGCCCCGAAATAGGCGAGCGCGCCCCGGGCGGATGCGCCCGATCATGTGTGGGCGTTACTCACTGTATGCCTGGGGCGTTCTGGCAAAGTGGCGGGAGCGGCTCGCTCCCGCGGGTGCCGGAGCGAGCCGCTC
>Ga0156402_1431_pt1 | contig 101292 bp, 84 predicted proteins | sample RifOxyA3_FD_108045 | JGI IMG/M metagenome (GOLD analysis project Ga0156402, IMG submission 108045) | Lentisphaerae bacterium RIFOXYA12_64_32 | reverse complement strand
AGCGGCGTGACCCGCCGAGACGCGACGCCGGATCTTGAAACAGCCCTGCATCCGGACCGGTCAGGCTTGACACGCGGCCGGGCGGGGGTTATCCCTAAGCAGGTCCGGCACGCGGCTGCGCCGGGCCTTCGCGCGCACGGTCAGACTGGCGGCGCGGCGCGGTTCAGTTCGGTCTCGGCCGGCCAGTTCAGGAGGATTACGGTTCATGGCGAAGATTACGTTCACGGGGGCGGGCAGTACGGTGTTTGCAAAGAACGTTCTGGGCGACAGCATGCTCACGCCAACCCTGCACGATGCGCACATCGCACTCTATGATATCGACCCGCAGCGGCTTCAGGAATCCAAGATGATGATGGATAACCTGAACGCCAATATCAACCAGGGCCGCGCCCGCATTACCGGGCACGCGGGCGTCGAGAACCGCCGGGACGCCCTGCGCGGCGCCGACTTCGTGGTCAATGCCATCCAGGTGGGCGGGTACGAGCCGAGCACGGTGATTGACTTTGAGGTGCCCAAGAAGTACGGACTGCGCCAGACGATCGCCGATACGCTTGGCATCGGCGGCATCTTCCGCGCCCTGCGTACGATTCCGGTCTTGGCGGACTTCGCACGCGACATTGAAGACGTGTGCCCGAACGCCTGGTTCCTGAACTACGTCAATCCCATGTCGGCCCTCTCCGGGTACATGCAGCGCCACACGGGCGTGAACACCGTCGGGCTTTGCCACTCGGTCCAGGGCTGCGCGTCGGGGTTGCTGCGCGGCGTGGGCCTGGGCGAGAAAGTCGCGGGTGCGAAATGGAAGTGCGCCGGCATCAACCACATGTGCTGGCTGCTCGAACTCAAGGACAAGGACGGCAAGGACCTCTACCCGGAAGTGAAGCAGCGCGCCCTGGCCAAGAACGATGAAGCGCGGCAGCCCGGCGGCAAGAAGCACTGGGACATGGTCCGCTACGAAATCCTGCGGAACTTCGGCTACTACAACTCGGAGTCCTCCGAGCACACCGCCGAGTACCACCCCTATTTCATCAACAGCCGCCACCCCGAACTGGTCGAGGAACTGAATATCCCGCTGGACGAGTATCCGCGCCGCTGCATTCACCAGATCCAGCAGTGGCAGAAGCAACGCGACGACCTGGTGCACGACAAGAATCTGACGCACCAGCGCACGCACGAGTACGCCTCGCACATCATGGAGGCGATCCTGACCGACCAGCCGTTCGAGATCGGCGGCAACGTGCTGAATCGCGGCCTGATCCCGAACCTGCCGGCCGACGCCTGTGTCGAAGTGCCGTGCCTGGTGAACCGCAACGGCGTCCAGGGTTGCTACGTCGGGCCGCTGCCCGAGCAGCTCGCGGCGCTGAACCGCACGCACATCAACGTGCACCTGCTGACGATCGAAGCGGCCGTGACACACCGCAAGGACAAGATCTATCAGGCCGCCATGATGGACCCGCACACACGCGCCGAACTCACGCTGGACCAGATTCGCGCCATGTGCGACGACCTGATCGCCGCCCACGGCAGCATGATGCCCACGTTCGAATAGGCTGTACGGCGGTCGGCCCCCGGCCGCTTGGGAGGTCTCAGGTTTCGGCCGGTCCGGAGTCCCGCAACCGCCCCCACAAGGGCCAAGGTTCACACCATGTCTCAGACCACTCAACAGGATCTGCCGCTGGTCGCCATTGTCGGACGTCCGAACGTGGGCAAGTCGGCGCTGTTCAACGCCATTGTCGGCCGGCGCGTCTCGATTGTGCACGAGCAGAGCGGCGTCACCCGCGACCGCATCATGGCGCCGGTGAGCCGTTTCGGCCGTCCGTTCCTGCTCGTGGACACCGGCGGGCTAGGCGTGTTGGTCAAAGAGAAGAAGGTCGAGATGTTCGACGGACTGGTCCGCGACCAGGTGCTGACCGTGGTCGCCGAGGCGACCGTGATCATCTGGGTCGTGGACTGCCAGGCCGGCGTCACGCCGCTGGACACGGAGGTCGCGGCGTTCCTGCGTCAATCCGGAGCGCGCGTCGTGGTCGCCGCGAACAAGGCGGACAACGAGACGCTGCGCCAGACCGCCGTGGCGGAGTTCGCGCCGCTGGGGTTCACCGACATCATCCCCACCTGCTGCACCCACAGTGCCGGCATTCGGGAGCTGGTGTTGCGTTACAGCCGTGAGCTGCCCACCGTGCCTGAGCCGCCCGACGACGCCCCGGGTCTGAAGCTGGCGGTGATCGGGCGCCCGAACGTGGGCAAGTCCTCGATCGTCAATCGGCTCCTCGGTCAGGACCGCGTGATCGTCAGCGACATCCCGGGTACGACGCGTGATGCCATCGACGTCCCGTTCGTCCTCAAGTCTGGCGACGAGGAGGTGCGGTTGACACTGATCGACACCGCTGGACTGCGGCAGCGCCGGCGCGTCGACAGCGTCGTCGAGTTCTTCAGCATCACGCGGGCCGAGCGTGCCATCGGCCGCTGCGACTGCGTGCTGCTGGTGCTCGACGCCACCATGGTCGGCAGCGCCCAGGACCGGCGCATTGCGCACCTGGTCGTAGAGGAACGCAAGCCGTGCATCATTGCGGTGAACAAGTGGGACCTGGTCAAGCACGGCATGCGGGTGAATGAAATGCAGAACCTGGTGCGCCAACTGGTTCCCTTCCTGCACTACGCACCGATCGAGTGCGTCAGCGCCCTGGCGGGGGAGAACATGCCGGCCATTTTCGAGCGGCTCCTGGAAGTGCGGCGCCAGGCGCAGGTAATGATCCCGACCGCGGTGCTGAACCGGTTCATCCAGGACACGACCGCGCGAACACCGCCTTCCGCGTATGGCAGCAAGGTGCCCAAGATCTACTACGGCACGATGACCGGCAACCCGCCGCCGCGTATCGTGCTGTTCGTCAACGCGAAGAAGGCCTTTGCACCGAACTACCTGCAGTTCCTCGAGAACCAACTGCGCAACGCGTTCTTCCCCCGGGCGGGCCTGACCGTCTGGCTCGAACTGCGCGAGAGCCGAGGGCCCGAACCCACGGGAGAGGGCAGGCCGGAAATCGCCCGGTCCGGCCCGGATCTCGGAAAGCTTGCGCCCAAGGCCCGCCGCAAGGCATCGGCCGAATCCCGTAAACCCGCCCGCCCGGAGCGCGGCGGCAAGCTCCGTACGCGCGCGGCAGGGCCTCGTCGCGCCGGCAGCCGGTCGGGCGGCGGTCGGTCCGGCGGGCCTCGCAGCGGCGGTCGCCGTGGTCGCCGCTGACCCGGAAGCACGGGGCAGCGCGTCACCCGGGCCGCGTGAACGCGGAACTACAAGCCTGGCGCCATCCGAGGTTCGTAGTCCCGCCTTCAGGCGGTCTTAGGGCCCGAGTGTCGCCCCGAGGCGACCGGACGGTCTGCCCCACGAGGCCCGCCTGAACACCTGACACCCGAACACTGAACACCGAACACCGGCCCCACCCCCGACCCCACACCACGATGAAACTCGTTCTCGCATCCGCATCGCCGCGCCGGCGCGAACTGCTCGATCGGGCAGGGCTCGCGCACCAGGTCATTCCGGCATCCGTCGACGAAACCGAACTGCCCGGCGAAGAGCCGACCGCGCATGTGGCACGCCTGGCGGCGGCCAAGGCTGACCGCGTTGCGGCGCAGTGCCCGGACGCCATGGTCCTCGGCGCCGACACGGTGGTGGTGCTGGCGGGCCGCATCTACGGCAAGCCGGCGGACCCGGCCGAAGCGCGGGAAATGCTTCTGAGCCTGTCAGGCGCGGTGCACGAGGTCCTGACCGGTGTCTGCCTGGTCCGGCGCGATCCACCGTGGCGCGACGCCTGGGTCTGTTGCAGCCACGTCCGGTTCCGGCGCCTCGACGACGCGCTCGTCAAGCGCTACTGCGCCCTGGTCAACACGCTCGACAAGGCGGGCGCCTACGCGGTGCAGGAGCACGGCGAGCTGCTGGTCGAGTCGGTCGACGGGTTGACGAGCAACGTCATCGGCCTGCCGATCGAAGAGGTGCGGGCGCGGCTGCGGCGCATGCCGTTGGTCCCGTAAGAACGGACTGTGGCGCGGGACCTCCGGGACCGCGGCAGGGTGCTCGGGGCCGTCCCGGCCCGAGGCCCTCGGCCGGGGATCCGTCTTCGCGCGAGCAGCTTCGCCGGACAGAGCCAGCCGGCGCACTCCGCTTCGGCGCGGGACGCGCCGAGCCGCAGCAGCCCCCGGTTCGGGAGCTACACCCTGTCAATCCAGTAGTCTGGGTGTCGGCGGAGATGCAGGGTCGCCAAGACGACGATTTCATCGGGGTCAACGCGGTACAGAAGGGCGTAAGGGAACCGATGGACCAATCGGCGACGGATGTTGTGGCGAACCACTGGCCAGCCAGCCGGATGTGTCGCGATGTCTTGAACGGCGGAGTCTATCCGGTTCAGGAAGTCCGCTCCCAAAGCTGGCGCTTGGAGCTCGTAGTACCGAGCCGCATCAAGCATCTCCAGTTCGGCAGGACGGAGGGATCGGACGGTCTTCATCGGATGGCCGCACGTGCGTCACGGAGGACGTCCTTGGCGTCGCGCGCGCCGATGGTCCCCTTCTTGTACTCCTGGTAGCGGCGGTTCGCTTCCTCAAGCCAGAGCCGCTCGTTCTCCGCATCGTCGAGTTCGTCGAGACTCGCGATCAGATGCTCCGCCAGAACCGCCCGTTCTCTCGATGGAAGCTTGAGCGCCAGGGCTTCACATTCCTTGAGTTTCGGCGACATGATCGTTCCTCCAAGATAGCCACAGCATACGTCAGACAGCCACTCAGTTCAAGTCCTCGTTCTCGGTGTGGTATGGGGAAGCCTGTGGCCTTGTGTGCGGCCCCCGCGGGCTCGGAATAGCGCGTACACCACCTGTTCCGCTCTACTTTGGGCGAACCACCCAGTTGAAACTGAAGGTCGTGGCCCTATCCACAGGGAAGCGGAACTCGGCAGTGAAACCACCGTCCGGATCGCCAAGCTCTGTGGGGTAGTAATTGCCAATCTGCCGGCTCTTGTCTTCCGCCAGGTACGTATACACCCAAATGCACTGGCACACCTTGATGGGGCGGTGTTCATCGTGGAGAAGCTTGACGTACAGCCGCCTGAGCCCCGGGGCGTTGAACGTGAACGCACCACCGTCGCCGTGCGCAAACACCTGCAACGACATGGAATTTGGCGTTCGGTGCAGCACCTCAATCCGGTTGATACCGTCACTGCGGGCCGTAGTGGAAAGAGTTCCCGCAGGCTCTTCAGCCCGGCGTTCGCGGCTGGCCTTGTGGGACGCGGCCAGGAGCGCGAGCACGGCCACGCACAGGATGCACCCGAGTAGCAGTGCATGGCGTCTGTGCATGGTTCCTCCTCCCGCACCGTTGCGGGCACCTTCCCGTGCCGGTTCGTCCGCGGATCTCAAACGGCCAGAGGTCTTCCCGTCCTGCGTCGCGGTGTCGACCAGCGGTTGCTGCCGTGGGCGGCGGGGCGCTCTGCGCCGAGCCAAAGCGGGGTCGCCGGCCGCTGCTGGCGGCCTCTGCCCCCGCACTCCACATACCGAGGGACCTTCTGCGCGTCCCTCACCCGGCGAACGTCTCCGCCTCTTCCTTGGCGATGCGGACCCAGTCGGCGAGGCGCTGCGGCTGGTTCTGGCAGGTGTGCGTGTCTTTCAGGATCAGCTCGACAATGCAGCCGCGCGTCTTCTCGAGATCGTCGCGGATGGTGCGGCGCACGTAGTCCGGGTCCCAGGCCATGCCGGCGACGATCGCCGGGTTCGGCTTGCGCGAGAAAACGTAGCGGTTGCCGAGCTTCTCCGCCGACACGGTCATGTCGACCCACGGGCTCATGGAGATCCGGCGCAGGCGCGGGATCTTGAAGACGTCGTCCAGCTTGCGGTGCAGCGCTTCGCAGCAGCCGTAGGCGTTGAGGCCGAACCGGCTGAGCCAGCGCTTCTCGTAGGTCAGCGCGAACTCGTCGTGCATGGCGGGCGAGACCTCGCTGAACATCTGCGTGGTGGCGAACCCCCACAGGTCGATGGCACGCACACGCTTGCCGTCAAAATCGCGCTGCGGCAGTTCGGTGCTGAACCCGACGCCGCCCGAGCCGCAGTACTCCGGGCCGTTGTTCAGGCTCAGGCCGCCCTGGCGCTCGAGCGCGTCGAGCCGCTCCAGCATGGCGGTGGTCATGAAGTCGAGCACGCCGTGCAGCCACTCGGGCCGGTCGACCATGTCCAGGTAGATCTGGTCCAGGCAGCGCCACTGCGCGAGCGCGTCGATGATCGCAAACCCCATGTGACAGGCGCCGCGCTTCGCCACCGGCATGATGCCGCCGATCAGCTCGCTCGCCTGCTGGTGCAACCGCTCCGTCTCGGCCGCATCGACGCGAATCTGCGGTTTCTTGATCTTGACCGCGTCGGCTTCCGTCTGGATCACCGCCTCGTAGTGCGCCGCGCCCGTCGCCTGCTCCGGCCGCGTCGTGCTGGCACCCACGCCCCAGCCGCTGTCGCGGATCACGATGGGCGAGTAGAGCTTGCCGTCCGTCACATTGTCGTCCTTGAGGATCTCGGCATGGTACAGACGCATGCGCAGGTCGCGTTCGTAGCCGCGGCAGAACGGGTCGGTGCACTGCAGCACGGAGTCCGGCAACGCCTCGCGCCAGGAGCCCTCGGGGAAAATCAGGATCATCGGCTTCACGCGCTCGAGCCGGTTGTGGCGCCGCCACATGTCCACCTTCTGCTGCTGCACCGGCAGCGCCGCGAACTCCGCAACCCGTGTCGCCAGACCGCGCACAACCTCAACATCCTGAGTGGGAAACGGCATTGAGTCAATCCTCCGTATTCGACTTCGGTGCCCTGTGTTCGTCCGCGCGTCCCCTGTGCCAGTACGCATCGAACGCCTTGATGCTCTTCATGATGGACATGAACACCGCGGCATTGACCAACCCGGCCAGGTAACAGCCCAAAAGCAAAGCGCCAAGCATGGCAAGCCCGAGCAGCAGCGGCCTGACGTCTTGCAGGCACAGGCTGACGCCAACGATCGTCACCAAGGCGGTCGCAAACAGGCCAAAGAAGAATGCGGTGGCGGCCCGGTTGTTCTCCATGGTTCGCCTCCGCCGGCACAGGCGCACGGTCCCGCCGTCGTACTTCTGGGGGCAGACAATACCTTGGCGTCAGGCGTAAGGCAAGCCGCAGACTTGCCTGACGGCACATGCAGCAGTGGCGCGGGACCTCCGGGACCGCAGCAGGGTGCTCGGGACCGTCCCGGCCCGAAGCCCCCGGCCGGGGATCCGTCTTCGCGCGAGCAGCTTCCGCCGTCGCTTTGGCTCTGGCGGACATGTCGCCGGACAGAGCCGGCCGACACACCCCCGCTTCGGCGCGGGACGCGCCGAGCCACTGCGCGCCGGATCACATCCTGACCGAAACAGCCTGCATTTTCGCAAGGCTGTGGCGGGGTCTTCATGCCCCGGATCTCCGGCGCTCCCAGACCCGTCCCGATATTGGGCACCGACGTATCTTCCCACCCGACCGTCTTGCTCCGTGATCAGCCACCGCCGAGGCGGTGACTGATCGCGGACGGCCTCCGCATCGGCAATTGCGGCGAAGCGGGTTGCCGCTTCGCCGCAATTGCCGATGCGATGTCGAGGGGTTGCAAGGGGAGTCCATGACGCCCCTTGCCCGGGGGTGCGGGAGGCGGACCCCCCCGCGCGCACTCCGCCGCGGCGTGGCGCCTCGGTTTCCACCCGGACGGGAGCGAGCCGGCGGTGTGCTTGAAGCGGCGCGTGAAGTACTTCGGGTCGGCGTAGCCGAGTTCGGCGGCGATCTGCTTCACGGTCAGGTGCCCGGACTGCAGGAGCTGCTGCGCATGGCGCATGCGCTGGCGCTCGCAGTAGACCCGGAACGGGACACCCATCTCGCGCGTGAACAGCGCGAGTAATTTCGAGCGCGATACGCCGCAGCGCCGCGCCAACTCCGTACTGGTCAACGGCGCGGCCAGGTGTTGGTCGATCACGCGCAACGCCTCGTCGACGACCGGGTGCAGCGGGTTGACGGCCATGCGCTGGTCGACCCGGCACCAAAGCAAGCTCTCACGCAGTGCGCACTCCGCCAGCCCGGCACTGCCGTACAGCGAGGACTGGAACAGCTCCAGCGCGCGGCGCAGGCCCTCGGCAACGCGTGCGCGGTGCATTTCGTGGTGGATAGGGATGAGCGAGTAGCCCTGGCGGTCGCGCGGGTACGCGAACAGCGTCGCCTCCTCCGGCGCCGCCTGGTAGTGGAGCCAGACGACCTCCCAGGGCGCGGGTGCCGTGCCTTTGGCGCCGGGCGGCACAAACCAGGAAATGGCACGCCGCGGTTCGACCAGAATCACCTGGTCCGGACCGCACGCCAAGTCGCCGTCCGGGTGCCGCATGGCGACGTCGCCACGGATCGTGTAGTGCACCGTCCAGGCATCAAACGTGCCGCCGCTCGAGTGCCCGGCCTGAAACGTGTTGTGCGCGCCGCGGACGATCATGCTACCCTCCAGCGCAGCGGCGGAGACCGGGGGCTTTCCGCCCCCATGCCCCCGACGAGGGGGCGTGATTCACTCCCCCTCGACCCCCTCGAGTTGGCCTCGCAGCCCGGACGGGCTGCGACGGCGTAACGCGGAATGCCACGTCACTTCGCGTGCCTGCTCGGCAAGACCCTTCAGGCAGCATCCGCGTTCCCATGATTCTGCCATCCTTGATTTTGCCATTAATCCTCATCGGCGGTTGGACGTCCGCCTCGGGACCCACCATCCCCCGTCGATTACGCTTCTGGACGAAAATACCCCCATTTTGGACAGTTTCAACCCTGGGAGAACGCGCTTAACAGTGGCATGTTGACTCTCATGGACTCGAATCATGGCAGGACCGCGCCTGCCGCGAGCGAGACACTTGTACCACCTTCAATGGAGGTTTCGAATCATGTTGTACCGACGCTTGGGGCGGACGGAACTGAAGGTTTCGGAGTTGGGCTACGGCGCGGCGCGCGGCGCGACGCAGGACCGGGCGCAGTTCATCGCCACCGTGCAGGCGGCGATCGAGGGCGGCGTGAACTTCATCGACACGGCGGCGGGGTATGACGACGGCGACAGCGAGCGGGCGCTGGGCGAAGCACTGCGCGGGCACGACCGCGTCATCGTCGAAACCAAGTATCGGCCGTACGACGGCTGGGGCGGCGACGCGGCCTACACCGGCGCGCCGAAAGACCTGGTCGCCTCGGCGGAGGAGAGCCTGCGGCGGCTGCGCCGTGACCGGCTCGATATCTTCCTCGGCCACGGGCTGCGCACGCTCGAGACCCTCGACCGGTTCATGAACGACGGCTGCTACGCGGCCATGGTCAAGCTGCGCGACCAGGGCAAGGTCCGGTTCATCGGTATCAGCGAACTGTCCGAGGCCGACGGCACGCACGAGGTGCTGAAACGCGCCGTGCCGTCGGGCGCATTCGACGTGGTCATGCTCACGATCAACTTCCTGCTGCAGACGGCGGCAGAATCGGTCCTGCCGCTGTGCGCGAAGCACAACGTCGGGACGGTGGTAATGATGCCGCTGAACCAGGCGTCGAAGCAGTCGGGGCTGGTCAGTGTGCCTGCGGCGCTGGAGTGTGTGCGACGCCACGTCGCGGCCGGGCACCTGCCTGCCACACCGCCCTACACCGACCCGAACCTGCTCGAGTTTCTCAAGCCGTACTCCGTGCCCGAGGCGGCCCTGCGGTTCGTGCTCACGCACAATGTCAGCACCTGCTGCGTCGGCGCGCGCACTCCGGAACGGATCCGCGAAAACCTGCGCGTGGTCGACCCGCCGTACCTCGACACGCCGCGGCTGCAGAAACTGCGCGAATTGTTCGGCGGCATCCAGAGCCAGGTGCGGTGAAAAGAAAGAGGTTTCAGGTTTCGGGTGTCAGGTTTCAGGCGGGGAGTCCGGAGTCCGACGTATCCGCCCCGTCTGACGCGTCCGACCGGTCCGATCCGCTCCTGAACACTGAACGCCGAACACTCTGCCCACACAACGTAAGGAGTTCGAGTGATGAAGATTCTGCAAGTCACAGCGCCGCGTGAGTTCAAGGTTCTCGAGGTTCCGGTTCCGAAGCCCGGACCGGGCGCGGTGCTGCTGCGCATCACCGCGGTCACGACGTGCCCGCAGTGGGACCTGCATCTGCGCCACAACGAGCCGATGTTCGTCGGGCACAAGTTCCAGTACCCGTACACGCCCGGTCAACCCGGGCACGAAGCGACCGGGCGCATCGAGGCGCTCGGAGCGGGCGTCACCGGCCTGAGCGTCGGTGACCGCGTCAGCGCCTGGCGCGATGCCGGCCAGAACATCCCCGGCTGCTACGCGCAGTACGTCGTGCACAAGGCAGCGAACGTCATCCACGTCCCCGAGGGGTTGCCGGACGAGGCGCTGGCCCCGCTCGAACTGGGCATGTGCGTGGCAACCTGTTTCCGCATGCTGCGCGACATGGGCGCGATCCGCGGCCGCTGCTTCGGTGTCGGCGGCCTCGGCCCGGCCGGACTGGTGGCGCTGCAGATGGCCAAGGCCGAAGGCGCCAAGACGGTGTACGGATTTGACCTCATGCCCGACCGCCGCGACCTGGCCTGTCGCCTGGGCGCAGCCGCCTGCTATGACCCGACCACGGACCTGTCCAAGGACTTCCCCGCGCGCCCGGCAGGGCCGAAGCTGGAGTCGGCCGTTGACTGCGTCGGCGCCAAAGGCTCGGTCGAGTTTCTCATGGACCGGACCCAGGACGCCGTGGCGCTGTTCGGCGTACAGCGCGAGGACTACACGTACAGTCCCCGGCATTGCGGCGGACTGCGTCTGTGCGGGTACAAAGGCCACTCGCGCGAGTCAGCCGAGTACGCCGTGGACCTCATCCGCCAGGGCAAGCTCGACCTGGCCGCCCTGGTCACGCACAAGCTACCGCTCGAGCGCTACGGCGAGGCCATCGACCTGCTCGAGAAACGCCAGGCCATCAAAGTCTGCTTCCTGCCCTGGGAGTCGTGAGGGTGCGCGCTTTTCGTGGCTCAAGCCGAAACGGAAGGCAGACTGACATGTGCCCGATCCCGAAGCCATCCTCCGGGCAGCCGAAGAGGTCGTTGCCATCCTGAAACGGCATCGTGTCGATGCCGTGCCGATTCGCCCGCCAAACGTGCGTGAGTTCCTGAAGGTGCTTGGCGCCGACCCGTATCCCTCGTGGACCGAGGCGGATACCGACCGCGCCGCGGACGGATGGTCCCGCTACGTGAACCGGAAACGAGCGGGGACGGTGCCCAAACGTCCCGTTGCGGACCTTCTTATCGGTGGCTATGCCTGCCGCTTCCAGGGCCTTGTGACCCGAAACCCGGAGCACTTCCAGCCCTTCTATCCGGACCTCACGATCGCAGAACCGTGACCCGGGCAAGAGAGGTCCCGACGTCGGGGCCGCACTTCGTCCCATGAGGACATCGCGTTGTTCTTTGCCCACCGGTCTACGTCGCCGGCGTCAACTCGATCTTGCCGCCGGCCGCGACTGCCACGTCCAGGACAGGGCCCGTCCGCGTCTGCACACCGCCCTGCGCACTCCGCACGGTCACGGCGCCCGGCCAGGGGTTGGCGAGCCGGAACGTGCCGCCGCGCCGACTCTCGACCACGACGCGCACGGTCCGCCCCGCCGCACGCTCGGCACTGACCAGGAACGCGCCGTCGGTGCGCATGCGCCGGAAGCTGACATCGCGCCAGCGGCGCGGCGTGCCGCCGAACACGTAGTTCACGCCGCGGCGCGTGTGCAGCAACATTTCCTGGACCGCCGCGGTGCAGGACATGCCCGCGTCCATCTGCATGATCTCGCGCTCGTTGTTCGGGCCGCTGCGCCCGCCGGGATTGCCGTAGGACCGGCCCATGAGCGAGATGCCGTGGAAGTCGACGTCGTGCAGCGTGCCGTGGCCTTCGTTGGTGAAGGTGCGGTCCCACAGCTCGAGCAGCACTTCGGCCGCGTCACCGTTGCCGAACCGCATGTGGATCATGGCCGCCCAGGGCACGCACCAGCCGGACCAGAGCGCCGGGCCGAGCCGGATCCAGTGGTCCAGGCTGCGCTCGATGGCCTTGCGCCACGCCTCGTCCCCGGCGGGGAACACGTCGAACGGCGTGATCCCGGCCAGGTGCGAGTGGTGCCGGTGGCTCTCCTCCAGGTCGGTGCCGTCCCACAGGCCGATGCGTTCGCTGCCGGCACTGCCGATGAGACTGGCGCGCGGCAGTTTCTCGCCGATCTCGCGCCAGACTGCGTTGGGTGTTTCACCCAGTGTTTCGGCCGCCTCGATCAGGTCCTCGCAGAGCCGGTGCGCGCAGGCGAGCTGGAAGCTGGCGTTGCGGCCCCAGGCGTTCATGGCCGAACCGCGGTACTCGGGCGAGACCCCGACCGGCAGCGCGAAGCCCGCATCCGTCTTTTCGAGCATTTCCTCGTAGACACGCATGGCGCCTTTCATGAATGGGAACGCGGTGTCGCGCAGGAACTTGCGGTCCAGCGTGTAGCGGTAGTAGCGGTACATCATCTGCGCCACCCACGCGGTGCAGCCGTGGTCGACCGAGCCGGTCCAGAACCCGCCCATGCAGGTGCAGCGGTCGTCGACCGCGTGCGGCAGCATCAGCCCGTCGTCGATGCCACAGAACACACGCGCGTTCTGGCGCAGGACCGGAGTCCAGGTCCGGATCATGTCGAAGAGCGGCTTGAGATGCTCCAGGCAATTGCCGTGGTACGCCGGCCAGTAGCACATCTGGACATTAATATTGAAATGATAGTCGCTGGACCACGGCGGCATCTGGTACTCTTCGATCCACGGCCCCTGCAGTGTCGCGGCGATGCCGGTCGGATTCGTGAGCCCGGCAAACTTGTACATGCCGTACTCGTAGAGGAACTGCAGACGCTCGTTGGGGATGCGCACCGCCGGAACCTTGCGCCAGTAGCGCTGCCACCATTTGCGGACTCCGCACGCGGCCGCGGCGAAGCCGCCGTCCATGACCTTGCCGACCATGCCAGTCACCGTTTCCCGCGCGTTCGGTGCGTCGAGGCCGTGCTCGGCCGCGACGCACAACTGCGTGCCCTGCTGCCGGTACCCGACGCACAGCGGCGGGTCGACCGGCCGCATCTGCAGCCAGCCGGACAGGGCCGGGCCGGCGAACGGCTCCGGCGGCGTGAACGAAATGCCGCGCAGGTGCTCGGCGACGTGGTCCCAGGCCGGGACGTTCCGGACCGTCGGCGCGGGCAGTGCGGGATCCCACTCCAGGCAGATCGCGTGCGTGTCCATCAGCGTGACAATGCGGACGTCGCCGGTGCGGTCCCCGCACGTCGCCTGCACGGTGGCCAGGCCGGAGCGGACGTTCAGGAGCCCGCGCTGGAGCGTGACGCCTGGGCCGAAGTCCAGTTCGATGCGGCCGATCGGGAGCACGGTGGGCCGGTGCGGTTGACCCGCATCCGGTGCGGTGCGCTCGAACAGCGCGCGCAGTCCGGGCTCGTCCTTCTGCTCGAGCAGACCGCGGATGGCGGTGTAGGACATGCCCTCGCGCCACGGCATGCCGCCGCGGTGGTCCCAGAAATCGGCGCGGCCGAGGGTGAGCCGCAGGACGCTGCCCTCGCCCCAGATCATGAGCCCCAAGGTGCCGTTGCCCTGCAGCATGCCGGTGTGCGTCCGCCGCAACGGGAAGAACCACTCGTACGTTGATGCCATGCGATGAGTCCTCCTGACTTGTGCTCTGTGCAAAGCGGGTCCGGAGAGCGGGTGTTTTCCACCCCCGCGCCCCCGGCCAAAGGGCGTCGTTGACTCCCTCTGGACTCCCTCGGATCAGCCTCGGGGAGCGCGCGTCCTGCCGCTCCCCGAGGCGGTGCCGTCCTCTGGCCTGCCGCTGTTTGGCGGCTGGCCAGAGGAGAAAGGGCCGTCACTGTGCAGACACCGCGGGTCACAATGCTTGCGGACTCCGCCTGCCGACATCTCCGCCAAGACTGGCATGGGCAGTCTGACTTGTCCGACGCGTCAGACGGGTCCGACCTGTCGGAGTCGCTCGCCCGCTCACCGCCTACCGCGGGAAGAAGCGGTAGCTGATGGGCGGTGCGCCGGTCATGGCGAAGTACACCGCGCCGCCGATCATGAAGACCAGGGCGCCGACAATCTCGCCGGCCACGATGCCGATCATCAGCGGACGCAGCTTGCGCACCAATTCGAACCCACCGAAGCGCAGGCTTGCCTTCTTGATCAGCCAGCCGATCAGGAACGAGTGCCACATGACGACGCTTGGCCACGTAGCCCAGACCAGCAGCAAGACCGGGTGCAGCGGCCACCAGGGCAGGCGCAGGCGCAGGAAGCTCAGCAGAATGACGCCGACGAACCCGAACCCGGCGGCCCAGACGAAGTTGCGCTTGGGGTGAATGGCGTTGAGTCGCTCGTACCAGGGCAGTTCCTGGGCCTTCTCGAGCGCGCCGCTGGCCGAGAGGCGCAGCACCTCCTGCTCGGCGGCCTGGAACGGCATCATGGGCGTCCAACGGTATGAGTAGGTGCACTGCGTCGGTGTGCCGGACTGGTACGTGGCGCACAACCCGATGACCACCGCCAGCACCACGCCAGACACGTACATGCCCAGCGTCAGCCCGCCCACTTTCGCGGGGCTCAGCTTGAAGTTCTCACTGAGCTTGAGTCCGTTGACGAGGTATGGCATCAGCACCTGGCTCTGGTCGAAGCACAGCACCACGCAGACCAGGGCCGAGATCACCAGCGACTCCGGCCCCATGGCGTAGCCGCCGAACATGGCCAGGAGCATGCCGTACGGCTGCCAGCGCGCGTGAATGAAGAACAGCCCGGTCTCCGCACTGATCCGCGACACGACGACGAACGACAGCAACGCGAGCAGCACAGTGCCGATAGCGAACGGCAATTCCAGGCCGAGCCGCAGGGTCAGCACAATCATGAGCACGATCGACACCAGCAAACCGCGGCAGGCCCACACGGTGATGTCCTGCGGCTGCGTGCGGCGCCAGACGGTGACGGCGCGGACGAGCAGGTTCTTGTAGAAGTGGCGGCCGGTGTAGAGCAGCATCAGCCCCAGGGCGATGTAGCTGCCGCCGCGCTGCCAGCCGGACCACCCGCCCAGGCCGTAGTCCGTCGAAAGGTCGATGCCGACCTTGACCATGGGCACGGCGGCCAGGACCCAGAGCACGTGCGTCAGGCCGAGCGTCAGCGCGATCTCGGAACTGACGAAGAACGCGAACGCCACGGCCAGGGGGAACAAGTCGATGTACAGCAGCATGTTGCCCATGGGCACGGTGGAGATCGACGGCCAGATGGTGGCAAAGGCGGAGAAGTTGAAGCGCATCTGCACCGGGATCAAGTACTGCGGAAACCACTGGCAAAGACCGTTGTTAACGCGGACCAGGAAGATGGCGGCGAATCCGATCCAGAACATGCGGTCAAAAAAGATTCGCGGCAGGGCCTGTGCCTCGTCACGATCGAGCAGTGCGGTGGTGAAGTCGGCAATCGGGTAGCTGAGCATCTCGTGCTGCGACCATTGCTGGTTCACAATCAGTGCCAGGCAGACGGAGGCCAGGGCGCAGAGGAACAGGAGCGGCAGCCAGGTGCGCATGGGCCCGGCCCAGGCGGCCCACGGCACCTGGCCCCAGGTGCGTGTCAGCCGCTGCGCCAAAGACGGCTTGACGCCTTCCGGCGTGCCGGAGCCGGTGAGGAACCGGTTCAGCACGTCCTCGTTGCGCACGTCGACCAGCGCCTGCTTGGGCGCATAGTCCAGGATCTTCCGCTCCTTCCAGCCGGGTGTGACGCGGTTCCAGTGGTGCGGCAGAATTTGGGCCTGAAGAAACCCCTCCATGAGGCCACGGCCAGGAATGCTGCACGCGGCCGTGGTCAGGACCACGACCAGGCCGATCTCGGCCGGGCGCAGGACCCAGGCGGGACGGGCGCGGAACAGCAGCGGGTTCAGCAGGATCACGGCCACGAACATCAGCCCGAGCACGATGACCGGAATCTGGTGCCCGGCCGTGAAACTCTCCAGGCCCAGGATCCAGTCGTTGACGTAACCGAACCCGGCGATAAACCAGGCCCCAATCAGTCCGATAATGACGGCTCGCCACGTCATGTGGGTGAATGCCTTTCTGTCTGGCGGACTGCACGTGCGCCGCGATGGCGCGGCCCAGCGGTTAACATACGACCGGATCGGCGAAGGGCGAACCGGTGGCGGGGCAGTCCTGCGTGTCCCTGGAGCGCCCGCGTCTCGCGGGCTGCCTTCTCGCGGCGAGGCGGTACCCCGCGAGCCGGGTGGATTCAAGCCCCCTCGTTGTATTCGCCCATGAAACTCTCCTGGCGTTCTTCCCGCGGCAACGTGCCACGCCCGCGAGGACGCGGGCGCTCCAGGGGCACGCAGGCAGCCGGCGTATCACCCGCCCCACCCGCGGTTGCGGTGTCCGCAGGGCCGCATATGGTAACTATCCGGATCTTGGTGACGGACGGTCTCGCAGAATGACACCCAACTGAGGCCAGGAGACCGGCTCCGGTGAGACGGCTCTTTGGAGCGCCCGCGTCCTCGCGGGCCGGCTTGGGGGGTGCGTGGTGTCGCACTCGGCAATACGGCAGGCCCTCACGCCTTTTCTCATGGCCACATCGCCCAAGTTGGGTAGCACTGGGGGCACACATGATGCAGCGATTAACGGAGTTTGCGCGACGGGGTTTGCCGTTGCTGGTCGGGTTGCTGCTGACGCTGGCCGCGCCGCGCGCCGACGAGGCGGAACTGCGACTGCGCGAGAGCACGGCTCGCCGCCAGTTCATGGAGAAGCTGACGACCGCACACGGCGACCTGGACCGGCTCGAGGCAGACTTGGACGCCGACATCCAGGCCTTCCAGGCGCTCATCGAGGAAGGCATGGTCTTCCGCGAGCGCATGACCGCAATGGGCCGGGAGTTGCACGAAAAGATCCGGGCCGACCAGCCGCTCAGTGGCGCCGATCTGGACCGGCTCAACCAGGGGATCGGCGCCGGCGCCGCACTCATGCGTCGCATCTTTGCGGTGGTGGACATCCACGCTCTGTGGAGCACACTGTCGCCGCGCGAGAGCTCAGACGCCGGGTTTGCCGAACTGCCGATGCCCCTGCGCACCAAAGGCGCCATGCTCTCGCTCGCCGGATCGCTGTTTCTCTACGACACCTACCGGCTGCATGTCGCCATACTGGCCGAGGATGCGAAGATCCGGCGTGTCCTCAACCAGGGCGACGCGGCGTACGCGAACCGCAAGGACCTGCTGGGCCAGGTGACGGCGGAGTTCCTGTCGGTCAGCAACCGGGTCCGGGTCGGCGAGGAGTTGCGGTTCTGCGAGATCAACCAGTTCGCCACCGCGGCCCGGTACGGCGGCGAACCCAACCTGCGCTACCTGCAGGAGCTCATTGCCCAAAGCCCAGCACGCGAACTGGTGCGTCACGGCGTGGCCGCTTCGTCGCAGGGTGTTCTGGACCAGGCCGGCCAGCGCACCGTCATGGCCGGCGACGACTTGCGGTGGCTGGGCGACACGTCCATGAACTCGCTCAGTCTGTTCTTCGGCAACACGGTCGGGCTGGTGGAACTGCGCAAAGGCAAGCTGTTCGGCGATGCGGCCGTTGCCAAGCTTCTTCAGCAGACCTTGCGTCCGGGCGACATCCTGCTGGAGAAGACGCCGTTTCGCCTCACCGACACGTTCATTCCCGGCCACTGGGGCCACGCCGCCACCTGGGTCGGCACCGAGACAGACCTGCGCGACCTGGGCCTGTGGGACGACCCGGTGGTGCAGCCCTACCAGGCCGCCATCCGGGACAGCCGCAGCATCGTGGAGGCGCTGCGCAGCGGTGTCACCATGAACTCGGCCGAGCACTTCCTCAACATTGACGACCTGGCCGTGCTGCGCGACCCTGCCGCGGCGCGCGACACCACCCGGAATCGGGTCCTGCTCGCCCTGCGTCAGGTGGGTAAGGCCTACGACTTCAACTTCGACGTCGAGACTCCGGATAGGATCGTCTGCTCCGAGCTGGTCTACGCCGTGTTCACCGAATTCACCTGGCCGACCGGCCGTACCCTCGGTCGGTACACGATCAGCCCGGACAACGTCGCCGAAAAGGCCCTGAACAACGGCCCGCTGCAACTCGTGCTGTTCTACCACGACGGGCAGAAGATCGAGCAGCAGCCGGAACAACTCATGGGGCAGCTCATGGCCACGGCGGAGCCCGAGGCGTCAAGCGCCAAACGGCCGTGGAAGTGGCTCCCGTTCGGCGGTCGCCAGGGCGGGAAGTGACATCCATCGACCTGTGCCGGCAGATCCAGCCTTGAGCCTTGTGGACAGGCGGCTTGCCCCGACCAAGACGCGACCGAACGCGCAGTGGCTCGGTGCGTCCCGCGCCGAAGCGGGGTGCGCCGGCCGGTCCCCGGCCGAGGCCCTCGGCCGGGGACCGGCCCGAGATACCATACTGCGGTCCCAGAGGTCCCGCGCCACTGCCACTCCGCGCGCTGTCCGCTGCGGCGAACCACAAGGTCCCGAGATCGGCCGAAGAGGCCGACATTACAGCGCCCGAACACGTTAGCGCAATGACGGTCCCCTACTTCGCGCGCGCCGGGCGGCCGGTCTTTGCCGACTCGTAAATGGCATCCATCAGTTCGCTTTGGATGATGCCGTTCATCGGGTTGGTGCGGGCCTGGTTACGGCCGAGCACCGCGTCGACAAAGTTGTCTGCCGGTTCGCAGGCGTTGCCCGTGATGGGCGGGTACTTGACCTTGTTCGCGCCGGCAAACACGTTGATCCAGCCCGCGCTCCACGGATCGATCTCGACGCGACCGTTGTCGAACACGAAGGCCATGTGCGAACCGGCCGACGGACAGTTGCCGCTGACGCAGATGCTGGCCATCACATTGTTCTGGAACTTGATGACCAGCACGGAGTTGATGTCAACTTTCGAGCCGCAGTTGTCGATCATGGCGTAGACCTCGGCGGGTCGCGACTCGACGGACCAGCACAGGCTGTTCAGCAGGTGCGCACCGCTGTCGTAAGCCTGGCCGCCGCCGGACAGTGCCGGGTCCTGCCGCCACTTGCCGATCGTCGCCTTCAGCCAGCCCTGCGACAGATACCCGTTGACCATCTCCAGCTTGCCGAACGTCTGCTTCCGGATCTGCTCGCGCAGGTAGAAGAACTCCGGCGAGCAGGGCGTGTTGTAGCCGATGATGAAGACCTTGCCGGTCTGCTCCACCTTTTCCTTGAGCTTCCAGGCGTCCGCCGACGCGGTGACCATCGGTTTCTCCATCAGCACGTGGCAGCCGGCGGCCAGCGCCTGCATGCCTTGGTCAAAGTGCTGCGTATGCGGTGTGCAGATCACCACCGCGTCCGGCTTGCTCTTGTCGTACATCTCCGCGGCGGCCGTGAACACCGCCGGGCGCGGCTTGACGTCCGGCATGGTCCGGTCGATGAACCCGTTCACGACTTCCGGCGACACATCGCAGCCGGCCACAATCTGCACTTCGGACTTGGCCTTCAGCGACCGCACATGCTTGCCGGCAATTCCGCCACAACCCAGGAACGCAACACGAATCTTCGACATGGGAAAAACCTCCGTTTGGGGACTCAGGTTCAAAGGTTCAGGGGTTCAAGACCATCTATTGAATCGGACCCGTGCTGGCAACCGTTCGCCACCGGTCGACACGAGCCCCAGGGTGTCGCTGTCGCGCTGCCTTGGGCTGGTATACGTCGCCCCTTCAGGGCAAGTCAGGGGTCGCCTCGCGGCGGGCCTGATTCTGCGGGTTTCGCTGACGCTGTTCTCCGCGGCCAACGCTGTTTCGCGTGCCGCGCGCTGGCCCAGCAGGGTCAGCAACTGGCCAGGAACCGGCAGCTCCAGGTCAGGGCTTCCTTTTCGCCCGCTTCGGTGCCGTTGAAATTTTCATCCTCCAGTTCGATGCTGATGCCGCCCTGGTAGCCGGCATCGCGCAGAATGCTGAACGCTTCCTTCCAGCGCATCTGTCCGTGGCCGGGGATGGTGTAACGCCAGGCGTGGCCGCCGTAGCCGTGGCCCTTGGCAAACAGGGCCGGAGTTTGATACCCGAACTCGTAGATGGCTTCGGGATAGACCTCCGTATCCTTGGCGTGCACGTGCCGGACCTGCGGCGCGAACTCGCGCAGGAACCGGATCGGGTCGATCCCCATGCGGATCAGGTGCGACGGGTCGTAGTTGACCGCCATGCGCGCCGGGCAGTCGCGCAGGAACGCCCGGTACGTCTCCGGCGTGGTCACGAACACGGTCGGCCCCGGCCAGCCTTCCATGACCACCCACGACCCGGTCTGCTCCAGGGCGGGCGCCAGTGCGCCGTAGCCTTCCACGGCATACTTGTAGCTCTCGGCGCGCGGCGTGGCCGCGTCCTCGGCCATGACGGCGACAAAGAAGCACTTGGTGCCCAGCGCGGCGCAGGCGCGGATGTACTGGGAGTTGACGGCCGCCGCCTTGTCGCGCTTCGCCTTGTCCGCCGACGCGAGCCCGGTCCAGTCGGGCAGGTCGACCGAACCGAGCCGGAATCCGGCCTCGGCGACCGTCTTGCCGGCCGTGTCGGCATCCCGGTTCAGGTCAATGAACTCCAGGCCTGCCTGGCGCGCGAAAGCGATCAGGCTGTTCAGGTCCTTTTGCCAGGCCGTGCCGCCGCGCCGGAATCCGACGGGGAAACCGCCTGTACGGGTCTTGCTCATCGAGCGTTCCTCCTGTTTCTGCTACCTGTGCAATAAGCGGATCAGGATCGGCCACCTTCTGAAAGTACTGCGGGCGGCCCCCGCCCGCTTCTCGGCACGCTCGTAGCACCCCGGATGGCGGGCGGAGGGCCGCCCGCAGTACTGTCGAAAGGCCGTATTCACCAGCCCGTTCAAACCCTCGAGCCTCGCGTGGTCTTGCCTACAGCCTAACGCTTACACTACAGTGAGGCGGGGCAACGGGGAATGGCTGGAACTGCAAAAGGCATAGCAGATTCAGCGGGCGTGGCGGCGGCGCCAGCCGGACGGCGACTCGTTCCAGACCTTCCGGAAGGTGCGCGAGAAGGAAAACGGGTCCGCGAACCCGAGCAGGGCGGCAATCTCCTTGACCGGCAGCGCGGTGTAGCACAGCAGGTACTGCGCCCGTTCCATCTTGCACTTGAGGAAGGCCTTGCGCGGCGGCAGCCCGAGCAGGTCGGCGCAACGGTGCGCAAACGTGCTCTCGCTCAGGCTCAGCCGGGCCGCCATCTCGGCTACACTCAGGTCGGAGTCGAGGTGTTCCTGGAACAGCCGCAGGACTTGCGCGGGAAAGGTCTGGCCGCTGGAGACATCGAGGAATATCGGGTTGATCCCAGCGCGTGGCAGGGCGCGGATCATGCGCCAGAAAAACGTCAGCACCAGCGCGTCCTGCACGTGGCCCGAGACCGGGTCCGGGTGCTCGGCCTCGCGCTGGATGCTGCAGACGACCGGCCAGAAACTCTCCAGTTCCACGGCGAACCGCTGCAGTTCCGGGGTGATCCCGGGCAGGAAGATGGGCGGCGGCGGGGTCTGGCCGTCCTCCGCCAGGTTGAAGCACAGTCCGAAGTAGCGCACCGGCCCGTTGAAGATGTCTTCGTGCCGGTCGCCCGGTTTCACCACCACGCCCTGGCCCGGGATCAGCGTCATGGGTGTGTCGTTGACCCGGCAACGGTACGTGCCCATGTCGACCAGGATGACTTCGTGGTTCGCGTGCCGGTGCGGCGGCACGCCGCCGGCGGTGAGGCGTTCGGCCACGCCCAGGCGCTCGAACACCGGCGCAATTCCGGCCGGCAGTTCCGTCACCGGTTGCCGGCGCACCGTCCCCGCCTGGATGTCGGCCTGGTCAGGGTGCTGCCGGTGCAACGCGGGCAGCGCCGTGCTCATCGTGCGGTCCCTTCCTCGACCCGCAGCCGCCACTCGCCGTGCTTGCGCGTGAGGCTGTACTTCCCGAGCAGTCGGTGGTCGTCCGCGAACAGGGCCTGCTTGCGCGCGATCATCTGTTCAACCACCGCCGCGGAGGCCGGTTCCCCCGCGGTTGACTGGCGGATCATGGCCACGTATTCATGGTTGCCGTGCAACACGTCGAGGACGACAAAATTCCAGACCGTGAAGGCGATCTTCAGGGCCGCCTCGGCGTCATCCTTGCTCGCCTGTGGGCTCAGCGCGCGCAACAGGGGCGTGGCGAAGTCCAGGAACGTGGCCGAGATCGGTCGCGTGGCAGAAGCCGGTTGGGGAGTGGTGTGTGACATCTGGTGTGACCCGCTCGGTTGGCGCGCCAGCCCTCGCAGAGGACGAGACGGCCAGGACGGTGATCTGAGCGCTCCACGGCGCGTCTCGTGTCGCCGCCCTGCGGGGATTTGCGCTGGCGTTCGCGCCCCGTCCTCGCGATGCCTGGATCGCGTATTGTGTCCAGACACTGTAGCCGAGAGTCTCGGTCATTTCCAGCCCTCGGAGAAGGCGGCGCGGTAATGCGTCCGTCGCGGGTGGACGTCTATCCGAGCCGTGCGTGTGAGCAAGCGGCCTCCCGGAGACCGCTCCCTCACAGTCGCGGCTCGGATGCCCGTCGCGGCGCGTTTTCCACCCGCCACTCCCATGAAACTGAAGGCGCCCAGAGCCCGCGAGGACGCGGGCGCTCCAGGGACTGGAACGGGGGGCTGACTTTGGAGCGCCCGCGTCCTCGCGGGCTCCGGAAGCGTCGTGGCCAGTTTCACCTTGGTATGACCGGGCGGTCTGCCGCCCGCGGGGCGCTGACGCATTACGTGGCTCGTGTCTTGGCTGTGGAGCGAGCAGGAGCGCGGCGGTTCGGCGCGTCCCGCGCCGAAGCGAGGTGCGCCGGTCGGCCCTGTCCGGCGAAGCTGCTCGCGCGAAGACGGATCCCCGGCCGAGGCCCTCGGTCCGGGACGGACCTGGGCATCCTGCCGCGGTCCCGGAGGTCCCACGCCACGGCCGGCCGCTCGGGTAGATTGCGGTATGCCTTTCGGCCGCGGGAGCAGCACTTCTACAGTCCCTGTTCGGTGCGCTCGATCAGGCCGTTCTGGAGCCGCTCGTCGAGGGTCACGAACTGGGCGCTGAGGCCGCTGATGCGGACCAGCAGGTCGGCGTGCTCCTGCGGGTTCGCCTTGGCCGCGCGGAGTTGGTCGGCGTCGACCAGGTTGAAGTGCACGTGGAAGCCGCCGAGCCGGAAGTAGGTCTCGATGGTCTGGCGCAGCCGCGCCCGGCCTGCGTCGCCATGGATGTCGTTGCGATTGAACGAGACCAGCAACGGGTTGCCACAGGCGCAGCGGTCGTTCGCGGCCAGCGCGGCAGAGGCGAGGACGCTGGTCGGCGTCCTGCCCGTGGCAATGGAACTGGGGCCGATGCCGTACGAGAGCGTGTCGCCGGCGCGACGCCCGTCCGGTGTCGCCGGCACCTGCGTGTGCGCCCACCCGGTGAAGATGAACAGGGCCGGGTACGGGCGCACGCCGTGTTCCATTTTGCTGCCGAGGACCACGTCGGCAATGTGGTTTGCGAACTCCGCAGCCAGCGCGTTGGTCGCCGGTGTGTCGGTCCCGTACTTGCCGGGCAGGTTGCGGCACTGGGCCTGGAATGCGGTGTCCGCAAAGTTCTCCTTCAACTGCCGACGCAACGCGTCGAGCGTCACGCGCCCGGTGCCGTACACGAGCTGCTCGACGACGTGCAGGCTGTCGACCAGCGTGCCGAGCCCGAGGATGTTGACCCCGAACAGGCTGAACCGCGCCCCGCCCTCCTCGGCCGTGAGCCCAGACTCCGTGCAGCCGGTCAGGCACAGGCTCTCGAACGGCGACGACTGGTTCAGTGCCATCGCGTTCCACTGCTGCTGGTACCGCTGCAGGCAGATTGCGAAGTCCGCAGCCATGAACGACTTCAGGCCGTCGCTGAAGGTTGGGAAGGTCGCGGGGCCGTTGCCCGAGGGCAAGCTGTCGAGGTACGCGAGGAGCACGTTCGGCAAGACCCACTGTCCGGCCACGGTCTGCGAGCAGCAGTCGCCCTGCGGCGACGCCTCGTAGCAGCCGACAATGCCCCAGTCGCGCGCCCGCGTTTCGGGAATCCCGACCGCCTCGAGCGCCCGGATCACGACCGGGTCGTTGAAAAACGACGGCATCCCGAACCCGGCGGCGCAGAGCTGGAGTGCCTCGGTCCAGAAGGCTTCGGACGTCTCCGGCCCGGTGCGCACGGACACGGATGGCTGCCAGACGCGGAGTTCGCGCGTGACCTTCAGACACAGCAACGACAGCGGGTTCTCGGCGTTGCGGCCCTGCGCGTCGATGCCGCCGACAACCAGGTTCTGCGACTCGTCGCCTTCGCAGCACTTGAGCCAGAAGCAGGCGAGCAGTTCCTCGGCCTCGGCCAGGGTGATCACGCCGGCGGCCAGGTCGCGCTCGAGGAACGGCCACAGGAACTGGTCGAGACGCCCGAACGAGAATGCCACCGCCGAGGCCTCCGCATGCAGGAACACCTGCACGAACCACGTGAGCTGCAACGCCTGCCAGAACGTCTCCGGCGGCTGCGCGCCAATCCGCTCGCAGTTCGCGGCGACCTGCCGCATGCCGGCGGCGGCCAGAGAATGCCTCCGGCGGCCGGGGGGCGTCCAGACTCCCCCCGGCCCCCCCTCGACTTTGCGATCGGAAACGTGAGGCGCCGCGCGCCTCACGTTTCCGATCGCGGTGGCGTCATCCGCCCGGAGCGGCGGATGAGGAGAGGAGGTTTGTGGGGCAACGTTGGGTGACACGGCAGCGTCTCCTGCCGTGGCCAGGTCGTCGTCGTCGGGAACAGAGCCAGCCATCGCCGCCGCCGCTTCCGCGTGGCGGCGGATGAAGGCGGCGAACGCGTCGAGGGAACGGGCGAATGCGTCGCGGTTGCGGCGCTGTTGGTCGGTGGCGGTCGGCATCGCCTCGATCTCGTTGCGGAGTCCGCACACACCGAGACGCAGAACGCGACCATAGTCGACGACAATGTGCCCGATGTTGCCGTTGAACCACGGCGCATTGGTTGCCAACCCCTCGGGCCGCGGCGGCCGGAACGGGTTGAAGAGCTGCGAACCGACAATGCACTCGCCCGGTTCGACCCGCACCACGGCGCGCTGCGCGAACGCCTCGAGAAACTCAGCGCGCCGCAGCACTTCGGCCGTCTCGCGCGTCGTGGAGTACACGGCGGCGGCGATCTCGCCGGCAACGCGCGCCTCGTCCGGCGAGCCCATGCGCCGCGCTTTCGTGTCCAGCAGGAACTCGTCCTGCCGCCGCCGCAGCCGCGCAATCCGCGCCCGCTGCTCGGGAGTGAGCGAGTCCGTGCCCAGGGGCGCCGCCCCTGGACCCCGCCGGGGACACAGCGTGCCCCCGGACCCCCACAGGACTTGCGAATCCGGCCTCCGCTCGGCCGCGGATGCCAGATTCGCAAGTCCGATGGCCGTCTCGCGGAAAAGGCCAGCACCCATTGCCTCCGCGCTTGAGCTGGCATGGCGAACGGCCCAGGTTTGTAGTTCCGCGTTTACGCGGTCCGGGTTGGACGTGGGCACGGGAAGGGGACCGCCTAAAGGGCCTGTCGATTTATTCAAACCAAGAGCCCGCGAGGACGCGGGCGCTCCAAGTTTCGTGCTCAATCCGAACTGGAGCGCCCGCGTCCTCGCGGGCTGTCTTGGTGCTGCATCGGTTAAATCGACAGCCCCTAAAGGCGGGACTACGAGCCCGGAACCGCTCGCGGCTCGCACTTGGGAGTACGCTTCCTCCTTGACTTGGCGGCCGAAGTCGGGTGGCATCCGGTCAGCGCCCAGGCATTGGCTGACGGCGGCGGCGACGGCCAGAACGCGGGGACCGATGTCCTGAGTCAAATCGAACACGGTGTGCGAAATGGTCGTGACCGAGGTGCCGATCGCGCCGACGACTGCACCCGAATGGTCGCGCAAGGGCGCGGCGAAGCAGAGCAGACCGCGGCCGAACTCCTCGTTGTCCAGTGCCCAGCCGTGCTCGCGGATCGTCTGGAGTTCGCGGCGCAACAGGTCCGGGTCGCAGAGCGTGGCGTCGGTGAACGGCTCGAAGCCTTTGGCCGCGAGTCGGTCGAAGAGTCCGTTGTCCGCGAAGGCCAGCAGGACCTTTCCCGGGGCGGAGCAGTGCAGGGGGTAGCGGCCGCCGATCCGGCCGGCAATGCGCACGTTCTGGCGGCTGTCCAGGTGCTCGATGTACAGGACCGCATCGTCGTCGAGAATGCCGAGGTAGAGGCTTTCGCCGAGGTCGTCGTGCAGTTCGTGCATTGGCGCGAGCGCCGCGTCGCGCACGTCCATGCGCCGCACCGGCTGACTCGCGATCTTGAACGGGACCAGCGTCATGCGGTACTTCGGGCCGGGTTCCTCAGCCGCGACCCAGCCCTGGCGCTGCAGCGTGGCGAGCAGGCGGTAGGTCATGTTCTTGTTCGTCCCGACCTCGCGCGCCAGGTCGGACACACCCAACGGCCGCGGCGCGGCGCCGAGAACCTCGAGCAGGCGCACGGCCGTGCGCACCGCCGGCACGTCGTAGGTTGCCTTGGTCTTGCCGACGGACTTGCGTGTGGTTCGCTTCTTCATTGTTGCGTTGTCCGTTCGAGATCTTCGAGACCATCGGGATCTTCGTGATCTTCGATGCTCTGACACCTGAACACTGAGACCTCTGCGTTCCTGCGCTCCCGCTCCCGTCACAGCCCGGCCTCGAAGCGGGAGATCAGTTCCTGCTGTTCCGGTTTCGGCAGACCCACGTAGCGCGTGGTGAACCCGGCCCTGCGCACCAGCACGTCGCGGTGCGCTTCCGGTTCCGCCATAGCCTGGCGCAGGGTGGCCGCGCTGACGCCGTTGACCTGCACCTGCAGCCCGCCGAGCCGGAAATACGTCTGCAGCAGCGCTTGGAACTTGCGCCGCCCGTCCTGCGTGCGCAGGGATCCCGGATCGACGCGCAGGTCCAGCGCCTGGCCGCCGAAGAATGCCGCCTGGTCGACCGCGGCGGCCGAGCGGATCAGTGCCGTGTGGCCGTCGCGTGCCCGCCCGGGCGAGGTGCCCATGTTTTTCGCCAACGGCTCGCCGGCGCGGCGACCGTCCAGGCTGGCGGCCATCTTCGCGCCCGCCGGGATGTGCGCCGACAGGGTGTGGAACGAGGGTGCGTAATAGACCGGGTCGTGCGAGTGCCGCAGCACCGCGCCGGCGAACCGGTCCGAGAGCTGCCGCGCCAGGCCGTCCGCGTCCGGATCGCCATTGCCGAACTTCGCGACACTCAAAACCGCACGCAGGATGTCCGGCCGCATCTCGAAGTCGCCCCGGACCGCCTCGACCATTTCGGCGAGGGTGAAGCGCCGCTCCTCGAACACCAGCGTGCGGATCGCCAGGAGCGCGTCCGCGGCATTGACCAGGCCGAACGCTTCGATGGTCACCGTCTGGTACCGGCAGCCGCCGAGGAGCCGGTCCTGGCCGCGCCGGAGGCAATCGTCAAGCAGCGCGGACACGAACGGGTTCGGCCTCGTCTCGCCGTTCTGGCGGGTGCGCTTTTCCGTCTCAGCGATGCACAGGTCGACCAGGTCGCCGGTAAACGCGCGGACCGTGTCGAACAACTCGCCGAACGTGCTGTAACTGACCGGCGCGGCGCTGGCCAGTTCGAACGGCAGGTCGTGCCGGAACGGACGGCCGCGGTTCAGCGCCAGCTCGAGCGGGAGCAGGATATTGACGACCGACCCCCACATGTTCGCCCACTCCGCACCGGGCATGACCAGGCCCATGCAACTGTTCGCCGCCCACTCCGCAACCTGGTCCGCCGGCACGCCGCGCCGCCGCAGCGCCTGGCGGCAGGCCTCTTCACCGTAGAACGTCGGCTGCCCGATCTCGAACAGCGCCGGGTCCGTGAACAGGTCGAACGCCTCCGGCGGCGTGTCGGCGTGGACGCGCACCGCCAGGATCGGGGAGGGAAGCCGCAGGCGCTTCACCACGTCGAGGATGAGTCGCGACAGCGGGTTGAAGCGGTTCTCCGTCGCCGCCGCGCAGTGCCCCTGTCCAGCGCTGCCGGCACGGCTGGAGCCTTGCCCTGCTTCTCCTGAACAACCCGCCGCGCCGCCTGCGCCGACCGCCGGGCCAAGGTTGACCGTGCAGGCCGGATCGCCGAACGTGTTGATCGTGCGGAAGAAGTCAGCCAGGACCTCGGCAAGTTCCTCGACCGTGACGCCGTCCGCGCGCTCCTGCTCGTAGAGCGGGTAGAGGTACTGGTCGAGACGCCCGACCGAAAGCGACGCCGGCGAGTGCTCCGAAATGCCGATGCCCAACTGCACCAGCCAGACCGCCTGGAGCGCTTCGCGCAGCGTCCGCGCGGGCTTCGCTGGCACGTGTTGACATCGTGCCGCGATCCCGAGCAGACGCTGCTTCTCGCGTGGGTCGGTTGCGGACTCCGCAAACTGCTCGGCGAGCGCCGCGAACCGCGCCGCCCATTCCTTCAGGCCCCCGAGCGCCGCCTGCATCCCCTGCAGGTAGTCGCGCTTTGCGACGTCTGCACCCTCCAGCTCGCGCTCAATCTCGGCCAAAATGCCGTCCAGCCCGAGCGTGATCACACGCGCGTGGTCGACCGTCGTGTGCGCGTCCCCGCCGCTGCTGGCAGAGCAGTGGAACCACTCATTCAGCAAGCTCCACGCCTTCGGCGCGGTCGGTGGCGCCGCGGCACGGCGCGCCGCCTCGGCCTGACACCACGCGTCAAAGCGCTCGCCCAGTTCTACCCCGGCACCACTCGGCGGCACCCACTCCGCACCGAAGGCGCCGGCCAGATGCGTCTCAGGCCTACTGCTGAGCGGCAGGCGCGCGAGCGTGAAGGAGAAAATGCGCCCTTCGCGGACCGGGGCGGGGGCTTGAGCAATCTGCGGGTCCCGCAATGCTTCGCTGCGCAGGAAGTCGATCTGCTGCCAAAGGTCTGTGGATGGCATATTGGGGTCTGTCTCCAGCCCGCTCCGGCGAAGCAGCTCCCCGCTCTGCCGGGCGATGTTTGTATAACGACGTTATATTTGTCTAACGCCAAGAATCTACACGAAATCCAGGCGGTTGTCAAGACGTGCCATGGGGGGGGAAATGGGCTGTTTCAAGATTCGTGACCGTCGCGTGCAGCGAGTACCCCCGGCGTGTCCCCACGCCGGGGGGGGGCGGCCTGAGGACAGGCCGCCCCTACCAGGTGTGCGCGGTGGTGTGGCCTTCCGAGACGCGGCGCCAGATCTTGAAACAGCCCTGTGGGGGGGGGAAGGCGGATGCGCAGTGGCTCGGCGCGTCCCGCGCCGAAGCAGGGTGCGCCGGTCGGTACCCGGCCGAGAATCTGGGGCCGGGACGGCCCCGAGTACCCTGCCGCGGTCCCGGAGGTCCCGCGCCGCGGCCGCTGAACGCGTTCAGACCGCGCTGTTCCGCTTCAGGAGCAGGACCTTGAACTCGGCGGGGCGGAACTGGAGTTGGATCGGCGTCTTGCCGACGCGTTGCCAAGCGAGGGGTTCGCCGAACGTGCCGGCGACCGCGTAGCTGGCAATGTCCGTGGCCAGGGTCAGGGTGCAGGCGTTGTCCCTGCGGCCGATCTCGGTGAGCAGGACCTGGATCTGGTCGTCGCCGACCGGGCGGATCGATTCGACCAGCACCTCGTCGGTCGAGAGCGACAGCAGATTGGCGGTCGCCTGGCAGCCGCAGCGTTCGGGCAGGTCGCCCGGGAAGACGAGTGGTGCCTGGAGCGCCTTGCGCGACGCCTGGCAAGCGGCGACCGGCGAGTAGCCGTGCTCGCGGCAGGCGACGTGGTACTCGAACCACAGTTCACCCTGCTGCAGGATGGGGCAGTTCGTCTCCCAAAGGTTGTTGAACGCGTAGGAGAACACGGTCGGCCGTTCAATGGGCTGGTACTCGAGCCCGTAGTGGTAGTACGAGGGCGTGCCCAACGCCACAACCGCAGCCTGGCGCGACGTCAGCACGACCTGTGCGGCCGCGTCCGAAACCGAGACGAACCGGTTTGCGGCAAGGTTGTGATTGGTTGCGCCCGGCAGCCGTTCGTCCGGGAAGTGCGTGGCCTGGCCCTGCTGGTCGATGTCGAACCGCCAGGGTGCGGTCAACTGGATTGGGAATGCGAAGAACAGCGCCTCCTTGTCGACCGTGTGGCGGCGTGTAACGCGGTTGCGAATGCGCAGGCCGCTGCCGTCCAGGATGTACTCAGTCTCGACCACGGTCGGGGTCGATTCCGGACCGAGTACACGCTCGACGGTCAGGGTGGCCGCATGCGTGCCGGCCCAGCCGGCACGGCGCGTGACGCGCAGCAGTGACTGTCTCTCGAACTGCACGGGCTCGTTCAGTCCGCCCCAGGTCGGTCCGGGCGTGACGCCCCTGACGTCGAACAGGCACGCCTCGTTGAGCTGGTTGACAGACGCGTCGACCCACTCACGGCCGGAGCCGCGGCTGCGGAGCCCGCACACCGCCCCGGTCTGCGGGGAGACACTGACGATCAGGTTCGGCCCGGCGAGTTCCCATTCGCCGGCGCTGTAAAGGGTGGCCGGCACGGCCTTAACGGTGCGCACGTCGCACACCGTCACCCCGTACGGCGGCACGCCATTGAGCCAGGCGCGGTGCAGCCAGTGCTTGGTGTTGCAGCGTCGCGAGTCGACCGGCACGACCGAGCCGCCGGGCAGCACCAGTTCGACCGGCGCGGCAGCGCTGGTGAACAGGACGGGGCCCGAGTACGAGAACGAGTGCGGGTTGAAGACGGAGACTTTCGCGGGGGAATCCGGGTTGTCGGAACTCAGCGCGATGAACTGGTCCTCGGCGAGTTCGCGGACTTGCGCCAGGGCGGAGTTTGCATACCCGCTTTTGATCTCCCACGACGCGCGCGGCAGGTCGAAGGTCTCGGCGGCGAGGCTGCCGGACTCATCACGGCGCTTCGCCCACTCCCACATGCTGAGTCCGCAGGTGTGGTCGTGGTACATGACCAGCCGCCACATGACGTCGCCCCAGGCGTCGGCGCCCTCGTCCGTGCCGCCGGCGCAGCAGGCTTCGGCCGCCGCCCACGTGTTGAGCTTCTCGCGCGCCACGCGGTAGCGCCCCGTGGCGTACGCATTGGTCACAACATGCTCGCTCCACGAGCAGGACAGTTCGCCCTGGATTTCCGGGATCTGCGCGGCCCAGCGCACCTCGGCGTCGACGAAGAAGTCGTGGCAGGTGCCGAGTTGGATCTCCGGCGTGCGGTGCTTCGCGTTCCAGGCGTCGACCGCCTCGAGCAGCCGCTCGGTCGGGCCCTGGTTGTCGGACCCGAACTGCATGAGGAAGGTGTCGAACGGGTAGCCCTGGCGCGTCAGGCGTTCGCAGAGCAGGTCGATGCCTTCGCGCCCGTGCAGGTTGAAGATTGTCTTCTCCCCGTCGTTGCCGACCAGCGCGGGCTTGCCGTCCAGTTCGCGCAGCACCGGCCAGAGGAAGTAGATCAGGCCGAATCCGTACTGGGCCGGGCCGAGGTTCGCCTGTCGGTTTTCGGCGTCGTCCTTGATCTGGTAGTACAGCACCGAGCTGCCGTCCGGGCCGCGCAGCCGGAACAGGTGCGGCAGGGTGGTGAACGGCGTCATAACGCGCCAGCCGCCGACCCCGTTGACCACGTAGCGGATGCCGTAGCGGGCCAGCACCTGCGGCAGGTTGTAGCTCAGGCCGCCGACATCGTTGAGCATGACCGTGTCGAGCGGTGCGTCCAGGTCGCCGGCCAGCCGCGCGGTCAGTTCGACCCCGACGCAGAGCTCCTCGAGGTTCGCAATCTGCGTCAGCGGCTGCGCGTAGAACCCGGTCAGCTCGATGCGCCCGTCGCGAAGGCACTGCCGCATGCGCTCGCGCTCCGTGTCGGTCGCAACGTTCAGGAACATGTCCAGCGCCCAACCGGCCTCAATGGTCCAGCGGAAGCGTGGTTCGCGCTCGCACAGGTCCAAGGCCGCGCGCAAATGCCGAATGTGCTGCACGGCCACGTCCGGGTATGTCCCGGTGTAGCCGGCATCGGTGTGCGTGTGGTGCGTGATAATGATCCGCTGGATGGCTGACATGGGGGGGGTTCCGTATTAACTCGCGATTCCGCTCGTACTCCTGCCCGTTACCCGAAACCTATTGCCGCGCCGGTGGATTGCGAGCGCAACGGCCGTGCGTCGGGACTGCAACCAAGCCTTACCGAACTGAGCCGCCAGACATCCCGCGCCTGCAGCCGCTTGAAACCCGCAGAAGACGCCGGGGTGGCGTCGACGTCCCCATTCTCTCTCGCCAACGCATTCTCCCGCTCGGATCGGGCGGCTTGATAACGGACGGCCCCCACCGTAGCGTATTCCGTTTGGCCGTTCTCCTGCAGAGTTCCGCCGGGCAGTGAATGCGCAGGGAAACTTGCCCTACCCAAGGATACGGAGTATGGACTCACACCGAGACGTGATTGAGCGTGTCATGACCGAGGGCATGGCGCCGGGCGTTGTGATCCTGGTGGGACGCGGCGGAAAAACCGTGCTTCATGAAGCCTTCGGGCGGGCGCGGACGAACCCCGACGTTCCCATGCGACCGGACGCGGTGTTTGACATGGCCAGCGTCACCAAGGCGGTGGCCGCCACTGCAGCGTGTGCGGTGTGCATCGACGACGGCCGACTCGCGCTCGATGCGCTACTGGGCGGCGGCACCCGCGATGGGGTGCGCGTCCTCTCGCCTGCAGCCTTGGCGCTGTTCGAGCACCGGCTGAACCAGCCGCCGCACCGCCCGCGGAGTTTCGGCTGGGACGTAGCCCCTGAGCTGCGCCCCACAAACCTGTCCGGCCGCACGTACTACCACACCGGCTGGACCGGCCAGTCGCTGTACGTCGACCCGGGTTCGAATGCCTATGCGATCATCCTGACCAACCGCACCGGCGACCATGACCGGGCGCGGTTCCAGAGACGGGTGATCGCCGAGGCAGCCCTGGCGACGGGGTCGCGCTCCTAACGTCCAGCGCCAAGCGCACCCCCGGCAAACCCGAGCACGTGTACCTGACATTCAACGCGTGAGGAAGGACGCAGGGGAGAGACGATGTCTCGGGTTTCGCCGGAAATACCTGCAGGCGAGGCTCGCGCGGCAGGCAGGAAAGGTGGCCGCACCGTCTCGGCTCCGAGGTGGCGCTCCCATGAAACTGAAGGGGCCCGGGAGCCCGCGAGGACGCGGGCGCTCCAGGGACTGGCACGGGGGGCTGACTTTGGAGCGCCCGCGTCCTCGCGGGCTCCGGAAGCGTCGTCGCCAGTTTCACCTCGGTATGACCGGGCGGTACGCCGCCCGGGGAGCGCTGACGCATTACCGCAGATCTTGACGTCACCCTGGAGATGGTATAGACTATATATATAATGTACCGAAGGTGACCTTGGTGCCGTCGGGCAGGAATATTGGTCCCAGGGCTTGCCAGATGTCGGATGTCCAGCCGATTGAGGACTTTACAGGGCGCAGCCGACGTACGTCTCGTAAGGCTCGGAACAGCTGGACGCCGATACGATCTTCTCCTCGCCGGGCAGGCTTTTGTTTACGAGTTGACCCTGGTTACGCCCAACACGGCCGAGTTTTCCCGGGGACAAGGCTTGCGGTTGGCGGACTGGCGTCCGTCGTTCGACGTGTGATGCGCGGCTGCGGACCGTGTGACGCCTGTTCGGAAGGACTCCTGCGCCTCCATCAAACCGGTCCATGTGGGCCGAGGATTGAGAACCCGGGCCGCGACAGCTCAATTTCCCGATTCCCGCCCCGCTGGACGGCAGTGGCGGGGGGAAACCCGTTCTGAACCCACGGCAGGAGCAAGGTCGATCGGTGGGTGCAAATCTCCAGATCTCGCCCGTTGACACCGGCACCGGCATTCAGGTCTACGACCATGCCCGGGCGCAGATGATTGAGGAGCGCGTGCTTGGGGACCGGCTATTGCGGTTCGCCTACCTCAGTCCAGCGCGACCGTTGTGCAGCCTGCTGCTGTTCAGGACCGCTTTGCTCAGCCGGTTCCTGGGCTGGTACTGCGACACCGCGCGGTCACGGTGCAAGATCGTGCCGACGATCCGCGAGCTCGGGTTGGACGAGAGTGAGTTTCGCGACCCGACCTCGAGCTTCCGCACCTTCAATGAATTTTTCACCCGGCACCTGCGTTCCGGAGCACGCCCGTTCGATGCCTCTCCCGAGATCCTGAGTTCTCCCGCCGACGCGCGCCTGACCGTGTTCCCGGATCTGCGCGAGGGGACGTGTGTGCCGGTCAAGGGTGCGGCTTTTACGGTCTCCGAACTGCTGCGCGACGCCTCTGGCGACGCGTCGCAGTTTGTCGGCGGCACGTTGCTCGTGTTGCGGCTGTGCCCGGCGGACTATCACCGATTTCACTACCCGGCATCGGGTCGCGTGCTGCGCCGGTGGGAGATCAGCGGGCGACTGCACTCGGTCAACCCGCTGGTGCTCGCGCTCGGGATCCCCGTATTCACGCAGAACCGGCGTATCGTGACGCTGCTCGACCTCGAACGGTTCGGTGTGACCGCGTTTGTCGAAGTGGGCGCTTTCGGCGTGGCCGGCATCGTCCAGACCCACACGGGGCGCGAGTTCCGCAAGATGGACGAGAAAGGTCTCTTCCGGTTTGGCGGTTCGACCGTCATCCTGGTTTTCCGGCGCGGGCGGGTTCTGATGGATCCCGACCTGGTCGAGCGCAGTCGCACGGGAATCGAGACACTGGTCCGGGTCGGCGAACAGCTGGGACGTGTCGGGAGCATTTGACTTTCTTGCCCGCGTGATGTAATCTGATGCTCGCCTAGAGAGAACGAATTCCGGGATCCGTTCAGAGGATGCTCGCGCGGCATCGTAGACAGTCGCCGCGGCGGTGGGCAGGACGGGGCCGGGAGTAGATCCAGACGGAGATATGGTCCGCTCCATGGCGACTGAAGTCACTCGAACTTCGACAGCTTGGCGTAACAGGGTCGGTGACTCCAGCGGCACCGCACCGGTGGAGGCGCATCACTTTCTACGCGAGTTCCTGCGGTCGCCACGCAGCATTGGGGCACTGACTCCCAGTTCACGCTGGCTGGCCAGGGAGATGGTACGCGGGCTGGACCTGGCCGACATGGACGCGGTCGTTGAGCTCGGTCCCGGCAGCGGCGCCTTGACCCGTCATATCATTCAGCGACTGTCGTCTCGGACAGCCTTCATTGCCGTGGAGAAGAACCCCCGGATGGCCGGCTCGCTGCGGGGACGTTTTCCCCGTGTCATTGTTCACCAGGCCGCCGCCGAGGAGTTGCCCGCCATTCTGCGCTCGCACGGGCTGCGGCAGGTCGACTGCGTCATCAGCGGCCTGCCCTGGGCGAATTTGCCCGGCAGGGTGCAGGAAGACATTCTTGGCGGTGTGCTCGAGGTCTTGCAGCCGGGTGGACACTTTGTCGCGTTCGCGTACCTATCCGGGTTGCTCATGCCCTCGGGTCGGCGTTTCCGCCAGAGACTGGCCGACAGTTTCGCGTCGGTTTCGACGTCGCGGGTGGTGTGGCCCAACCTACCTCCGGCATTTGTCTACCGTTGCCGGCTGAACGGGTGTCAGCATGTCGAGCCCGCCCTTGGCCACGACGCTGCCGCCCGCGTTACTCCCGCCTGCCGTCAGAGCTGACGGCGCCGCTCGCTCCTAACCCGACGTAGCCGGAACCAAGACGAACGTCGAACGCTGAACGTCGAACGCCGAAGTCCGGAGGCTCTTCCCCCCCCCGACACCCGACACCCGACACCCGACACCCGACACCAGGCCGGCGTGGCTGCTACCGTCACAAATGCGCCGCCGCCCGGCTCGGCCGGGCGCAAGACCCGCGGCGGCGCGAACCGGCACGAGTAACACTAACCTATGATCGGCCGGTCCGCCGGCTGGGGGCGCTGACGCATTACCGATAATGTGCAGTGATTTCTTGCCGAACCGGCCTTGCCTGGTTATGTTGTAGGCCTCCAAGCCGGCGCAACCTTTTGCGACGCGGAATCTCACTCTGGGCAGGGTCGAGACTCCCATCCTATCTGTGCCCATATACAATGGGGGCCGTGTTATGCCGCGACGGGACGACATCAAGAAGGTGATGATCATCGGGTCTGGGCCGATCGTGATCGGTCAAGCGTGTGAGTTCGATTACTCGGGGACGCAGGCCTGCAAAGCGTTGCGCGCCATGGGGTACAAGATTGTGCTGGTCAACTCGAACCCGGCGACGATCATGACCGATCCGGGCATGGCTGACGTGACGTACATCGAGCCGCTGAACTGCGAGCGCATGGCGCAGATCATCGAAAAGGAGCGGCCCGACGCGTTGTTGCCGAACCTGGGCGGCCAGACGGGGCTGAACCTGTCCAGCGAGTTGCACAAGCGCGGCATTCTGGCGAAGTACGGGGTGAAGATCATCGGCGTGCAGGCCGATGCCATCGAGCGCGGCGAAGACCGCACCGAGTTCAAGAACACGATGAACAAGCTTGGGATTCCGATTCCCAAGAGTGAGGCGGTCTACAGCGTCGAGGAGGCCGAACGGGTGGCCAAGGAACTCGGTTACCCGGTGGTGGTCCGGCCAGCCTATACGATGGGCGGCACGGGTGGCGGCTTGGTCTACAACGTCGAGGAACTGCGCACCGTGGCCGTGCGCGGCATCGCGGCCAGCCTGGTGGGGCAGATTCTCATCGAGGAGTCAGTGGAAGGCTGGGAGGAACTCGAGCTGGAGGTGGTCCGCGACGCGAAGAACCAGATGATCACCGTGTGCTTCATCGAGAATGTCGACGCCATGGGTGTGCACACGGGCGACTCGTATTGCACCGCACCGATGCTGACCATCAGCCCGGAACTGCAGGCCAGGTTGCAGAAATACTCGTATGACATCGTGGAAGCCATCCAGGTGATCGGCGGCACGAACATTCAGTTTGCGCACGATCCCAAGACGGACCGGGTGGTGGCCATCGAGATCAACCCGCGCACTTCGCGCTCGTCGGCCCTCGCCTCGAAGGCCACCGGGTTCCCGATCGCGCTGGTGTCCTCCCGGCTCGCGGGCGGGTTGACGCTGGACGAGATCCCCTACTGGCGCCTGGGGACGCTGGAGAAGTACACGCCGTGGGGCGACTACGTGGTGGTGAAGTTCTCCCGCTGGGCCTTTGAGAAGTTCAAGGGCGTGGAGGACAAGCTCGGGACGCAGATGCGCGCCGTGGGCGAGGTCATGAGCATCGGCAAGACCTACAAGGAGGCGTTCCTGAAGGCCATTCGCTCGCTTGAGAACGGCCGGCACGGCCTGGGATTCGCCAAGAACTTCAACAGCCTGACGCTGGACGAGGTCATGCAGCGCCTGCGCTACCCCACCAGCGAGCGGCAGTGGCTGATGTACGAAGCGCTGCGCAAGGGCGCTACGGTTGAGGACCTCCAGGCCCGGACCTACATCAAGTCCTACTTCATCGAGCAGATGAAGGAACTGGTCGAGCTCGAACAGGAAATCCTGAAGTACAAAGGGCGGAAGCTGCCGGACGAATTGCTGACCCGCGCCAAGAAGGACGGGTTTGCGGATCGGTACCTGGCGCAGATCCTGGGCGTGCCGGAGAAGGACATCCGCACCCAGCGCACGGGCATCGGTGTCGTGCAGGGCTGGCACGCGGTGAAGGTCAGCGGCGTCGAGAACGCGGCCTATTACTACAGCAGCTACAATGCCCCCGACACGACGACAACCAGCACGCGACGCAAGGTCATGGTGCTGGGCGGCGGCCCGAACCGCATTGGCCAGGGCATCGAGTTCGACTACTGCTGCGTGCACGCCGCCTTCGCCATGCGCGAGCAGGGCCTCGAGACGATCATGGTCAACTGCAATCCCGAGACGGTGTCAACGGATTACGACACCTCGGACAAACTGTATTTCGAACCGCTCACGGTCGAGGACGTCCTCAGCATCTACGAGAAGGAGAAGCCCGAGGGTGTCATCGTCCAGTTCGGCGGGCAAACGCCGCTGAACATTGCCCGCGAGTTGGCGGAGGCCGGGGTGAAGATCCTGGGCACCTCGGTTGATTCCATCGACCTGGCCGAGGATCGCGACCGGTTCCGGATCATGATGCAGAAGCTCGACATCCCGATGCCGGAGGCCGGCATGGCCAGCAACCTGACCGAGGCCCTGGCAGTGGCGCGGCGCATCGGCTACCCGCTGATCGTGCGGCCCTCGTACGTGCTTGGCGGCCGCGGCATGGAAGTCGTCCAGGACGACGAAATGCTCAAGCTCTACGTCGAGACTGCCGTGGGCGTGACGCCTGAGCGTCCGATCCTGATCGATAGGTTCCTCGAGAATGCCACGGAGTGTGAGGCAGACTCGATTGCCGACGGCAAGGACACGTTCGTGCCGGCCGTCATGGAGCACATCGAGCTGGCGGGCATTCACTCCGGCGACTCGGCCTGCGTCATCCCGCCCACCACGATTCCGAAGAAACACTTGGACACGATTACGCGCTACACGCACCGCATCGCCAAAGAACTGAATGTAGTTGGCCTGATCAACATCCAGTACGCCATTGCCAACGACCGGGTGTACGTGCTGGAAGCGAACCCGCGCGCCTCGCGCACGGTCCCACTCGTCTCAAAAGTCTGCAACATCCAGATGGCGCGCGTAGCCACGCAGCTCATGTTGGGCGCAAAACTGGCGGACATGAAGCTTAAGAACCAGAAGATCCCGCACTTCGGCGTCAAGGAGTCGGTGTTTCCGTTCCCGATGTTCCCCGAAGTCGACCCGCTGCTCGGCCCCGAAATGCGTTCGACGGGCGAGGTGTTGGGCATGGCGGACTCGTTCGGCATGGCCTTCTACAAGGCGCAGGAGGCTGCCAACTCGCACCTGCCCACCGAAGGGACGGTGCTGATGAGCGTAAGCCGGCGCGAGAGGGACGGCCTGAACAAGGTGGCGAAGGGGTTTGTCGACCTCGGGTTCCGGATCAAGGCCACGGACGGCACGCACAAGTACCTGGCCGAACACGGAATCGCGTCGGACCTGATCGCCAAGTTGGACGAGGGGCGGCCTAACGTTCTGGACGCGATCATGAACGGCGAGGTCCAGCTCGTGATCAACACGCCCATCGGCAAAGAGGGGCGGCACGACGATTCGTACATCCGCAAGGCCGCGATCCGGCGCAAACTTCCGTATGTCACGACCATCGCCGCCGCGGCGGCTTCCGTCCAGGGCATTGCGGCTGCTCGCAAGGGCCGGGGTGCGGTCAAATCGCTGCAAGCCTACCACGCCGACCTGGCCACCTGAGGGGCGCACTGCCGGCCTTCGGTTTCAGACCCCCCAGCTCCTGCCGTCCGGACGTGCAGGGGCTGGAGGTCTTCTCCTCCGACCGCGCCGATGATGCGTCAGCGCCCCCCGGGCGGATGCGTCCGATCATGTGTGGGCGTTACTCACGGTTTGTCCGGGTCGTTCTGGCAACGTGGCGGGAGCGGCTCGCTCCCGCGGGTGCCGGAGCGAGCCGCTCCGGCCACTCTACCGCAGCCCGCGAGTAACATGGGAGTCGCGGGTGGAACGACGGTGTGCTGGCCCATGTGTGAGACCCCCGCGGCCTTGCGCCACGGGTGAATCGGGTTCGCCCGCCAAACGTAGGCCCCCCCTCTTCCCTTGTCCCCCGTCCGCCGCCGGCGGACGGGGGACAAGGGAAGAGAGGGCACGGTGCGGCGCAGTAACCAAAGATGAACCCATTCACCTGTCACATGAGGTGGCAGGGGTCTATGCTTCACCCTTCACTGACACTTCACCTCGCCGCGGTCGGCAATCTTGCTTTCGGAAATTGGCGCTATACAGTAGCCCATTCTTGTCGAGCAGTTCTCGCAAGTCCGCCCCTGGCGGAAGGCGGGATGCGGGGTGTTGGGCCGGCGGGCGTCATGTATCCCATACGCAGACGATCCGTCTTGGCTGACGTAGATTTCTGTCCCGCGTCGCCGCCGTCAAATCATGTCCCATTGGGGCCGGTCAGGCACGTTTGTTGCGTTAGTGACGAGCGGCCTCACGTTTGATGTTCCTGCCAGATGCAGCCTTAAGGCGCTCGGGTGTGTGTATTATGAGAATCTCAGAGTTGCTGCAGCCTCCGTTCCTGAAGGTGGGGTTGCAGGCCAAGGAGAAGGAAGACGTTTTCGAGGAGATGCTCGACCTCTTTGTCGATCGCGGCCTGATCCAGGACCGCGAGGCCGCGCTACAGGCCTTGTTTGAGCGCGAAGCCAAGATGAGTACCGGCATTGCCAAGTGGCTGGCGTTGCCGCATGGCAAGCTGGAGGAGGCCCGGAGCCTGATGATGGCGCTGGGCGTGTCGAAGACGGGCATCGACTACGACTCGCTGGATGGTGAACCGGTTTACGTGGTATTGATGGTCTTTGCGGAAGTCGGCAACCCGGGGCCCCACATCGAAGCCCTGGCGGAAATATCACGGCTGTTTTCAATCCCCGGTTTCATCTCCGAGATTCGTTTCGCCGAGACCGCGGAAGCCATACTGGATTTCATTCGCAAGGAAGAAACGTGACCGGCAGGAGACGGACGTCCCGGGTGACCGTTGTTGGGTAGATGCTGAAGGTGGGTTTCGGGGTTCTCTGTATGCGTACGACAGGACGCCAACTGATAGTGTGGGCCGCCACGGCGCTGCCGGCGTGGAGCGCCTGTGCCTCCGAGACCGGCGAAGCTCACCACGGGCTGCCTCTGGAATCACAGCGGCTCTTCGACCTCTGCGGCATCCCGATCACCAATTCGATGATCGAGTGCATCGCGGCGGGCGCCCTGATTGTCCTCGTCGCGCAATTGGCCACTCGCAAGATGACCTTTGTCCCGGGGCGGTTGCAGAATTTCGTCGAGTGGCTGGTCGAGTCCTTGTACGAATTCCTCGAGGGTTTTCTGGGGCCACACCTGGTGAAGCGCACGTTCTGGGTCCTGGCCACGCTTTTCATCTTCATCCTGATGACCAACTGGGTGGGGCTCCTGCCTGGCGGCGGCAGCATCGGCTGGGGCGTACAGACGCCGCATGGGTTCAAGGTCACCGAACCGCTGATGCGTGGCGCCAATGCGGATGTCAACATGACCTTGGGGTTTGCGCTGTTCTTCACCGTCATGTGGTTTGTGTGGTCGTTGCAGGAGCAGGGGCCGGTCGGCATGATCAAGCACCTGTTCGCACCCAAGGGCGGTATGAAGGGTTGGATGCTCGGACTGATGACGCTTCTCTTCTTCTTCGTCGGCCTCGTCGAGGTCTTCCAGGTTCTGCTCGTGCGGCCGTTGGCCTTCACCTTCCGTCTCTATGGCAACATTTACGCCGGCGAGAACCTGATGGAAACCCTTCTGATGTTCAAGCACGGCGGTTGGCTCGTGGCCGTTCTCGGGTATTTCCTGGAGATCTTGGTGGGATTGATCCAGGCCACGGTGTTCATGCTGCTGGCGGCCGCTTTCACGCTCCTGATGTGCCAACACGAGGAGTCGGGCGAGTCGACCGGTGACGGTGCGCATCCTGCGCAACATTAATAGAGTATTGGGCCGCGGGGCCGCAAGTCCGTTCAAGGAAGGAGTGGTCATCATGGGAAACCTGTCAGGCAACATCCACATCGCGCTTGCAGCGCTCGGGGCGGCTATCGGCATCGGGATGATCGGGATGTCGGCCGTCGCGGCAGTGGGCCGCAACCCCGGCGCTTCCAATAAGATCATGGTTCTCGGGATCCTGATGGCGGCCTTGGCCGAAGCGATCTTCTTTGTCGCGCTCTTGCTGGGCAAGACGTTCGGAGGCTGACGCGGCTCATGGGGACGGCAGATCCGTCCATACCATTTGGGTATCCGCGGCAACCGAAGGAGCAAGTTATGCCGAACTTCACCGTTCTGGCCAGTGCCGGTGGCCTGACCGAGGCCGTGGGCGAGATCAGCCACACACTCGGTATTGACGCGCGCATTTTTCTCGCTAATCTGGCCTGCTTCGCCATCGTCATGCTGGTGCTGAAGCGCTTCGCGTATGGCCCTGTTCTGGCGATGCTGGAGGAGCGGCGGAAGCGGATTGCGCAGATGCAGGCGGACGCGGAGCGCGTGCGCCAGGAACTGGCCAAGGCCGAAGCAGATCGGCAGCGCGTTCTGCAGGAAGCCGGGGCGCGCGCCGACCGAATCCTGGAGGAAGCGAAACAGGCAGCAGCCCAACTTCGCGATGTGGAGTTGAAGCGTGTCCGCGAGGAGGCTGACCGCGTTCTCGCCCAGGCGCGCGAGGCCGCGGCCCGGGACGTGGCTCGGCTCCGCGAGGAGTTGCAGTGCGAAGTCGGCCGCCTGGCGGTGCAGATGGCCGAGCGGGTCGCGCGTCAGACGTTCACCCCGCAGGACCAAGAGCGTCTTGCCGCTGAAACGATGAGGAACCTGCCCGCATGAAGGGCCGGCGTGCAGAACAGAAGCTGGCAGCGCGTCTGTGGCGCGCCTGTCAGGTCGGTGGTGTGGCCGACGGCGAGCGGCTCAGGGCGGCCATTGAGCTGATCCTCGAGCAGCAACCGATCGGCTGGCAAGGGCTGGCTCGCGAACTGCTGAGGCGTTGGCGCCTCGATCTGGCGCAGCGCACCGCGGACGTCGAGTGCGCCGCACCCTTGTCGGCGGCGACGCAGACGGCCATGGCGGGTTGGCTCAGGGGCCGTTTCCCCGCCCTGACCGATGTCCGTTTCCGCGACAATCCCGAGTTGATTGGCGGAGTCCGCATCCAGGTTGGCAGCGACGTGATTGACGACAGCATCCAAGGGCGTTTGGTTGAACTCAAGAACCGCTTCGGCGGCATGCAGTGACGGGGCCATTATGAGCGACATTCTCCAACAGATTCAAGCCCGCATCGCGGGAGTGGCCGCGGAACCCCAGCGCCGGGTCGTCGGCACCGTCCGAGAAATCGGCGACGGAGTGGCGCGGATCGAGGGGTTGGCCGGCGTCCTGAGCAGTGAGATGCTCGATTTCGGCCATGACACCATCGGCCTGGCCATGAATCTGGAGGAGACGGAAATCGGTGCGATCATCCTGGGCGATTTCGCCCACATCCGCGAGGGGACGGAGGTGCGCGCCACCGGCAAGTTGCTGCAGGTGCCGGTCGGCAAGGCCCTGCTCGGCCGCGTGGTGGACGCGCTCGGACGGCCGCTGGACGGCAAGGGCCCAGTCGCGAGCACCGAAGGCTATCCGGTGGAGCGGCGGGCGCCGGGCATCATGACCCGCCAATCGGTCAGCGAACCCGTTCAGACGGGGATTATGGCGGTCGACGCGATGATCCCGATCGGGCGCGGTCAGCGCGAATTGATCATTGGCGACCGCTCGACGGGCAAGACGGCAATCGGCATCGACGCCATCATCCACCAGGCCCAGATCAACCGGCTGGCGGAGGCGGCGGGCGACACGGCCTACCGCCCGCTCTACTCCATCTACGTGGCGGTGGGGCAGAAGCAGTCCAGTGTTGCCAAGGTCATCCGTGTGCTCGAGGACGCTGGCGCCATGCCGTACACCATCATTGTGGCGGCCTGCGCCTCGGACTCTGCCACCAGCCAGTACCTGGCGCCGTTCAGCGGTTGCTCCATGGGCGAGTGGTTCCGGGACAACGGGATGGACGCGTTGATCGTCTACGATGACCTTTCGAAGCACGCGGCCGCGTACCGTGAGGTGTCGCTTCTGCTCAAGCGTCCGTCAGGGCGCGAAGCCTACCCCGGGGACGTGTTCTACCTGCACAGCCGTCTGCTCGAGCGCGCGGCGCGTCTGAACGTGAAGCACGGTGACGGATCACTGACGGCCCTGCCGATCATCGAGACGCAGGCCGGCGACGTATCCGCCTACATTCCGACCAACGTGATTTCGATCACCGACGGCCAGATATTCCTGGAAAGCGATCTGTTCTACCAGGGCGTGCGGCCCGCCATCTCGGTGGGCATTTCGGTGTCCCGTGTGGGGTCCGCGGCGCAGATCAAGGCCATGAAGCAGGTGGCCGGCCGGGTGAAGCTCGAACTGGCACAGTTCCGGGAGTTGGCCGCGTTTGCCCAGTTCGGGTCCGACCTGGACGCCAAGACGCAGACCCAGCTCGAACGCGGCAAGCGCATCGTCGAGCTGTTCAAGCAACCGCAGTACAAGCCGGTCCTGGTGGGCCTTCAGGTTGCGCTCCTATGGGCCATGCAGAACGGCTACTTCGACGGCGTTCCGGTGGCCAACATCATCGAGGTCCGGAACCGGATGATTGAGTATCTGTCGCAGCGTCGGGCGGAGTTGCTCGAACGCATCCGCAAGGAGAAGACGTTGAGTGAGGAGTTGACCGGGGTTCTGCGCGAGGCCCTGGAGGCGTTCAAGGAAGGACTTGCTTCGGCCTAGTCCAGAGGCAACGTCGGGCGCCTGCCGGGGCCCGATGCGGGTGTGACGCGGTAGCGGGACAGGAGCACGGGAACGTTATGCCGAGTGTTCGGGACATACGCCGACGCATCAAGTCGGTCCGCAACACGGCCAAGATCACCAAGGCCATGCAGTTGGTGGCGGCGTCGAAGATGCGCCGCGCGCAGCAGGCGGCCATGGACAGCCGTGACTATGCCCGGTTGCTCTACTCGGTCATGGCGCAGGCGCTGCGCCACGTCGGGGATTTCCGGCCGCCGCTCATGGAGCAGCGCCCGGTGCGCAAGTCGGCCCTGATCGTCATCAGTCCGGACAAGGGGCTGTGCGGCCCGCTGGTCAGCAACCTGGTGCGGGAGGCCATGAAGCACGACCCGGTGACCACGGTCTATGTGGCTGTGGGCAAGAAGGCCGGGCAGGCGGTGACCCGTTTGCGTCGAACCCTCCTGGCCGAGTTCGCCATGCACGACCGGCCGCACTTTGCCGATGCGCGTGCGGTGTCCAAGTTCGCCCAGGACCTGTTCCTCAAGGACGAGGTGCAGCGGGTGCAGGTGCTGTTCACCGATTTCATTTCCACGGTCTCCCAGAAGCCGGTGGTTTGGGATTTGCTGCCGATCGGCGAGCCGCGGCGTTGCTGCGCGGATCTCAAGGGCGAGAAGGGGTTCTCCGAGCCGGTGGCCGAAGAGGTGCACATGGGGGGCGCCACGGAGTTCAAGTTCGAGCCGAGCGCGCCCCACGTGCTCGACCTCTTGCTGCCCTACGCACTGAACTATGAGATCTTCCAAATGATGCTGGAATCACGGGCCAGCGAGTACAGTGCCCGCATGGTGTCGATGAAGAACGCCACGGACAATGCCGAGGACCTGATCCACCACCTCACGCTGACCAGCAACAAGATGCGTCAGGCGGCGATCACCAAGGAACTGTTGGACATCACGACCGCCGCTTTGGCGGGCGTTTGAGCCGGAGACCGTTGGCGGAGTCGCACGGTACTCTATACGAGAAGAAACTGGAAACGCAACGGACCGGAGTCGGCTATGAGCACGGGTAAAATCGTTCAGATCATCGGCCCGGTGGTGGACGTTGAGTTCCCCGAGGTCGGGGACTTGCCGCCACTTTTTAACGCCCTGACGGTCGACGGCACCGGCGGCGGCGAGGAAGCGCCCCTGACCCTGGAGGTGGAACAGCACCTCGGCGGCAAATGGGTCCGCGCGGTAGCCATGAGTTCCACGGACGGACTGCGGCGCGGCCAGACGGTGACGGACACCGGGTCGGCCATCACGGTCCCGGTGGGAGAAGGCATCATGGGGCGGGTGCTGAGTGTCATCGGCCAGCCGGTCGACGAGCGTGGCCCGGTCCCCGCCACCGAACGTTGGCCCATCCACCGGCCGGCCCCGACCCTGATCGAACAGTCTACCTCCCCGGAGGTGCTGACGACCGGTATCAAGGTGATCGACCTGATCTGCCCGTTCCTGAAGGGCGGCAAGATCGGCGCCTTTGGCGGTGCGGGCGTGGGCAAGACCGTGGTCATCATGGAACTGATCAACAACATCGCCAAACAGCACGGCGGCTACTCGGTTTTTGCGGGCGTAGGCGAGCGGACGCGTGAAGGCAACGACCTTTACAGCGAGATGTCCACGGCCGGCGTCATCAACCAGAAGGATCTGGGCAAGTCGAAGGTCGCCCTGGTCTACGGCCAGATGAACGAACCGCCCGGGGCACGCCTGCGTGTCGGGTTGGCCGCGCTGACCATCGCCGAGTATTTCCGCGACGTGAAGAACCAGGACGTGCTGCTCTTTGTCGATAACATTTTCCGTTTTTCGCAAGCCGGTTCCGAGGTCTCAGCGTTGCTGGGGCGAACCCCGAGCGCCGTCGGCTACCAACCCACACTTGCCAGTGAAATGGGCGCGCTGCAGGAACGTATCACCTCGACCAACAAGGGCTCCATCACCTCATTCCAGGCGGTGTACGTCCCGGCCGATGACCTGACCGATCCGGCGCCGGCAACGACGTTTGCGCATCTCGATGCCACCATCGTGCTCGAACGCTCAATCGCCGAACTGGGCATCTACCCGGCGGTCGATCCGCTGTCGTCCACGTCGCGCGCCCTGACTCCCGAGATTGTCGGCGAGGAGCACTACGAAGTGGCCCGCGGTGTGCAACGGGTGCTCCAGCGCTACAAGGACTTGCAGGACATCATCGCCATCCTCGGCATGGACGAGCTTTCCCCAGACGACAAACTGACCGTTTACCGCGCCCGCAAGATCCAGCGGTTCCTCAGCCAGCCGTTCTCCGTGGCTGAGGTGTTTACGGGACGCCCGGGACGCCAAGTGCCTGTGGCCGAGACCGTGCGCGGGTTCAAGGAGATCCTCGACGGCAAGCATGACGAAGTGCCGGAAGGCAACTTCTACATGAAGGGCGCGATCGAGGAGATCAAAGAGTAGGACCGGCCTGTGCCGGGTCGGAGGACGTCATGCCGGCCACCATGAAACTGGAACTCGTGACCCCTGAGAGCCGCGAGTTGACCGAGGAGATCGAAGCCATCTCCCTGCCGTCCGCCGACGGCGAGATCATGGTGTACCCGGGACATGTGCCCCTGGTGACGATTCTGGTGCCCGGCGAACTGACCCTCCTGCGAAAAGGCAAAGAAGAGATTCTGGCCGTCGGCGAGGGCTTTGTCATGGTGACCACCGACACGGTGGCCGTCGTTACCGACATGGCCATCGAGGCGGCCAGTATCGACGAAGCCAAGGCGGAGGAAGCCCGGCAGCAGGCGGAGAAACGTTTGCACCAGAAGCTCAGTGACGAAGAAGCTGCCACGGTCAGCGCCACTCTGTCCAAGTCTCTGGCGCAGCTCAACGTCAAACGGCGGATGCACGGGCGATAGACGACAGCCGGCCTGGCTCTCAAGTTCCGTTTGACCCCACCGTTTTTGTCTGGTATGGTAAACGGTACATGATTGCGGGGCATCGTGAAGGTTGCAGGGCGTGTGGTTTCGGGCGACTGGCTGAGACCACGCGGCACCGCAGGCTGAGAGGAATCGGCGTCACTGCGGATCCGGTAGGGGCGAGGGGACGCAGAGGGATGGGCTTGTTTCTGCCTGATGACGTCGTAAAAGCCGTGATTTAACAGAAAGCAACCCTGAGGAGGTCCACATGGCGGAGAAACAGAACCCCGCGGAAGCCGATGCGGCCTTGGTCACGAAGCTGGAAGCTGTGGAAGCCAAGCTTCGCAACATTGAGGCACTGCGGAAGAAGTTTGCGTACTGTTCCCTGGTGGGGGTCTTGCTGCTTTTGCTCTTCCTCGGGCTCTTCGTCTACCGGCTAAGCGCGCACTTCAACCAGACCTACGTCCAAGCGCTCAGGGACGACGCTCAGCGCCGGGAACTTATCACGCAGCTGATGGAGGAGTCCAAGGCCAAGAGCATCATCGAAGAGCAGGCCAATATGTTTGCCACCCAACTCTGGGGAGAAGTCCTGCCCACGATGCAGGAGAAACTCACCCAGGAGATCGTCGCGAATCGGCCACGGGCCGAGAAGATGGTTCTGGAGATGGGTGATCGTCTTTCCGCGCACATGCAGCGCAGTATCGAGGGTCGTCTGTCCGAGTCCCTGACCAAGGGGATCGAGAACATGGGCGGTGAACTGCAGCGCATCTTCCCGGACACGTCGGCAAAGGAGCTCCAGAACCAGATCGAGCATTCTCAGGGCGTATTTATCGAGAAGCTTCACGAGGCGATCGAGGACCGCATCGCCCTGGTTGCCGCAAGCCTGGAGCAACTCAAGGCCCAGATTCGGGAGATGGCCCAGGAGAACATACGGGAGCAGCGCACCATCGAGGAAGTCGAAAGTTTGTTTCTCGAAGATCTGGTCGACCTTCTGGTGTACGAACTCAAGCCCGAGTTGGGCAATGAGAAGGCCAAGTAGGCGAACGGTGTAGGTATAGAGCCAACCTGAAAATACCGGGAGGTTATCAGATATGAGTACCGCAACTGAGAGACTCAAAGCCCTCGAAGATATGGTGGCAGCCCAGGAACGGAAGATGGAGGGCAAGATCCGCACGGTCATCATCGTCTATGCCATCCTGATCCTGCTGGTGGCGGGATACACCTCGTTTGTCGTCAGCGCCATTCGGGATCTGACGTCCCGCAAGGCCGTGGCCGAGCAGATTGGGGCATGGCTGAACGAGAACCTGCCGGTCAAGCGCCAGGAACTGGTGGACCAGCTGAAAAACGACGCCGACAGCTATGCGAAGACGACCGTCGGCTTTGTCCTCGATACCGCTCTGCCGGGCATCGAGAAGAAGACGCGGGATATCCTTGACGGCTTTGGCGACCTCCTTGCCCAGGAGATCGAAGAGCAAATCCTGCCCGCTTTTACGGATTTCATCCGAGAGGACGCCCAACGCCTCAAGCTCGAGTACGGGAATCTGCGCCAGGAGGAGATGGGGGAAGCCTTGGTCACGGTCTTTCTTGAGGTGATCGAAAAGGAAATGGACAACTACCTGAACGATCACCTCATCGCGGCCGTGGGAGACCTGCAGGAGCAGATCCGTCACCTCGCCAAGCCCCACGGGCCTCTGACGCGGAAAGAGATGGCACAGCGACAGACCTTGGTCCATTGGTCCTTCCTGGCTGAGCATGGCGACACAGGCACGTCCCTTTACTACGACATGCTGCAGCAGACCAAAGATCGCTTTGCCGCCTACATGCAGGGCATCGCTGGCGAAGATACCGGCGAAGGCGACAAACTCCAGGGTGTCAAGTCCGGCGTCGCCGTTCTGGACGCCATGAAGACCAGGCTGGCGGGGCTGTTCCTCTGCTACCGCGCCAATCGGGGCCGGGCAGTTCTGCCGGGCAAAGAAGACGATGCGACCGAAATCAAGCCGCCGGAGGAAGAGCCGGACGTGGAACATCAGGCCCGCGAGAAGGTGGATGTTCCGGAGGAACCGGAAGCGGAAGAGTAGCCGTCGTCCTCGCGTCGGAACTCTGGTCGTCGATACTCAAGCGCCACACTGGGCTCCCCCCCCGTGTGGCGCTCTTTTCTGCCTGCTCTGTACACCAGCGGGACGAAATGGTGGGCCCGGCTGGGATCGAACCAGCGACCAAGCGATTATGAGTCGCCTGCGTCACTGGCTTTCCCGGCCCCGATCCAAGGGCCAAATACCGACGCTAGCCTGCTCTAAACCAACGACTTCCGCAAACGACGGCGCTGGCCTGCCGTCCCGCCCCCCGTCCTCCGTTCTACGGGCCACAGCGCCGTCCTTCCTGGCGGGAGTCGTTGCCATCCAACACCTTGCGATTGCGGTCCAACGGTCCACTTGCCGGCGCTGTCGTTCGGATTCGCCCCCGCCGGCCCATCCGCGGACGCCCGCGCCGTCTCTCATGGCGGCCCCGCCGCACCGACGCCAGCCGGCACAGAAGTCCCGCGCCAAATGGACCGTAGGTGGACCGTAGAGGTCCTCCTCACGCGGCTCCGGCCCGCTGGGTCACAACCGCATCCGTGTGCCGAGCACGTCTTGGGCAGGTCACCGTCAGGCATTGTCGTCGCGAGCAGCGCATAGTCTCACGCCGTTGCCGGGACATCTCGTTCTACACAGCACGCCGGCCGGCGAGAATCGCATTCCCGACGGCGTCACTGTGACAGCGTGAGGTCTCAATCCCGTCGACGAAGGTCCCTCTGTGCCGTGCAAGGACAGCGGCTACGGCGATACCCAGTTCATCATCTGCGACGCTCGTAATCATCTCCTTGCATGTGTCCATGGCTGCAAATCGATGGGCGAGTTCAGCAGCATCTATCGCGATATCAAGCGCCTTGGCTCGGTATCCAGGGACACTGGATCGGTCGAAGATGGCCTTCATATTGTCGGCAACGGTTTCGGCATAGCTGAACGTTTGAACGGCGGCCCGGCTGAACACTGCGTACTGGTCGAGGAACCCCCTAAGCCTTGACTCGATGGGCTGTTGGGCAAGCACATAGTAGAAAGTCCCAGGCAATTCATGCATTAGGGCTGATCGCTCATCCTCTTGCAGCATGGCCATCAGATCGAGGAACCCAGTGATTTCGTCGACTACATACTTCCGTTCAGAGCTGAGTCGCGTGACGATCTGCGACAGAGCTTGCCTGGCTGTGCCCATTCCTTTCGCCCGAGCGAGAACAACGTCGTACGCCAGTCTCAAGGCTTGCTTGAGTTCAGCGATTGTCGAGTACCTGTTTGCGGGATTCAGATCGCAGCAACGTTCGATCACGTAGAAAACCGCAGGATGGACACCAAGAGCAGCCAGATAGACAGGGTCTCTTCCCGTTAGGATTGTGTAGAACGTCTTTCCCAGCATGAAGATATCCGAGGGAGGGGTTGCAGCTTTGAACCCACCGGTCAGGAACTCCGGAGGAAGGTAACCGTGGCTTCCCCAGTACTGATGGCTCACGGTGAAAGTCGTGCCAGCTCCCACTTCCTTGGCCAGCCCCAAGTCAGAGACAACGATCGCCTCTCCATCGACGAGGAAATTCTGGGGTTTGATGTCACGATGCTGGAGACGACGCGCGTGTAGCTCCGAAATGCAGTCCAGCATTTTGTTGAACATGCTCTCCTGGAATCCCGGATCTCCCTGTATCCGGACAGCAAGTCGCGACAAGTCGCCATCCGCGTAGTACTTCATGACGAAGTAAGGTGGATCCATGGTCAGATTCGAGTCTAGAACCTGGAGCACCATGGAGTTTCCGGCGAAGTCAGCCAGGTAACGGACTTCGCGACTGAACCGAGCTTTCGCTTCTGGGTCAGGCTCCTTGCAGTACTTCAACACGATCGCGTACGGCAGAGCGCTGGTGACCGGATCAACATGGACAATAGTGCCCATACCACCGGCACTACTGCAAATGCCGCGGACGCGGTATTTTCCGTCGATCACATCTCCCACGCCGAACATGGTCGTTCTCCTTGCACGTGAGTCATCCCTGTACGCAAGACTGCGTCCCAGTGCGATTCTCCCAGGAACCATGGACCAGTCGCCTGACCTCGCCTCACTCCGCGCTCAACACCTGCCGGAAAGCAGCCGAAGACCGGCCACCAACCATGCGCCCGCGTGTTGAGGAATCGGGTCTTCCGCCTGCGATGGCACGAGCCGCACCGGCGGGCGGCAACTGTAGCCCCGGCGGTCGTGGCTCGGACCGCCCGCTGGCGGCCACCAGCGTCGCCATCCGCCACCCCACAGGTCCAAACCAACCCAAGATACTCCCCCTCAATGGCAACGTCCATTGCAGCGGTGTCGGCGAATCATCCAAGGAGATATCGAAACGCACGTGGGGTGATTCATCGTATGCGTCTGACCAAAGCAAGTCGCTTCAGGAAACCCAAGGCACCTCTCCGGGAGGGAGTACCGGGCGGCAAGTGCATGATTGCTGGTCTGCCCGTCTCTTCAGTTCTGGAGTGTCGGAGCGGCTCCTGGCGTCGGTGGCGCTACGGCCGGGGTTACGGATGCCGGTGGGGTCCGCAAACGGCGGAGAATCGAGACGCCTTTTCTTGGGGTCCTCCACGATGACGATGGCACGTCGCTTGGCGCGAGTGATCGCGTTGTAGAGCAAGCGCCGGGCGAGCACCGCATCGCCCCGTACTCGAAGGGGCCAAAGCACTATCACTACCGCGAATTCGCGATTCTTCGCCTGATGAATCGTCATGGCACGGCGGCCGCCTTGAGGCATCGAGCCGAAGGACCGAACGTGTTGCACGGCGCGCCTTACCTGGGCGCGGACTTCAGTGGCCCCGAATTCGGTCCGCCCCAACACGCGGCGCCGATGATCCACCCACCGGCTCAATTGTGCAGCCACAGGGCCGCGCGGCAGGGCGAGAATCGCCGGGGCACCGACCTCTCCGTCTCCAGTGGCAATGCCGAGGGCAGTTATCGTCGTCTCGGCGATGCTGTCGGCCGTTGTTTCCCACTTGATGAACACAGGTCCGGCCTTCTGCTTCCCATACTGCTTCGTCGAAACCAGTTCGATCACCTTGTCGACCCATGGCGAGGTGCCCGGGCGGGCCGCGGAAAGCAGCACGGCGTCTTTGTTCGCGGCGGGAGCCATCGTCTGGGAGATGAACGAGGCAGCCACTGCAGGTGACGGGACGCCGATGAGTTTGAAGCTCGTGCTTGCACCTATCGGCAACGGCATGCCGGCACGGAGTGCTTGAGCGGCGCCGATCAGGTCAGCGTCGGCGGTGCGCCGGTTGGTGGTGAGTTCCTCGCTTACACCCAACTCGCGCAGCCAGGCGACGCCCGGGCTTTCGTCAGTTCGGTTGAGGTTCTGGAAATCGTCAGCGGCCACGAGCATTTCCACACGACCGTGCAGTCCCTGCGCCAACGCGAGCCGGACGGGCGCGCAGTCCTGGAACTCATCCAGAACGATCACCGGATAGCGCGCCGCGACCCATCCGGAGACGTCTGGCGACGCAAGCAGCCGTCCGGCGGCCTCGCATGTCGCGTCGTAGTCCGGTGCGTCCAAGTCAAGCGGCACCAATCCGCCGCCAGCGCGAAGTCGCGTCCGCCACCGCCGGCAGATGTCCCAAGCGAACCGGTCCAGGGTCATGCACTCACAGTGCCGTCGTGCCGAGGACTCCGCGAAACGCTCGGTAAGCCGATGTCGCGCCCCGTGCATGAAGGTCAGCCCGAGGACGCGCTGCCCCGAGCCCAGCGGATGGGCGGCGAGATGCGAATCCAGTTCGCGCAGCAGACTCGTCGTCTTGCCGGTGCCAGCCCCACCTGTGAATCCCTTGGTACTCATGGCGTGAATCTGACCACCCTTACCGCGGCAGTCGAGCGCGGCACGTCTGGGGAAATCTGCGAATGGTTGGCCCCGGTGGCGGCGCTTACAAGGGCCTCGCAGAAGGTCACAACTCTTTCGCGGCACGCGGGATTCCCATCGAGAGCGGCGGCGATGGCGTCATGGGCCAGAACGTCCTCCTTGAGGCCGACCGTGTTTGTGCCCCTGTTGTTACTGGTCTTGAGCAGGTCACGAAGCGCATCCAGCGATGCGAACACAAACCCAGGCAACGCATCGGAAAGGGCGACGACCAGGGCCGCACCGCCCGGCTCCAACATCCAGAGCACAGCATCCTCTATGGTCCAGCCATCAGGAAGTTGAATGATGAGGGATGGTGGCGGCGTCTTGGCCTTGAGTTGCGTGACGTAGGCATCGCCTGCCGTGTCGCCGTCGACCATCGCCACGATGCGCGAGCGCAACGGGGTCAGCCGTTCAGCGGTGAACGCCACAGCAGCGTTCTCCGTCGGAATGACGCCAAAGACTGCGCTGAACGGGCTCGTACGCGTCGTGTGTGGATCGGCCACATCGGCGAGCCGGGTCAGCCACTCGGTATCGAAGCGTCCCTCCGGAATCAGGACGAACGAGTGCATGAGCGCGCTGACCACCCGAGCGCGGTTCTGCAGGTAAAGCTTCCGCTCGTTGTTGCATGCGGTCGACGTGAGCGGCTGCGCCAAGAACGGGCGGGCCACCAAGTGACCTGCCTCGTTGGTCACGATCAGGACGGAAGTCGCCTCAAAGACCCGGGCAACGTCAGGCGAATGAGTCGTGCAGATCACTTGGTCGGAGGTCGCGACAGCTTCCGCGACCAGGCGCCCGTGTATGCCCGGTGACAAGTGGAGTTCAGGTTCCTCAAGGGCGAGGATGAAAGGGAGGCCCTTGGTTTGGCGGATGCGCCCAACTTCGAGTAACAGCAGCAAGCTTTGCAGGGCCACCAGGCCGGAACCGTGGCGGGCGGCGGGCAGCGATGGTCCCCCAGCACTGGCATAGTGCGGCAGCAGCGACTGCAGCACCGCCTCGGAATCGCCCGCTGTCACGCGCAACTGGAACTCCGGGGCGTTCGGCGCCAGCCGCGCGAGTCGTCCGTTCAGTCCGGTCACCAAAGTGGCCAGCTTGCCCGATGCTTCGATCTTGACTGCCGGGTTGCGGAGCGCGTCCCGCTGCACGAGGATTTCGTCGGCGGGAATCCCGGCCAGGTTCGAGACGGTGCGGCGGAAGAGATCCGAGTTGAAGGATGCCACGGCGTCCCAATCTCTGCGGGCCGGCAGCACGAAGAACCCGAGGTCGTTCAGGAGCCGGGGTGGCACATGGACAAGGCCGCTGCCGTCGTCGAAGGGATCGGTCGCGTCGTCATCGTCGTGGAAATACCGCACGCTAACCACTTCAAGCTCGTCGCGGTCGAACCGGGCACAGAAGCCAACGTTGGCGCACAACTTGCGCCCGACGCCCGGCTCGGCGTATTCCTGCCCATCCTTGCCAAACCACTTGGGTACCGCGCCGTCAGCCCGGAACCACGTGTCGTGCTCCGCGGAATCATCGCTGGCGAACCCCGCAACGGTCACGATGATCTTGATCCGTGCGGCTGCCGCAGGATCGCTCCCGGTGAAGTCATGCTCGGTGAGCGGCCGCACCATTCTGGTTCGCCCCAGCGCAAGCGAGATGGCGTCGATTAGGGTGCTCTTGCCGCAGCCATTCGGGCCGACCAACACAGATTGCTCCGCCAACCGAATATCAGCTTCCTGAACACCCCGAAATCCCGAGATGCGAAGGCGAAGGATGTGCATGGGACTCCTCGGATCACGTCTCGACACCGGACCTTTGGCCTACTCCGCCGATTTCTGCTCGGCACCTTTATCCTTCTGCTCCTCGGCTATGGGGTGTGGAGGCTTGTCCAAGGACGACTCTGGGCCACTCCACTTGAAAACGCCGTCGTCGAGGGAGTTGTCAAGAATGGCCTCGGCAATCTTCTGTGGTTGCTTCTCTTGCACAAAGATGCGTGCGAGGCGTTCTCGTTCTCGCTTCATGCAGCCTGCTGTGTAACGCATGACCGCAGAGATTCGCGGTATCCCTCCGGGGTTGAGTCCGAGTTGCTGCATCTTGGCATCATCGAGTAGCAGGGGAGCTCGTCTTAGGTTCTCGATGCCTCCGTACATCTGCTCGATTTCTGCTTTGGCCTGTCTGATCTCGCTCAGAACCATTCTCAGGTTCTTCAGGTCGAGTTCCCGCAACCGCGGGAGGCAGAGCAAGACTATGCAGACAAGTGCTAGCGGCACCATGAGCACGACATAGCATGACTCCGATATCCTGCCGGTGAGAAGGAGACAGGTGAAGAGGACGGTGCCAAGTAGCCCGAGGACAAGAGATGCAAGCGAATCCTTCCTCATCGTCCCTCCTGCCAACCTAGGTTCCCCTCTGGAGAACGGCTCATCAGGGCGGTTCTGACCAGAGTCGTCCCGAACCTGATCTCACCACCACCTGCCTCACGCCCAATTCCGGACAGCGAGATCTCGGTGGCGACCCGGGTCTGGCAATTTCGGGAATTCCCGGAGCCCGGAAGAAACGACTCCGGGAAACCCATATCATCTCCATGGTGCCCGCACCGCCCTCCGCCCACCCCAACCCCAAGGAGCAGACCATGGACAAGACCATCATGCCGCCCGACCCGGCCCCGCGCGAGACCTACGACCATGGTATCGACCGCGCCACCCGCCTGGTCGAGCGGGGGAGCCAGGCCCTCGACAACGGCAGGTTCGGCCGTGGCCTGGTCCTCGGCATCTTCGGCATCATGGCATGCCTGGCCACCGTGGCCACCCACCCGGTTGAAGCGGCTGCCGACCTGCTTGACCTGGACTGAGCCAGGGAACCCAAGTGGTCAGTAACCGGTCATCGGCAGCGCGTCAGCCGCCGTCACCGGCCCTTTGATCACCGGCCACTGGCCACTCGATCACTGGTCACTGAATTGCAGAAACGGGGTGGTCGGTTAGCTCCTCCTCGTAGGGGACACGTGCGGATGCTTCCAGTCATACCCGAAAGTAACGTCGGCTTCAGTAATCGGGCCGGTGACAACGGCCTGTTCAAGAAGTCGGCGGAACACAAGCCCGCGGTTGCGTGAATTGCGCCGATTGAACCGGAAGGTGTATTCCTCCAGATAGGACTGCAGGTGCTCAGGAGCAAAGGATCCCTGATGCGTTCCCAGTTGCCAGCGTTTGAGCAAACACGCGATGCGATGGACCCCTGGCATAGACACGTGTGCCGGATCACCAGAGGCCGACAGTACGGTTCTCCTGTATACGTAGCCCTTGTTCTCCAAGTCGTTGTATCCTCCCCAACCGTCGGTCAGAACGGTACTCCCGACGGCTACTGCGTCAGAAACGAACGGCAACAGGTTGGCGCCCGACGCGTCTGGCACATGGCGCATCCGCACTCGTCCGAAGCCTTTTGGCTGCTTCATCTCTACGGCAATCACCACGACACACTTGTCCGTGCCACGGCCACGTTTGCCACCGACTTCGACACCTCCGACCAAAGTCTCATCAACTTCCACGTCGCCCGACAGCTTCTCACGCTCAGCACGAACCATCGCCACTCGGTAACGTTGAAGCATCGTCCATGCCACCCTGTAGCTGACGCCCATGGTGCGCTCCAGCGTCTTGGCCGACAATCCGTTCTTGGCAGTTGTAAGGTGCCAAGCGGCCTCGATCCATGTCGTGAGGGGCGTCCGCGTCTTGTCCAAAATCGTGCCTGCGCTGACTGTCGACTGATGGCGGCACTCCGAACACACAAAACGGCCACGCGTCTGGCGCCACGGCGCGGCGACCGCGGAGCACGCCGGACAGACAAATCCCTTTCCCCATCGCAGCTTCTCCAAATACGCGGAGCAGGCAGCGTCATCGGGGAGCATCCTGACGAACTCCCGGTAGGTACTCGGGTAATCGTGCCCCGCCACCAATCCGGGCGGTACGGTGGATTCTGCACCTGAGGCGTTCATGCAGTACTATAGCCAAGGAGGAGCTAACCGACCACCCCGTTTTGCAGAATTGCAGAAGGTGCTCGGGGCGGAAATCGAACCCGCATTGGGGGTGTCCCCCAAGCGCATTCTAAGTCGATTGCGTATGCCGTTCCGCCACCCGGCCAGCCACCGTCAGATACTGTGCCCGCTTTCTCCGCCGGCGCAAGCTCTGTTGCGCCGCCGCGTCCCACATCTGCCCCGTCGCGGCCCACGCCGCGACGGGGCCTTCCTCTCTCACCGCGCCCAGCGCCGCGAGATTGACCGGTAGTTCGGACTAACCCCGGGAAAAATAGTTCGCAAAGGCTATTGACTTGTCCAAATCTGAGTAGTATATATACTGATATAATGAAAAACCTCTCCGAAAAAGTGCTGAAGCAGAGAGCCGACGCTCACCGGCGGGCGCTGAGCAAGGGTGGCATTTCGGTGTCCGGGTCGCTGGTCCGGATACTCAGGAAATGCGGGCGGGAGAACTGCCGCTGTGCACAGGACCCGGATGCCCGGCATCCTTCACACGTGCTGACCAGCAAGGTGAAGAAGAAGACAAAGGTGGTCTATGTGCCGGTGGACATGGTTGAGGAGGTTGGAAACTGGGTACAGGATCGACGTCGAATCAAACGGTTGCTGGCGGAGATGGATACGCTGGCGGAGCAGTTGATCCGAAGCCACGTGCGGGTAAGCCGGGCCGTCGGCCGAAACCGCGCCCGCCTCGCGGCAACCCGGCCGACCTGATCCCGGTAGCCCAAGGCCACTACTTCCCCTTTCTCCTGGACCGTCTGGGAGCGGTGTCGGACTTCCGTCTTCAGAGGCAGGTGACGTTCAAGGCGCGGCAGTTGGCCGTGCAGACCATGCTCATGTTCCTTGAGCTCTCCGGGTCGCGGCGGCAATTCGGCCAAGACATGGGCACCGACGAGTTCCGCGCCAACCTGGCACTGTTGCTGAACGAACCCGTCGATCGCGTCTCATCCGACTTTGAAATGAACTACTTCCTCGCGGGCGTGCCCGACCACGAGATCGCCGAGATCGCCGTAGATATGACCGGGCACCTGCTGCGGCAGCGCAGTCTGGAGGATTACCGCTTTCAAGATGAGTACTACCTGGTTGCCTTCGACGGAACCGAACTTTTCCACTTCCACGATCCTCACTGTTCTCGTTGCCTGGTTCGCAAGCACAGCAACGGCGTCACGGATTACTTCCACAGCGTGTTGGAAGCCAAACTGGTCACCAATACCGGACTGGCCTTCACCATGGGCTGCGAGTTCATCGAGAACCCGCCCGGCGGCTATGACAAGCAGACCTGCGAACGCAACCACTTCCCCGACCTGGCCAGGAAGATCAAGAAGCGCTTTCCGCGTCTGCCGGTGTGTGCGTTGTTGGACTCCCTGTATGCTTGCGAACCGATCCTGGATATCCTCCTGCAGTACCACTGGACCTTCTTCATCGCCTTCAAAGAAGGGTCCATTCCCACCCTCTACCAGGAAGCCATGCGCCAGATCGAACGTCGCGGCGCCCCAGTGCTGCGCGAGACCCTCGACGACGACCGCGTCATGACGTTCCGGTGGGCCTGCAACCTGGAGTACCGCAAACACACCCTCCACGCCATCGTCTGCGATGTCCACAACCACAAGACCGGCGAAGATACCCGCTTCATGTACCTGACCGATTTCCGTCCGGACCAGAAGAACATCAAGGAACTCATCAACCTGGGAGGTCGCCAACGCTTCAAGATCGAAAACATCGGCTTCAACGTCCAGAAGAACTGCGGCTACGGACTGGAACACTGCTACGGCACCAAGGGGTTCGCCTGGAAGAACTACTACCACTTCATCCAGATCGCTCATGCCCTGCATCAGGTCATGCTGCATACGGACCTGCAAGGTAAACTCCTGCAGGAAGCAGGGCATGCGGCGCCGACGGGCACTTCGGCCCTCGGCGTCTTCACCTCGCTTAAGAACCTCGCCAAGTGCCTCGCCGCTTCGCTCGCCAACCGCATCCTCAACGCTTTCGCTCTGGACGCGCAGTTCGCCGCCGTCATCCGCCCGCGCTGGGTGTTCAACTCCACGTAACGCTCAAGGCCGTAGCAGACCCGTCCCCAAGCCGCAGTGACAATCCAGAGCACGCCAGAGAGACCTATCGGTCGCTCCGCTCCGTCATCCCCGCCGCCGCCCCGTGCCCCCCTCTGTCGCCCACCTCGACGTCCGAGCCCCGGCCAATCTCGCGGCGCTGCACCGCGCCCCGGCCGCTTGCATTGCGGCGGCCGCGCGTCTAACCTGTGACCAGTGAGACGCGACAGGCGCTGGCCGCCGCAGGGTTCCACCCACGAAGCAGAGACGCGCCGCCGGACGCAGAGACGGCGCCGACGACAAGGAGACGCCCATGCCGCACGGCAACACCATCGTGCTCACCGACAAGGCGATCGGGCGGCTCCTGCCGCCCGGCCATCCGTCGGTCCCGAGCCAGGCCATCGAGTACACCGACGCCAAGACCCCCGGCCTCAAGCTTTCGATCAGCAAGACGGGACGCCGGTTCTGGTTTCTCAGAATGCGCGGCGTGGACGGGAAGAAGGCCTGTTTCGCCCTCGGCGAGTACCCCGGCGTGTCCGTCGCCGCCGCACGGGAGGAAGCCTGGCGGCTGCGGACCATGGTCGACCGGGGCCAGGACCCGCGACAGGAGCTGAAACGCGAGGCCACCGAGTCGCTGACGTTCGGGGCCTTCGCCATGGACAGGTACATGCCGCACGCCCGGGACAGTAAGAGAACGTGGCGCAGTGACTGGCTGACCCTACAAAACCAGCTCGTGCCGCTCTGGGGCGACCGGCCCCTGCGCTCGATCACGGCGGCGGACATCCAGGGGTACGTGGGCACCGTCCGGCGCCGGACGTCGCCGTCAACGGCGAATCGCCACCTCAGTTTGCTGAAAAGAATGATGAACCTGGCCTTCAAATGGGAGATCCTCGAAACCACCCCGGCGGTCCGCGTCTCGAAGTACCGCGAGCCGCCGCCGCGCGAGCGCTACCTCAGCGACGCGGAGATCACCGGCTTCCTGTCGGCCCTGGACCGGTGCGAGCCGGAGTCGGCCAACATCCTGCGCCTGCTGCTCTTCACCGGGATGAGGAAGGGCGAGGCGCTCTCGCTGCGTTGGGAGAACGCCGACATGGAGGGACGGATGCTCACGCTGCCCACGTCGAAGTCCGGCCGGGCGCGGCACGTGCCGCTGAACGGCCTGGCCCTCAAGACACTGGAGGACCAGCGCCGGCGCCGGCCCGACGGGCCGTGGGTTTTCCCGGCCGAGCGCGGAACAGGCCACCGCCGCGACGTCCGCGGCACCTTCGCCCGGGCATGCAAGCTGGCGGGGATAACCGCGTTCTTATGCCATGGCCTTCGCCACTCGGCGGCGTCGATTATGGTCCAGAACGGTGCGACCCTGTACGAGGTGCAAGCTGTTCTGGGGCACCAGGTTGCGATTACGACGCAAAGGTACGCCCACCTCAGCCAAACGTCGGTCAGGAGGACCGCGGACCGCATCGCCGACCACATCAGCGGCCTCACCAAACCGAAGAAGGAGCAACCCTGACCCCACCGACACGGCGGCCCGCCGCCGCCGTGTCCTTCTTCGTCCCTTCCCCGGCCGGCCGCGGCGATTCCGGGCAAGACCATGGATTGGCTGCAAGTCGGGGATTTGGGGGGCCGGCGGGAACCAACACTGTTTTTCTGCCGCGCGGCACCTAAAGTAGGAGAGTTGTTCTTCGTTCGCGTTTCAGCCGAACTAAGCTGGAGGGTCCACAACATGCCGTTTCGCCGTGTCGGAACGCCGAAGAAGAGCCGCGCCGTGTCCCCACGCGGTGCGAACACCAGCACATACAGGTACGACGAACTCTACATCTGTCAGACCCAGCGGTGTGCGACCGTGGCCGAGGAGAAGATCCAACGTCCACAGCGGTCGACAGTCTTCCTTTTCAGCGACTCTGTCTTCTTCCAGAACGCACCACCAACCTGTGCGATGTGTTTCATCCTCAAAGAGCGCGACGCTGGCGCGGACAAGATGATGGCGAAGTTCCGAGCGAAAGGCTGTCCCGTCCACTTCGCGCTCCTCGACGCCCAGGGGGAGTTGCCCGACGAGTTCGAGACGTTCGAGCTTCCGTCCGCCGAATCGGCACAAGGCGGTGGAGCAGATGCGGGCGCCCGAGCCAAGGACACCGAGACGACCGACGCCGAACCGAGTGTTGGCGACGCCAACAGCCCGGAGCCGGACTTGGTCGGTACGCCGACGGCAGACGGCGAGGCGGGGGCCGAGGACCGGTCGCCACCGCGGGCCGACGAACCGCCCCCCGATTTCTTCTGCGTGTGGCGCCTCCCCGACACGGCCGACCGGCTCCTCATCCAGCGCTACCGCGACAAGACGGTCGAATCCGCCGAGGAGTGCGCGCTCTCGGACCTGCCGCTGGCGGTGCAGCCCACCCTTGCGCACGCCCCCGACATCCACGTCATCTGCGACCGCGGGGACGCGGCGCTCATCGAGGCCGGGCAGTCCCTCCAGGCACTCGCGTCCGTGTATTTCACTTTCCTCGACCCGTCCGCAACGGCGCCAGATTGGGTCGCCGCCACCGAGGCGGGCGTCGAGCCGGCTGACGGGGGCGCGGGCGACGCGGACAATGAGGCACTGATCGACCCGAACGAAGCGGGCTACAGGTCAGAGGACCCCGCGGAGGCCATGGCGTACTTCAACAGAACGCACTTCGTCACCTTCAAGGGAAGTCAGGCATCCATCGGCGTCATCAGCCGCGGGTACGACGGCACCGAGACCGTCGATTTCCGGACGCCGCGCGCCATGTGGGTCTTTCACCAACCCTGGACGACCGGGAAGAAGCACGCGTTTGACATGTGGATGGCCTCGAAGGAACGCCCCACGTACCCTGGCGTGATCTTTGTTCCTGGCGAGCCGCGCATATCGAGGGGCTACTTCAACCTATTCACAGGATTCGCAATCGATCCGGTTCCGGGTGACTGCTCCCTGTACTGGGCTCACGTTCGCGACGTGATCTGCAGCGGCGTCGAGGAGCATTTCCGCTACCTGCGGTGCTGGATGGCACACATGTTCCAGCGGCCGCAGGAGCGCCCGGAAAAGGCCCCCGTGCTCGTCAGCAAACAGGGCGCCGGCAAGGGGCTGTTCGTCGAGGTCCTGGGCTTCCTGTTGGGCCGCTACTACATCATGCTCACGAAGATGGAGCAGATCACGGGCCGATTCAACGCCCACCTGCGCGACGTGGTCCTGATCTATGCCAACGAGGCCCTGTGGAGGTCGGGGGACGACGACCTCGGCACGCTGAAGAGCCTGATCACCGACCCCTCGTTGGCCATCGAGGCGAAGGGTGTCGATGCCGCGCCGCAGCCGAACTACCGGCGGCTCATCATCGCCTCCAACTTCAAGCGCCCCATCAAGCTTCCGCCGGACGACCGGCGGTTCTTCGTGCTGCAGGTCAGCAACGCGCGCATCGACGACCACCCGTACTTCCAGGCCCTGCTCCACGAGCTCGCGAACGGCGGCTACGCGGCCCTGCTCCACGACCTGCTCCACGTGGACCTGACGGGCTTCAACCCGCGGATCGCCCCGCACACGAAGGCGGAGTTAGGGATGAAGCTTGACTGGCAGGAGGCGTCGGCCAAGTGGTGGTACTCGTGCTTGAAGGCCGGGACGTTGGCCGACGACGAGTGGCCGGCCGTGGTGTCCGCCACCGCCCTCTTCGAGTACTACACCCGGTGGTGCGAGCAGCAGGGCCGGCACAGTCAGCCGCAGAACGTCTTTGGCCGCGAACTGGCCAATCTGCTCGCCGACACTGACTTCATGCCCACCCGCACCGGTCCCGCCGACAACCGCACAAGGGGGTACGTGCTCCCGCCGCTCGCCGCCGCCCGCGAGGCGTTCCAGCGCTTGTTCAAGCAGGGCCCCGACATCTGGGCTGCCTGACTCCCCGAGGGGCGTTCGACCAGGGCCGAGTCGGCCCTGGCCGTCATGCGCGAGAGGGGCGAAGCGCATCGCGTCGTCTCCATGTTGATGCCTGCGTCCGGGACGTCCGGGATGTCTGGGATGCCTGGGATGTCTTGACCGTTTCCTGCCTGCCCAGGTACACCGGGCGCCGCCGCATCGTCACCGCCAGACCAGCATCGCTTGCTCGGACATCCCGGACATCCCGGACCTCCCCACGTCGGGACCACCCGCTCGTGTTGCATGTCGGACCTCGGCTTGTCGCTGGGGGACCATGGTCGTTCTGACGGCGGGGCACCCCGTCGACTCGCGGCACTCGGGCCGCTGCGGAGCCGGACTGCGCGTCCGGGACGTCCGGGCAGTCCGGGCGTGCAAGCCCCCCAGGGCACGGTGGTCGCAGGCGGGGCGACGGATTCGCAATCCGTCGCGTCGCGGTGGCATCCGGGTCGCCGGCATGCAGTTGGGGAACCGCTGCCGGCGCCTCCGGTCCGCCCACGGGCCGCGGGGCCGGTTTTCCGACCCGGGTCGAGGTCGCAGGGCGGAAGAAGAAAGGCAGCCGGCCAACAGCCGGCTGCCTTTCCCTTTCCCGCTCTTGACGCCCCGAACCTACTGGTCAAGAGGCAGCAACGGTGGGTTGTTCGTGGGCGTGCGGACGTCGAGGGGGATCGGGGGCGGGTTCTGGCACTCGCGGATGCCCCACAACCACTGGACGGCCTCGCCTCGCGCCAGCAAGGCGGAGCGGGCCGCGGGCTCGAACAGGCCGAGAACGGCCTCGACAGGGACCGGTTCCCCGGCGAGCACGGCAGCCTCGTCCAGCACGACGGACGGGGCGTCGATCCTCTCCCCAAGGACCGGCGCGTCGTCGGCCTGGGAGCCGAGCACCTCCAGCGTCAGCTCCAGGGACTCGAAATGGCAGTCCCGGACCAGGGCGACAACGACGCCACGGGCATCGTCCGGGAACCGTTGGCCGGCTTCGGCAAAGGCACTCGACAGCATTTCCAGGGTCAAAGGCGCTTCCATCGTGACCTCCGAGGGTTGAGGGGCTGGGTTGCATCCCCGAATTCCCGAAACTGCCGTTGGCCGTTGCGGGGATTCTCGGGGACTTGCGGGATCTTCGGGAGCCGGTCCAGGACGCCGTGGCGCGCGGGCCTACCCCGCGGACAACACGCGGCAGATGGCCTCAAGCCGCGCCCTGGAGAGCGGAGCGGAGCGGAACGCGACGTCGGCGTTCTTCGGGTTCGCCTGGAACTGGACGGCGTCCCTGTGCGCCACGACGCGGTCCAGGTCGGTGCGGCGGAACTCGGACTCCGGGATGGCGGGGCGCGCCTTCACTCCCGGGACCACGACGAAGCCGTCGCGGTGGAGGACTGTTGCTGCCTGTTTCCACCTGGCGCCGCCGGTCCGTTGTTGCAGGAACGGCTCGGGGTCGAACCCGGGGCCGAGCCACTCCGGCCCGGGCCACCAGAATGCCACGTGGTCGAACTCGCCCGCGCGGCAGAGCCCCGCCAGGCCGGACGCCAGTTCGATCCGGCGGAGCAGGTCCAGAGCGAGCGTCGCCGACAGCCCCACAACGCAGTGGGTCAGGGTGTCGCAGAAGTCATCTGCGGCCCTGGCCTCGAACAGGATCCAGATTTGTCGTTCTCCCATGTGCTTGCTCCTGTCTCTAGCGGCGGGACGCCTCGGATCGTGAGTCGGTTCGGGCGGACCTCGATGGCGACCTGCATCCCGGGCGTGAACCCGGCATGCTCCAGCCATCGGCCGCTCAGGGTCAGCCAGGGCACGCGCCGCTCCCGGCGCCAGTGCGGGTAGTTCGGGGGGATGACCATCTCCTGGACGGTGCGGGTCCGGTGCCGTCGGGGGACGGCGGCGAACCGCTTCGGGGCGTCGTCATCGCCGTCCAGCAGCGCGTGGCCTCTCAGCATGGGCGGTTCTCCTGTTGGTGTTCACGTGGCCTAATCTTCCGACTCGACGCCGCCGAACGCCGCGCCGCGCTCGGCCGCGATGTCGCGGCAGGTGCGCTCGCAGTACGCGGCGATCGTGGCGACCGGCAGCCCGCGGCCGGGCGCGGCGGGCAGCGCGGAGTCGTGCGGGTTGCTCCCCGCGGCGTACACCGGCCGGCCGTCCAGGAGCACCTCGTACCCGGCAGCCGAGTACGCGCCGGTCACCGTGCTGCCGGGCTTGGGTCGGGGCTTGGTTCTCACGGGTTGTGTCCGTCCTTTCGTGTGGGGTTGCGATTCACGCCGCTAGCAGCGGTCATCGGCGGCTGCGGGGTGCTACGCTGCGATCCTCCGCGCTGCCTTCGGGCTGCGCCGCTCGCCGGCCGCGGGGCGGGCCCGGTTCCTGGCCCACTGGCGCAGCGCGTCGACCTGCTCCGACATCGTGACCGAGAGCGGGACCGTGCGCTGGATCGCGGCGATGACGCCGGCGGTGTCCAGGTCGCGGCCCGCGTCGTAGGCGTCGTACAGCGCGTCCACCACGACCTGCTCGACCTCGGCGCCGGTGAAGCCCTCGGACAGCTTGACCAGGGCCTGGACGTCGAACCCGGCGGCGTCGCGCCGCCGCTTCCCGATGTGGATCCGCCATATCTGGGCACGGTCGCCGTCGTCCGGCAGGTCGACGAAGAACAGCTCGTCGAACCGCCCCTTCCGCAGCAGCTCGGGCGGCAACTGGCTGACGTCGTTGGCGGTGGCGACGACGAACACCGGCGCCGCCTTCTCCTGCATCCAGGAGATGAAGCCGCCGAAGACCCGGGCGCTGGTGCCGCCGTCGGTGCTCGCGCTGCTCCGGGAGCCGCTGAAGCCCTTCTCGATCTCGTCGATCCACAGGATGCACGGCGCGACGGCTTCCGCCGTCTGGATGGCACGGCGCAGGTTGGCCTCGCTCTCGCCGACCAGCCCGGCGAACAGGCGGCCGGCGTCCAGCCGCAGGATCGGCCGCTCCAGGATCGACGCCGCGGCCTTGGCCGTCAGGCTCTTGCCCGTACCCGGAATACCCAGGATGAGCACGCCCCGGGGCGGCGGCAGCCCGAACGCGCTGGCCTCGGGGGTGAACGCGTTGCGGCGTTTCAGCAGCCAGCCCTTCAGCCCGTCGAGGCCGCCGACGTCGGCGGCGGTCTCCGCCGGCTCGATGATCTCCAGGATCCCGTTCTTCTTCACCGTCCTGGCCTTCTCCCGGGCGATGAGTACGGGGTCAGGGCCGCCGGATGTGACCACGGCCAAGGCCATGATGTCCTCGGCTTCCGTGGTCGTCAGTCCCCGTGCGGATTCCGCAGCCGCGTCGACAGCGGACGGTTCCAGTGTCAGCCCAGCGGACTTCGCGATGTTGGTGGCGATCACCTTCAGGGCGGCGCGGTCGGGAAGACCGACCTCGATGACGGCGAACTCCTTCTCCAGCTCCGGGGGCAGCACCAGCCTGCAGGCCAGGATGACCACGGCCTTGGCGGAGCAGCGCGCCGCGCGGATGCTGTCCTTCAGCGCCCGGACGATGACCGGGTTCGCGGCCTGGCCGGCGTCGCCCAGGAAGAGGTGGCCGTCCTTGAGGACGACGACGCTGCGCTCCGGCAGGTCGCCGACGGCGGCGACGGCCTCGACGGGGTCCGTGATGCTGTCCACCGCGCCGGTCCGCGTGTTGAGCAGGCCCGCGGTGACGGTCCACGACAGCACGGTGTAGCCCAGCTCGTCGGCCACGGCCTTGAGGTCGGCCTCGGCCCGGACCTCCTCGGGGGTGACGACGTAGAGCCCGGCGAAGCCGGCACGCAGGCAGTTCCTGATCTTGTCTCTCATCTTGGTGTGCTCCTGGCGTTGGGGGACGGGGGCTCCGCCGCCGCACGCGGCCCGGGCGGAACCCCCGGCGTGGATTCAGGCGACGCGGAGCGGGGTGCCGTGGGCGAAGTGGCGGCGGACGAAGGCGAGGTCGCTGCGGTCCAGCTCGACGTTGGTCACGGCGTAGTCGGTGGCCAGCATCACGGCCTCGGCGACGGCGTCGCGGAGTTCGTCGGGGTCGCTGTCGGTGACCCGCACGAAGTCGCGGATCAGGTCCTGGGGCTCGCACATCGCGGTTGCTGCCGGGCGCCGGATCACCGGACTGTGCAGGAAGTCCTGGAAGCGAACGTGGAGGTTGAGCGGTCGACCGTTGGCGGTGCTGAACACGGCTTGCATGGTGAGTCCTTTCGTGTTGGAGACGAGACGCGAGGGGGCACCCGTTGCTCACAACGGCGAGCAACGGGTCGGTCGGGTAGCATGACGGGTAGCGTTCAGGCAGGCGAGAGGTGGCGGCGCTCCCAGTCCAGGCAACGCTGCCGGCTCGGCGAGCGGTAGACGACGGCGGCGGTGGCGGCGCTGGTCACCTCCCAGGCCTGGCGCCGCGCGTTGAACTCGACGCGGCTGGCACGACGGCAGGCCAGCCGGCCCAGGCTCTGGAGCCGGATCTCGTCGTGGTGCAGGCAGCGCCCCGTGCCGTCGGGGCCGAACGTGATGGCGGCGACTTCCCGCATGGTCACCTCCCGCCGCCAACGCTCTGGCGCAGGTTCGCGGAGCGGCGGGCGTAGTACTCCGGCTTCCTGCCGCGTTGCCGCACCCGGCCGAGGGCGTCCTCCAGGAAGCGGGTCGCCTTCTCGCAGTCGGCGCCGCTGAAGCCGACGGCGTCGATCTTGAGCGAACCGTCGGCGGCGATGTCAACGTGGATCTGGGGCATGTCGGGCTCCTTTCTCCCGGGGGCAGCGGCAGAACATGGCGAGCTTGCCGCATCTCACGCAGGGTTGATAGACGGCCCGGGCGTCGCGGTACGCCTCACCGGCCTGGTTGTTGCGGATCGCCGCAGTCAGCGTGGCGATGAGTTCCGGTTCGTCGGTGAGGATGTTGAAGACATGGGAGCGTCTGGCAAAGTTGCCGAAGAACAGCACTGTTCCGGTGGGGTCGCGTTCGACAAAGTTTCCATACCCCTCGAAGGTCGCATCCAGGGGTTCCCTGCCCATGAGTTCGAGAAGCGTCTCGACGCTCGCCGGGGCCTGGCCGGCCGTGGTCGAGCCGTTGCTGATGATCTCGCGCATGGTGGCTGCCTCCGTTGGGTGGCCGACGCGCTCAGGCCCGGCACAGCGCCAGGCGGATGCCGCCGTTGGCCAGCGCCTGGCGGCGCACCGTCAGCCCCTTCCTCCGGGCCTCCGCGGTGGCCTTGTGGACGCCGTAGAGCTGCTTGAGCCGGCCCAGGCCCGGGCCGAGCTCGCGCTCGACGTGCCCGTCCCAGAGGTCGGCGGCCAGCCCGAAGCCGTGCGGCTGCCGGGTCAGGGCGACGTCGTACGGCCCCTTGAGGCGGATGACGTAGTCGCCGCGGACGCGGCTGCTGCCGTAGCCGCGGGCCACGGCGTTCTCCCGCAGCTCCAGGCCGAGCTCGGCGCAGGCCGCGCGGAGCGCGGCGACGTCCTTGATCTGGACCTCGATCGTGGTGAAGTGGGACATGCTCCGTGGTTCTCCTCTTGCTGGATGGTTGGGGCAGGCGTGGCTCAGGGCCATGTGGCGGTCGGGCCGGTCGAGAACGCGGGGTACCGGCCCTGTCCGTCGTCACCCGCCCTGGATTCCCGGCGGCGGGTCCTCCCGGTCGGAGCACTGCCTGGGCGTCCAGCCCGGAATGCCGCCGATGCTGTAGCTGGACGACGAGTCGTCCTCACGGACGAAGCAGACCAGCGCGTGGGTGTCGGGGTTGTAGCTCTTCACCCAGCCGGCCTCCTTCTCGCCCGGCCATGCCTTCCCGAGGGCCTCGGACTCCGGCGAGCCCTCCGCCACGTAGGTGCAGCGGAACCGGCACAGCACGCCGGGTGGCAGGCTGATGAAGTCGATCTCCCGGATGAACAGCATGCCCCGGCCCTTCGCCCGGTGGCCCCGGTACGCGGCCCTGGCCAGTTGGCGCCAGTTGGCCTGGATGAACTCGAGGTGCCGTCTCCGCAGCTTCTGGTCGACGATGAACATGGCGACCTCCTTCCCGGCGCCCCGCCCGGTTGCCGTCCCGGGCGGGGCGTCGCGTCTTCGCCTACGACGCCTTGTACCTGAGCTGGCCCAGGACGCAGTCCTCTGCGACGGCGTCGCTGCGGACGCCGAGGTAGACGGGCTGGAACAAGACGTGGCTCTGCGGGAAGGCGTAGAGATAACGGACCTCGACGGGCCACCCGATCTCGGGCACCGGCTGGTCGGGCGGGATCGTCACGTTGCCGCAGGCGACCAGCTTCCCGTCGGCGAGCAGGCCCAGGGCGACGCTGCGCTTCTCGTTCTGCGCGGTGACGATGCAGGTCGCCGTGTCGCAGAACTTGAACTTGAGCTGGGCGCCGCCGGACGCCGGCCGGCCCGGCGTGTACGGCGCGTTGAGGTCCTTGAAGACGACGCCCTCCCTGCCGTCCTGCTTGAGACGCTGGAACAGCGCCGTCTTGTCCGCGGCCGACAGCGCGGTGCTGACCACCCGCAGGCTGTCGCAGCAGACCGGCATCGCCAGCCGCGCCAGCTCGGCCAGGCGCTGGATGTAGGGCTGCCCGCGGAGGTCGGCCTCGCCGGCCTGGAGCAGGTCGAAGACGTGGAGGACGTCCCCCACGGCCTCGCCGTCCAGGACGCAGTCGCACGGGATGCGGCCGACCGCCTCGGCCACCGGCAGCGGCAGCGCCACGGTCAGCCCGAGCCGGTTGATGCCGCTGATGTTGTTGCCGTCCTTGCGGGCCAGCATGCGGCGGCCGTCGTGCTTCTCCTGCATCGCGTACCGCGCCGAGTCCAGGTACCGGGGCAGCGCGGCTTCCTCGATGGGGTTGAGGAGCTGGCAGTCCACGCCGGTGTGCCGCGCCGCCCTCGCCGTGCTCTGGTACGGGACGCCGTCGTCGCCGGGCGTGTAGCCCTTGGCCGTCTTCTCGGCGACCAGGCGCTCGAACACGGCACGGGCCCTGGCGTAGGGCACCGGGGCCGTGGTCTTGGTTCCGGTCTGCAGCGTGGTGCCGCGCCGGCCGAAGGCGAAGGCGACCGAGAACAGCCCGTCGCCGGCGGGCACGATCGTCGCGGTGTAGACCTTGTCCGCCGCGCCGGAGCGGTAGTACAGCGTCAGGCTGTCCACGGCGGTGATGTCGACCTGGGTGCTCGGGGCCGTCATGGTGCGGATCTCCCTGGGGTTGGGGGTTGGGGTGGGGAAGCGATGGGGTGCGGGGTCACGCCGCCAGGGTGAAGCGGCGGCGGCCCATCTGGCCGAAGCTGTCGACCAGGTGCCGGGCGTCGGCCTGGGCCAGCTCCGTGGCCTTGGCGCGCAGCGCGGTGAGACCACCGACCAAAGCGCCGCGGGCCGTGGCGCTGTCCCGGTACTCGGCGGCGGCGTGCTGCAGGAACTGCCGCCGGACGTCCTCGAGCTGGCGGTCCATCTCGGTGTCGTTCACGAAGTTCAGCTCGCGGAAGTGGTCGATGAACTTGAGCAGCCGGTTCAGGGTCCTCTGGTGCACGGAGCCGGTCCCGTCGATGGTCTGCAGCATCTCGCCGCACAGCGTGGCGGTCTCCGCGCGCAGCGTGGCGGCGCACTCCGCGATGAAGGCCCGGCAGCTCTGCTCGATCTCGCGCCGCGCCGCCGCCGCGGCCTCCCGGCGGGCCTGGATCAGCTCCTGCCGCGTGCCGAGCTCGACCAGCTCGGCCTGCGGCACGTCCGGGGCGGTGACCTGGAAGGTGTGGATCTCGAACCCGAAGTAGCGCGGCATCGCCTCGGCCGGCGGGAACGCCGCCGCCACCGCGGCCACCAGCGCCTCGGGGTCATCGACCAGCGCGGTCGCGGCCTCGCGCCACTGCCGCAGCGCGGCATCACGCAGCACGGCGTACCGGCCGATGAACTCCTCCTGGCGTTGCTCGAACTCGCCCCGCAGGCCGCGCAGCGTCTCCGCCACCTCCTGCAGGCGACGGTTCGGCAGGTACCGGGCGACGCCGCCCAGGAACGGGAACGTGTTCTCGTCGACCACGGCGTGGGCCCGGCTCGCCGTCAGGGCCAGCCGCTCCAAACTCTCCCGGGGCAGCAGCCGCTTGTGGCCCAGGCTGATCAGCGCCGGGTTGACCTGGTCGCGTTTCAGGCCCAGGTCCTCGGGGTTGAGCCGGCGCCGCGCCCGCCAGTACCGGACGCTGACGCTGAGCAGGACGCCGCGGCAGGTCAGGGCGTCCAGGAAGGTGCTGTTCTCGGGGTCCATGCTGTAGCCTCCACTGTTTGGGGTCCGGAACGCCGGCCGCTCCGCGTCGGGTCTTCGTGCGTCTCGTTCAGGCGACCAGCCGCAGGTTGATCAGCGACCGGCTGCGGTCGCGGTGCCACGCCGCGCAGGCCGCGGCGTAGGGGCAGTCCGCGCAGGCCCAGCCCTGGTCGTTCGGCAGGAAGTGCTCGGCCCGCACCATGCCGTCGACCACCTTCACGGTCTCCACGAGCCGGGCGAAGTGGTCCTCGGTCCGCGCCGTCAGGTGGCGCTCCACCGCCGGGGCCTTCGTCTTCGTGACGACGTCGAACCTGAACGCGGCGGCCCCGCCGCCGTTGCGACGGTGGGCGTAGAGGTAGCAGGTCGGCTGCAGGTCCAGCCGGACCTTGCTCTCCGGCCAGCGCCGTGCCGCGGTCTTCCAGTCCACGAGCGTGACGCTGCCGCCGGACTCCACGACGCAGTCGACCTCGCCGATCAGGGGCTTCTTCAGCGCCCGGCCGGCGGCGTCGACCAGCGGCGCCGAGAACGGCAGGGCGACGGCGACCACCGTCTCCCCGGGGTCCGTGCCGGCGACGTACGCCGCCAGCATGCTGCGGCCCAGGGCGTCCAGCGCGTCGGCGTCGCCGTCGCCGAACCGCAGCGGCGGCGCCGCGATCCGGCACTCCTGGCCCCAGAGGTCGCTGAAGAGGTCGAGGGCGCGGCCGGCCGCGGCGTCCTCCCCGCTCCGCCGGAGCCGGGCCAGGTACTCCAGGCAGCGGTGGAAGACGCCGCCGAAGGCGAGGCCCGCGGGCGTGAACCGCGGCTCCGCGGCGTAGACGTGCCGGAACGCCCACTGCAGCGAGCAGACGTTCAGGAACGTGTTCAGCGACGAGTACGACCAGTGCGGGGCCCGGCGCAGCGTTGCGAGATCGGGCGTCCTCATCAGGCCGCCCTCCGCTGCTGGGCGCCGTTCAGGTCGGCGGTGAGGCTGTCGATGAACGCCGAGGCCTGGCCGCGGCTCAGCGCCTCGACGCCGGGGACGGCGTAGCGGAGCCTGGCCATGTCGTTGAGGTCGTTCAGCGTCAGCTTGCGCCTGACCGCCAGGTCGGTCAGGAACCGGACCTGCTTCGCGGACACCGGCGGCGCCTGGGCGGGACGCGCCGCGGCCGGCGGGACGGCCTGCGGGCCGGGGACGGCGCGGCCGTTCCTCAGCTCGGCCTCGACGCTGCGGCGGACGAGATCGAACGTGTCGTGGATCCGGGCGTTGAGCTGGTCCGGCGTCAGGCCGTCCGGCAGCTCGACCTCGACCGAGGCGTGGTAGCTCTGCGACGAGAAGTCCTGGCCCTCGACGGGGACCTTCTTGCTGTACGAGCTGTTGAGTTTCAGCATGGCGGTTCTCCTGGGCATGGCATGACATGGGGTTGGGGAAACCGGGGCCGCGCCCGAGCGGGGATGGGCAGCGGCCCCGGCGGCGGGGGCAACGGTCCGGGCCTCAGAAGCTGGCGACCTTCTGGAGCTGGGCCAGCACGCTCTCGCCGCGGACGAAGAGGCGCTGCTTGGCCCTGACGAAGCGGTCGACGGCCCGGGCCTTGGCCTTCAGGTCGCGCGCGGCGGCGTACGCCTGCCGGGCCAGGTCCTCGGCGAGGCCGACGGCGCCGGCGAGCGCCTGGAGCGGGTCGGCCGGCGGCTGCTGCGGGCCCGGGGCGAAGGGCAGCACGGCGTCGGGCCGGGCGTCGGCGCCCTGGGGCTGGGGCTGGGGCTGGGGCTGGGGTTCGGCGGCGGCCGCGGCAACGGGGGCCGCGGCGGTCTGGCCCGAGGGGGCGGCGGGCGGGACGGACGGGGCTTCGGGCGCGGTCTTGTGCTTCGGGGTGGACATCGTGGGTTCCCTTCCTTCGCTGGGGGTGGGTTTCAGGCTCCGGACGAACGCGACCACGGCGGCTTTCTCGTCGTCGGCCATGCCCCAGGGCATGATCACGTGCAGGCCGTCGCGGCTGCCGGTGCACAGCCATGGTGAGCAGTCCGCCGGCAGCCGGATGACGTTGAACCCGGCGTCGAGGCCCTGCCGCAGGTACCCGGCGTTGACGGCGTGCACGATCGGGGCCGTGGCGTCGCACCGGCTGTGCGGCAGCACGACGTGGGCGGGGCTGCCCTCGGTCGGGCTGAGAACCACGACGCCGCCGGAGTCGGCGCAGATGCGGACGGTGCCGTGGCCGGCATCCGCCAACTGCGACAGCGCCGTCTTCAGCAGCGGCAGGTCCTCCGGGGCCACGGTGAGGCGGCCGGCGAAGGGCCCGGCCTCGGCCGGGATGACGACGCGGTAGTCCGGATACGTGCCGTCCATGCATTTGGCCTGGTAGCGCCAGGGCCCGGACGCGATCTCGATGTGCTGGACGTCGTCACCCTGCAGCACCCCGATGGCGCCGTCGCCGCCGAGGACGCCGCTGCGCAAGAGCCTCGACGCCGGCAGGATGAAGTCCGTCGCCATCGGGACGCCGGCCAGCCGCAGCACCAGGAGGCGGCGGCCGTCGGTCGCCACCACGGCGCGGTCCTTGGCGTCCCAGAAGACGCCGCTGAGCGTGTGCCGGGTCTCGTCCGCCGACGCGAACCCGGCGGCGATGCGGCAGGCGGCCAGGAACTCGTCCGCCGGCGCCGCGTCCGTCGGGATCGCCTTCAGCAGGTCCGGGAACTCGTCGGCGGGCATCGTGCCGGTCTCCGAGCGGATGGCCTGGCCCTTCAGGGTGGCGGTCACCGCGACGGCGGGCAGCGCCGCCGGCCCGGTCGGCGCCAGGGCGACGGAGTCGCCGTTCACGGCCTGCCTGGCCAGCTTCTGCAGCACGTCCAGCGGGCACAGGAACGGGGCGGCGTCTGCGTCCGGTTCCGTCGCCGGACCGTAGACCAGCGTCTCCTCCAGGTTCGTGATCGTGGCGGTGGCCCGGCGGTCGCGGGACTCGAACCGGACGTGGCCGAGGACGGGGAGCGACGTGCTGCGCGGCACCACCTTGCCGGCAGCCCTGACCAGGCTCTTCAGTTCGTCGGAGCGCAGTGTGATCGACATCGAGGGTCTCCTCTTGTCAAGGGGTTGGGGTGACGGGTTCGGCGGCGCAACGTTCCCGCCGCGCCTACAGCAGGTTCTCCTCGCGGAAGCTCAGGTAGTCCTTGAGCCGGCCCGAGGTTCGAGCGCCGAGGACGACGTGGTCCATGACCTCGATGCCGACGATCTTGCCGGCCGCGACCAGGTCGCGGGTGCAGGCGATGTCCTCCGCGGACGGCGTGGGGTCGCTGCTGGGGTGGTTGTGCGCCAGGATGATCCGCGAGCAGCTCTTGCAGATTGCCTGGCGGAACACCTCGCGGCTGTGCACCTGGCTGCGGTCGACCAGCCCGACCGTGACCAGCTCGTCGGCGATCAGCCCGTGCTTGGCGTCGATGAGCAGCACGTGGAACTCCTCCTGCTGCTTGCCGGCCAGCAGCGGGCGCATCAGCGCGGCAACATCGGCGGGGGCGACCAAACGGGGTCTCTCCTCGGCCACATACTTGCTGTAGGCCTCCATGACGGCGGTGTAATCGAGACCCAGGGGCAGTCGAAGCTGGGCAGATGGCACGGGGTTGGCCATAGTCATCCTCCTCGGAGTGGCGGGGAACTAAGCGGGGGCGGGGTCGGGCCTCCCGCCGAATTGCGGGTATTTCAGGAACCGGCCTCGGTCCGCGAACGTGCGGACGGCCTCAGGGCCCGAGGCCTTCTTGGGGTATTTCGGGAGCCGGTCCCCGAGTCAGCGGCGCCGGGCCGGACTGCGGGAATTGTGGGAGCTGCGAGGGGCTGGCGGCACAGTTCTGGTTTCCTCTTCGTACATGTTGTCCAGCAGATGAAGCCTGCCGGCCGGGTCGAGCCATGGCTCGTCGGGCACGATCAGAGACTGCACAAACTGGTTGTTCGCCGCCCAGATGGCGACGAAACACCCGTGCTCGCGGTCGTAGGTGACGCACTCCAACCCGATCCTGTCCGGCGGCGCGCCGAACTGTCGTTCCCAGTCGGCATGCGAATCGGTGGGCTCCACGAGAACGGCGAAACCATCGTCGTCCGGGGTCCAGGGCCTCTCCGGCGAGGAAAGGCATTTTTCCAAATTGGCTACCACCTTGCGGAGGCAGCCCGCCACTCTGGGGCTCAGATCGCGGGCGTCTCGGACAGCGTCCATCGATTTGAAGAAGCGCATCGGGGACCTCCTCAGCTTGCGGTTGGTGGCAGGACACGCCCGCCGGTGTGACCGGCACGGGGGGCACGGGACCGCCCAGGCGCGGGCGCGGTCCAGGCCAAGGGAGTGATATCTGTTCGACGCTGCCGATCGACACGGCGGGGAGCGGAACGCAGGGGCCAACCGGCCTTTCCGGGGCGGCGTCCGTCCGGGCGGTGCTGGCCACGGCTGCTCCGCGCGCAAGTGTGGCCGCCGCAACGGGCCCTTGGGGCCGCCGCAAGCTGGGCCTCCGGCCCCCGGGCTGGGGCCGTCGGGGCCGGCCGCCGGGTGCGTCGCGCAGGACGGGCGGGGTCGGCCCATCCCCTTAAGGGGATGGCCCCCCGCCCGTCGCCTCGCGCGACGCCGGGCCGACCGGGTCGCCGCCCAATTGGGGAGCAAGACCCGAGCCCCAAGTTCCCCAGAAAAGGCCGGAGCGACCCGGATCCCAGGTCGACCCGACCCGACCCAACGAGCGCCGGCCGCAGGCGCTGGCCCTCCCCGGCGCCCATCCGTCCGGCAACCGCGGATGGCCGTTCTGCGCGCGAAGGCGGTGTCCGCAACGGGCCCCGGGGGCGAGGCAGGTCGGGGCCCCTGTCCCCGGCCGACGGCCCAGGATTCCCAGGGGCCCGGCGCCCGGGAGCCGCCCTCCGCCGCCCCCGGCGGCCGCGCCAGGCGCCGCCCCGGCTCGGCCCTGCGGCACCTCGCCCGGAACCGGCCGTGACCACTTTGCGCGCAAAGGTGGCGTTCGCAACATACCATTGAGGACCACGCAAACTCGACCACCGAGAACGGCGGCCGGCGACGGGCCTCAGCGCAAGCCGAGCGGAAGGAACGCAAGATGTCAGAATCGAACAGCAACGAGCACACCGGGGACGACGGGCTGGAGGTGCTGGAGGTGATCGCGCCGACCGGGGTCGAGAACGTGCTGGCCTGGGGCCTGCGCCCCGAGTCCGAGGTCTTCTGGGTCTTCTTCTGCACGGGGGACGCCGGGAACCAGCACCCCGCCCCGGGTTCCGTCGAGACCTTCTGGACCGCGCAGGCGCGCTGCGAGGCGGCCGCCCGCGTCTGCCCCGACGCCCTCCTCAGCATCCACGCCCGGGTCGGCCGCGGGCCGGCCCAGCACGTCGAGGTGGCCCGAGTCGGCAACGCCGCCTGCGAGGCGGGCGGTGGCTGCCGGTTCGTCGTCGGCTTCGTCCCCCCAGGCAGGCCGACGTACGCCGTCGTCCGGGTGACCAGCTCCGGCAGGCTGGAGGCCGTGCTCGCCCGCCTGGCGTGCCTCCGGGCCCTCTTCCCGCGGGTGAACTGGAACGTCGGGGACTACCAGGACGGCGGCAAGGTGGCGGTGCCGCCGCGCGGCCGGCTGGCCTAGGCACCGGAACCGAAGCAGCGACAAGGGCAGGCCATCCCCCGCGCGGGGGATGGCCGCCTCTCTCCTCCGTCCGGCACAGGCCAACCCCCGTCCCCCTGGTCATCTCCCGTTCGGCCGGCGCTGGCCTCCCCGGAACCGCCCCCGCCCGGAACCGGCCGTGACCACTTTGCGCGCAAAGGTGGCGTCCGCAACATACCATTGGGGACCACGCAAACTCGGCAGCCGAGACCGGCGGCCGGCGTCGGGCCCAGCACAACGCCACCGGAGAAAATGAAAGATGAAGAAGAAATCTCTCTCGCCAACAGCCCCCATCGAAGAGGACGCGGCCCCGCCAGCCGACACGGACGGCTGCTCGCCGGACTACGACCCGCCGCGCAGGTACTACTCCCTCACGCTCAACTACGACGACGGCGGCTATGGCGGCGGGTGGGGCCCGTCCGTCGCGACCAAGGCCGAGCTCCGGAGGCTGGTCTCGTTCATCCTCCGCATCGAGCCGAGGCTCTACCTCGAAACGTGGCAGAACGACGAGCCGGGGCTGGGCTCCATGCCGATCGACGTCTACGGCGGGCCGATCGACCACGAGCAGCTCAGGGGGATGCGGTACCACATCCTCCGCCGAGGGGGCCGCGCCGCCGCGGAGGACGACCGCCGCATCGCGGAGCTGAAGGTGCGCTGCCTGGCCGTGGTCGACGGCACCAACGACTGGCGCCTGTACGACGCCCTGGAAGAGAAGATCGTGCTCGACCTCGAAGCCGAGGCGGCGGCCCGCAAGGCCTAGACCAGGCACCGCGACACCGGAAAGGACGGGCCATCCCAGCCAGGGATGGCCCTCTCCGTTTCGCCGGGCGGCCGCCCCGGCACAGAGAGACGACCGGGGAACGGAAGCCAGGGCGCGGCTGGGGTTTCGGGCACGGCCGGTCCGAGACCGACGCCATGCTTTCGCAAGCCCGCACCGCACCGAACCAGCCATGACCGCTTTGCCCGAAAAGCACGCTACTCACAACATACCATTGAGGGCCTCGGAAGATCGGCAGCCGCTCGCGCCGCCGGCCGGGGCCACGCCAACCGCGCCCGCCGGACCCGCCCCTCGGCGGACGGAGCCGAACCGGTCCGCAACGGAGCGCAGAAAAAGGAGACGAAGGCACCATGCGAACGATCGAAACGACCGACGTGCACAGGAGGCTGACCGGGGACCGCAGGGCCGGGGTCAGGGCCTACCACCTGCTGCGCCCCGACCTGCGGCCCACCGTCGACCTCCAGGACCACGCCGAGGCCATCCTCGCGGCCGTGGCCGCCGCCATCCCGGGCGTGGTGTGGCTCAGGGTCGAGACGGGGTTCTTCGAGTTCGCGACGGAAGAGGAACTGTCCTCGGCGCACCCGGCCCGCATGGGAGCCCTGATCTGCCGCCGCTCGGCCGTGCTGCGCCCGCTCCGCAGGGTCCGGGCCTACACGCGGCGCCCCACCGGCCGGGCGGGCGAGTCGCGGCGGCTCACCCGCGCCGTGAAGCCGGGATACTACGCCCGGCACTACGCCGGCGTGCCGCTGTCGGCCGCGAGCCAGGTCTGGGCATGGGAAGACGCGCCAACGGGCCGGGATTGACCGCGGCCGCGGCGCCGTGCGGCGGGAGACCACGACGGAGGATGGGCCAACGCCGCACCGGGCGTTGGCCTCCCTTTCCGCCCGCACAGGCTGGGAAAACCGCGTTCGCGCGCCATGGTATCCCATGTTCCTTCTGCACGGGCCTGCGGGGGCCGGGCTTGCATCCCCCGCAGACAAAGGGGCGGACGGTTCTTCTGTTCGGGCCGCGGGCTGAGCGCGGCGGCGGCCAACTTGACGGGTCCGCTTCCGGTCGCCGACGGGGAATCGACATGGCAGCACAGCAGGTCAGTTCGGGGGCGGGCCTCAGCCTGGTGGCGCTGCCGCTGGAGCGCGTGATCAGGGTGGACGCGGACTGGGTCTGCGCTTCCTGCTCCGGGTCGAACGGCATGAGCACAGTCGCGGAGGGGATGTGAGCCCACAACAGACAACGCCGAACCCGTTCTTCGACCATCCCATCCTGAACTCCCCCTATGTGAGTCCTGTACGGCATTGGGAACTGGACGAGTCCGGGCAACCCACTCAGAAGATTCTCGACATCCGCCGGCGCGCCGAGTTCATCACGCCGATCCCGAAGCCGAAGAAGCGGAAGAAGGCCGCCGCGCAGGAAGAGTTCGTCTTCGACGAAGGCAAGGGGCTCTCGACCAAGGCGCAGCAATACGACCCCACGTCGATCATCAACGAAGTGCGCGGCCTCGTGGACGCCTGGCGCTCGCTGCCCAACCCCAGCCAGTGGCAGGTGACGCCCGAGACGGCCCGCCTCCTCCAGCACTGGCGGCACCACAAGTTCAGCGGTCCGCGCCCGTTCTTCTGCCAGGTCGAGGCGGCGGAGACCGCGATCTGGCTCGCCGAGGTCGCGCCCCAGTCCAAGTCCGGCAAGCGCATCCTCGAACACCTCGCCTCCGCCAGCAAGGACGCCAATCCCGAACTCGTGCGCATGGCGCTGAAGCTCGCCACCGGCGCCGGCAAGACGACGGTGATGGCGATGCTCATCGCGTGGCAGACGATCAACGCGGTGCGCCGCCCGGCGAGCAAGCATTTCACGCGCGGCTTCCTGGTCTGCGCGCCCGGCTTGACGATCAAAGACCGGTTGCGCGTCCTCCAGCCCAACGACCCCGACAGCTACTACGCCGACCGCGAGCTCGTCCCCGGCGACATGCTCGACGACGTGAACCGGGCCAAGATCGTCATCACCAACTACCACGCCTTCAAGCTGCGCGAGCGCATCGAGCTGTCCGCCGGCGGCCGCTCGCTGCTTCAGGGCCGCGGCGGCGACGAACTCAACACGCAGGAGACCGAGGGCCAGATGCTCCAGCGCGTGATGCCCGACCTGATGGGCATGAAGAGCATCCTCGTCATCAACGACGAGGGTCACCACTGCTACCGGGAGAAGCCGAAAGACGCGGACGATGAGGACCTGAAAGGCGACGAGAGGAAAGAGGCGGAGAAGAACAACGAGGCGGCGCGCCTCTGGATCTCCGGCCTCGAAGCCGTCAACCGCAAGCTCGGCCTCAGCCGCGTCATCGACCTGTCCGCGACGCCGTTCTTCCTCCGCGGCTCCGGCTACGCCGAGGGCACGCTGTTCCCGTGGACCATGAGCGACTTCTCGCTCATGGACGCCATCGAGTGCGGCATCGTCAAGCTGCCGCGCGTCCCGGTGGCGGAGAACATCCCCGGCGAGGAGATGCCGATGTTCCGCAACCTCTGGGAGAACATCCGCAAGGACATGCCCAAGAAGGGCCGCGGCCAGGGCGAGGAACTCGACCCGCTCAAGCTCCCCACCCGACTGCAGACCGCCCTGCAAGCGCTCTACGGCCACTACGAGAAGACCTTCGGGCTCTGGGAGGAAAAGGGCATCAAAGTTCCCCCGTGCTTCATCATCGTCTGCCAGAACACCGCCATCTCGAAGCTCGTCTACGACTTCATCTCCGGCTTCCACCGCAAGAACGACGACGGCACCACCACGCTGGAGAACGGGCGCCTCGCTCTGTTCCGGAACTTCGACGAAACCACCGGCAACCCGCTCCCGCGCCCGAACACCATCCTCGTCGACAGCGAGCAGCTCGAAGCGGGCGACGCGCTGGACGACAACTTCCGCAGCATGGCCGCCGACGAGATCGAGCGGTTCCGCCGCGAGATCGTGGAGCGCACCGGCGACGCGCGCGCCGGCGACAACCTCACCGACCAGGAACTGCTCCGCGAGGTCATGAACACCGTCGGCAAACCCGGCCAGCTCGGCGGCGCCATCCGCTGCGTCGTCTCCGTCTCCATGCTCACCGAGGGCTGGGACGCGAACACCGTCACCCACGTCCTCGGCATCCGCGCCTTCGGCACCCAGCTCCTGTGCGAGCAGGTCATCGGCCGCGCGCTGCGCCGCCAGTCCTACGACCTCAACGAGGAAGAGCTGTTCAACGTGGAATACGCCGACGTGTTCGGCATCCCGTTCGACTTCACGGCCAAGCCGGTCGTGGCGCCGCCGCAGCCGCCGCGCCCGACCGTCCAGGTCAGGGCCGTGCGCCCCGAGCGCGACGCCCTCGAAATCCGCTTCCCCCGCGTCGAGGGCTACCGCGTGGAACTGCCCGAGGAACGGCTGACCGCCGACTTCAACGAGGACTCCATCCTGGAACTCAGCCCCGACCTGGTCGGGCCGTCCATCACCCGCAACTCCGGCATCATCGGCGAAGGCGCGGACATGAGCCTTGAGCATCTGGGCGACATGCGGCCCTCGACGCTCGTGTTCCACGTCACCCAGCGTCTGCTCTACACGAAATGGCGCGACCCAGGCGAGGAGCCGAAGCTCCACCTCTTCGGCCAGCTCAAGCGCATCACCAAGCAGTGGCTCGACACCTGCCTGGTATGCAGAGGCGACACCCACCCCGCGCTGCTCATGTACCAGGAACTCGCCGACATGGCCTGCAACCGCATCACGGCAGCCATCACCCGGCGGTTCCTCGGCGAGCGCCCGATCAAGGCGCTGCTCGATCCGTACAACCCCACCGGCTCCACCGTGCACGTCCGGTTCAACACCTCGCGGTCCGACCGCTGGGAAACGGGCGGCCCGCCGCCGAAGAACCACGTCAACTGGGTCGTGCTCGACAGCGACTGGGAGGCCGAGTTCTGCCGCGTCGCCGAATCGCACCCCAAAGTGATCGCCTACACCAAGAACCACAACCTCGGCCTCGAAGTGCCCTACCGCTACGGCTCCGAGACGCGGAAGTATCTCCCCGACTTCATCGTGCTGGTGGAGGACGGCCACGGCCCCGATGACCCGCTGCATCTCGTGGTCGAGATCAAGGGCTACCGCCGCGAGGACGCGAAGGAGAAGAAGTCCACCATGGACACCTACTGGGTGCCCGGCGTGAACCATCTCGGCGCCTACGGCCGCTGGGCGTTCGCCGAGTTCACCGAGGTGTACCAGATCGAGGCCGACTTCGCCGCCAAGGTCGAGAGCGAGTTCAGCAAGATGATCGCGAGCGTTGCAGTTCCGAAGGACTGAATCCATGCCGGCTACCCGTCTGAGGATCTTCGTCAGCAGCGTCCAGAAGGAGTTCCCGCAGGTCCGCCGGGACCTGAAGGCATTCCTTCTCGGTGACGCCGTGTTGCGCCGTTTCGTCGCCGAGGTCTTCCTCTTCGAGGACTTGCCGGCCGGCGATCGGCGGACCGACGAGGTGTACCTCGACGAAGTCAAGCGTTGCGATGTCTACCTGGGCATCTTCGGCAACGACTACGGCGGCGAAGACGAGGACGGTCTCTCGCCCACCGAGCGCGAGTACCTGTGCGCCACGCAGCACCGCAAGACCCGACTGGTCTACGTGTGGGGCAGGCAGGATACGAACCGCGCGCCGAAGATGCTGCGGTTGATTCACAAAGCCGGCCACGAACTGATCCGTCGCCGCGTTACGGACGCCAGCGCCCTGACCGCCGAAGTCTACGCCAGCCTTGTTGAGTACCTGGACAACCGCGGCGCGTTACGCGTGCCGCCCTTCGACACCTCCGCCTGCCATGGCGCATCGCTCCAGGACATCTCGCGCCAGCGTGTCGATTGGTTCCTGGAAACCGCCCGCCGCGAGCGTGGCTTCCCGCTCAAGTCCAACACCGAAACCAAGTCCCTCCTCTCGCACCTGAACCTGCTGGACGGCGCAAAGCCGACCAACGCGGCCATGCTGCTCTTCGGCACCGCGCCGCAGCGATTCCACCGCACGGCCGAAACCAAGTGCGTGCGCTGCCACGGCACCGAGTATCGCCGACCCTTTGCGTCCCAGCAGATCTACACCGGCGATCTGTTCGAACAGGTGGACCAGGCACGCGACTTCGTGCTCGGGAAGATCGACCGCGCCGTGGGCACGCGTGCGGCCGGCGCCACCGCCCCGGCCACCTATGAACTGCCCCCCGACGCCATCGCCGAAGCGATCGTGAACGCCATCGCCCACCGAGACTACAACAGCAACGCCTCGGTCGAGGTCCGTCTCTTCGTCGACCGTCTGGAAGTCTGGAACCCCGGAACGCTCCCGGGCACGCTGACGCTCGAAAGCCTGCACCGCGATCATCCCTCCGTTCCCTTCAACCCCCTCATCGCCGAATCGCTGTATCTGACTCGCTACATCGAGAAGGCTGGCTCCGGCACACAGCGCATGATCGAGCTGTGCCTCGAGGCCGGACTCCCGGAACCGGACTATGAACTGCGGCAGGGATCGTTCGTCCTCACACTCTGGCGCGACTGGCTCACGGATGAGGTATTGGCTGGCTTTGCGTTGAGTGAACGGCAGTTGCGGGCCATCGCGCATGTCAAACGTCACGGACGCATCACCAACGCCGACTACCAGCAGTGTGCGGGCGCAACCCGCAAGACAGCGGCTCGCGACTTGGACGTCCTCGTGGTCAAAGGCGTTCTGCGCCGCGTCGGCGAGAAGCGCGGCAGCCACTACGTTCTGAGCGGAAAGAAATGAGCCAGTTATGAGACATATGCACTCCTCGGGATTCCAGGCTCAGCCCTCAGCCGACCGATCGAAATGGGACAGTTATGGGACATTTGGGACATCCCGCTGGCCCGGTCGTCCATTCTCGCCAATCGGCCGCATACGGCCCAGGGCGCCCATGACTCGGTTCATAGACGGCCAACATGGCTCAAGACCGTAAGGATACCCATGCCGAAGAAACCCGCCACCCCCAAGTCCGTCGAGACCCTCAAGCACGACGCCGACAAACGGAAGAACATCCCGACGGCGGAGTACCAGTCCGTGCTTGAGAAGGAACAGCAGGCCCCCAAGGCGATCCGCTACCCGCGCAACACCGACCTCGATCCGCAGCTCGTCTGGCGCGGGAAGGATGAGCAGGACTGGAGCGACCTCGTCGTCCACGCGCCGCCGCTCTACATCCAGGAGAAGGTCCACCCCAAGGTGCTCATTGACGACCTGCTGGCGCAGACCAAGGCCGCTCGGGAAGCGGAGCAATCCCAACTCGACCTCTTCGCCGACTTCAACGGTATGCCCAAGGGCGCGGACAAGACGGAGTTCTACCAGCACGACCAGAACTGGTCCAACCGCATGATCCTCGGCGACTCACTCCAAGTCATGGCCAGCCTGGCGGAGCGCGAGGGCCTGCGCGGGCGGGTGCAGTGCATCTACCTCGACCCGCCGTACGGCATCAAGTTCAACAGCAACTTCCAGTGGTCCACCACCAGCCGCGACGTGAAGGACGGCAACGCCGGCCACATCACCCGCGAGCCGGAACAGGTCAAAGCCTTCCGCGACACCTGGCGCGACGGCATCCACAGCTACCTCACCTACCTCCGCGACCGCCTCACCGTCGCCCGCGACCTGCTCACCGATTCCGGCTCGATCTTCGTGCAGATCGGGGACGAGAACTTGCATCGGGTACGGGCGGTCCTGGATGAGGTCTTTGGGGAGGCAAACTCCATCGCCACCATCACGTTCAAGAAGACGGGTGGTCAGAGTTCGGCGCAAATTGCCGCAGTTTCTGACTACATCCTTTTCTTTGCTAAGGACGTTCGTAGCTGCAAATTCCGAGCGTTGTTCATGCCCAAGAGCCCTGGTGACGAAGGAGCCACAAACTACTCATGGATTGAAGAGGCAAACGGGAACCGCCGTCCATTGACGGCATCCGAGAAGTCCGGCGATCTCCCCATTCCCGTGGGCGCGAGAATCATGCAACCCTACCCAATGTTCTCCGATGGACCGTCCGCAAGAGACCTCCCATTTGAGTGGCGAGGCACGCCCTATTCTCCTTCGAGCAACGCTCACTGGAAGACGCACACAGACGGACTGAAAAGGGTGGAGAAGTGCGACCGTTTTCTGGCTCAGGGAAAGACTCTGCGGTTCGTGAACTATCTTTACGACTACTCTGTCACCCCGATTATCAACCTTTGGACCGATACTCAAATCAGCGGATTCGGTTCTGACCGCGTCTATGTGGTCCAAACTCTCCCCAAGGTTATTGAGCGTTGCCTCCTCATGACCACCGATCCCGGCGACCTTGTGCTCGACCCGACGTGCGGTTCTGGCACCACGGCCTATGTCGCCGAACAATGGGGGCGGCGCTGGATCACGGTTGACACCTCGCGCGTGGCGCTGGCGTTGGCGCGTGCCCGGATCATGGGGGCGCGCTATCCGTTCTACCTGTTGGCCGATTCCCGCGAAGGCCAGATCAAGGAAGCCGAGATCACCCGCACCGCACCGAGTTCCCAACCCGTGCACGGAAACATCCGCCACGGCTTTGTCTATGAGCGCGTGCCGCACGTCACACTCAAGTCCATCGCCAACAACGCGGAGATCGATGTCATCTGGGAGCGGTTCGAGAGAGAACTCGAACCGCTCCGTGGCCAGTTGTCAGTGGTCAGTGGCCAGAAAAGGAAATTGGAGGAGTGGGAAATACCGAGGGAGAAACCGAAGGACTGGCCACCAGCCACTCAGCCACTAATCACTGCCTTCTGGCAGGCGCGCATCGCCCGGCAGAAGGAGATCGACGCGTCCATCGCCGCCAAGGCCGAGTTCGAGTACCTCTACGACAAGCCCTACGAGGACAGGAAGACGGTCCGTGTGGCCGGTCCGTTCACCGTCGAGAGCCTCAGCCCGCACCGCGTGCTGGGCGTGGATGAGGACGATGAGTTGATCGACCCGATGGAGGTCAAGGAGAGCGGCGGCGAATACGGTGCCAAGCAGACCTTCCCGCAGATGATCCTGGAGAACCTCAAGGCCGCCGGGGTGCAGCAGGCGCACAAGGATGACCGCATCACCTTCACGGCCCTCACGCCGTGGCCCGGCGAACTGGTCTGCGCCGACGGCCGGTACATGGAGGGCCAGACCGAGAAACGGGCCGCCATCTTCATCGGCCCCGAGTTCGGCACCGTCCAGCGCGCCGACCTCGTTGCCGCCGCCCGCGAGGCAGGCGATGCCGGGTTCGACGTGCTGATCGCCTGTGCCTTCAACTACGAGGCGCACACCACGGAGTTCAGCAAGCTCGGACGACTCCCCGTGCTCAAGGCCCGCATGAACGCCGACCTGCACATGGCCGAGGACCTCAAGAACACCGGCAAGGGCAACCTGTTCGTCATCTTCGGCGAGCCGGACATCACCCTCCTCAACGAGAAGGACGGCAAGTTGCGCGTGAAGGTGAACGGCGTGGACGTGTTCCACCCGCAGACCGGCGAAGTCCGCAGCGACGGCCCCGACGGCATTGCCTGCTGGTTCGTCGACACCGACTACAACGAAGAGAGCTTCTTCGTCCGCCAAGCGTACTTCCTCGGCGCCAACGATCCCTACAGCGCCCTCAAGACCACCCTGAAAGCCGAGATCAACGAAGAAGCCTGGGCAACGCTGCACAGCGACACGTCTCGCCCCTTCGACAAACCGCCCAAGGGCCGCATCGCCGTCAAAGTCATCAACCACCTCGGCGACGAGGTGATGAAGGTGTTCAAGGTCAACTGACCTGCTATATTGTCTCAATCCATGACAGCCAACGAGTTCAAGTTGCCGTACCCGCCGATCGTCGAGGCGATCCTCGATATTGAGTGCGACCTGCCGCCAGGGCAGCAGATCGCAGCGCTCGAAGGGCCTGCCCGCGAGTGCTATGGCAGCCGTTACCCCAAGGTGCGGACGAAACTTGTGCAGGAGCACCGTTTCGAGAGCAAGAACGGGGAACCGCCGCGACTCTCTCAGGAGCGCCAGGACGTGTGGGCCTTTCAGTTCCTGACTCCGGATGAGAAGCAACTCGTGCAAGTGAGGGCCCAAGGTTACTCATTCAATCGGCTCGCGCCCTACGCGACCTTGGACGATTACCTTCCGGAGATCGAAGCCACTTGGCAGTCCTATGTCAGGCTTGCGTCGCCTGTCCAGGTCAAGTTACTTCGATTGCGCTACATCAACCGGATCATGTTGCCTCTCTCGGCAGGTGCGGTCGACTTGGATGACTACCTCAAGCTCGGCCCACGGCTGCCAGAAGGAGAGAAGCTCACATTGGTCGGTTTCCTGAAGCAACAGTCTGCTGTTGAGGTTGACACGAAGCACCTAGTCGGTATTGTGTTGACTGGACAACCTCCAGAGCGTGACAGGTTGCCGGTGATATTCGATAACTGGGTAGCTTCACAGGACCGATACGAACCAGGGGACTGGGCCGGGATTCTGGCGAAGATCGAGGCACTCAGAGCCCTGAAGAACCGCATTTTCAGAAAGACGTTGACCGAAAAATGTCTGACCCTATTTCAACAACCTTAGGCGTCTGCTGGTTGGGTTACTCCGCACTGAACGGCTATGCCCGCTACAGTAGTGGCGTCTCGAACGAAGCCGGAGCTCTGATGGAGGCGGCCGGTGCTGTGGTACAGGCGGCAGAAGACTCGCAGTCTCTGTTTGGGGAAAAGGCGGCGGCTCTCTCTCTTCTCCAACGACTTGCCGCTGATTGCGCAGATCAGGGCTGGGATGGCGCCGATGCCTGTCCGATAGATAGGACCGCCCTGCGGAACTCAAAGGACTTTGTGCGCGCGTTACCCGACAGTTTCCCTTTGCCCGAATGCGCCGCGGAACCCGACGGCTCAATCTCCCTGGACTGGATTCAGACTTCCCATCGCATCTTCTCATTGAGTGTGGGACCCAGTAGTCGACTGGCCTACGCGTGGCTGGACGGGGCGGATTGCGGGCACGGTGTGGAGAGCTTCGACGGGGTGTCCATTCCTCCTCGAATCCTCTTTGCCATCAAGGCCGTCATAGGCTATGAGCACTCTAGACTCCGGGCTGCCTGAACACGTCGGCGATGAGGAATATCTGGCCAGGTTCCTCACGCAGAGTAACCAGTATACCGCCACGGTGGTGAAACCCGCGGCGTTCCTGCCAAGCGTCAAGGGCCGCGAAACGTCCGTTTCCCGGCACGGCCGAGAGCCGGAGGAACGACTTTGGTCAATTGGGGCTGAGGCAGCGGGCGCTCGTAACCTCCATGGGGTGGCCATCCTCAAAGCACGAGCCGTCAGGGATGCCCAGCTAGACGTCCTCGCTGCCGAACCGCCGCCATACCACGCTGCCATCCGAGGATGGCCATGGATCGAGGCCGACCCGGCACTCCAGAAGGCAAGGCAGAAAGCACTCGCCCTCCAACTTGTCAGTTCAGCCGGGGCGCCGCTCCTGCGTAATGAGGTCCAGCGTTCACCGGTGTAGCGGTGTCCTCGGGCGTAGCATGGAACTTCTCATCGCCGACACCTTCACCGACAGCCTCGCGCGCCTGACCGGCGACGAGCAGAAAGCCGTGAAGACGACGGCATTCGACTTGCAGCTCAATCCGGCCCATCCCGGGATGCAGTTCCACAAGCTCGACAAGGCGAAGGACAAGAACTTCGCGTCGGTGCGGGTTGGGCGCGACATCCGACTGATCGTTCACAGGAGCGATACGAGCCTTCTGCTCTGCTACGTTGGCCACCACGACAAGGCTTATGACTGGGCGCGGCGACGCAGGCTGGAGACGCATCCCAAGACGGGCGCCGCGCAGTTGGTCGAGATACGCGAGACGGTCACGGAGGTCGTTGTCCCGGTCTATGTGCAGATGGAGCTTCCCGCGGCGCCGAAACCGGCCGTCCAGAAGAGGCCACTTTTCGCCAACATGGCGGACGACGAACTCCTTGCGTATGGCGTGCCCGCCGACTGGCTCGATGACGCACGGAAGGCAACCGAGGACACGCTGCTCGCCCTGGCGGACCACCTGCCTGCCGAGGCAGCAGAGGCGCTGCTGGAACTCGCGACGGGGGGCAAACCCCGCGCGCCCCAGGCCGCCGTGGTGGTGGCGAATCCGTTCGACCATCCCGATGCCCAGCGCCGCTTCCGCGTGATGACGAACGTGGAGGAGTTGCAGCGCGCCCTCGATTTCCCGTGGGAGAAGTGGACGGTCTTCCTGCACCCCGAGCAACGGCAATGGGTGGAGCGCGACTACACCGGCCCGGCTCGCGTCGCCGGCTCCGCGGGCACAGGCAAGACGATCGTCGCCCTGCACCGGGCCGCCCATCTGGCGCGCACGCATGCCGACGCCCGCGTCCTGCTGACGACCTTCTCCGACACCCTGGCGAACGCGTTGCAGACCAAACTGCGTCGGCTGTTGGGCAACGAGCCCCGGCTTGCGGAACGGATTGACGTTCACTCCCTCAACGCCATAGGGCTCCGGCTCTACAAGACGCACGCCGGCGCGGCGACGCTTGTCAGCCGCGAGATCGTGCGCGAGGTGGTCCAGGATGCAGCGAGGGCCGTGGGCAACCACAAGTTCAGCCTGCATTTCCTGCTCACCGAATGGGAGCAAGTGGTGGACGCGTGGCAGTTGGGTGACTGGGAGGCGTACCGCGACGTCGTGCGTCTGGGACGGAAGACGCGGCTCCCGGAGACGCAGCGGACGGTGTTGTGGACCATCTTCGAGCGCGTTCGCGCAGGATTGAGGGCGCGCAAACTGATCACGCACGCGGAGCTGTTCATCTCGCTGGCAGCCGCGATCTCGAAGCGCAAGAAGGTGGTCTTCGACTTCGCGGTCGTGGACGAGGCGCAGGACATCAGCGTTGCGCATATCCGGTTCTTTGCCGCCCTGGGCGGCGGTCGGCCCAACGCGCTCTTCTTCGCCGGCGACCTGGGCCAGCGCATCTTCCAGCAGCCCTTCTCCTGGAAGGCGCTCGGCGTGGACATCCGGGGACGCTCGCGCACCTTGCGTGTCAATTACCGCACATCGCACCAGATCCGCACGCAGGCGGACCGCCTGCTCGGCCCTGTCGTGACCGACGTGGACGGCAACGTCGAGGACCGGAGCGACACGGTGTCCGTGTTCAACGGCCCGCCGCCCACGATTCTCGCGCTCAAGAGCGAAGACGCCGAGGTCGAGACCGTCGGCAACTGGATGGCGGAACGGGCCAAGGCCGGCGTGCTGGCGCACGAGTTCGGCGTGTTCGTCCGGTCCGCCGCGCAACTGGACCGCGCGCGGGCTGCCGTCCAGGAAGCGGGCCTGGCCTTCAAGGTTCTCGACGAACACGTCGAGACCGCCAGCGGCCACGTCTCGATCAGCACCATGCACCTCGCCAAGGGCCTGGAGTTCCGCGCCGTGGTCGTGATGGCCTGCGACGACGAGATCCTCCCCTTGCAGGAGCGCATCGAGACGGTCGGCGACGACGCCGACTTGCAGGAAGTGTATGACACCGAGCGGCACCTGCTCTACGTCGCCTGCACCCGGGCACGAGACCATTTGTTGGTCACGAGCGTCGAGCCGGCGTCGGAGTTCCTGGACGACACGCGGGTGTGATCAGGCCACTCGGACGGTGCTGGCTCAGGCCGAGCCAGGCACGAGCAGGTCGACGAAGCGTGGAAATGAGCGATGGGGTGAACCATGGCCGGAAATGATGACGACCTGGAAGAAGGCGAATCGTCTGAAGAGGACGAAGAGTCGGGGGAGAGTTCGTCAGGAGCCGATGATGGAACAACGGGACCCGATGACTCTCCCGGGAGCCCTTTGGGCCCGACGGAACCAACTGGTCCGCAGTCCTCGTCATCGTCTTCCCTTGCAGCGGGCGTGACGGGCCCTCAGTCCGCCGCGTTCGAGGATGGAAGCTCTAGTTCGCCTGCGGTCTCAGGTACTGGCGGCGTTCGTGGTCCGCAGGGTGTGCTCCCCAGCGACAGCACGTCGGAAGACGCCATCGAGGTGGTCGTGGAACCCACACCGACGCCCTCGGCGGGGGGGCTGGCCGTCGATGACGATACTGCGGGCGTGCACCCGCATGGCTTCTATGTCCGTCAAAGCGACCGCAATCTCACCATTACAGGAGAGGAGCCGGACGGCGGGGAAGACCAGGCAGGATTCCACGTTATCGCGGAGGCCCTTGCGGGCGTTGGCGTGAACGCCGCGTCCGCGCCCCCTTTCACGATTGGCGTGACTGGTCGCTATGGCGCAGGCAAGACCAAGGTTCTCCAGCAGATCCGAACTGCACTACGGAAACACTACACCGGAAGGGGGCCCGCCTACATCGTGGAGTTCGATGCCGGCCGCTTCCCCGACGGGGAAGATATCCGACCACGGCTTGTTCACGCCTTCTTCCGGACGTACGAGCAGCAACACCGGAGACCATTGGGGGCTTTGCGTTTCTTCTGGGCGGCACTCCGCCGCCACACGAGTGACGTCATCTGGACCACGCTGGCGCCTTTTCTCGGCTTGGCTGTGCTTGTTGCTGCCCTATACCTCGGGGCCTTCAGTGCTTTCGGTCTTTGGGACTACAGCTTCCCAACGATTATCCGTCTGCTCGGTTGGTGCGTGTCCGTCACCGTTGCCATCCCGTCATTTGCGGTTGTCTCCCGGGGCATTCTTCATTTCGCCCGCCACCCTATGGTGTATGACATGATGAGGGGCGCACTGTGCCTGCCGGACACAACCACCGCCCTGGGGTACGCCTACACTCAGGAGAAGCTGTTGCAGAATCTGTTCTTGGCCATGACTCATGGCGGGGGAAAGGGGCGACGCGTTTTCCTTTTCGTCGACAATCTCGATCGGTGTCCCCCTGGGCGGTGTCTTGAGATCATCGACCAGATCTTCTCCCTCATGGCGCTTGAGGGCGCGAAGGAGCATCTCGTCTCCTTCATCTCTGTCGACAAGCGGTTCTTGGACAGAGTCATCAAGAACCGGACTCGGGACCGAGAGGAATATTTCGAGAAGCTCTTCTCCCTGGAGATCGTCGTTCCTCCAGTACACGGACCACGCCTCCGTTCCTTTCTCTGGGACATCGGCCTAAAGAGCTTGTCCATCGATCACCACAAGAAACCTGACAGCGACAAGACAGGAGACAAACTCGACGACGTGGTTTTCTCGCCTCAGGAGGAGGAATGGCTCGCTGAGGCGATTCACCCAACCGCGTCACAACAGCCAACATGGCTGACCCCGCGCAGAATCATCCGTCTGTTGTTTGCGTATCGGTTCGTCAAGTATGTGTGGGTACGGTCAAGACGGACTTCTGATGATGCCGTCGGGGTGGACTTCAAGCCTGAGGCGGTGATCGGCGTCCTGCTTGCGAAAGCGACAGGTGGTACGCCTCGTCATGCTGACGAGTTCACCAGTCGTACGATCGGGCTGGTCCATTTGGCAGCACCGAAGCGAAAAAGGGCCAGCAAACAGGCTGAATCAGGCGGAGAATGTGTTGGCCCCGGCCTGGTTGGATGAGGCAGTCGGGCAAACCGGCCCCAAGTGTGTTCCATGGGGAAGTGGTGGTACTGGCCCTCGCGGCTCCTCCGCTCAACCCCGGCGCAAATGGATCGCCTGGCGCTCGGCGATTAGCCGCATCGCCCGCGTAACCGGCATGGCGCCGGGCTCCGTCGGGTGCCAGGGCGACCCGCCGGACGGGTGCGGCAACGGCACGGCGTCGAACTCGACACCGGCGAACGTGACGCGCAACTGCCGGCCCACGACGTCGACCAGCTTGCCGGCGTCCGGCAGGAGCAGGCCGATGGCCAGCGTCCCGACCGGGATCACCCGCCGCGGCCATCGCATCTCGAACGCGGGCCGTCTCCACGTGCCCCTCCTGCGGCCCGGCCCTGGCCCGCCGTGACTGCCGGTGTAAGGCCGGGCAGTCCGGGATGGCCGGAGTGGTACGGCCTCCGCGCAGCGCCGGGGTCGCCCCGGACCGACGGTCGGCGCGTCCCCTCTCCCGCCCGTTCGACACGCCCGGTTCCCCGGCCCCGCCTGCCGCGCAAGGCGATGGACTGTCCCGCCGTCCTCGGTTCGTAGGATTACCGCGACGGGTTCCCCGGTAATTCCGGGTATTTCAGGAACCGTGCGGCCCGTGCACGGCATCCGGCCGCCGCCGCCGGCCCGGTCCCGCTCCAACCCGCCTCGGCGCCAGCCGCCGCCGCGCCCCCTGGCGCCCCGGAACCCCAATCCGTCCCTGGCCTCCCGCCCTCGCCGCGCCCGCAGCCGGCGCTGTTCTTGCCTTTGCCCCGTCCCGCCGCCGGTCCTGACACTCGCCTCGCCAAGAAAGGTAACATGTAATTGGGGCACACCCACCACAACAGGTCCGCGCCGGTGCCCCAGACGCGCGGACCGCACACCCCCGCCAACGGAGGACGCAGACATGAAGAAGAGACCCGACCCCGAAACGGACCGCCCGGCCGACGCCGACGACAGTACCCGCCCGATCGAGGACGACACCGGCGAGCCGGTCTACGACCCGCCGCGCAGGAACTACTCCATGACGCTCGACTACGACGACGGCGTCCTCGGCGACGGCTGGACGCCGTCCGCCGCGACCAAGGCCGAGCTCCGGAGGCTGGTCTCGTTCATCCTCCGCATCGAGCCGAACCTCCAGCTCGAGATCTGGCAGAACGACGAGCCGGAGCCGGGCTCCACGCCGATCGAGTCCTACGGCGGGCCGATCGACCACGAGCAGCTCAGGGGGATGCGGTACCACATCCTCCACGGAATGAGCCGCGCCGCCGCGGAGGACGACCGCCGCATCGCGGAGCTGAAGGTGCGCTGCCTGGCCGTGATCGACGGCACCAACGACTGGCGCCTGTACGACGCCCTGGAAGAGAAGATCGTCCTCGACCTCGACGCCGAGGCGGCAGGCCGGGCGCGCGCGGGCAGGTAGGTACCGCCGCCCGACGGCCCGCAAAGGACCGGAACGACAGGCCATCCCCGACCCGCCGGGGATGGCCTTCTTCCTCCGGCGTCGCCCGTGCCGGGCGACGGGCGGCCGGGGCGGGGACGGAGTCCAGGGCGCGACCGGGCTTCCCGTGCCAGGGTCGCTGCGGACGGCGCTGGCCCCGCCTCCGGCCGCTCCCGCCGCCGGCCCCGACACTTGCCTCGCCGAAAAAGGTAACATGTAATTGAGGCACACCAACCACACCGGGACCGGGACGGCGCCCATGCGGGCAGACCGCCCATCGCCCGGGAAACCCAAGGCGAGGCACGCCGGCGGGAGAAGGCCAAGGCCAGAGCGCGAGCCGAGCGCCCCCGTCCAGCGGGAAAGGAGGCGGAACACCGGCAAACCAGTGAACGAAAAGCCGAGAGGCAACCAAGAATGACACACCGGAGACGGAAGGTACTGGCGCTTCGGGCGCCGCGACTGAAACCACTCAACTAGGAAGGGATTGAAGGATGAAACGTTTCGTGTCGGACTTCGCAAAGCCGCGCGACTGCGAAAAGTGCGCTGAAAGGGATCGTGTTCTCAACGCCCACCTTGAGGCTGATGAGTCCGAGCTCAAGGCATGGGTCACGTTCGTGTTCCCCCACGGCGACCCCCGCGGCAGCGCCTGCATCGGCTGGCCGATGGCGGAACACGTCGCAGTCAAAGCAGCGTACATTCTCTCGCACATCGTTCCCGACATCAAGATCGGCGCGCTCAACACCAACCTCGATCTGGTGGGGCCCGAGTTCGGCAACCATGCCGGGCCGGACCTCGGGCGCTACAGGATATCCACCCCTGAAGCGGGGCTGGTCTCCACGTCCGACGACATCGACGAGGCCCGCGTCCGTGTGCACGGCCTCGCGGCGCTGACCGGCGAGTCGGAGTGGCGCATCTACGATTCCGTCGAGAACGATGAGGTCCCGATCGGGTACTACGAGACACCGAGGCAGGCCCGCAAGAGACGGAGGACAGGCAAGAAGAAGACGCGGAACGACAGGAAGCGGTGAAGGCCGAGTACGCCCGGAAGCGCGTCCGCCGCATGGCGTGGCGGCCCCCCTTCCGGGCGGAAGGCCGTGGGAACCAGGCGCCCATCAGGACCCCGGGTGCTGAGCAGAGACACGAGCCAGCCCAGAAGGAGAGCCTGACGATGACAATGCAGACCAGCATCTTCAGCAGCCCGCCCATGTCGTACTTGAGTGGCTGCGCGGAATCCGAGTGCGGGGCCGGCACCGGCGTTCTGCAGGGCGACGTCGACGCGGACGATGGCGAGGGCGGGACGGGCTACTGCGTGGTGTACCGCACGCCGTCGCGCCGCGGTGGCACGGCGCCCTGGCTGGGCCCGGTCCGGACGTTCCGCGGGGCCGTCGGGCTGGCCTACTGCCTGACGCAACTCCTGCCCGACGCCGCGGTGGGAGTGGTGCGGGGGAACCGGCCCTTGGCGGCGGCACTCGTGCTTGCCCTGGACGGGCCGGCCACGTCCACGCGTCCGCCACGGCCACGCGTTCTCGCGAGTCGCCCCCGGCGGAACCACCCCGGGATCGCAGTGCCCGCAGCGAAGGAGGTGGAACACCAGCAAACCCGATAGAGAGACCTCGGTTGCGAACGGCAAGCCAAGGGCCGCAAGCGATGGCTGCGCGGAACGGACCGGACTTGGGCCGTGGGAACGGGTCGTGCACGTCCCGAACGGTAGAGCCGTCCAGGCCGTTTCGCGAGTCGCCACGCGGCCGCGGCGGACCGGGCGCCGAGCACGGACCCGGTCTCAAACCCGCCATCGCGGACCGCCCCCGGACCGGTGGCGGCGAGGTCATTGTCGGAACTGCCTACACAGCATGCCATTGCCGCGCAGAGGCACCGGGCCTTGGGTCCGTTGCGTCTGGCGGTGGCGAAACCGCGTTGCGCTCGCGCCGGGGCGATCGGACCGGCGGCGGCAGAAGCGCGTAGAAAGACACTGCCAGGACGGACTCACCGCCAGACACCGAGCGGGCCGCGACTCGACCCATGCCGCACAACCGAGCGACGGCAGCACAGATTGGCCATCAGACGCGGTGCTTGCCGCATGCCCTTGGGACGCCAGTTCCCAAAGGCCCTATCGATGAGAGTCCCCTTGACGCCATTTCGTTGCTGTGATAGTGTTTGCACTATTGCGTGGCCGCCGGTACCGTGGTGGGGATCCGGCGACACCCGAACTGGAAGAGCGTCTCTTGGGGGAACAGCAAATGGCCTCGACTCCGCTAGCCTCCGCGGCATCTTCAGCACCGGCGTCGACGTCTTCAGGCGTCGCTGCCTTGACGTGGGTCACTGTGGTGGCACTGTGCTTCCTGCTGGTGGCCGCCAACTGGGGCCCGACGGCCACTGTCCACAACCTTGTCGCCGCGGTCGTCGGCGTCGGACTTGCCGTGGTCGCTGGGCTGTTGACCCAGCGCGCTCAGAAAGCCGCAACCGACCAAGCCCAAGCATTGGCGGATCTCCAGGGGTTGCTCAGCCGAACCCAGGGGAACTTGTCGGCCCTTGGCACGGCTCTGGAGACACTGCGGGCCGACCTGACGCGAGCGGCAGAACAGCACACGACGAACCTGGGCCACCTGTCCGACGAAGTCGGCAAGCGATTCGAGACCGTCCTCGGCCATCAGCAGGAGCACGATGCCTTGCTCAAGCAGATCGCCACCCGTACCGAGACCACGGCCCAAGCCGTTGGAAACTTCTCCGCCGAACTGGCCAAGGTCAGGGAGGGCGTCGAGCTGATCGCGCAGGACACCGCCGAAGGCGTCCTGGCCGCGCATGCCGCCGCCGCCCAGAGCAACGGTGCGGTCCAGGTGTTGACTCAGGCCCTGCTTCGGCTACGGCAAGCGGCCGGCGACATTCCTACCAACCGCGAGTGGACGCTGGAGGACTCAGGAGTCCGACAGGTCTTCGAGCCGGGCCGCCTGAAGAAGGTGGTGGATACGGCGAACGCCACGGAAACAGTCTTCGAGTACCAGGAGGACGGCACGGTCACGAGCCAGGTGCTGATCGCCGGCGTCCCCCGGTACCGCATCCATTCGACGGCGCTTGGCGCACCCTTGGAGGGGCTGCTCTGCGGCGAAGACGGCACGCCGGAAGTGCGCTTCGAGTATGACCAGATGGGACAGGTAGCCAAACGCGAGCGGGTTGCCACCAAGAGCGGCAAGGCGAAGTAACCAGCACAGCGGGGATTCCACCATGTTCTTGAGCTCACTGAACGACCCGGAGAAGAAAGGGTTCCTCGAGCTGGCGAGTCGCGCCATCAGCGCCGACGGCAAGTGCACTCCCCTTGAGGAGGAGATCCTCGCCAGTTACCGCTACGAGTGCGGCATGCCTGAGTTCGTTGTCTCCATCCGGCCGTTGGAGGCCATTATCGAAGAGCTGCGGCCCGCGCCCCGGCGGACCCATCGCGTCGTCATATTGGAGCTCATGGGGATGCTGCTCGCGGATAAGGATTTCGCCGACAAGGAGCGTCAGTTCATGCAACGCCTGGCCGATACCTGGCAGGTGGACCCGAGCGAATACCGACGCCTGACGCGTTGGGCCAAGGATTTTCTGGACATCGTCACCGACGGCTACCGGCTGGTCGGACCGCTAGAGGAGGGCAGATAGCCATGGGATGGTGGTCAGACAAGTTGGACTCCGTCAAGTCCGGTTGCAGCAAAGTTGCTAGCTGGGTCAAGGCGGTCGCTGAGAAGGGCGTGGACCTCGCGAAGGACGCGGCCGAGGCGATGTATGAGGGCGGCGCCAAGCTCTACGGCCGGGTCACGGGCAAGGACAAGTATGACCAGGCCAAGGCCCTCTATGAGGAGCTGTGCCGCAAGGCGGAGGAGGCGCAGAAGGCGTTCGACGAGTTTGTCGACGACCGCACAAGGGAAATCGCGGAGGTGGTCGACCGTATCAACGAGACCAAGACCGCCCTGCAAGAAGGAAGGTTCTCCCGGTTTGTCGTCCTGGCCAACCGGTTCGCCAACTGGGAAGTCAATGATGCAATCACCTTGGATGTCGCGAAGCGCGCGTCGAACCAGACCGTGAAGCTGCGCGCTCGGGACGAACTGTTTCTCATCGACTTCGATCGCATGGGGTTTGCGAAACGCGCCGGACATCTGCTCTTCCTTGGCCTTTTCAGCCGCAAGCGGGCCAAGGAGACACTCATCAAGGTCCAGGAGCAGGAGAGTGTGCTGAAGGCGGAACTGGCGAAACTGGACGCCGAGAAGGCGCGGCTGGACGTCGTGCTGGCGTCGCTCCAGCAGATCGATGAGTATTTCCAAGGACTGGTCACGATCTACGACCGATTACTCGACGAGTTGGCGTACGCGGTGAGCATGCTGGGTGCAGCCTATTCTCTGAACCGGGCTGCCCCTGCCGCCAAGCTGGACATCTACTTCCTGCCGCGCCAGCATCTGCTGTGCCTGATGGGGGCCGACAAACTCACGCGTGTCCTGCACCAGATGCGGAAGCTCAGTTACCTCAACGCGGAATGCCAGTTGCTGGAGAAGGACAAGGCCGAACTGGCAGACGCAGCCGACCAGTCCAAGTGCATGGCCGAGAAGCTGGGCATCGCCGCGTAGGGATCCATTTGCACCGAGGGTTCCATCGCTGCACGCAGGGGAAACGGCAGATGAGCAAGACCAGATCCACTGCGCCGCGTCCGACGAAGACCGTCGAGCAGATCCGCCAGGAACTCGAGGGTGTTTCGCCCCTCGCGTTGCCGGGCCTTCTGAGGCACTACGAGGTCTATGACATGGAGGACTCCCTCCGCGTCTTGGACCGCGTCTACGCGGAGTTCGGAGACCCGGCCCAAGTTCGTGAAGGCATTGCCATACCGCTCGTGACCAGCCTGGTTGAGGCCGGCCTCCGGATCCACGGGAAGGCCAGCCCGAACGCCAAGAAACCACCGTCTTGGGCCAGCCAGTTGGTTGCCGAGATCAAGTCCTTCCGCTATGAGGACGAGACGGCCGAGGCACCGCCGGGAACCAGTCCACCATACGATGCCAGAACACTGGCGCCTGCGGCCCGCCGCCCCATGAGCGATCCGGCGTACGACCGGAACAAGCTGGAGGACGGCGACAAGATGCAGAAATACAAGGAGGAACGGTTCGGGGGACAGAACCGAGTGGACGACGACTTCGGCCGTGGTCGGCCGCTGCGGCAGAGCAAAGCCGCGGTTGCGGCTGACCATCGAATCCGGTCCGACAACCAGGCGAAGTACGTGGCCACGACCGAACACCTCGTTCCCCTCAAACGTTTGCACGAGACATCCGTCGACTTCAGGTATCTCGATGACGAACAGCAGAAACGCGTCGCCAACACGCGCGCCAACTTCGCGGTCATTGACCAGAGCACCAATAGCGAGAAGCGTGAAGCCACGGTCGGTGAGTACATTCGCAAGAAGGGCATCGGTGGCAAGCAGGCGCTGCTGATGCGGGCACAGGACGCGAAGGCCAGAGTCGCCACGACGGGACTCATGGCGTGGGAAGGCTCCAAGACTGTTGCTGTTGAGAAGCTAGCCAAGACCCAGGAAGGCATAGGCGACCTGCTGATCGTCGTCCTTGTTCCGTTTGGGTACGAGATCTATGACATCACCAAGAACGGTCTCTGCCCGCCGATGAACACCAGGAATCCGGTTGAGGCCCTGTCAAAGCGGCTCGCGCGACTCACGAAGTACTGCATCAAGAAGTCCGCGAAGGCCATAGCTGGCATCCTCGACGACCTCCTGGGCATGCTCCTGCACTTGGCGGTTGCCCTGCTCAAGGAGGTGCTTGGGCGGCTATTCGAACTCGTGCGGGACGGCATCGGGATTTTCGTCCAAGCGATCAAGGTGCTTTGCACACCGTCCAGCAAGTTGTCGGCCGGCCAAAAAGGGGACGCCCTAGTCAAGCTCGCCAGCGGCGCGGTGTTTGCCATCGCCGGCGAGAAGCTCGGCGCCATGGCGCTTGAGGCCCTCGGTGTGCCACCCTTCCTTTCGGACCTCCTGGCCATTGCGATTAGCGCGGTTGCCGGTTCCATCTTCATATATGTAATCGACAAGATTGACCTGTTTTCTTTGAAGTCTGAACGGCGTCTGGCTCGCATCAGGGAGATCTTTGACGCCCGCCTAGCGAACATCAGGGAGTCCACCCGCAACTTCGAGGTCGCTGCTACCGAGACGCTCAAGGCTCAGCGGCTGCACTTCGAGGAAATGCGTGCCGGCCTGAACGAAGCCCTCGACCGTCAGGACTTCGAACTGCTCAACACCCACTTGGATCAGATTGCTGCCTTTTTCAAGGTCGACATCCCCTATGACAGCCCGGAGGCATTCGCCCGGTACGTTCGCGACCAAGAAACCGTGCTGATCGGCTAGAGCCCCGTGCTCCGCGATTTCTCGGCTACCTGTGCCGGTGGATTCCGGGGTTGATAGACGAGCTGGACCCTCCTTGGCAATGCCCTCCCGGCAACCCTCTCACCCGTTCATCTGCCGGAATGCGCGGTGCTTAGCGATTAGCCCCAGTGCCTGCGCCAACAGCGACTTCCCTGGCTCGGTGCGGTGCCAGGGGGACGCGCCGGACGGGTGCGGCAGCGGGACGGCGTCGAACTCGACGCCGGCGAATGTCACCAGACCTCACCGTTGCGCGCAACTTGAATGCCCGCGGTAGGGAACCTGCGTGCGCGCCCGGGAGGGCGGGCGGCGGCGGCCCCGCGGCAGCGCAACCATTCACCCACACGCTGGCATCGCCGGTCAGGTGCGACGCGCGGTTTCTGTCGCCGGCCATTACCGGCCTCGGCGTTCCGCCGGCCGTTCTCCGTCCCTGCGGTGACCGTCGAACCTGACGCCTTCCGCCGCGGTCCTTTCCGGTTGCACGGCATTTACGGCAACGACGCTCTCGCCGTGCCCTTTGAAGACTGCGGCTAAAAGGAAGAAAGCCAAGGCCTGCCCGACGATCGGGTGGTGTGCCGGCCGTCGCTTTGCCGCGTCGCGCCTCTGGAACGATCGAACCCTCCAGGCTGGTTCCGCCGCCGTTCACGGCAAACGAGCAGACCATCCATTATCTTTCCGGGTTTTGCGAAGCACGGAAAGCGCTAACGGAGGTCTGCTCATGGAGAAGTTACAACTGCTTTTGGCCGGCGGCAAGGGCACGACGACGGACTTGAGCGTTTACACGTCGGAGTCGAATGACGGGCTGTTCGTGTATCTGGGCGTGGCGCGGCTGGAACGGGTGCGGGCCGACCCGCGGGCGTTGAACCGCAAGATGCTGGTGGGCCGCTTGGTCAACGGCGGGTTTGGGCTGCGGGAACTGGAGCGCACGTTCGGGCACGAGCACCGCACGATGCGGCGTTGGGCGCAGGCGCTGTTGTCCACCGACGCGCAGGCGGTAGCGCGGGCGTTTGCGGGCCAGGGGTCCATGCCCAAGGTGACGGCCCAGATCAGGGCGTACGTCCGGAAGCGCCGCCGGGAACTGCAGGGCAGGACTCGTAAGTTCCGGCGCCAGATCGTCCTGGAAGTGAAGGAGTTTTTCGAGACCGACCTGTCGGGAGAGAGCCTGCGGCGGTTGTTTCGCGCGCAGGACAAGGGCGGCGAGGCCGGCGGCGGCGGCCCGGACAAAGGGGCCGAGGAAAAACAGCTCGACGCGCCCGCGACAGCGGGCCAACCCGAAACGCTGCCGACGACGACGGACCAGAAGGCCGGTCCGTCGCCCTTATGCCCCCCAAGCACGGCCGTCGTTCCGGCGCCCGCCGCGGGGTCGGAACCGCCCC
>Ga0156402_1385_pt1 | contig 114930 bp, 79 predicted proteins | sample RifOxyA3_FD_108045 | JGI IMG/M metagenome (GOLD analysis project Ga0156402, IMG submission 108045) | Lentisphaerae bacterium RIFOXYA12_64_32 | reverse complement strand
CGGCTCGCTCCCGCATGCCGGACCGAGCCGGTCCGGCCACGTTGGGCGTGCTTGCGCACTTGAGGTGGCTAAGTCGACACGCCCCGAAGGCGGAACTACGAACCGGGGGCGGTGCCGCCACGCTCCGAATTCTGACCGCCGCGGTTGTGGCCGTGGTTCTCTGCGCCCTGGCCGCCGGGGCGCAGGCGCCATCCGCCCCGGCCACGGACAACGTTGACGACCTGCTCAAAGGGCTCGACAACGCCCTTGCCACGCCGCCCCCAATTGCGCCGACCCAACCGACGCGCGCGCACCTCGCGTGTCTGGACAACCTCCACGGCAAACTCGAGTTGAGCGGAACCCACTACTGGGTGGACGCGGAACCGCCGGGCGGTCAGTGGAACTACCAGGACTGGCTCGGAGCCAGCCGTCTGAAACTGTCCACATCTCAGCCCGTTGCCGGCTGGAACGTGGTTGCCAACACCTGGCTCGAAGCTGGAACCCAGGAGAACACCTGGGCCGGCGTCAGCGAGTGGCCGCAGGACGACGACCGCCGCCGCCGTCATGTCGAGGTCAACGAGTTGTACGCGACCCGTTCGTTCGGAGATTACGACCTGACGTTCGGCCGCAAGCTCCTGCCCAACGGTATCTCGACCCTGTTCTCGCCCGCGGATCGCTACGACGCCTGGGACCTGAACGACCCCGTCGAGCACCGGGACATGGGGACTTGGCAGGCGCGCATCGACCGCTATGCCGGGGACGCGACGTTCACCGCCGTGCTCCTCCCGGTCTACCAGATTCACAAAGCGCCGTCACCCTGGTCCCGCTGGTATGGCAGCGCGTTTGACTACGACTTCCGTTACGAGGCGACGCAGGCCTTTGACCTGGCCCCAGGCCCTGACGCGAATGACACCGAGGTGCCGGAGGAACTGTCGACGTGGATGGAGGAACGCTCGCTCTCACTCGATCAGCTCCCGGTCGATCCGACCACCGGGGAACTGAGGGCGAAACGAACCGTGCCGGACGTGACGTGGCGGAACCTGGGCACCTTGCTCCGCGCCAAGACGACGTACGCGGGATTCGACCTGTATTCCTCCTTCTCTTACTGCTACAGTCCATACCCGGTCTTGAAAGTCTCACCCGCCACAGCCCAGGCCATTCTGGCGCAGAAGCGCCTGGAACTGGAGGTCACCCCGGTGCGCTACGCCTCGGTGGCTGCCGGTTTCTCCACCACGGTCGGACGCTGGGAATTCCATGGCGAGGGCATCCACAATCAGGCCGAGGCCGGCCGGGACGACAGCTACTTGAACTATGCCCTAGGCACGACGGTCGGGGTTGACGAGGTGGCGCAGTCCCTTCACTGTCAGAGCATGAACCTGGTGGCCGAGTACTTCGGTGAATGGGAGACGCAGTCCCAGTACGCAGAGGGATACGTCATCAGTTCGCGGGAGACCCGCCTGGGGCAGCGCGATATTGCCGTGGCGGCTGAACTGAAGGTCAACGAGGGCTGGACTCTTGCGGCGGCAGCGCATCACGAACTCAGGCGCGAGGGACAGTTCTACCGGTTCGAGGTCCGAAAGCGCCTGACCCCATCGCTCCTGCTCTCGGGCCGCGTGGAGTTCTTCAGTGGGCCGCTGTTGAGTTACTACGGCCTGTGGCGAAACAACGACCGCGCGGTGGTCACCCTGGAATACAGCTTCTGATCCTGGCCTTCCCCGCCCAAGCACCGCCATTCTCGCGCCGGGTTGGGTGGTGGCGCCGGCCGGCCGGGGTGCTCAGAGTCCGAGGAGTCGGACGGCATTTCCGCCCATGACTTTGTCGAAGGCCTGGGCGGAGATGTGGTTTGCCTCACGGGCTTCACGCAGGAACCCGAGCAGTTCGCACTTGTCGTTGCTGGGCACGCAGATGTCCAATCCCATGAGGAGGCGGTCTTGGAAGTCGTCGATGAAGCGGTAGGCCCAGTCCGGGTCGCGCGCCAAGGCGTAGTAACCGCTGCCGGCGGACAGGTCGCCCCACATGTTCGGGTACCTGCGCATGAGTTCCAGCACCCGACCGCCGGGCGCCACCTTGCCCTTCGGATAGCCGTTGCGCTCGGCGAGTGAGGGGTTGGGCGCCACTTCACTCCACCAACCGGGCGAGTGACCGATGAACTGCACGTTCGGGTACTTGCGCACGGCGCGCTCCAAGTCATACAAGCCGGGTTCGGTGATGATGCCGTAGGTGTTGAACTCCTGCGTGGCGACGTGGAAGAGGAAAGGCAGGCTCAGTTCGTTGCAGGCGCGCAGCAGGCACTGGTAGCGCGGGTCGTCCCAGTGCAGGTTGGCGGTGGCCTCGCCCAGGCCGCGAGCCCCGAGCGACTTGTAGTAGGTGAGGATCGGCATGAAGTCGTAGTTCACCGAGTTCGACTCGAGCCGCGGATCAACGTCACAGAACTTGATGAACCGGTCCGGGTACTGGTCGCAGGCCTCGAAGACTTCCTCGACGGATTGCACGAAGTGGTAGGTCTCGGGCGACGAGAGCGGCAAGGCCACCATCTTGTCGATCCCGACCCGGTCCATGATCGCGACCAGTTCGGTTGCGGTGACCACGTTCTGTTTCGCGCGCGGGTGGGGGAAAAGCGGCCGGGGAATTACGTGTTCGTGAATGTCAATGACGGGCATGTGCGTTCTCCTGCAATCTCACGTGTGGGAAACCGCGCTCGCCTCAAGCGGCTGCAACTCACCTTAGCGCCCGGGCGGCCACGGGTCAAGGGCGAAGTTGCGCGGCAGGTGATGCGCCTGGCATTGCATTCCGAGACCCTCAGTAGCATTGGGCGCAACGGAATCGAGCAAGGCTGGAGCCATGCTCCACTTCGCCCGAGGCCGGGGGAAGACTCACTCCGACACGATGCGGAGCAGGGCAGGGGAGTGGGCGGCCGGGAACCGGACGGTCTCGTCGATGAACTCGCCCAGGCTGAACTTTGATCCGGGCTCCACCTCGATCAGCGTGGTTCCCGGCCTGGGGACGGAATACGTGAGGCCGCGAAGGACCTTCCGGCGCCGCGCGTCGGGTGTGAGCTGATGAAGGTACGCGTCTGTGCCGGTTCGTCGGAGCGTGGAGTTGAGCCGCCTTGTCCGCAGGTACTCGCCCGGGTCGAACGGGAACGGCGACTCCACCCGGAGCCGGTGCGGTGTCCATCCGTCCGGCGCAAGACCGAGGAGCGTCGCCCATCCGTCCAGGTGCCGGTTCACGCGTTGCACAGCGTCGGGCGAATCCAGCATGGTCTGGAGCTGCGGCAGGGCATCGCGGAGCCAGACGTGGCAGGCGAGGTCGGCGCCCGTGACCCATGCCCAGGCTTCGTCATTGGCCCACACCGGGATGTCGGTGTCGCGGTACCATGGGATCAGGGCGGGTTCGGCCAGCATCAGTGCCCGGGCCAGGGCGACGCCCACGATTTGCCGCGGTGCGCCGCGCGCCAGGTCCCCGACGCTGACCCGGAACGCGACTGGCGCCTCGGCGTCACGCACGCCACGCAGGTGTTGCTCGAAATCGGTCAGGGAGAACGGCCGTGTCTGGCGAGCCTGAGTCAGGGTGGCGACCTGTTCGGGCGAATCGCAGGCGCCGCACGTGGCGCAGGCGGCGTTAGCCCAAGTGCGACCGAGGCAGTAGTCCACCTCGCGGAACTCGCGGGCGCGTGTCGCCGCCTCGACGAGGAACTCGCGCCGGACGCCGGGCTCGATTCGGACCCAGGGGGTCGTGCCGCTTTCCGCGGGTGAAATGCCCCGGCGCAGTACGGCCGGGTCCAGCCCCGCGGCGCAGAGTGCTTGTTCGAACGCGGCGGCGAACGCGGCCGACACTTTGCGGTAGTAGACGAACCCGGTTTCGCGCAACGCCTGCAGCAGCGCGGTCTGGACGCGCGGGTCAGCGGCCCGCGCCAGGATTTGCGACACGCGGTAGTCCTCGACATCGGCGGACTCGCGGAACTCGAGCTGGCGGGCGCGCACCAGGCCCGCGGTTCTGTCGATGATGCGCGCCACCTGTTCGGGATCGGGCGCGTCCTCGAACTCCAGCGGGGTCCAGGGGAACCGCACCAGCGGTGTCATGGAGAAGATGATGCGCACGCCGCGGGCGTGATGGGTGCAGAGTGTGCCGATGCGGCCCAGGAGTCCGGCGAAGGCGAGGAAGTCCTCGTCCGCTTCCAGCCCGGTGGCGATCAGGAAGATCTTCAGTTCCCGGGGTTGTGCCGACAGGATGGCGCGGAGGCTGGCGGCGAGGTCGGGTTCACTGATGTTCTTGTGCAGGTAACGGCGCAGTCGCGGTGAGATACCCTCGAGCCCGCAGGAGAACGTGCTCTTGCCGACGGCGCGCAGGAACGCGACCATGCCCGGGTCGTGCGCCAGGGCGTCGAAGCGCTGGCTCTTCAGGCCGATCCGGCGGAACAGCGGGACAAGGTCCCACAGCAGGCGGTAGAACTCCGAGTGCTGGTTGAAGTTGAAGCTGAACAGGTCGATCTCACTCAGGCCCATGTGCGCCTTGGCTTGCAGCGCGGTGCGGAGAAGCACACCGCGGGAGCGTTCCCGGTAGGGTCGGTGCAGCCAGGCCTGGGCACAGAAGCCGCAGAAACACGGGCAGCCTTCGCTGATCTGCAGGTGCCCCGAACCGATGCGATCCGGGTGCAGCGGCACCGGGCCGGACTCGAGCGCCTCCGCGCGGTCGAGGTCCTGCGCCACGGCGCGGCCGTGTGTCGCACTCGAGTCTGCCGGGATAAACAGGCCGGGCACTTCGGCCGCGAGTCGTGCCAAGGTCTCTGGCTTGGACCGGCCTTCGTTTTTCGCATCACGGCAGATTTCGAGGATGCGGCGCAGTGCGACCGTGCCTTCGCCGACGAACACCGCATCCACGAAAGAAGCGCCGATCCAGACGCAGGAGGCGTACAGCGCGTTGGCGCCGCCCAGGAGGATAATGGGCACGTCCGCCCGTTGCAGGCGCTCTGGGTCGGTCAGCGGTATCCCGCTGCGTTCCAGCATGATGGGGAGGTTGACGAGTTCCGCGCCGACCGAGTTGGAGAACCCGATCAGGTCGAACCCGGCGGGGCCGAGCTTGGTCTGCGTGCCGAGCAACCAGGGCACACCGTCCCGGCCAAACCGTGCCGCATCGCGCGGCGGCGGGAGAAAGGTCAGGTCCGGGAACACGCCGTCCGTGCCGGCCGCGATCTGGTACAGGAGTTGATGCGTGAAGGAATCGACGGTGTCGTCGAAGGTGGACAACCGCGCGAACAGCACGCGCAGCGGGCGTTGCTCGTATTCGGTCGCCGGCAGCCGGTTCAGTTCGTGCCCGTGCAGCCAGAGCCCGTTCCCGGAGAGTTCCGGGCGGACCTTGTCGTACCAGTCGTGAAAGCGGGTCACCATTTGTTTGTGCCTGGGGCACGCAAGGAGTAAATGACGGGCAGACGGACCTTCTCAGGGCCAAGAACCGATGGCATGGGGCTCACGTGTTGGGTGGGAGTCGGTTGAGGTTGTAGACTTCGCAGTGTCGATCAACGGCGAACTCCTCCCGCGCCGAAATCCGTGACCGCGCATTCATATACTGGCCAAACGCGTACTCCGCAAGTCGTGTGGCAGGGCGAAGCGTCAGGACTCGCGGTGGATCATGTAGTCTGCCCATGCGAGGAGGCAGGACTTGCGGAACGAGTCCGGCACCGGTTCGAGTTCGGCAATGGCGTTTCGGAGCCGTTCTTCGGCCAGGCGTCGGGTGAAGTCCACGCTGCCAAGATCGAGGAGCAGTCGGGTCGCCTTGGCGATGTCTTCCGGAGCAGCATCGTGATTGCCGACGACCGTGTCGAGCAACCGGCGCTGCTCCTCTTTGGCGTGCCGGAGGGCGTGGAGCAGGATGATCGTCCGCTTGCCCTCGCGCAGATCGGCCCCTACGGGCTTGCCCAGTTTGGCCTCAAGCCCGACCACGCCGAGAATATCGTCCTGCAACTGGAAGGCGGTGCCGCACCCGGCGGCAAAGCGCGAGATGGCTTGGGAGATGGCGCACGAGTCAGGGACGGCGTTGGCGCCTAGACAGGCGCCTGCGAGGCCTGCGAAGCCATAGAGTACGCCTGTTTTAAGGTACAGCATTTCGAGCACTTCCGACTCTGTCAACGAATCCACCGGGCGGCGGCTGAACTGCACATCGAGCGTTTCGCCGGCGATCAGGCGTGGCACGACCGAGGACTCCATGTGGTGCAGGAGTTCGACAACCACATCCGACCCGATTCGGCCATTTCGGCAACACTCGAGGAACATGGAGACAGCCCAACCGTGTTGGACGTCCCCCGTCAGGATGCCGATGTCACGGCCGTACCGGCGGGCGGCGGCTTCATCGTAGGCCCACTGGGTCCTGGCCCATTCCGCCGCCTGCACATGCACTGTCGGATGACCGCGTCGGAGGCGGTCGTTGTCGATAATGTCATCGTGCACCAGAGTCCATGTGTGGCAGACCTCCACCGCCGCCGCCGCGGGGATGACGGTGTCCTCCTGTCCCCCGGTGGCGCCACAGGCGAAGATGAGTACCGCCGGACGCAGACGCTTGGCCGGGCGCTCAAGGTAAGCGTAGATGGCATTGCGCAGGTGTTCGGGGGCAAAACCGGCATGGAAGCGTGGTTGCAGGATGTAGGCGTCAACCTGTTTTTGGCAGGCGGCGATTTCGGCAAGCAACTGCGGGTGTGAGACAGCGGGCACCTGGGACCATCTCCTTGTCGAGGTCGCGTAGACCGCGGCATCATCCCTGACCGACAACGACCATAGCCATCAGAATATCGACGGCAAACGTGAAGGTGTCAACACAGTGCGGCGGTATCTGGTAATGCGTCAGCGCCCCCCGGCCGGCGGACCGGCCGGTCATAGGTTGATGTTACTCGCGCCGGTTCGCGCCGCCGCGGGTCTTGCATGCCTGCCGTAGCGGCTCCGCGAAGGCAGGCGCCCGGACGAGCCGGGCGGCGGCGCGGAGTGACACGCGAGTAACATGGGAGCAAAGGGTGGAGCATAGCCCCCTGCCTCCTCGTGTGGCAGGTGAACGGCTTCACTTGGTTACTACGCCGCGCCGTGTCCCCTCTCTTCCCTTTCCCTCATCCGCCGGCGGCGGACGGGGGAAAGGGAAGAGAGGGGGGGGGGAGCGCCTACGTTTGGCGGGCGAACCCGATTCACCCGTGGCACAAGGCCACGGGGGTCTCACGCATGGGGCAACGCGCCGTCGTTCCACCCGCCATCGACGGACGCAATGTAATCCCGTTCCCGCTCCGACTTGCGAACGGGGCATTTTGTTGTATACGTACAAAGAGGTCAAGCCGGGCGGTGGTCGACTATAGTCTAGGGGTATTTCGGTTAGGGAATGGTCCTGAAACGTTCCGCCTGAATGTGGCTTGAGGCAGTTGGAGTGTCTTTGATGACATGGGAGGAAGGACGCATGAGACGGAGTATGACCCTGCTTGCCTTGGTTTCTGCCGGAGCGTTGACTGGATGCACCGCCGTAAAGAGCGTAAGGACCGCAGGATCTGCGACATTTGGCGACGACGTGGCCTTTGCGCGGAAAAGTACGTTGGTGGTGGTGCTCTCCGGTTCCGAAGGTCGCGCTGCGGTAGCGGTCGCTCCCAAGCTCCAGGGGCGGGTTCTGACCAGCACGTCGTCTGGCCAAGGCGGGATGAGTTTCGGTTGGATCAACCGCGCCTTGCTGGCGGAAGGCAGGCCGCGGCCGCAGATCAACTGCTATGGGGGTGAGGATCGGTTCTGGATCGGCCCGGAAGGCGGTCAGTTCTCGATCTTCTTCAGCAAGGGCGCATCGTTTGATATGGCGCACTGGTTCACCCCCGCTCCGATCGACACCGAGGCGTTCGACGTGGTGTCGTCCTCGGCCGCCAAGATTGTGATGAAGAAAGACATGCAGTTGACCAACTATGCGGGAACGACGTTCAAGTTGAAGGTTGACCGGGAGGTGCGGGTGATTGACACGTCAGAAGCGTGCCAGTTGTTGGGCCTCGAAAACGCGGAAGGGCTGGAGACTGTCGGCTTCGAGTCCGCGAATACCATGACCAATACGGGCGACGTGGCGTGGGACAAGGCCACGGGACTGCTGTCGATCTGGATTCTGGGCATGTTCCAACCGGGGACGGTCACGTCGGTGGCCATTCCCTTCACGCCGGGGCCCGATGAGGAACTCGGCCCCAAGGTGAACGATGCCTACTTTGGCAAGGTTCCGGAGGAGCGGCTGTCGGTGACCGATGGGGCTGTCGTCTTTGTTGCCGACGGCAAGTGCCGTTCCAAGATCGGCGTGTCTCCGCGGCGTGCCAAGTCGGTGCTGGGCAGCTACGATGCACTCAATGGGGTGCTGACAATTGTGCAGTACAACAAGCCGGAAGGCAAGACGGACTACGTCAACTCTCTGTGGCAGGAACAGGAGAACCCGTATGGCGGCGACGCCGTGAACGCCTACAACGACGGACCGGCATCCCCCGGCGCCAAGCCGTTGGGGCCGTTCTACGAGATGGAGACGTCCTCGCCCGCGGCCGCGCTGCAGCCCGGCGAGTCGATCCAGCACATTCACCGGACGTTCCACTTCACGGGCCCGGAACCGGTCCTGAACGCGATTGCTATGAAGGCGCTGGGAGTGAGCGTGCCGCGCATGATGTCGGTCTACACCAAAGTCTATGCGAAGTAGCGACGACGATGCGGCCGAGTGAATGGCCGCGGGGGCCGTGGGTGGCGGGACTTGTGCGGGGCTGGCGGGATGTGAAATCCGCCCGCCCCGCATCGTTTAGAGAGACGGCGTCAGCTCTTGTGTCGAAGGCTTGAGGTCCGGGCTCAAACGGGGCATGCTCGTCCGGGAGTCTGCCGGACAGAAACGAGCCTGGAGGGACGAATCAATGCGGTTTGGCGACGGACGTGACTGGTTCTTCGAGAAGCGGTTTGGGTTGTTTGTACACTGGGGGCTGTACGCCATCCCGGCCTGGCACGAGCAACTGCAGTGGCGCGGCGTGGTCCCGCGCCGGGAGTACATCAAACTGCTGAACCGCTTCAACCCCAAGCGGTTTGACCCGGAAGCGTGGTTGGATCTGGCGCAGGAAGCGGGCATGGAGTACGCGTGCTTCACCACGAAGCATCACGACGGGTTCTGCCTCTGGGACACGGCGCAGACGGCCTTCAACGTCATGAACACCCCGTACCGGCGCGACACGCTTGGAATGCTTTCCGATGCGTGTCATCGGCGCGGCATGCCGCTGTGCCTGTACTACTCGGTGGCCGACTGGAACCACCCGAACTATCCGAATCAGAATCGCAGCCACGAACTGGCTGGACCGGAACCGGGAGATGATCCGGACCTGCCTAAGTACAAGGAGTTCCTGAAGGCTCAGGTGCGTGAACTCTGCACCCATTACGGCGAGATACACGGTATCTGGTGGGACATGAACGTTACGGGCGATCGGGACACGTCCATTAATAACATGATCCGGGAACTGCAGCCCAAGGCGGTGATCAACGGACGGGGGTTTGACGAAGGCGACTTTGCCACGCCCGAGCGTGACTACGAGAGTTCCGCGGTGAACGCCGAACTGGCATTTGAAAAACCGGTGGAAGCCTGCCAGTCGGTGGGGCTTGAGAGTTGGGGGTACAAGTCGGACGAGGACTATTACACGGACCGGCATCTGCTGCAGAGCATCGACGGGATCTGGGCCAAGGCAGGGAAGTACCTGTTGAACGTGGGGCCCAAGGCGGACGGAACGTTCCCGCGGGAGGCGGTGCGCATTCTGCGGACCATAGGCGCGTGGCACACGAAGGTTCGTGAAGCGTTCGACGGTTGCGTTCCGGCTTCCCAGGAGACGGAGAATCGCGACGTACTGCTGACTCGCAAGGGGACCACCGTTTACGTCCACCTGCATCACGCGCCGCCGACCTGTCGCGTCCTGCTCAAGCCCTTTGATACGCTGCCACGCCGGGCAACACTGCTGAATACCGGCCACGCAGTGGACGTCAGCATGGAGAACCTACCGAGTCTGCACAGCCAACCGCGGAAGGCGTACCTGCGGTTGCGTAACTTACCGGCCAATCGCCTGGCGGGTACCGTAATGGTCGTCAAGCTGGAGTTTGATTGATGAATGTCGCTCGTCTGACCGGACTGCGCAATATGAGTGTGACCGAGGTACGCACCCCGTGCCTAGCGGGCCCCGGGGATGTGTTGATCCGCATCATGGCGGTGGGGGTATGCGGGTCCGACGTGCACTACTACACCACGGGGCGAATCGGGAGCCAGGTGGTTCGGTTCCCGTTCACGGTAGGACACGAGGCCGCCGGAGTGGTGGAATCGGTCGGTGCCAAAGTTACCCAACTGAAGCCCGGCGACCGGGTGGCAGTCGAACCGGCCATTTCTTGCCACGAGTGCGACCAGTGTCGGGCCGGACGCCCGCATACCTGTCGGAAGCTGAAGTTTCTGGGTTGCCCTGGACAATTGGAGGGATGCCTGGGAGAGTTTTTGGTCATGCCCGAGGAGTGCTGCCTCCCGATTCCGGACGGCATGAGTTACGAGGTCGCAGCCCTGGTGGAGCCCTTGGCGATCGGCTTGTATGCGGTCCGACAGTCCATCCCGATGCGGGGCGCAAGAGTCGGTATTCTGGGTGCTGGCCCCATCGGGCTCAGCGTCATGCTTCCGGCTCTGGCCGAGGGGGCTGGCGCTGTATACGTCACCGACCGAATCGACGCGCGCTGTGACATGGCGGCGAAGCACGGCGCGGTGTGGGCCGGAAACCCGGACCGCCTCGACCCTGTGGTGGAAATCTCGAAACGGGAACCGCTTATGCTCGATGTGGTTTTTGAGTGCTGCGGCCAACAACAGGCTCTGGATCAGGGGATGGAACTGCTCAAGCCGGGCGGCAAGTTAGTGATGATTGGGATCCCAGAGTTTGACCGGTATTCTTTCTCGGCGGAGGTGGCGCGGCGCCGGGAGCTTTGCCTGCAGAACGTGCGACGGCAGAATCACTGTGCAGAGCGAGCCATCGAGATGATCGCCACGGGGAAGGTGGCGCCGGAGTTTATGATCACGCACCGGTTCTCGTTAGCTCAGACGAAGGATGCGTTCGACTTGGTCGACCGCTATGCTGACGGTGTAGTCAAGGCCATGATTCGGGTCGATTGAGGTCTCAATGTTCACGTGTCAGGAATGTGGAACCGACTAAGACTAAGGCACATTTTGCATTTCAGATTTTTGATTGCTGATTTGCCGGCCGATGCGCACTCGCTCTCTGTCCTCCCTGCGGAGAAGGAGTCTGGTCGACAACACCGACTTGCCGTGCCGCCGGTGATGTAACATGTTGTGCGGAAGAGTCTAAAATCAACGATCACAAATGTAAAATGTGAGGACTAAGCATCAGAGTCTTTCTGATGACACCTTGATCCCGCGGGCGGGATGCGGCACGAGAGTCTGAAAACAGAGGTCCTTGGCATGGTTCACGGTTAAGCCGTTCAAGGTTGTCGAGGCTATCGACTGCAAACAGAGATTCGACCAACCGAGAATCCCTGAACGGTGAACCTCTGAACCATGCCGGATTCTCCACTCCAGGCGGCCAGCCGATGAGTACGATTGTCCAGAACCGCAAGTCCCACCACGACTACGAAGTGCTGGAGAAAGTGGAAGCTGGCATCGCACTTGTGGGAACAGAGGTGAAGTCCTGCCGAGACCACAGTGTTTCACTGGCCGACGCCTACGCCCGCATGACCGACGGCGAGCTTTGGCTTGTGGGAGTTCACATTGCCCCATACGCCCAGGGCAACCGCAATAATCACGATCCGCGACGCGACCGGAAGTTGCTGCTGCACAAGCACGAGATCCGGCGGCTTGCCCAGGCGATCGAAGCGAAGGGCCTCACCCTGGTGCCGTTGCGCTTCTACCTGCTTCGCAACCGGGTCAAGGTGGAGTTGGGCCTGTGCAGAGGCAAGAATGTCCGGGACAAGCGGGACACGCTGCGCAAGAAGATGGACGATATGGAAACCCGGCGTGCTATCCGGAGCCACAGCAGTGCGTAGCCTGGGTGATTACGGGTGCTCAACGGTGACTCAAAGCAAGAGAAGCCATGCTTGTTTCCGACTTTGACTACCAACTTCCTCCTGAGTTGATCGCCCAGGCGCCCGTTCCAGATCGCTCCTCCTCCCGCATGCTGGTCATGTCGCGCGATACGGGGCGGTGCGAACTGCGCGGGTTCGGGGACTTTCCCGGTTACCTGCGCCCAGGCGACTGCTTGGTGCTCAATGACACACGGGTGATACCAGCGCGGCTTCGAGGGCGCCGCTTGCCGACGGGCGGTCAGGTCGAGGCACTTGTCCTCGAGGCGTTGAGCGAGACGCGCTGGGCTTGCATGCTGCGCCCTGGGCGGCGCATGCGGGTTGGGGAACGGGTCGAGCTCGAAGGGGTCCCTGGGCGCGGTTTCATGGTGACGGCTCGACGCGCGGAAGGCCTGTGTGAAATAGAGTTCGACGCTCCTGGCGTGTGCGAATTACTCGAACAGGCCGGCCAAGTTCCGCTGCCACCCTACATTCGGCGCCCACCGGACGCCGCCGACCGCGAGCGTTACCAAACGGTGTACGCCGCCAAGCCAGGGGCTGTTGCGGCCCCCACCGCAGGCTTGCATTTCACCCGGGAGGTCTTGGAACGGATTCAAGCCATGGGGGTTGCGATTGCTCGCCTGACGCTTCACGTCGGCCCGGGGACGTTTCGTCCGGTCAAGGGGGAGCGTGTTGAAGATCATGTCATGCACGAGGAGGTCTACGAACTGCCTGGCGATGCCGCCGAGAAGGTGAACCGCGCGCGGGACACCGGCGGACGCGTGATCGCGGTTGGGACCACGTCGGTTCGAGTTCTGGAGACCTGCCAGGATCAAGGCACCGGCCGAGTCCGGTCCGGAGGTGGTCGGACGCGCATCTTTCTGCACACCCCGATGGTCCCGCGGGTGGTGGATGGCCTGCTCACGAACTTCCATCTGCCACGGTCAACCCTGCTCATGCTGGTCTGCACGTTCAGCAGCGTTTCACACGTTCTGAGCGCCTATCACCTGGCCATCCGGGAACGATGCCGTTTCTACAGCTATGGGGACTGTATGCTGCTGCTGCCGGGCACCGGGAGAGATGAGGGATAGGGGACGGCTTAGAAACCGTACGGTAACCTGCCGACGGAATTGCTGTTCAATGTGAGTCGCAGCGTAGCGTGGGGGGGGGGGGGGAGGTTGGAGCAACGGACCTGCGGCGGTGTTACGGCACGGCTTCAGCCGTGGGGGAAGCCCAGTCAACCTGGACACCCTTCGCGGGCGGGTCGATATCCAGGTCCATGATGATCACATCCGAGTTGAGTTCCTTGCCGCCAGTTTCCTTGATCAGGCAGATGGTGACCTGCTTGCCGTCCGGGCTCCAGGCGCTGTCACCGACAAAGCAGCGTCGACGAAGATGCTCGGGGGTCCCAAACGTATTGAAGCGTGTGAGTTGCTTGGGTTCGGTCCCGTCCGAATTCATGATCCAAAGCTCGGATACCAAGTAGTTCATCCACTTGGCCAGACCTCCGGCGTAGAAACGCAGGTTGAGACCATGGCTGGACATGAACACGATCTTCTTGCCGTCAGGAGAGTATGCAGGGTACTGGTCCCATACGTTAGGGGAGTTGGTCAGGGGCTCAATCTTCTCGGTACGCAGGTCCATGGTGTAGATGTCCATTCCGAAAACGGACTGGTCTTTGCCGAGATTGCCAGAGAAGACGAGTTTGTTCCCGTCGGGCGTGAATCCGCTGCTATCATAACAGTCGCGCATCTCGCCAGGTTGCAGGGTCTGGATGTTCTCAAGTACGGGCTTGCCGTCGTTGTCGATGCGGAAATCCCCCAGGAACATGGCCCTCTGGTTGAGTGTTGCGCCAGACGAGTCCACGCCAAGGTTGCCTGCCCAGAACAGTTTCTTGCCGTCCGGAGAGAACTGGGGCGAGACCACACCGCGCCGTGGCGGGTTGGTGGAAGCAACGTCAGTGATCATCCAAGGGTCTTCACCGCCACGAGTGCCAACCCATAGGTTGCAGTTGAGCCCCGTTCCAGGGAGGGATGCGGTATAGGAGTTGCTTCCCCGGTTCTGGGCCACGAAAACGAAGTATTTTCCCTCCGGATGCCAGGAGGCATCTCCTTTGTGCTGAACCGCAGTGCTCCAGCGTCGGGGCAGTGTGAGGCATCGCTGGCGGATTCCGTCCGGCGTCACCGAGTGCACGTTGAAGTACTGATTGACGCTTCGCTTGCTGATCAGAAGATGACCGTTGGCAGAAGACCAGTCGACGGAGGTTCCACCCTCCATGGCGGTAAGCCGCCGCATCTTGTGGACGAAGATTCTCTCATTCGGCTGTGACGTCAGCGGCTTGTCTTCCTGCGCGAGAAGCCCCAAGGGCATGACAAACACTGTGCCCAGGATGGCAGCGGTGACTCCGGCAGGAAGGAAATGATAGAGTTTCATAGGCATTCCCCGAGAGGTTTGCGTTCTTCCTTAACTATGACGACACCAATTCACTGCGCATTCAAAACGCAAAAGCAAACCCCAACCATAAACGACCCGTCCCGCGATTGCAAGTCTCTCTGGTGCAAAAGGGGACGGCATGTACGAACCCCGGCGTTTGACGAAGACTCCCTCTTGGTATGCTGCAGCCCTTCCGGTTCACAACATGCCGGACTATACTTGCGTCAGGCATTGGACGCAAGGTCGCCGTTTGATTTTGGGCTGCTTTCGGGCGCGAGGCGGGCGGGGAGCACCCGCCCGGAGGGTTGCTCAACTTGAAGCCTGGCGCAGAGGCGACTCCAGCGCAACTGCGGTCGGTCGTTGCGGATGGCAATGGCCAAGGCCTTCCGGGTTCCGACCATGACCAGCAATCGCCGCGCCCGGGTCATGCCGGTGTAGACGAGATTACGCTGCAGCATGATGTAGTGTTGTGTCAGCACGGGCATCACGACACAGGGGAATTCGCTGCCCTGCGACTTGTGCACGGTTACGGCATACGCCAACTGGATCTGCACCGCTTCGTGGAAGTCATAGTCGACCGGCCCGACATCGAAGTGGACGCGGAATGTCTTGTTCTTGGCATCGACGTGTACGATCTGGCCCAGTTCGCCGTTGAACACGCCTTTGTCATAGTTGTTCACTACCTGCATCACGCGGTCCCCGGACCGGAACCGGCGCTCTCCGACCTGGAATTGCGGTTTCGGGTCGGGGTTCAGCCGTTGCTGCAGGATTTCGTTCAAGCTCTGCGCCCCGCAGGTACCGCGATGCATCGGCGCGAGAACCTGGATATCCGTCACTGGGTTGAGACCGAATCGCTCCGGGATCCGCTCTGCGACCATTCGCGAGATGACGTCTGCGGCTCGTTCCGGGTCGTCTTGGTCGATCCAGTAGAAGTCCACCAGTTGCGAGGGCTGCACAGACCGCAAGTCAGGCATGGTTCCGCGGTTCACGCAATGTGCGTTGGAGACGATACGGCTGTGTTCATCCTGACGGTAGATTTCCGTCAACTGTGTCACCGGAATGCGGTTGGACGCAATGAGGTCATGCAGGACGCACCCGGGGCCGACGGAGGGAAGTTGGTCGCGGTCACCGACAAAGACGACATGGGTTCCGGGGCGGACGGCGATGAGCAAGTCGCGGGCCAAAGCGGTATCGAGCATAGAGACTTCGTCGACAATCAGCATGTCGCACCGCAATGGCCTTGAGCGATCATGGACGAACGCGCGGCTGGCAGGGTCCCACTTCAGGAGCCGATGGATGGTGGCGGCTCGCAGGTTGGTGCTTTCGGTGAGCCGTTTTGCGGCACGGCCGGTCGGGGCCGCCAGCAGGATCTGGCAACCGAGCCGCCGCGCGGCCGCCACAATTTGCCCCACGACCGTGGTCTTGCCGACGCCTGGCCCGCCCGTGATGATACTGAGTTGAATTCGAAACGCGGCGTGGACCGCCTGCCGCTGCGCTTCGTTCAGCCTGCGGTACCCCGCCCCGAGCGTCTCCACCGGAGGGTCCATTGCCCGGAACGGGGCGCGCAGAAGCACGTGCAACGCGGCAGCCAGTTCCGTCTCGGCGGTGCAGAGGCGCCGACAGTAGACGCAGGGCTCGGAATCTCCCGGAACCACCAACTCGGCCACAGCCCCTCCGTTTAGCAGGGCTTGTTCCAGGCCCGCGGCTGCGTGGGGTTCGTCGACGTCCAGGACGCGCGTCACTTCCTGCAGGAGCTGGCTGCGGGGGTAGCAGGTGTGCCCGTCCTCAGCCAAGCGGTCGAGGACATAGAGGGTACCTGCGGCGAGACGGAGGAGGCTGTCATGCTGGATGCCTAGCTCGTGGGCAATGCGGTCGGCGGTAAGAAACCCGATCCCCTGCACTTCGGACGCCAATTGGTACGGGTTCCGGCGCACCACTTCAGGGGCTGCCATGCCGTAGCGGGCCAGCATGCGAGCTCCGCAGCCAGGGCTGATGCCCAGGCCTTGCAGGAAGACCATGGCATCGCGCTGCTGCGAGTGCTCAACCCACGCCTTGCGGATGTCCGCAAGGCGTTTGCCACCGATGCCGGGCACCTCGTGCAACCGCTCGGAGGCACGCTCCAAGACCTCCATCGTATTGGCGCCGAATCGGTCCACGATGCGGTTAGCCAGTACGGGGCCGATGCCGTAGACCAGGCCCGACGCCAAGTACCGTCGCACCCCCGCTTCGGTGGTGGGCAGTACGGCGCGGAACTGCGAGACGCGGAATTGTTTGCCGTGCTCCCGGTGCGTCTCCCACCGCCCGGTCGCCTCGATGTCCTGGCCCTCGAGCAGGCCGGCGAGGGGGCCAACGCAGGTGTGTTCCTGTCCGTCTGGGCAGAGGAGTTTGATGACCACCCATTGCCCATCGTCACGGCAGAAGACGACTCGCAGGACTTCCCCGCGCAGTGTGTGTTCGAGGACCGACTCAGTCTCGCTGCGCCGGGGCTCTCCGGGCTTTACTCCCTTCGCGTATTGAAACAGTTCGTTGTCCACCGGTTGGTCTCGCGTTACGGGCAACCCATCACGATCGGCGGCTGGACGACGGCACGCCGGCGGCCGCTCGTTGCCGGACGGCCTCATACAGAAGGAGTGCCGTAGCGGTGGCCACGTTGAGCGAATCCGCCTGGCCCAGCATGGGAATGCGGACCTGAATCTTGGCTTGCGCCATCCACGCCTCGCTGAGCCCGTGCTGTTCAGTGCCGACCACAATGGCGGTCGGCCCCGTCAAATCCACGTCCGTGTAGAGTTGTGCCGCGTGCGGCGTGGCGGCCAGTACGCCGACGCCGCGGGCCTGCAGCCAGGCAATGGCCTCGGTGGTGGTCGTTTCGGCCACTGTCATGCTGAAAAGTGTCCCGATACTGGCGCGAACAACGTTCGGATTGAACAGGTCCGTGCAGCGGTCGCACAGGATGACGGCGTCCACGCCGGTAGCATCCGCTGACCGCAGCATGGTCCCCAGGTTGCCCGGTTTCTCGATGGCCTCTGCGACAATGAGCAAGGGCGGGAGCGGGCCCAGCCTGATGTCGGCCAGGGAGCGGTGCTGCTGCGGCGCGACAGCGAGGAGGCCTTCCGGGCGGTCACGGTAGGCCATCTTGCGGAACACGTCGGGCGTGGTCTGAAATACCTGGGTCCCGGTTTGGCGGAAACGCTCGATCAAGGCCGGTTCGTTGACGCCCTGGAACAGTTCGGGGCAATGGAATAGCTCGTCCACGGGAAACTGATTGGACAGAGCCCTCAGGAGCTCACGGTATCCCTCGATCAAGGTCTTGCCTGTGCGGTCACGGTCACGCCGGTCCCACAGGCGGACAGCGTCTTTGACACGGGGGTTCTGGAGGCTGGAGATCAACATAGCCCGGTACTATAGCCCATGGTGGCGCGAAAAGGATGAAGGTGGAAGGATGAACCGCAATGCGTTCGGCAACGGTGGCCCTCTGTCAAAGCCGCGCACGGGGTTAGGGGGTCAGGCTGTCGAGGTATTCGTGCAACCGTGGATCGAGGGCATCCCGGCGGGTTTGGCTTTGCCGGAATGCCTCGAAATAGAGTTCGAACTGCTGTTCGGGGTGTTCGCGTTCCTGACGGAAGGTCTCCAGGTAGGCATCCAGAGCTCGTTGTTTGTCCACCGCTTCGGCGAAGTTCCTGCGTGCCCGCCGAATGGTTCGTTTGAAGGCCGAATTCTTTCCTCTCCCGAGTTCGTCAATCGCTCCGATGTATTCCAAGAGAGGCGGCGCCAGGAATCCCGGAGCTTCCTTCATCAAATCATACATGGCGACCCTAGTCGCGCCCAAAGCATCGGCATCCGGGCGGTACTTCTCCATGTGCCGAGGCACTTCATCGATGGGAACCAGGACACAACCAAATGCCCCGCCGCCGGGGACTACCATGGGAACGGATTCCAGTTCCTTGAGCCGCTCTTGAACGCGCTCGACGGTAGCGGCTCCGCCGCTGCGCCGGCTGATTCCAAGTACGGCGTGCTCGTACCAGGCCTGGACCGTCTCGGCAGGTCGAAGGTATGGGGCAAGGGTCGCCGAGATCGACTCCGTGGCCGAGCAAGATTTCGCGTGCATGTCCAAGAGCGGTCCAAGGACTGTGTTGCCACGGGGCAGCGTTGAGCGCAAAGCGGTTGCCAGAACGTGGCAATGCACGGCGTAGAGGCGGTAGGCGAGGCCATACTGGGGCGGCACGGGCTTCTGCACCAGCCTTGCCAAGTTCGGGAAGACACCTTTCTCATAGGCGGGATGAACGCTGGCAAAATCCGAATTCTCGCTCAGCATGCCAGGCTGACTTCCACACAGAACGGCGTGGGCGGCGGCGGCGGCGAGCCAGTCCAGATCCCGTGGCGGCGACCGCTTCGCGTCGCTGCCGGAACGGCAGATGACGTGCCTGGTCAGCAAGACAAGGGTCAGGGCGTGGACCGCACTAACGGGTGATTCCTCTTCCATTAGAACGACACTCAAGGGGCGACTTGGGCCGGGGGGGGGCGTGTCCAACGAAACCCTGATGGTCGCGTCGGGGGACTTGGCGACTCCGACCAACTCATTGACGGCATCGGCGCACGCGCTGATCAGGGCGGTCAAGCGAGCGGATCGGTCGGCGGGAGCGTTCAATTCGACGTGGTGTCGTTTCAGCGCATCCGCATGCAACGGAGGAACGGAACAGGAAAGAATGCCAATGATCAGGAATGCCGCGACCCGCGCATCTATTCGCGGTGGCGGCGGGCCCTGCCGTGACTCTTTGTCGGTGTCGGAATGGACGTGTGGCCTCTGGAGGGGCAGGACACTTGGGCTAGAGGTTTTCCCAACGTATTTTTCGCCTTTGGCGCACACGCGGTCCATGACAACCCACCGTTCAGAAATGTCTGCCCTGAAGAGCCCGGATGGTGCTTAGCAGGTCGACGGCTTTCCGGAGGCATGGGTCCTGCTTCATAGGTAATTGACCGGATTGGGGCCGCGGGCTGAGCAAGGTTTCCCTCGCGAGGTCGTCTTCGACCATGAGGTCGGGCAGAAGCGGGGCCCGTCCCCCATCGACAGCCGGCATGTCGGGGAGAAGCACAACATCCCCGGATCGCAGTACGGTACGGCGCCGAGCGTATGGCAACCCCCGGGTGGGTTGCCCCACGACCAAGGCGCCGCACACCTCCCTTGCCTGACGCGCCAGTATCTCGGCAGCCCCCACCGTCGAGCGGTTGATGAGCATCACAACGGGGAGCTTTGTTTCGTGTAGAGTGCTCGTCGCCTGGGTTGCGGAATCGGTGGCATCTCCGCCCGCGTAGCGAAGATCGACAATCAACCCTTCGTAATGACCGCTGTTGATCTCGCCTATCAGACCTTCCATTTCCTGTACCAGTTGGGAGTTCAGGGTCAGAATCAGAACATAGCCGTATTTGCCTTCTAACGTGCCTGTCCGCCCCACGGCTGGTTCCGGGGTACTGGAGGGCACACTCCCGTCCGGCAGCGGCGGACTGATAGCGCCGTTGCAGTCCAGGGCATCCAGGACGGCCTGAATCACGGCGCGTCGCAGGACGGCCTCATCACCGGTCAAGAGGTGTGAGTTCTGGAGGACATCAAGGACTTCGGCCAGCGACTGCTGTACAGCCAGAGGTGCCGCGCGCTGGGGCGGCGGCGAGGGCGTTCCCGTTTCCGTCGTCGCCGCTGTGGCGCTCGACAAGGTTAGTCCCGCAAAATGGCCGAGGACCAGGAAGGTCGCCGGCAGGAACCATCGTTTCCGGAGTGGACCGTTTCGGGACGGCGCATAGGCCCACTGCGGGAGAGCGGTGCGGATGAAATCAGATGTCGAAGAGTCCGTCATGTCGTCAGTTCGTTTTGCAGTTCCGCGTCCGCGCGGGCGACTTGGTCTTGATTCCGGGCCCGGAACTCATGGAAACGAGTGGCCAGTTCGGGGTCATCGAGTGCCAGAATCTGCACTGCCAGCAAAGCCGCATTCTTGGCCCCCCCCCGGCCCACCCCCACGGTGGCAACCGGTACACCGCCGGGCATCTGGACTGTGCTGAGAAGGGCGTCAAGTCCGTTGAAGGAACCACCCTCAACTGGAATTCCGATGATCGGCAGGGGAGAATGTGCAGCCAGAGCGCCGGCGAGGTGCGCCGCACTGCCGGCAGCGGCAATCAGGACGCGAAATCCGCGTTCAGCCGCGGTTTCGGCAAACTCTCTGACTACGCCGGGGGTCCGGTGTGCAGACATGACGCGCACCGTGTGGGGCACCTCGAACTCGCGCAATGTGTCGATGGTGTCCTGGATCTTGGGCAGGTCAGACCTGCTTCCCATCAGTACCGCCACTTTGGCCGTCATGGATACGCTTCCCGTTTGCCTGGGTTGTCAACTTTCCTTGCCGAGCGCTGGGCAAGACGCGTCCTTCGTGCGGGCGACGGCGTGCGAAGCCGTTCACGATGCTACATTTGGCCCCCCGGGGCTTGCCGTCACCTATTAGGTCATCAGATGTGGCGGTTTGGGCCCCAGGTCGCCGATGTCCCAAAGATACGGCCGTTTCCCCGGGAGTCAATCACGTGGTATCGCCCGCGTAGTCCTTCATCGCCCGCAGATCATCTACCACGTCATACGCACAGGGATGCCCGCCTCATGCAGGTGGCGCTTCAGGTCCGCGATCCGGTAACCGCCGAAGTGCACCATCGAGGCGATCAGTGCCGCGTCGGCGCACCCCTCGCGGAGCACGGCGGTCAGGTGTTCGGGCCGCCCGGCACCGCCGGACGCAATCACCGGGATTTCGACGTGCGTCGATATCAGAGACGTCAACCTGATTTCGTAGCCTTCTTGCGTCCCGTCTGCGTCGATCGAGTTCAGGCAGATCTCACCCGCTCCCATGGCCTCAGCCTGCTGTGCCCACTTCAGTGCATCCATGCCGGTGGCGCGGCGCCCCCCGTGAGTGACCACTTCGTAGCCACTCGGCAACGGCGGACTGACGCCCACCCACTTGGCGTCCATGCCAAGGACAATACACTGCTTGCCAAAGGCTTCGGCACCCTGCCTGATCAGGTCCGGATTGCGGACGGCGCCGGAGTTGACGCTGACCTTTTCCGCCCCCGCCAGCAGGACCTGGCGGAGTTCGTCGAGCGTACCGAGTCCGCCGCCGACCGCAAAGGGGATGAATATCTCAGCCGCGACCCGGCGCACAACGTCCAGCATGATGCCGCGCCCTTCGGCCGATGCCGTGATGTCGTAGAACACCAGCTCATCGGCGCCCTCCTCGTAGTAGTAGCGCGCCATGGCGACCGGATCGCCGATGTCCACGTTGTTCTGAAACCGGACACCTTTTGTCGTGCGGCCATCCCGCACGTCAAGACAGGGGATAATGCGTTTTCTGAGCATATAAGACCTTGCCGTGAGCGCGTCATTCAATCTGGTGCACCGGATCGGGCAGAGGCGCGGGATCTGGCCGAGCTCGGTTCCCGGCACTCCTGGCCCGACGCGTGCGACGGCGGGGGCGACACGATTCCTCGATGCTGTGGCGCTCCTCCTCGCTGATGCCGAGTTCAGCGGCCTTGGCGTCAAGAATCTGACGGTCCGTCGCGGTAATCTCGCCCAGCCTCAGGATGGATTCAACCAACCGCCGGTATCTGTGCAGGGCGGCGAGGGGTGGGAGGCCCATTTGTGAACGGACTTCCTCCTCAATCTGGGTGGCAACATGCTCATCGATGCCGAGCCGTTCGGCGCGTCGATCCAGTTCGATCCGTTCGTCCAGCGAGAGAAACCCGTCGGTGAGAAGCAGTTCGATGATGTCCCGCAGAATGTCGATATTTGAAAGTGTATAGCCCCCGCCCGCGTGCAGGACGCCGCCCAGACCGGCGAGTTCGCCTGCCTGCGGCATGGCGAACGGTCGCAGTTCGGCGATCAAATGCGCGGCCGTTGGCGTCCTGGTTTCACGATCCGGTGACACCAACCGTTCAATCACGCCTCTTAAGAGGGGAGGGACCTGGTCAGGCCAACCGGTTGCGGCGATGATCTTCCCAGCGGCAGGAAGTGCTCTGGGATCGCCAATGTCCCGGACCCCGGGCAGGAGATGAAGCCTCTGCCCCAGCAGTGTCTCGTAGAGCATTACACCGACCGAGAACAGGTCCGCCCTGCCGTCGACGTCGGCGTCACGGACCAGTTGCTCCGGAGCCATGTAAAGGGGCGTCCCGAACACCTTTGTTCCCGAGTCTTCCACACCCCCGGCTTCTTCCGGCAGGTGCGCCAGCCCAAAGTCGGATATCTTCGGAACCCCGGTGTTGTCAAACAGAATGTTCTCCGGTTTCAGATCGCGGTGCACGACGCGAAGCGCGTGAGCAACCTTCAGGCCTTCCAGTACGCCCAGAATCAGGCTTACGGCAGTGCCCGGGGGCATGGGAGTCTTGGTCGCTCGGATCAATTCGCCAAGGTTACCCCCCCCCAAGTACTCCATGATGATGCAGCAGGACCCCCCGACCTGTTCGACGGTGTAGATGCTGACGATGTTGGGGTGAGCCACCTGTCCAGCAATCCGCGCTTCCTGAAGCAGACGCTGGGTGATCTGCGGGTTATCCTCAAACTGGTGATACAACTGCTTGACGGCCACCAGGCGACCTATCAACGCGTCCTTTGCCAGCAACACAATTCCAAAACCACCCATACCCAGGACTCGCCGCACCACGTACCGTTGGCGGAGAGGGTCCGGCAAGCTCGTGGACGGCAGAGTCGACTTGCGTGCGTCGGCAAGCGGTAGCGTCTCGGTCATTCCCTGCGCGCCGCTCTTGCGACCGAGGAACCCGAGGAAGAGTCTATCATGCGTCTTTTTCGTCATATGGCAATCCCTCTCACCCGCCCGAGGGATTCTTGCGTCCAGCACACGTTGAGCAATCTGATGAACCGGTCCGCAAACTGCCGGCGCAATGCAAATGCAAGAGTGAAAGCGCCAAGAGCGCAACCCAAGCCCAAAAAACCAAAATGCCAACGGCATTCCCAGCCGATTCAACTCGCGGCTGGATGCTGTTGGATCCCTGTGAACAACCGTGGTGCGGCTGGGTGTTGACGGGGCTTGAACGTGCCACATCCACCACTTGCGCAGTGGGAACGGTGCACTGTCCAAACCCGTTCATGGGACCAAAACTCGCTTGCCAAAACGTATATGCCGGATCGCATCCCCCGGAATGCGGTAAGGTAAAACAGACTTTGTGACTACACTTTGTATCGCATGTGTCGCCAAGCCTCGACCACGCAGCAAACCTTCAGGCCTTCGCTACTGCTTGGCGTTCAATCATGCCACATACTTTACCCGTCGTCCACTACTTTTCCAACTCACACCGCAACCAAAAGTCCTAAATTGGCATTATTTGTCACGATTTGGCTTGTATGGATTTTTGTGTTGCATGTCTGATAGGCGAGAACTGAGGCTTGCTGAAGCATGGCTACGTGCCGAACATCCGCACCACAAGAATCTGAAACAGCCCTGCCTGGAACACAGGGCTGTTTCAAGATTCGTGACCGTCGCGTGCAGCGAGTACCCCCGGCGTGTCCCCACGCCGGGGGGGCGGCCTGAGGACAGGCCGCCCCTACCAGGTGTGCGCGGAGGTGTGGCCTTCCGAGACGCGGCGCCAGATCTTGAAACAGCCCTGCCTGGAACATGCCGCGGATAGCAAGAAGGCTATTGGCAGGGTAAGTTTAGCGTCGGTGAGGCAGGGCGGGCATAGGGACTCGACGGATGGTCAACGGCGCCCCTGAGCTTGAGTTCAGGGCATGCGAAGTTAGGAGTCTGACCGTGACCGACGGAATCGCGAAAACGGAGTGGCGCCGACCGACGTGGGACGAGTACTTTCTGAAACTGGCGATGTTGGCTTCCGAAAGAGCCACTTGTCCGCGTATGCACTGTGGCTGCGTCTTGGTCAAAGACCGGCATGTCCTGGCGACTGGCTACAACGGCTCGCTCCCGGGGGCTGCGCACTGCTATACTGACGGTTGTCTGATTGTCGACGATCACTGCGTTCGCACCAACCATGCCGAGATCAACGCCATCTGCCAGGCGACGCGCCACGGTGTAAATCTGATGGCCGCCACGGCATACGTCACCAACATGCCCTGCACCGCGTGCGCCAAGGCCTTGATTGCCGCAGGCGTCAACCGTGTCGTCGTTTTTTCCGATTACCACGACACCCTGGCCGAGCGCTTCTTCCAGGAATCGCGCGTCGAACTTTTTCGGCTCCCCATGCCCGACCGCCTGATTGAGTATGACTTAAGCAAATACACGTCTGCGCGGTCGTGCTGCGGCGCATCGACACGCAGCGGGGCAGGGGAGGGGCAGCGCCGTGAGGTGTCCGGCAAAAGGCGCACGAGCGCCCCCGGGCGCAAATAACGGCCTGTTGGCCGGGCAAGATGGTCGAATGTTTTCGACCTGGCACCGTCCCGCACGTCACAGCGGCAGGCGACTTAGGGGGTCGGTTGTGACGAATCTTCGGGGGAACAGCGCCTGGCTCGCTCTATCAGGTCCAGAATGCTGACAAGTTTGGCGGGCGGCGGGGGACAGGCCAACCGGTTCAACTCCGACGGTGTGAGAACGGAGGCCAAGAACGCCTGAATGTCGAACTGTTCCCACCAGCAGTCCAAGATCTTCGGGCACACCGTTTTCTGTTCCTGGGTGCGGCAGTAGAGCAGGGGAACATCGTGCCCCAAGCGCGGGCACCGGACGGTCCGCCGATCATCTGCGGTTCTAACCCTCACGATCTCCATTCACTCCACCTCGACCCTCAATACCAAAATAGGTCAAGGCCACCGGGCGGCGATCGTCACCCGGTGGCCCTGGCAGTACGGAAAGTCACCTCCGGAACTACGGCTTCGGATAGTCCTTGATCTCGTCCAGTGCACTGTCAATTTCAGACTGCGGCAGTTCGTAGTCCTTCAGCTTGCCGCTCATGTACGCATCGTAGCCGGTGAGGTCCATGAGGCCGTGGCCCGACCAGTTCAGCAGGATCACTTTCTCTTTGCCCTCTTCCTTGGCCTTCTTGGCTTCCTGGATCGCCACCGCGATGGCGTGTGAAGTCTCGGGCGCCGAAATGAACCCCTCGGTCTGGGCCCACAACATGGCGGCGGCGTAGCACTCCATCTGCTTGACGGAACGCGCCTCGATGAGGCGGTCGACCAGCAACTGCGACACGAGCGGGGCAACGCCATGGTAGCGCAGTCCACCCGCGTGCACAGGGGGCGGCACGAAACTGTGCCCCAGTGAGTGCATGGGCAAGAGGGGCGTGGTCTTTGCGGTGTCGCCAAAGTCGTAAACGAACGGGGCCCTGGTCATCGTCGGGCAAGCGGCGGGTTCAACTCCGATGACGGTGAGGTTCTTGCCATGGATCTTGTCTCGGACGTAGGGGAATGCCAGTCCGGCAAAGTTCGAACCACCACCGACGCAACCGATGACGACGTCGGGGTACAACCCTACTTTCTGCATCTGCTTCTGGGCTTCGAGTCCGATGATGGTCTGGTGCAGGAGTACGTGGTTCAGCACGCTTCCCAGGGAGTAGCGCGTATCCTTGGACGTCACAGCGTCCTCAATGGCCTCGCTGATGGCAATTCCCAGGCTTCCGGGGGTGTCCGGCATCTTGGCCAGGATGTCGCGACCGGCGTTGGTCTTGTCGCTGGGGCTCGCCGTGCACTTGGCGCCCCACGTCTGCATCATCAACTTGCGGAACGGCTTCTGATCGAAACTGATGCGCACCATGTAAACCTGGCACTCCAAGCCAAAAAGCTTGCAGGCGAAGGCGATGGCGCTGCCCCACTGCCCGGCTCCGGTTTCCGTCGTCAGGCGCTTGATGCCGAACTTCTTGTTGTAGTAAGCCTGCGCGATCGCCGTGTTGGGCTTGTGGCTTCCCGCCGGGGAAACACCCTCGTTCTTGTAGAAAATCTTTGCCGGAGTTCCCAAGGCCTTTTCCAGCGCCGTGGCGCGATACAAAGGAGAAGGTCGCCAAATGAGCAACTTTTCCATGACTTCGTCAGGAATGTCGATCCAGCGCTGCTGCGATACCTCCTGCTCGATCAACGGCATTGGAAACACGGGCGCCAGGTCCTCCGGCCCCACAGGCTTGCCCGTGCCTGGATGCAGGGGTGGTTTCATCGGATTGGGCATGTCCGCCTGAATGTTGTACCACTGCCGCGGAATCTCTCGTTCGTCCAGGAAGATTTTTCGCACGTCCATCGGCATGCTCCTTTCTCTAGGCCTGATATGTGACCCAACGCGCTTTCACCATAAGCACAGCAACATGAACAGCCCGTATCGCGTCACCGAGGGGCTTCAACCTCCCATGTAGGCACCCTCTCGGCAGTGCCATGGATGGCTGTTCCATTGTATCGAAACGTTGGGAAAATAGCGTCACGGGACCGACTGTCAAGTTGTTCGCGCACGGTTGAGGTGAGCCAGAGAGTCGCCTCGTTCACCGGCGCTCTTTGGATGTCACGTCTCGCAACTGGAAAGTGAGGTTGCCAGACTTGTGCAGCTTGGCGCCCCCCCCCGCCGGTTCTGTGCGGGTGACAAAGGAGAGAAAAGACCCGCCATGTCCGCCAGGCTGTACCCGTTCGTAGTGGGCTCGCAGCGCGCGGAACAACGTGGAGCGCCAAGAGCCCATCTGGCGTGTCGCGGCGAAGTCTCCGAACGAAGCCGGACGTGTGGCGACGGTGGGGTGCGGGGATGGTGTCTTGCCCGGCGGGTGCGCCGCCGGGACTGCGACACCACTACGAACGGTGCCGCGGTCGGATTTACCCGCACAGGTCGAAAAAAAAGTGCCCTGGCAAGTAGGGGAAGAGGGGGGAGGAACTTGCCAGGGCGGGGGAACGTATTTTGTTTGTCCTAAACCTGCCGGTTACATTTTCGTCCAGACACCTGTAAATTAGGTTGGGTTACAATAATATCAAGACGCTGAATTGTGTTTTATTTCACAATAGCGAGATTCTGGATGCGATTGAAGCTGTATTAGCCTTGATGAACTGTGAGAAGCAACCCGACGGGTGCTGCCATGAAACGGTTTTCATCTCAGAGCGTTCCGTCTGCGCCCGGGGTTTACGTGTTCCGCAATACCATGGGGGATGTCATCTATGTTGGCAAAGCCAGGTCTCTACGCAAACGCCTGGCAACCTATTTTCGTCCTTCCCAGAGACAACGGGCAGACCCCAAGCTTCGGGCGCTCGTCAATAGTATTGGGACGTTTGAGGTCCTGCCGGTCCGAACGGAAGCGGAGGCTTTGCTTCTTGAGTCGCGCCTGATCAAAGAATACGCACCACGCTACAACGTGGAGCTGCGTGATGACAAGCGATTTCTGCTCGTCTGCCTCGATCCGCGAGAGCCGTTTCCGCGCCTGACCCTTGCCCGTCTCCGCAAAGATGACGGGCGTTTGTACTTCGGACCTTTCCCCAGGGCCGGGGTTTTGCGGGAAACGGTTCGTTACCTTTCGGCCCGGTTTGGGCTTCGCACCTGCAGGGCGGCGACACCTGATGCGGCAACGCGTCGGCACTGCCTGGACCGGGCGATTCGTGCCTGCTCATGCCCCTGCGACGGGAGGATCACGCGCGCCGAGTATGCGGGGCGCGTGAACCAGGTGCTTGAGGTACTTCGGGGAGACTCGCGCCAACTGGCGGCAGGCTTGGCGGAACGTATGCAAGAAGCCGCCGCACAGCACAGTTTTGAAGAGGCCGCGCGACTGCGAGATATGATCGACAACCTCCGCCTGCTCTGCGATCCACTGCGGCGGACCTTTTCCAGGGCCTCGCTGGAGGACATGCCAAAAACGGTCGCACAGCAGCGCATGGACGGATTGCAGAAGGCTCTAGGCTTGCCCGTGCTTCCGCGAGTGATTGACTGTTTCGACATCTCGAATATCCGCAGTCGCTTGGGGGTTGGTAGTCTGGTTCGTTTCGTCGATGGTTCGCCTGTGCGGAAGGAATACCGACGATACCGCATCCGCAGGCCTGACGCCACAGATGACACGGCCATGATGCGGGAAGTCGTAACCCGGCGCTACCAACGCGTGTTGGCCGAGAAGAACCCCATGCCCGACCTTGTCGTCCTCGACGGTGGGCCGGGGCAGTTGCAGGCGGCGCTGCAGGCGCTTGCCGCTTTGGGGGTGCCTCCCTTGGCCGTGCTGGCTCTGGCCAAGAAGCAGGAGGAGATCTACCTGCCGGGGCGGGAGGAACCGGTGCGACTATCCCGACAGGACCTGGGGTTGCGCCTGCTTCAGTCCGTAAGGGATGAGGCACATCGCTTCGCCATCGCATATCACCGCATTCTGCGTCGCCGACGCATTCTGGCCTCGCAACTCCAAGATATCGAGGGCGTGGGCGACAAACGATACGAACTCTTGCTGCGGGCATTTGGTTCCGTCCGGCGGCTTCGGTCCGCCAGTCCGGAGGAAATTGCGACGGCAGTCCCGGGCTTGGGACGGGAACTGGCCACGCGGGTCCACAGTTACCTCACTCGTAATGCGTCAGTCGCGGGTGGAGATAGGGTCGAAGGTTGACCGGGGCTGACGCCTAAAGTGGTCGGAGCGGCTCGCTCCGACACCCGCGGGAGCGAGCCGCTCCCGCCACTTTGGCCATCTACCGCCCAACCGTCCACCCGCGACTGACGCATTACCGGTATCTTGCGGTTTGGCGTTTGATTGGGGAGGAGGCGAGGGTATATTTTGAGCCGCTCTGGAACCGGGCAAGCGACAGGCCGCTCGGAAAAGGAGCCAAAAAGGGAAGGGGGGGGCGGTTTCAAACGCCATCCCACCAAAGGAGACGTCCGCTATGCCAGAGAAGAAGAGGGCCGGAAAATCCACGGCAGCACCCCGAAGCAAGAAAGCCGCCAAGAAGGGCGGGAAGTTTGCCAGATTCCACGACGCCCTGCTGGATCTCCGCTCCCAGATGGCGGCCCAGATTCGGAGCCTGTCCGCCTCATCGCTCACCTCCAACAAGCAGGCGGGAGAGGAACTGGCGGATGTCGGCAGCGACGACTTCATGCGCGATACCGAGTTGGCTCTGATGGGCGAAGAGGAGCAGCGACTCGACCTGATTGAACGAGCTTTGCAGCGGATTGAAGAAGGCAGTTACGGCATTTGCCAAGACTGCAACGGCACGATCGCCGTCGCACGGCTCGAAGCGAAGCCTTACGCAAACTACTGCGTAAACTGCATGGCGGCGCGGGAGACGCAGGCGGGTTTGTACCGCAAGTAGTCCCGTTCTCGCGAACATCTTGGCTCCCGCGGATGCAATGCTTGATCCGTGTGCGTTTCGAGAGACACTGTCCGTGGGCGGTTCGAGATCTCTCCGCAAGGCATCGATTCCCATCGCCGGGCTGGGGCCGGTTACGTCTGGCCGAGAAACCCAGCACGGCGGCAAGCCAGGATGCACCTGTGCCTTCTCTGACGATGCGAAGCCTCCCGGGAAACCCGATGTGCCGACGTTTCTGGCGGCTGCCCGCGTTTGTCACCCTTGGCCTGGTCGCGCTGGATCAGGTGACAAAGATTCTTGTCGTGGCCTACTGGCCCGAGGGGAGCCAGTTCGTAATCGTCCATGGATTCCTGAATCTGGTGCACGTTCGCAACACCGGGGCCGCGTGGGGAATGATGTCGGAACAGACCCGACTCCTGAGCGCATTCTCGGTGGTCGTAGCCACCGTGCTCGTGTGGCGGTTCGACGTCCTGGCAGACCGGTGGCCGGAACGCGCAATGGCTCTGGCATTGATCCTTGGCGGCATCGTCGGCAATCTTATTGACCGTGTCGCTCGCGGTGAGGTCGTCGATTTCATTCTGGTGTTCTACCGTTCATTCCACTGGCCTGCCTTCAACATTGCGGACTCCGGCATCACGTGCGGAGTGGCGGTGTTCGTGATCTCATCCTTTTTCCGGCCGACAGATGAAGTGCAACCCTGATAGCGACTTCGGTGGCGCGGCGTCAACGCCCACGGCACGCCCACGCCCGCGCTGCATCGCAATCCTTGGCCCCACTTGCTCATGGAAGAGTGACGTTGCCGTAGAGGTGGCTGAAACCCTGGGCGGCGAAATCATCTCCTGCGACTCGATGCAGGTCTATCGAGGCCTGGACATTGGGACGGCAAAACCTGATCTCCGGACTCGCAACCGAGTCAGGCACCATTTCATCGATATCCTCGATATTCACGCACCCTTCAGCGCCGGCGTCTTCTCCGAAGAGGTCGAAAGGGTCCTAGCCGACCTCAATTCGCGCGGCCGCCCCGGAGTCCTGGTCGGCGGCACCGGACTGTACGCCCGCGCCGTCATCTACGGGCTAAGCAACCGGCCCGGTGATTGGCGCATTTCCCAGGAAGTATGGGCGGAACACGGGTCACCGGGAGGTCCGGAGCGCCTAAGAACGGAACTCGCAACTGCCGCACCAGGCCATGCGGCCCTGACGGAACCCAATCCGCGGCGCCTGATGCGAGCCGTGGCCGTGCTTCGAATGACGGGACATGCGCCGACTTCAGAGCAACCGTCGGATCGTCCCAATATCCCCAAGCCTGGTTTCGCACAGTGGGTGATCCTGCCGACGATGGACGTGCTTAGAGAACGGATTGCGAATCGCACCCGGGCAATGCTGGCTGCTGGGTGGATCGAGGAAACGCAACGGCTAGTCCAAGCCGGACTTCTGGACACTCCGACCGCAAAGCAGGCTTTGGGTTACCGAGACATCGCCGACTACATCAAGCGTCCGCATAGCGAACGGAGTCTGGAGGAACTCCTCACGGTACTTTGCCGCCGAACAACGGCTTACGCACGCCGTCAAAGAACCTGGTTCCGGCACCAGCATCCCGGGAGTCGAACCATCGAGGTCTCCGACGCCGCAACAACCAGTGCGGACCTTGCCAAGACGATCCGCCGCGAACTGCAGACCATCCAGCCTCATCCTGCCTGAAGACTGTCCACAAGTTATTAACAGGGCATCTCGGTAAAAGTCTTAACAAGTTGGTAATTAGCATCTTGGGTTATACGATTGGAGTTATTTCGGCTATGCTCAACACGACATAACATATATTATGCGACATTGCGGGTGGGGCTGGCGCCTACGCTGAACCCCATCTCTTGGTTTAGAATTGCAACCCGGCGCGGCCTTGAGTGCAGAAGCTCTAAGCCTTCCCTGGGCGCGCTTGCAGGCAAACGGAAGTCGCGCTAATCTTTCTCCCGGTGCGTCAAGCGGAAATGCGCGAGGCGAGATTGGCGGAGGCCAAAGAAAGGCTGCGAGGTGCCGTCACCAGAATATCGACCTGGGCAGAAGTTCCGCTGCCCGGATTGCGGTCAGGAATCCGTGGTCAAGATTGAGCGGCAAATGCAGGGCTGGACCTGCGTTGGGCAGCACTTGGCGTGCGCATTCTGCCACGCCGATCTCGGCCCCGTGGAGGATAGCACGCCTGGCGAGCAGGCGCGTCAGAAATCGGCTGAGCGCCTCTGCAAGGCCGCGAACCTGTTTGGCGAGGCCGTTCCGTCCAAACCCGCCAATCCGCTGATCACAGATGCGGCGGGCAAGGCCCGCTTCTGTCGGGACTGTCGACAGTTTCTCAAGCACCCGTTTATCAGCCGTTGTCTTCTGCACGACCGGCGAGTGGAATCCATGGATGACTGTCCGGACTTTGAGCGGGCGGCCATTGCCGAATCTGGGGAAACGCCGCCCGCCACTTGATGTGGACGCACGGGCAGGGGGAGGTCGTGTCTCTCCCCTGCCCTGCCCGCTTCAAGCCCGTGATCCCGAACCGCACGGATTCCGTGTCGGTATTGGAATGCGTTTATCCCACTTGCGGCCCTACGGACGTCGGACTATAGTCTTGCGGTTTGACCTTGAGATTTGCGGTCGGGTTACACCGGAGACTGCGGGAGGTCGGTCAAGCATGCCACAAGCATGCGACATGACAATTACGATGACCCTGACGGCGAAGGGCTTCCCTTGCGTCACGGGATTTGTCGTTAATTGACATCTGACGTGAGAGCAGCCCTTCAAGCCCCTCGGCCTGAAGGGCTTTTTCTTGGCAGTGAACCGGATGCGGCGGAAACGAACAGACGAAAGGCTTGCTTGCCCGATGACACAGTTCAATGTGGGAATCATTGGATTCGGCACGGTCGGAACCGGAACCGTGCGTTGCCTGATGCAGAACGGCGATCTGATTGCCGATCGGACCGGAATCCGGCCCGTGGTAACCCGAATCGCCGACATGGACACCACTCGGGACCGGGGCATCAAGCTGCCCGACGGCGTATTGACGAACGATGTCAACGCGGTGCTCGGCGGTTCTGACGTTGATGTCGTGGTGGAATTGGTTGGCGGCACCACGATTGCGAAAGACTTCATCCTGCGTGCCCTTGCGAACGGCAAGCCGGTCGTCACGGCCAACAAGGCGCTTCTGGCGCACCACGGCGCCGAAATCTTCGCCGCCGCCCAACGTGCCGGGGTCGACGTCTACTACGAAGCGAGCGTGGCGGGCGGGATCCCCATCATCAAGACCTTGCGCGAGGGCTTGGTGGCAAACCGTATCGTGGAGATTGTGGGCATCCTGAACGGCACGTGCAACTACATCCTGACCCGCATGGAGAAGGAATCGCTGGACTTTGGCACGGTACTGGCTGCGGCGCAAGCGGCCGGTTACGCGGAGGCCAATCCCTCGCTGGACGTGGACGGGATCGACACGGCCCATAAGGCAAGCGTCCTGGCGTCGTTGGCGTACGGTGAATGGTTCGGCACAGCCCCGATTTATGTGGAAGGCATTCGTTCGGTGACGCTGCAGGACATTCAGTATGCGGCACACCTGGGGTACAGGATCAAACTCCTGGCCATTATCAAAGAAGAGGACTCGAAGGTCCAGATGCGCGTTCATCCCACGCTGATTCCTGACCGTTCTCTGTTGGGCAATGTCAACGGAGTGTTCAACGCGGTCTGGGTCCGTGGCGACACCGTGGGCGACACCATGTACTATGGCCGTGGCGCGGGGCGAGATGCCACCGGCAGCGCTGTCGTGGCAGACATTATGGACGTGGCCCGCAATGTGACCTGCGGGGCGCGGCAGCGGGTGCCGGCATTCCGCTCCCACCATGGGTATGCTTCCATCATGCCCGTCAGTGAGGTGCGAATCCGCTACTACATTCGCCTGCAGGCATCAGACAAGCCGGGGGTGCTGGCGGCGGTTAGCGGCATCCTCGCGAAGGCAGGAATCAGCATTGCGAGCGTGACCCAGAAGGAAACGGCCCAGGAATCGGTGCCCGTGGTGATCCTCACCCATGCTGCGTTGGAAGCGAATATGCAGATGGCGTTGAAGGAAATGTCGCAACTCGGCGAGATCGTAGAACCGCCGGTGCTCTTCCGCATTGAGGACCTGCCGTAACGGCATTCACCGTCACTGGCCCGGATTGTGCCACTTTTTGCACGCCCGGCCTGAGGTACCATGGCAGGCGACCGAAAGAGACAGGCAAGCCATGACTAAGACGAAACAACTGAATGTGCGACTGTACGACACGACCCTGCGCGACGGCAGTCAGGGCGAAGGTGTGTCTTTTTCTAAGGCAGACAAAGTCCGCATTGTCGAACGTCTGGACGCCTTTGGCGTGAGCTACGTTGAAGGGGGATGGCCGGGCTCAAACCCCAAAGACATGGGTTTTTTTGAGGAGATCAGGGGGCGGCGGTTCACCCACACCCGCGTCGCCGCGTTCGGCAGCACGCGGCGCGCTGACCAGACCGTAGAGGAGGACACTAACCTGCGGGGCCTGCTGCAAGCGGAAACCCCAGTGGTCACCATCTTCGGGAAAACCTGGCTCCTCCATGTGCATGACGTTCTGCGAACGGACGCGGACACGAACCTCGACATGGTCGGGACGTCCTGCCGATTTCTGAAGGACCACGGGCGTGAGGTCGTCTACGACGCCGAACACTTCTTCGACGGCTACGCGGACAACCCCGAGTATGCTTTGGCGACCCTGCGGTGCGCCGTGGAAGCGGGAGCGACCACGGTCGTGTTGTGCGACACGAACGGCGGGACCCTGCCCGGACACGTCCAAGAGATATGCGCTCGGGTGCGGGCAATCCTTCCTGCCGGCGTCGAACTGGGCATCCACTGTCACAACGATGCCGGTTGCGGGGTGGCAAACTCGCTGCTGGCTGTTCAGTCGGGGGCGCGCCATGTGCAGGGGACCCTAAATGGGTTTGGCGAACGCTGCGGCAACGCGGACCTCTGCTCGATCATTCCCGCCCTCGAACTGAAACTGGGGCATCGTTGCGTGGCGCCGGGCGTCCTTCCGCACCTCAGCGAACTGAGCCGTTTCGTCTATGACCTGGCCAACATGCGACCGGACACCCGACAGCCCTACGTGGGCGAGAGCGCGTTTGCCCACAAGGGCGGCATGCACGTCAACGCCGTGGCCAAGAATCCGCGAACGTTTGAGCATGTTCCCCCCGAGGGGGTTGGAAATCGACGACGCGTGCTGATGTCCGACCTGGCCGGGAGCAGCAACATTCTCCTCAAGGCCCACGAGCACAATATCCAGTTGGACAGCAAGAGTCCCGAGGTGAAACGCATCTTAACCGACTTGAAACGTCTCGAGTCGCAGGGCTACGAGTACGAGTCCGCGGACGCGTCGTTCAAGCTTCTGGTGCAGAAGTTGCTCAAGAAGCACAAGCCGTTTTTTACCCTGGAGGGGTTCCGAGTCATGGTCGAGAAGCGCGGGCCGGATGCACCCTGCCTGGCCGAGGCAACGATCAAGGTTACGGTCAACGACACCACGGAAATCACGGCGGCCGAGGGCGACGGCCCGGTGAACGCCCTGGACCTGGCGTTGCGGAAAGTCCTGACCCCGTTCTACCCGGAGATACGCGACGTACAATTGCGCGATTTCAAAGTCCGCATCCTGGACGGCAAAGACGGCACCGCGGCGCTGACGCGCGTGCTGATCGAGTCTGGCGATGGCCACGAGTTCTGGGGGACCGTGGGTGTGAGCGAGAACCTGATCGAGGCAAGCTGGCAGGCCTTGGTCGACTCGGTGGAGTACCTGCTCTACGAGCGTCGCAACGGCGCCGGGGCGCGGCGGTCGCACAAGGGCTGAGGAACGGCTGGCTGGCCTTGTGCCCGTGCGGATGGACGGGGGGGGCGTCACGTCAACGGCCGGTGGCGAACTCGCAGATGAGACGTTTCACTTCCTCGTAGTCCAGCGCCACGGGAAATTGAGGGAATTCCTGCCGCACGTTGTCCGGGGGGCGGAACAGGATGCCGAGTTCCGCTTCGCAGAGCATGGTCGTATCGTTGTACGAATCACCCATGGCAATGACGTCGAAGTTCAACTGCTTGAAGGCGAGAACAGCGTGCCGTTTGCCATCACGAAGGCGGATGTGGTAATTGACGACCGTGCCCTCGGCGTCCGTCTCCAGTGAATTGCAGAATAGCGTCGGCCATCCCAGTTTGCGCATGAAGGGGGAGGCAAACTCGTAGTATGTGTCCGACAGGATGATGGCCTGGTGACGCGGACGCAGCCAGTCAAGGTACTGCAGCGCTCCGGGCATGACGTCCATGTTCTCGATCACGTTCTGGATATCCCCAAGCTTCAGTCTACGGTCCTTCAAGATCTGCAATCGCCGCTTCATCAGTACGTCGTAGTCTGAGATATCCCGGGTGGTCAGGCGCAGTTCGTCAATCCCCGTCTTCTCAGCAAAGGCGATCCACACCTCGGGAACCAGCACCCCCTCAAGGTCCATAGCGACAACGATGGGGTTGTGTCGAGTCTTCACTCCTGGTGCCTCCTCTGCTGCTCTGTGGCGCTAACCGAACTGGACGTCGTGTCGCGGTTTGTTCCTGACCGATCGGTGAGACTTGGGGCCGCACAGAAACCGAAGAAGATATACCCGTATTGCGCATTGGCAATCAGGCTCCCGGCCCGAACTTACCTCAAACCTGTGCAAAACCATGTTGATTTCAGGTTGTTTCCGTGGCAAATTAGAGAGCTTCCCGATGACGATCATCGACTGCCAGACACCCCGGTAGCTCAGTTGGATAGAGCAACGGCCTTCTAAGCCGTAGGTCGCGCGTTCGAGCCGCGCCCGGGGTGCCACTCTTTCAGAGGGGAAATGGGGGTTGCGTGCTTTAACCTGGTAGGCCTTGATTTGACCTGATTCTCAAGAATAACGGGTACAAAACGCGTACAAGGCTGGGGGGCTGTGGTGTCCCAAGGGGGGCCGGGGCCGATACGTGCGGCACCGCTCGGGCTGCCGTTCCAGCCGCTCGGATTCGGCCCGGGGGCCGTTGAGGCAATGGTCTTGGCGAGCGATTCCTTGCGTTTCCATAGGGGAAAAGCCGGGTTTTTTTCGTGGGTTGGGTCTCAGGGTGGTATACGGGTAGGGTTTGGCCCCCGTCACGCTTTACCCCCGTGTTTTCCGGGGTGATTCCCCTGCCCTTCCATCTTCCCCGTCCGCGTTCCTAACCCCCGTCTACCCTCAAGCCACCGCCAGTCCGAGCACACGGGACACGCCTTACCGTTAGTCCAAAGGACTAAGGTACACGGGTAGGTGTCATTTCGGTGCAGTCTCCCCGTGTTGTGCCGTTGCCGTGACGTGGAAGACCACAAGGGATGGGGCGGCCAGTCCCCGGCGCTGTGTCCCTGTCCTGGCTACCGCTAACCTGTTTCCTGGTCCCCCCCTCTACTCCTGTCCCATTTACCGGGTTAACTGGTAATAGGGTTTACTTTTGTTAACAGGTAGGCAGACCATTTCCTGTTTACTTTTGTTAACAGGGGAAAGGCTTGGTCATTCCTCAAAGCGAAGCCCCGTGTCCGGCAAGTCCAAACGGACCTCGCCATCAACACCCGGGCCGGTGCCGCCGGCCTGATGCACGGTATACCGCGCGGCGATCTGGGCTGCGATTGTCCCCGCCCTGAAACTGCGATGGTTCGACGTGCCCGAAGGGTTGGGGTTGAGTTCCACCCGGAGTTCGACCCCCACTTCCTTGGCGGCAGCCACCATCACTAGCTCAATGTCCTGCTCCTGCCCCCGGCGGGCCTTGACGTACACCGAGTCATGCACGGGGAACAGGACGCGCCAGCCGTCCGTTGTCTCACGTCTTACCAGTTCCAGGACCGCGCGGTTCAGTATGTCGGCCACGGTGCCCTGTGCCTGCCAGCACAGTAGACTCCCAGGATGAATGTGCGCACCTCTTTCGGCCGTGATGACTGTGCCGCCAAGGGTCTTCACCTGACGGCGTCCCCGGACAGGTTTGCTGCTCTTCCAGAGCGCGGCCTTGTACTCGTCAAGTGCCTGTGCGTATCTCAGGACGAAGTGTCCGGCCGGCAGATGCCAGTGTTTGGCTATCGCCACGGCTGACTTCGCATAGGCAAGACGGTTGACCTCGACCTTCGCGTCGTCACGCGACAGACCCAGGTGCCTGGTGAGATCCACATATGGGTCGTCCGGCCATGCGCTGGCGTCGAACCCGTGACCGGCAAGAATGTGTCGGATGACAGATGGGTCCGCCTGCTTGTAGTCGCAGTTAACCAGGCATTCGCCGTCGGAAAGGCCTGCCTGGAGGCTCGCAGTTCGTACCTCCTGGGTGTCCTTTTGAACATTCGGCCTACTGGAGTAAACCCGTCCCGTGCGCCCGACATTCCAGGAAGGCTTGCAGGCATTTTCGTCGCCGTAGACAAAGTTCCTGGCGTTCAGGACCTCGCAAACACGCTTGGCGTCAACCGGCGTGCTATCCTTCAATACGTCACGGCATTCGTTCGTTTTGAGTTCTTGTAGTGTCCGCCGTCTAATCTGCGTAGCACGTTTACTGCCCCGCAAAGGTGTTCCCATGATGAGCTCAATCAAACCCACCAGCTCAAGTTTACTCAACGCGGGTCCGATGTGCCGCAATGACCTATGTAACTCGCAGGCTAGCGCGCGGTGGTCTGCAGCGGGCATCGGCGCGCATGGACTCAGGTGGCGTTTGCGTTCCAAGTAGGAGAGGCTGAAGTAAAAGTGTAGGATGCCGTTCGTGAGCCTGTCGGAGTACCTGCGCCGGACGAAGTCTTCAAGTTTGGCTGACAGGGCAAAATCATACCGGTACGCTGGCATGGTTTTCACCTTCGGCCGCTCGGGCATTGGTGTTTTCTTGTGTAGTGGACTTGGCGAAGGCGGCCTTGGACACAAACGGCCGGCCCTTCCTTGTGGTCCGGCACTCGGCACAGCAGTTGCCGATATGCCCCGATGAAAGAGCCAGGAACACCGTCGGCGTCAAGCGGGCGCAGCGGTGACAGAAAGGGAGTGCAGCGTCGTGCTTCATGCCGTTGCCTCCCGTGGCGGCCGGCGGCCAAGCCGGTACGGACACAGCCCCCCGGAGTACCCGCGTGCCCGGTGGGATGGTTGGGCGCAGCGTTCAAGCATGGAAGAACACCTCAGTCTCCCGCATGGCCTCGACGGCCTCTTGCCGGATGCGCCACTGTCCCCCGACACGGCACGCGGACAGTTTGCCGGTGTTTATAAGCCGTTGGACGGTGAATGTACTGATGGCCAGCAGGTGCGCCGCAGCGGCCTTGCTCAGGAGTGGCTTGACTGCGGACGCGGGGGCCGGCGCGTCGTTGTAGCTGGTGATGGCGGCCACCAGGGCGGTCTCTGAGATGTCCGGCAGATGTGGGCGCAGTAAGGTGGTAATCGCGTACAGGGTCGGGGCGGGGATTGGTCTGGTGAGGTGCATTTGTCGGCGCCTTTCGTCTTGTTGCTACTTGCTGTCCGCTCTGCCTGCTATCCTTTTCTGCCCCATTGTACGGTTGAGGGTGCCCAAACTTCGGGCATGCGGCAGAAGAAACTTTTCAACACGCCCGGCGGCAACATATCGAAGATATGTAGCCGTCTTGGCTTGAGAAAATGTTCCGCGTGCTGCGGTGGGAACAGTTCAACACGGGAATCGCTGGACGTGGAAAGCAGGGCGGGCGGAATCTGCGGTGCAATTCGTGGAGCTCTCTCGGGACCGGTGGCGTAGGTGTGACTGCGCGGGCGGGTGCCGCCTGTCCCGCCCCTCAACTCGATTGAACCGGTCCCCGTCCGGCCGTGGGCGTCCGTCTATTCCCAGGAAACCCCTACTGTTTCCAGGGGCTGCGCCGCCGTGGACTGCCGGGGGGATACCTGTATAGGGGTGGGAATCTGATCGCGGCTAGCCCCCCGGAAAGTAGGGGGTATTGGGGTGATTTGCGGTGCTACACGTTCCCGTCGCCTTGCGACAGGTGCCGAGGTCGGCGCGGCGGCGGGCACACGGTCTTGATGCCAAGGCTGGTTGAGAACAGAAGCGCAGTGGTATCTCAGGAACAACCCCTGCAAAGAACAGCGATCAAGACAGAAGTCAGGCACACAACAAGGCATCCAGAGCGACTATGTCCCCGAGCCTGTTTCCCTCTTGAACATTCTTCGTCAGCGGGAGGCTTGAACCCGTGCGCTCGCCAGAACCGCTTCTCGTCCACCTTCTCCATTTCCGCAAAGCGGTGGACCGCCTCCTGCCACAACGCGCGGTTGGCGTCGACCGCGCCACAGTGCCCTTCGACGTCGCCCCACCTCTCAACAAGCCACTTGATGTCAGTCTTGCCAAGCGCGGGGAGTCGCTTATGCCCCATCTGGGCGTAGGAGCAGGCGATACGTGGCGTGAACTCCTTGGCCGTGCGGGACGCCAGTTTGTTGTCGGTTATCGCGGTCCATTTGAGGTGTTCAAAGAAGTCTTGGCACACGGCGTTTTGGTACAATTCCAGCAGAAGGTCATCATAGTCCACCTTGGCCTTGCGCCGCTTCCGTATGGCCTTTCGGATGGTGACTGCAGCGTTTGAGAACGCGTACGGGAATGGGTAGTTGTTCCGACAGACTGCCAGGGCTGCCTGAAGGTCGCCCGCGCGTTTCAGCGCATCAAGGTTGTCGGCCCACTTCGCATGTTCTCGCATCGGGACCGCCCCGTTCAAAAGTAAGCGCGACTGTGGTATTCGTGGCTCTCCATCGATACCGCGAGGGTGGGTGCCGCGTCTGTCCCGCCCGGTCTACTTCCATTTGTCAGCTACCCGCGGCGGGGCAAACATTTTCGCGGGTATTTCAAACCGCAGCATGCCCTCGCCCCCGAAGTTCTCAGCGGGAAGTTCAAGGTGCAGCCACTTGGCCGCATCAACGGGCTTCTCGAACACCAGTACATCGGAAACCGCTTTGCCTGGATAGATTGATTCCGAATCCACGGCTCCAGTGGGCTTTGAACCTACCCCGAAGGTGATCCTCTTGTAGACGTTTCCGCAGTCGTCAATCAGTGAGGCAAAGTCACGTCCGAACTTGAAGTCCTGACCTCGCCACGTCGAATAGTTGATTTTCTTGTCTGTGCTCACGTTCGATGCGACGAGTACTATTCCCAGCAGATCATCCTCTGGCTGGAATATCTCGCCAAACATATCATTGCACCGCACCTTGCCGACTATGACATGCTTCACCCGCACCTGAACGGCACCTTGACGAACCCCATCGGGGAACTTGGTCCACAACGGCGCCACTGGAGGCGGACTGTGTGCGGCTGCGGCTTCTTTCTCGGCCTTGGTGGACTGCAGCGCCGGCGCCGCAGGTTCAGCCGGGACAGTGAATATCTCGGGGAACTCGCCCGCAATGGCATCGCTGTTCTCCGGGGTGATGAGCAGGAAGCGCTCGTGGAAGGCCTCTTCCATGTCGGTTGGCGCCGGCTTGTCATTGTACTGCGCCTTCGGACTATAGATGACAGCCGCCACAATCGCCTGCTCCTTGAACCTTTCCTTCAGTCCACAGACTCCGAAACTGGCCATGGACAGTTTCGGGCGGGGGCTCAGTTGCCAGAACTGCGCTGCGGAGACGTCCCGAGGCAGTCCAATGGTCGTGATGATCAGGTCCGCCTTCCCATACTTGCTTACCAGTTTGTCAAAGATCTCTGCGGTAAACCAAGACTCAACCGGCACTACCGTATCCGTAGGCTCATTCTCGGCGCTGGCGGGCAGTTTGGCAGGTAACTCGGGGCTGGCGGTGGCCACGACTTCCATCGATTTTCCAAGCCCTTCTTTCAAACCCTCGACCAGGGCGTTCTTCCGTTCCTCGCCCGCACTCACTCCGGGTCGGGGTGGCTGCACAATGATCAACACCCTTGAGCCAGGAAACTTCTCGGCGAGGTACAGGCCCAACTTCTTGCCGCCGAAGAATTGGTAGCGCATCTCCCGGTCGATGACCTCGGTCATGTCCGGGCCGCCGGAAAACTCCTGGCGCATTTGCCGACCAACTGTGTCGATAACAGTCGGGGTGCCGGAAAACCGCGAGTAAAGGGAAGATGTCTTGCAGCAGACGGTGACGAAAAAGAGAACCAGGGGAACAATGATGGTGCCGAGGAGTAGCACGACCCCACCGACGATTTTCCGTTGGGCCATCGCCACGATGCTCAGTATGAAGGCGGCGAGAAGAAACGGTCCATACAGAATGAATGACCAGAGGGAGAAGAACATCAGGCCCACCCCGATCAGAAGGCAGACCATTGCACCAATCAGCGCCCCCTGTTTAACATTGGTCTGGACTTCCTTCTGCCGTGTCAGAAATTCCCCGCAGTAGCGGCACTTCTGCGCGACGTGCAGAATCTGCTCTCCACAGAAGGGACACGGACGGGTCTCTCGCTCCGCTGGGGGTTGCATAGTTGTTCGCCTCCATCGGAGTCCGCGCGAGTATCGGCGGGAGACGTCGCAGGCGGGGCCGCCTGTGGCCGTTTCCCCGTACCCCTGCCCTGGCTTCTCCCCGGCCTCTGACTGTGTCGGGGTTGCGCCATGGATTGACTTCGCCAAGAAAAGAGGGCGCGAACTCCAAGTTCGTGCCCCGCCTGAAGGGTTACGACGCCCCGAGACAGAAGCACAAAGCGAGGAGAACGCGCCCAAGGGAGGCGCGCTCCTCGCAGTGCCGACTCTGTCTCAAGAAAAGTCGTAATTTTCAGGCGAGACGATCAACTGCGATGAACGCAGAAATCGGACTATTCAGTTGTAGGGATCAGGCTGTGCCGCCCGAAAGGCGGAACGGCCCTGACAGATTACGGAACGCCAGATGTGTCCTCCTACCGTTGTTCCCTCAATTGCCGGTCCAACATACGCCCGACCTGAACAAGGCGCAAGTCAAGGCCGAACAGGGATAGCGAGGGTGTTCCGGGGATTGACGGCCCCGGCCAAGAATCGGCACCCGGCAGCCCGATGCGGCCCATGTTCATAGCGTCACGCCTCCAGCATCCGCAAAGCCTTGCGGACTTTCTCAATGGGGGCCGTCAACGCCCGTTCCGCCAGCCGGCCGCGCTCGGGTTCTGGCTTGGGGGTGCTGCCGTTCATCGCCGGCAGGGCCAGAGTCAAGGTACGGTCCTGTTCGTCGTTGTGGCTCCAGTGCTGGTATATCTCGGTGATCTTCGGCGAGGCATGCCCTACCCACTCGCGAATCTGGCCTATCGGCACGCCAGCCTGGGCGCACAACGTCACGAAAGAATGCCTCAGCGAATGGAACCCGCGCAGAGAGACGCACCGGGCCTTGACGCCATCGGGTTTCGGTACCTTCTTGCCGTCTTCATCCTTCCCACGCTGCCGCGCCGGCTTCAGCCCATCCCGCTCCTCTTGGGTCTTTAGTTCTGCCGCCTCGAAATGCCGCTGCACCAGCTTGGAGACGGCCGCCGGGTCTTTCGCGTAGGTCGCGGCCAACTCAGGACACACGGCGCCGCGGCGCGCGCGCTCGGGGACTTCCTCCAGAACCGCCCGCAGTTCCGGGTGGAGCGGCAGAGACACCACGGCGCCGGTTTTGCCGGTCTTGCGGATCAGCCGGTTGTGGTCAAGGTGGACGTTGGACCGCCAGTCCAAGGTGACGCAATCGCCGAGCCGCATTCCCGAGTACAGCCCGATGGCCAGCAGCCGTTTCAGTTCACCGGTTGCCGACTGGCACACTTTCAGCAGTTCGTCGCGCTCCAGATTCACCCGGCCGTGATACTCGACGTGGTAGTGATCCACGTTGGCGAACGAGTCCGGGCGGCCGGCGAGTCGAAACATCACGCTCGCGGTTCGGATCAACTTGTTGTGCCGGTTCGCCGTAAGGCGTTCGACGTTACGCAGGTACTCCGAGTACTGCCGCGCCATCTTTTCGGTCACGTCCTCCATGTTTGTCGCGTCCGGGTGCTTCTCCTTGACCCATCGCGTGAACTTCTCCCACTGCATGCGGTTGTCGGCGACGCTCTTGGCCGTCAGGTTCCGTACCGTACGCTTGTGCTTCTTCGGCGTGTTGTGGGTGTAGGGGTGGCGGTCCCACACTTCAGCCAACTTCAGGCGTGGCCGTGCGTCTGCTGCTGCCCGGGCGGCCGCGACCTGGATGTCTTCGAGCGCGTGAACGGCCTGGCGGCGGCGTTGCTCTACGTCCTTCGCCAGGTACGGGGCCAGCAGTAGGTCCCGGGCCTTGGTGGCCTCTTCAAGTGTTGTGACGGACTGCCCGTGTTCGTCCCGTAGCACCTTGACGAGCATACGGCCGTTCAAAGAGTATTGAACATAGAAGGCCCCACCCTTGCGCCGACGGAACAACCGGCCCTTCATCGTGCGCGCCACGTTCCACCTCATGCTTGCGTTGTAGACCCTGGTACGTGTTGTGCCGTTTTGCTATGAATATAGTGTCGTTTTCCGGAAATAACAAGTACAAAACGCGTACAACCGGCAAGTCTTCATAGCGGAACCTACGGCCTTCTAAGCCGTAGGTCGCGCGTTCGAACCGCGCCCGGGGTGCCACGCTTTCAGAGGGGAAACGGGGGGCTGGATGGACCATCGAGTACTACAATGTGCGCGTCCGTGCCGCCATTGACGCGGGCCGGTCGGTATCCGTGCGGCGTATGCCCGGATCACGGAGCGGATGGAAGTGCACGGGCCATTCCTGGGCATGCCCTTGGTGCGCGCCATGGGCGGCGGTCTGTTCGAGGTCCGGGCCAGCGGACGCGAAGGCATTGGCCGCGCGTTCTACTGCACAATCACGGGCCGGCGGATCGTCGTGTTGCACGAGGTCATCAAGAAAAGTCAGCGCACCCCTCCGTATGATCTTGAGATTGCCCGGCGGCGGTTGAAGGAAGTCAAGCCATGAAGAACCAGCAGGACCGTTACGAGCCCGTAGGCGGGCACAAGGAAATGGTCGCACGGTGGAAGCGTGACCCGGCATTCCGCCAAGCATATGATGATTTGGCGGACGAGATCAGCCTGTTCGATACCTGCCTTGCAGCGCGAAAGCGGGCTGGCCTCAGCCAGAGCGAAGTTGCCCGCCGTATGGGAACCAGCCGCCCGGTGGTGGCCCGGATCGAGTCGCCCACCCTGCGGCACTATCCCAGCCTGCGCACGCTACACCGTTACGCCAAGGCGGTGGGGTGCAACCTGCGGATCAACTTGGTGTAGCTTCAGCGGGCGGTACCCCGTCGCGGTCCGCAGACCTTTCCTTCGGTACTTCGGGTATGCGCATGCCGGCGATATCCATGGCGGGCGATTCCTTGCGTTTCTATAGGGGAAAAGCCGGGGGTTTTCGGGTACTGGGTCTCAGGGTGACGGGGTAGGGTTTGGCCCCCGTCACGCGATACCCCCGTGTTTCCCGGGGTAATTCCCCTCCGCCTGCCGTTTCCACGCCCACAGGAGCGCTGAGGTTTTTACGGGTTCCCCTGGATCGGCGCGGGTGGACTCGACAACGGGGGGGGCAGTATGGACACGATTCCCGGATCGACTCGGTACACGTACTGGTTGTTGACAGCAAAGAGTTGCCGTGTCCAGCGGCAAGTTTCAAGCCGCGGTTCTGCGCCTCCCCAGAGCAAGACATCCGACGTTCCGTCGAAAACCGCTGCGGGGTCCACGGTGCCGCTGAAATTCTCCAGCCAGCCGGAATCAAGGTTGAAGAACACGTACTTGGGGTAAACACGAGTCAAGTCGTCGCTGAGCAGTTTCCAGGCCCAGTTGTTGCCGAACTCCAACGCCCTCTCGACAGAAGGCGCACCGGCGTATTGCACCACGCGGGAGTTCGGGAATTCCAGCGCCAGTCGCCGGCTCGCTGCCAAACCAGATTCGCATCCTGCCCCCAATTCTTTGCCGCATGCCAACAACCGTACAGCAGCCCCGGTCATGGCCACGGCGATAAGTACCAGCGTGATCCTCCCCCGCAACCTCCGACGCCAATCCGGACGTAGTTCAGCCGAAACCAGAACGCTCAGAACCAACGTGCCCCCAACCAGGCTCCAAGCCGGAACGAGATACCGGATTGCCATGTTGAGTCCCTTGGCCGCCAGCGCGACCTGCAAGAGCTCAGCACAGACCAGCACCGCCAGTGTTCGAACCTGCCAGCGTCGTTCACGGTCCGCTGGCTCCAAACGGGGGGTCAGGAGGCGGGACACGAGCACGGCCACTCCACCCGCAACGACGAGTAGGATCGGCCATTCTGCAGCGACCACCCGTAATCCCCACGCCTGCATGGTGTCAAGGAACGTTCCCCACGTCATCGTCCCTCCGCCCGCCCCGGCGTACTGCCCCGTTCCGCGCAGTACCATCCCCCCGAACTTGAAAATGTATTCCCCAGTCCCAACGCAGGGGCAATAGACGAGAATTCCGAACACACTTGCCGCCACAACCAAGCACAGCGCTTGATAGGCGAGTCCTTCCACCGCAACGGCGGCCACGATAAGAACGGGCAGGAAGGTTAGTTTCATGCCGACGCCGAGGCCGGCAAGGGTTCCGATTGCTGCGGCCCATACGGGCCTTCTCCAGCTGTGGACCCATTCCGGACGCCCCCAGAAGACCAACGCCAGGACAACCTGGCCCAGGCCAAGCATGGCCGGTTCCGGGTTTACCCGATACAGGGCCTGAACGTTGGCGGCCGATAGAAACGGCGTCATCTGCACCAGGACCGCCAGCCACAGTGATCCTGTCCGTCGAAAGATCGCCAAGCCGGCACAGAGTGAACCAAGGCTCACCAGCAGGATCCATATCCCGTTCAGCGCATCCAGGTAGAACTCCGGGCGCCTCAACACGTCTTCAGTGATGGAACCGCCGCCGCACAAGCTGTGGACGACGGCGATGGCCGCCCCATGGACAAGATGCAGGGTAGTTCCCGGATGGTCCGAATACGGCGCTACATCTCCCGACGCAATCAGTGCCCCGTTCAGCAGGTAGACATAATCGGGATCCGAGCAGGCGAGCCACGCCGGACCGCGCGCATTCCGCAGTCCGGCGGCAACGAGGATCACAACGGCGGGAAGGACCAGCAGCATCCCGCCTTTGCGTACCCCCTCTGTGACCGATGCTATGCGTATCATGTGAGTCGCTACTCTAGCGGTCTCGCCTAGCCTGAGCAAGGGAAACGGAACGTTTCCGTTTTGGGTCATCCCCCCGAAAACATGCGCCTGTTCTTCAACGCATGAGAGTTCGCGCGTCTCCTCCGTCGCCGTAAGCACGGGGAAGAGCCAAGTCGTCCGTCACCGCCGCGGCTTCTTGTCGACAGCCGGCGGCACGTGGGCCGAAAGGTGCAATTTCCTCGATCGATCCCTCTTGCTTTTCTGCCCAGTCGGGTCTACTCTTTGATAAGGTGACGCAAGGATTGACCGAACCGCGCGTTATCGCGGCAATAGGTGGGAATGCGGTCGCTCGCCTCGTGGTTCCTTGGGAAATTTGAGTCCGACGGGGAGATTTTAAGGGAGGAAAAATGCTCTCGGATAACGACACGCTCAAACTCTACATGCAACACATTGCCCAGTACCCGCTGGTGACCCCCGCCGAGGAATCCGACCTGGCCAAGGGGATTCACCAAGGCTCTGAGGCTTGCCGCACTCGCCTGATCCGCAGCAACCTTCGCCTTGTCGTCAAGATAGCCCACGATTTCAAAGGACGCGGGTTGCCCTTATTGGACCTCATTTCAGAGGGGAACATCGGTCTGATGGTGGCGGTCGGCAAGTTCGATCCGAGCAAGGGCGCGAAACTCAGCAGTTACGCCGCGTGGTGGATCAAGCAGTCGATGCGCAGGGCTTTGGCGAACCAAGCACGGACGATTCGCATACCCGTCCAGTCTGCGACCAAGATCAGCAAGATCCAAGACGCGCGCAGCAGGCTTCGCGAGCGGTTGGATCGCGACCCTACCGACGCGGAAGTTGCCGTGGTGGTGAACCTGACGGAACGGACGGTATGCGGCTTGGGACGGGTGCGGACCACAACGGTTTCCCTGAGTGCGCCTGTGCAGGACGGGGAAGACGGCGAACTGCGCGATATCATCCCCGATGACGGAGCGCCGGCGCCGGATCGGATCATACAGGAACACGAGATGATCCGACACATGCTCGAACTGGTGGATAACCTGGATGAGCGGGAGCGACGGATCATCAATCTGCGGTACGGGCTCGGCGGGACTCGCCCGCACACGCTGGAAGAGATCAGCCAAATCGTCGGCCGTACTCGTGAAAGGATTCGCCAGATTCAGAACCGCGCGCTCCACCAACTTCGGGCCATGCTGGAGAGTGACACCCTCCAGAGCGTGTCCGCGGCGGCATGATCGCCTCCCGGGCAGAACCCAAATCGCCCGCGCGTCATGGCGACGCCAGCGTTCGTTCTGTGATTGTCCTCCCCTGCCCTGCATCTGCGACTGAGTGGCTTCCGCACGTCGTCTCTTGAGCCGGCCAGGCGAGTGAACTCTCCGACCTTGAGTGCTATAGTGAGGTCAGTGTTTGATCAGAAAAGGAAGACGTCGTTCCTCCTGTGACCTTTCAAGAAAACGATCTGTTGTTGCAGCGAAAAGGAGATGGCGAAGATGAGGTCCCGGTTCGGTGTGTGCGTGATCTTCTTGCTGATCCCTTTCTGTTCGGGTTGGGAGTGGTACGAGTGGCCCACCAAGGCGGTTGTGTTCTACGGCTTGGGATCGCCCGCCCAACTCAAACTGGGGACGTGGACGGCAAAGACCCCCAATGTTACGGTCGAGTATTCGGAAACCCATATGACCTTGGTGGCGAACGTGCCCACTGTCGGCACACGAGCCGAAGAGCAGACGGAACGCATGCACAAGGACTGTGAACTTTTCTTCACCAATATCATCCCCTACTGGGATGGCGCCTACCCGGCGATTCGCAGCGCCTGGGACCAATACGAGAAGACCAATCAGGCAATCCCCATCCCGCACAATCAGTACTTGATTACGTATACTGCCAACAAGAACACGCGTTATGTCCGGATCACCCCGCGCGCCCAGTTCAACATCGTGCGGCGGAACGCCGAGGTGGGAAAGCGCGGGATGAGCGTACTCGGATCCCCCCGATGACTCGTGCGCAACAAGTTCAGCTGCCGAGCCGTACGGATGAGGCGACGGCTTGTCCGGTCCGCCCCGAAGCGCACGGTCAATGCCCGGCTTCGAGCCACGTTTCGAATAACTCGCGGGCCAAAGGGGCCGCCGTTTTGCCACCCGATTCGCCACGCTCAATCACCACGGCAATCGCGTAGAGTGGCGCCTCGATGGGGCCGTATCCGATGAACCAGGCATTGCTGTAGCGCACGCCATGCTCCGAGACTTGGGCGGTCCCTGTCTTGCCGGCCAGCGAAATCGCCGGAGTCCGCGCCGCAGCGGCTGTTGCCCCCGTGCTCCCGACCGCCTCCTCCATCCCCTGCTGCACCACGCGCAGGTTCTCGGCACGAACGGGAAGTCGATGCGCCATTGCGGGAACGGTCTCAAGCCAGCCCCCCCCATCAACCAGCCGGATGGATCCCACCAGATGCGGTCGATAGACAACGCCCCCATTCCCAATGGCGGCAACGTACATGGCAGCTTGCAGCGGGCTGAGGGCTATGGCGCCCTGCCCGATGGAGACATACGCGGTGTCAACGGCAATCCACCCCCTCCCCCAGTGTTCCTGGGCGTACCCACGGTCGGGCAAGAGCCCGGCCCCCGCTGATGGTAGGTCCACCTCGGGACGGGCCCCAATGCCAGCCCCGGCCAGGACGGGAATCAGGCGTGCCAGCCCGCACTCCACTCCGACCGTCAAGAAGTACGGGTTGCAGGAACCACGCAAGGCATCAACCAACGCCACATCGCCGTGTCCCCAACGGTTCCAGCACCGGATGGCGGTTGGCCCGAAGTAGAAAGCACCACCGCAGTGCAGAGTTTGCTCGGGAGTGACCACGCCGGCCTCCATCGCGGCCAGTCCGATCAAAGGCTTGACAATGGACCCCGGGGTGTAGTTGGCGCTAATCGCCCGGTTCAGCAGGGGCGCATTGGCCGTGTCCGCCAGCAGACCGCTGTAAGTAACGGCACTCAGTTCCGCCAGGTTGTACGTCGGGGCTGACGCCATGGCCAGAACAGCCCCCGTGCGAGCGTTCAGCACCACGATAGCACCACGTCGGCCTGTCAGCAGACGGTCGGCGGCAACCTGCGCCTTTGATTCCAGGGTCAGGCGCAGGTCCTTGCCGTGCCCGGGCGGCTTCCGGACCCCAATCTCCTCGTGCACATACCCCAGCATGTCGACGCGCACCAGCATGGATCCTCCCTCCCCGGCCAGTTCGTTGTCGTAGAACAATTCGAGACCGTTGCGTCCCCGCGGTTCCTGCTCCACGTACGAGTAGCGTTTTGACTCAGGTCCCTCTGGAGGACGCCGATACCCGGTGAAACCCAGGCAGTGCGTCGCCACGCCTGGCAGGGGATACCGCCGAAGCACCCGAGTCACGATCTCCGCCCCCGCGATGGGTGGCATCAGTTCTGCGGTCAAGATCAATTCTCGGGGACTGAGATCGGTAAACACAGGGAGGGGCATCGCGGGGAAGAACTTCAGGTGTCGTTCAATGACATCAGGAGAAAGCCGCGAAGTCTTCTGGAGACGCTTGGACAACCGCAGTCCCTGCTCCATGATGTGGTTCAGCGTGTTCCGGCGCGGTCCGGGGCGCCGCATTTCGGACACGTGGAAAACCACGTCGTAGACGGGGCGATTGTCCACCAGCACAGTGCCATCCGCTGCGAACATCCGACCTCGCTCGGGACTCAGGCGGATGCGCCGCACGCTCTGGCGCTGTATGGCGCGCAAGTGATCTTCGCCCTGGTGGACCTGCAACTCCCAGAGGCGCCACAACAACGCTGCCAGCGAAGCCGCGAAGATGAGGCCCACGAGCCAAAGCCGGCGCGTCAGGCGGCCATCTGCGGTGTCAGGCCTTGGGGACTCATTATGAATTAACGTCTTACGTATCTTGAGCATGGGAGTAACCGCCGACGGCCAGCCGGCGACCGGCTGCGTCAAGGACCCAAGCGAGCACAGGAAGGGCTACCGCCCCACCCACGGAAACCCTGAGGAGAAGGCCGACAAGACCGAGCACAAGCGGGCCGTTGAGTTGGGCGGTCAGAACCCGTTCACAGGCGATCACGGCACTGCCCGAAATCAGACCGACAAGTCCTCCGGGAATGGCCTGAACCAGCCGATGCCGACAGTCGCCCTGCCGGCGCCAGAACAACGCCAGGACCATCACCACCGGCAGCGCGAGGAGCGAACAGGGAAATGTTCGTCCGAGGACCACATCCAAGAGTGTGCCGGCCAGAGCCATCGGCACCAGTGCCCGCTGCCACCCGAATGCCACGACAAGGTAGAAGGCGACAACATGGACCACTGGGACCGCCACCCCGTGGTTACCCAGAACGGTTTCCAGCACCATGCTGAAAAAAGCGCAGAACGCCAACCATACCCATGCCATGGAACTTGCCTCGTTGCACTCGGTACGACACCGCAGAAACGTAACACGGGCCGAGCGCCCTGTCGACATGTTGATCGACAGATCGGTTCTGCGTGCTGCGTCAGTCACGGGCGCACGGTTGGGGTGGCTGACCAAAGTGGCGCTACCCCGGTCAAAATTCGACCTTATCTCTACCCGCGACTGGCGCAGCACGGTTCTGTCATGGCGGCATTTGCGCGCACCTCAGACCGAGATTAAGGTTATGACTCACAGAAGAAGGGTGCCGATCCCGAGCCCCATGCCTTGCTGCCCATACATTGAGACGCCAGCAGGTCCCCTGCTGTGTTGAGAGGTGAGCGTGTCTGAACTCAAGCATCATCGGTTACCTTCGTATCACATGCACACCCGCTGGAGCGATGGACTGGCGACGGTCGAAAGCATGGTCCACCAGGCCGCCGCCACCGGATTCGAGGAAATAGGCATCAGTGACCACTTGGCCATTTTGCCGGGCGCCCAACCCGCCCCGCCTTGGGCCATCCCCCCCCAGCGACTGGCTGAGTATGTGGAAGCTGTGCGAAATGCGGCCCGGGGCGCGGACATCGCAGTACGCGTCGGGGTCGAGTTGGAGTTCTTTCCGGAAACGTTCGACGAGTTGCTCAACCTGGTTGCACCCCATCCATTCGACTTTCTCATCGGGTCGGTGCATTTTGACGGCAACTTCCCCATCGACGCCGATCCTCGGCACTGGGAACACCTCAGCCAGGCGGAGGTGGACACCGTGCATCGGCACTATTGGCAACGGGTTGCTGACTTAGCCCGTAAGGGGCGCGTCGATTTCATCGGTCACTTGGATCTGGTGAAGAAATTCGCGTTCCCCGCTGTGGCCAACATGGACGCCGTCGTTGCCGCCGCCTTGGAAGCCGTGGCCGCAGCCGGATTGCCTGTGGAATTGAACACCGCCGGCTGGTACAAGCCCTGCCAGGATGCCTACCCGTCCGAACGGCTCCTGCGCGAATGCTGCCGCCGTGGCATTCCGGTGCTTATCTCGGATGATGCGCACGAGACGGCGCACATTGGGCGCGATTTTCAGCGCGCGACCGAAGTGCTGCGCCGAATCGGTTACAGGGAGACGCTGGCCTTCGCAAAGCGCCAGCGGCGAGTTTTGTCATTGGGGAGCCCGTGACAGAGCCCCCCGGAGAGTATCGAGGTGCAACATGCACGTTCGGTTCACGAATCCAATTGATGGTGCCATCCTGAACCGCCATGACGGTCGCGAGACTAGGGATGGCCTGCAAATCGTGGTCCATGGCCGGTGCCCGAAGGGAGAGCCCGTCACCGTGAACGGGAATCCGGCGGATGTGAAGGGCGGCGAGTTCCGGGCTACGGTGTGCCTTTCGGCGCGAGAAACGGTGCTGCGCGCGGCCTGTGCGGAGTCGCTCGACACCGTCACTGTGCTCTACGACAGGAATTCGTTCAAACGCTATCGCTTCTCGCTGGACGATGATATCTGGTTTCTGCGCGACATTGCGAATGGGAAACCGCACTCCATCTTTGAACATCCCTACATGGCGTTGTGGCGCCGGTTGCACCAGCGCTATGGCACCAAGGTGAACTGCAACATCTACTACCAGTGTGATGGGTTCAATCTGTCCATGATGCCCGACACATATCGGGGCGAGTGGCAAGACAACGCCGACTGGTTCCGGCTCACGTTCCACGCTTTGCAGAACGACCCCAACGAGCCCTACATCCGCGCCTCCTACGATGAGATCGGGCGTGATTTCGACCTGGTGACGAACGAAATCCTGCGTTTCGCCGGGGAAGCCTCCCTCAACTCGTTCACCACGGTCCATTGGGGCGAAGCCACACGTGACGGGTGTCGAGCACTGCGGGACCGTGGCATCCGCGGCCTCTGCGGGTACTTCGTCCTGGGACAGGATGCACGGCCGCACGTCTCGTATTACCTCGATGCCGACCATGTCCGCCACCTCGCCGGCCGTGACTACTGGAAGGATATCGGAGAAGACATGATCTTCATCCGTCACGACATCGTGATCAACGGCGTGGCCCTCGATAAGATCGCCGCCCACATGGCGGCGGTCGCCGCCAATCCGCACCAGCGCGACGTCATGGAGGTCATGATCCACGAGCAGTACTTCTACTCCGACTATCGTGCGTACGAATCCGACTACGCGGAGCGCTGTGAAGCAACCGTTCGCTGGCTCACAGAAAACGACTACTGCCCGGTCTTCTACAGCCATGGATTCCTGGGCGTCCCGGAGTGAGTGCCCAACGCACGCCTGCTCTGCCCTCGGTTTTAAGCCTGTGCAGAACTGCCGGTGCTGAAGAAAAGGGTTGGATACATCGTCAGATGATGGTCACATGAACCCCAGACAAGGAAAGGAACGCACGACAATGAAAGAGTCTCTCCTGCGCGCGTCGGTCCTCATGTCCCTCCTGATGGCCTGCGCCGTCTCGGCTGGGCCGCTCCTGCCGGCCAAGGTGCCCGCGGGCGCCAAGTGGATCGTACACGTGGACATGGAACTTTTCCTCAAGGCCAAGTTCGGTCAGGCCGTGTTCCAGCAGTCTCCCCAGGGCACGCCGGTTTCCCTGCCCAAAGAGATGCAGAGCCTCCTGGCGAACCAGAAACCTTCCGATCTGCGCGGCTTGACCCTTTTCGGCGATGGCGTCTCCCAGGAGAATATCGTCGCCATCATCGACGTGGCGTACAACCAGGAAGTGCTCGTCGCGAAACTGAAGGAACGTCCGGGGTACACGACGGAGACCGTGGGGACGCATGTGCTCCACCTCTCGGCACCGCAGAATCCGGCCCAGGCGGACCCGCAGGCGCAGCGCCCAACCGCCGACCAAGCCGTCGTCTGCCTCTTCGACGCCAATACCGTTGTCGTGGGGCCGGGCAAGCCCGCACTGCTGTTCGTGCTCGACGTGATGGACGGCAAGGAAGCCGGTGCGGCGGGGTCCGCGGAGTGGGAAGGGCTCGCCGTCACGCCCACCGCATTCCTGTCCACACGCTTGCGTCACATGGACATCCCGCCCGAAATGATCAACCCGGGGAACCAGGCCAGGATTGCCATGTTGACGAGCATCAGCGCGTTGCGTACCGACTTCGGCGAGACCGAAGATCTATTGTCGTTCTCTGCCATGTGCGATGCGGATAAGCCAGAGAGTGCGGTGCAGATCCAACAGTTCGTTGCAGGGATGGTCAGCCTGCTCATGTTCCAGGGCGCGCAGGTCCCTGAACTGGCGAAACTTACGCAGGGAATCAAACTCGGAGTGAACGACAAGACGGTCACGCTGGACTGCAAACTACCTGTCACAGAAGCCATCGCCCTTCTCAACCAGCGGAATCGCCTTTTCCAGGGAATGGCAATTCCCAACGCGCCGCCGGCGCAGCAGTGAAGTCCGAGACGGTCGGGTTGCCGTCGCAGAAGACCGTTGAGCGGCGTACGTGACCTGCTAAGGCGTCAACCCCCTCTGGCACTCGGGGACGCCAACGCCGACGTCAGCGGACGTCAAACGCGAACAGATGTGCCGCGGGGCTTCCCCACGTGCTCTCGGGAACCAGGCGCACCGCGAGCACGCCGTCGGCCTGCACGGCCACGCGGACCAATCGCTGACAGTTGTTGGTCTCCGTGTGAATCGTGCGCCAGCCGGTTCCGGAACTGTCCTGCACGTCGATTCGGAACGCACGGACCAGGGACGGCGGCGTTCTTCGCGGTTCGGCATTCAGCGGGTAGTTGGAGCGGATGTTCTTGCCCTTACGGTTCAAGTCACTGTCGAACACCATCCGGACCGAAGCCACTACCTGCGGGCTTTGGAAGCGGTACTCCAGCCAGTCGCCCAACGGCCCGGTCCAGCCATTGTCGTCCTGGCCCACGGGGCGGTCCACGCCGTTGAGCAATGGCCGCGGATCGCCGGAACCGGAGGTCAGGCACGCCTGCAGCGATAGAGGCGGCAACTCGCGGCGGTTCCAAGGCAAGTAACAGTCGTCGTCCATCAGGCCCTGCTTTAGTGCCTGCCTGCCCTCCTCGAAGACGCCTCGCGGGGACCAGCCGTGACGGGCCGCCAGTGCCGCCGCCGTCCCCACCGCCTGCCCCAGAGTAGCGCAAGTGGCCATCACCCGCGTCGAACTCATCGCCGCGTGCGTGGCGCTGATGTTGCGACCCGCGAAAAAGAGATTCCCAATGTTCTTCGAGTAAACGCATCGGTAGGGAATTCCGTAGGGTGAAGGTGCCGGGTGGAAGATTGTGGGAACGCCCCCCTGATGGTAAAAGCCCTCCGGAAAATGGTCGTCCATGCTCCAGCCGCCGTAGGCAATAATGTCGTCGAAACGTCCCTCCGTCTGAACGTCGTTCTGCGTGAGGATATGGTCGCCCACATAACGTCGGCTTTCGCGTTTCCCGGGCAGGAACCCAACCCACTCCAAGGCCCAGTTGTCGGCGCCGCAGTCCCCGACATTCTTGATGTAGTCCCAGACACCAAATGCGATTTTCAGGAGCTCGTCCTTGTCCTCTTCTGCATCGTGAATGGTGTCCCCCTCGCCGCCGATCTCCAGCCACCAGAAGTTCTCATATCCGCCGGTGTACTTCGCCATTGGCCGGCCGAATTTCTTGAGGAAAAACTCGTCGTTGTACTTGTACGCCCAACTCGGCGGAGTGAACGCGCAGGCGCGGTCGGTCTCCCGCGCTTGGATCAGGCAACTCATGCCCATGGTCTTGCGGTCCGCAACGGCCGGTGCGATACCCTCGCCAAACTCATCCCGCGCCTCCCGGCCGATGCGGAACTCCGCCCCCGAGAGCGGCGCCAGAATGCTGTCCCCGGAGCAGTCTGCAAACAGAGGTGCCTCCACCACGTGCCGAGTCTCCGTTGTCAACTGCCAGCCGGTCACCGACCGAATGGTGTTCTCTTTGACGTCGGCGGCGTGACACGAACAGTTCAGCAATAGCGTTAGCCCTGCCTGAAACCGCACTTTCTCATACAGAACGCTGTCCCAGATGGATAAGTTGGTCGAGGGATTCCGACTGAGATTGGCCAACTCGATCTCCTCGACGATGCCGGTTTCCCGGTTGTTGGGGCCGTGCGCCCCGCAAACCCACATCCGCACCTCACTCGAGGCGTTGCCGCCCAATACCGGGCGATCGTGCATCAGCACCACACGCGCGCCATGCCGTGCCGCCGCAATGGCGGCGCACATGCCGGCCAGACCGCCCCCGATCACGCACAAATCCGCCTGATGATTGACGATTCTCATTTCCGTATCTTTCCTTTTTTACTCCATTGTTGCTATAATAGCACCGAGGGGCGGAATTGTCAACATCTCCCCGTCGTGACGCGTCAGCAAAGGTTGGAGCACAGCCCCCTGCCGCCTTGCGTGGCGGGTGCACGGGTCCATTGGCTACTACGCCGTACCGTGTCCCCTCTCTTTCCTTATCCCCCGTCCGCCGCCGGCGGACGGGGGATAAGCGAAGAGGGAGGGGCCTACGTTTGGCGGGCGAACCCGATTCACCCGCGGCACAAGGCCACGGTGGACTCACACATGGGCCAGCATGCGGTCGTTCCCCCCGCGACTGACGCTTAACCTCCTCGCCAGGGACTCGGCGCGACAACCCCAGCTTTCGGAGTTATCTTACCGGCCACACCGCGGGTGTGAACCTGCCCCTGACGTCGCGCCCTGATGCCGCTCGGCAAGCCCCGCGACGACGAAACCGCAGGTTGAGCGCCTTTGCAGACTTGGGAGATGGATTCGTATGAAGTACACCTATGAAGTCAGTGTCGCCCCCGGCCTGATCTACGAGTGCTTGGCCGACGAAAATCTCCACCTCAAAGAGGCGGAAGAAGTTGTCGTCAAGTGTGACCGCTACCAGGATATCGGTGTGATCGATTCCTGCCACGACGAGTCGCCCGTCGACGAGAAGCAGGCTGACGAGCGATATGCCGAGAACGCGAGGGGCAGGCGCATCGAAGGCGAGAGGATGCCCCGCATCCTGCGGCGTGCCACGCTTTTGGACAAGAGCAAGGCACACGAGAACGAGGTGCGGGCCAAGAGCATGCACCGGTCCGCCATGAAGCGAATCACCGATCACAAGCTCGACATGAAACTGATCAGCACGCACAGTTCCTTCGACCGGCGTTTGGTCGTCTTTCAGTTTGCGGCAGAAGGGCGGATTGACTTTCGCGGGTTGCTGCGGGATCTCTCCCAGGAATTCCACACCCGTGTTGAACTCCGGCAGGTGGGAGTGCGCGACGAAGCGTCGATTCAGGGCGGGATCGGTCTGTGCGGTCGGGCATTCTGCTGTTGCACGTTTCTGAAGCGTTTTATCAGCATTAACGTGAAAATGGCCAAGCAACAGGGGCTATCCCTGAATCCCTCCAACATTTCCGGGGCCTGTGGACGACTGAAATGCTGCCTCGAGTACGAAGTAGACTGGTACCGGGAAATGCACGGGATGGACTCGAAGATCGGGGCGCCGTGCCGGACTCCGCAAGGCCCCGGGACTCTGGTGGAGTGCAACTCGCAGTTGCACAAGGTCAGGGTGAAACTGAACCGTGAGGACGGCGCGGTTGTGGAGCTCGATCGCTCAGAGGTGCAGTTCGACACGCCCCGCTGACCGTAAGGGCTCTCTCGCCGCAATTTCTCGACGTCGCGCGCCCGGCTGATTCCAAACTCGTCCCGCTGTCCTGTGCCGTGACGTCACGGGTTACCTCCCGGCGCGGGTATGGGGAGGCTTGGCACACGGGTGCGGCATGCGGCAAGGGCTCTGTGATGACCAATGCCAGGCCAATACCGGTCCCCGTCAAACTGCATGTATGGCTGCGGGCATACCTGGCTCTGTTGGCGTTTGTATGCCCCCTTAAGTTCGGAATCGTTGTGTCGCGCGGTGAGGTCGGGCTCTTCCCAATGTCAGCATGGGACTGGGCACTGGGGGCATGGCCGCCAGCGCTTCTGGTCGTGGCCGCTGGTTCCGGCCTGCTCTTGGCGCTGATTCTTTATCCACGGCCACGGAGTCACAACCGGCTCTGGATGATTCCTGCCCTGTGGGGTGGACTCTTTCTCTGTGCCCTGCCCGGCCTTGTCCTGACGACAGAGCGGGATGAGGCACTGGTTCTCCTCGCGCACTTGCTGGGCGTGTTCTGCTACTGTGCCGCCGTCTACTGGGTGCTCATGCACGATCCGGCTCTCGCTGGATGGATCCTGAACGCCATTGTCGCTGCAATGATTCTTTGCTGCTGCAGCGGGTGGTACCAGGTCCAGTTCGGCGGACTGGCTGAGACCGAAGAAATGGCGCGGAAGATGCAAGCCGAACAGGGTCGACTGCTGGTGCAGGGGATAGGGGGCCGCCTCCAGCAACGGCGGGCGTTTGGCCCGTTTGTTTACCCCAACAGTTTTGCGGCCCATCTCATCTTGATCACACCGTTGTTCTTGGTGGTCCTGTGGCGCTGGGCTGGACGGTTTGACCCCGTTCGGCTTAGCCGCATCGTGTTCCTGGGGTTCGGTGTGGCACTTTCGGTCGGCGCCCTGCATATGAGCGGGAGTCGGGCAGGGATGGCAGCCTTTGGAGCGGCCTTCGGCGCCACAGCGGTGCTGGTCCCACGTCTGGGGAAGTGGCGATGGCTGGCCGCCGCCGCCTGCGTGGGTGTGGCTGTCGTCGGGTTCATCCTGGCCAGCCGAGGCCGCGATTTCAGGTCCATGACAGCACGAACTGAGTACTACCGGGCAGCGGCCATGATGTTCCGTGAACACCCCCTGACCGGCGTCGGCCTGGGGGAGTTCTACCCGAATTATCTCCGACTCAAGAGCGCTGACGCCGAGGTGAGTCGCGACGCCCACAACATGGTCCTCAGCTTGGCTGCCCAGGCGGGGACGCTGGGCGGTCTGGCCGCCGTCGCCTGCCTGATCTTGCCCCTGCTGCAACTGCTCTGGCTCAATGACCGTAGCCGCTGCGATCCGTGGATCCGCGACGCCGTGGTCCTCGGCCTCCTCGCCTGGGGGCTTCATTCTCTCGCGGACTTCAATGTCCAGATTCCAGGGACTGTTGCCACGGCATCCATCCTTCCTTTGCTGGTCTTGGCACCGGCTGCCGAGGCGGCCCCTTCCCAATCCGCGTCCGCGCTGCTCCTGCGGTTGACTTTGGCGCTCCCAGCCTTGCTGGCCATCACATGGGTAAGCCGCCTCCCCGGTGAGTATGCGTACCAACAACTCCACGATCAGTACGGACGACGCGACCTCAACATCGGCCGGTTCCAACGGGATGCCGTCGAGACGGCGCGACTCCTGCCCCGGTCCCCGTACCCATGGCTGCTGCTCGGGCGTGTCATGGAGGCGACGCGTCAGCACGAGGCCGCGGTCGAGGCCTACCGGAAAGCAGCACTCAATTCGCCACACCGTGCGGCCCTGCATGCCTGCCTGGCCCGTAACTATCTGGCACTGGGGCGAGGCCCGGAAGCTCGGGCGGCCGCGGAAAAGGCTGTGGCCTGGTACCCGCTTTTCCCCGGCAACCAACCGCTCCTTCAGGAAATCGACCAGGCTTCCAGACAACCTCCCAACGGCCCGAAATGACCGTGTCCCCGTATCGGAACATGGCCCCCGAACGGCGTCCACTCACCTAGTGCCCGTCCGCCAGAAATGCCCCAGCAATTCCACCGTCCGAGCGGCATCTGGGGGTGGCTTCCGTCGCCACGGGCGACGCGCATGTCCACCCCAGTGGGGAGGGCGTGAACTTCCCGGCGGCCATTGCGGAAGCGGTGAAGATCGAGAAAGGCGAGACGATGGAATGGTTCATTGAAGACAGGAACACGTTCATCCTCAAACGCATGAAACCATGTAAGTATTTCTTGAAGAAGCCGTAACGTTTCCTAGGTTAACGCGCATGCCAAGCGGGGGTGCGGGGGGCAGAGCCCTCGCTTCGCTTCCCGTCGCGCCACGCCCAAGCGTCAGGCTCTCACCGCAGTCCGAGCAACCGCACCTTCTGTGCGCCCGGCATGGCTTCGCCGAGGATCGCAGCCTCTGTCCCCACTGCGCGCGCGGCAGCCATTGCGGACTCCGCACACTCGCGCGGCACGAGCCAAACCATGCCGACGCCCATGTTGAAGACGCGGTGCATCTCGACCGGGTCAATGTTGCCCGTCTTGCGGATCAGCGTAAAGATCGGCGGTGTCGCCATCACGCCCGGCTCCAGCACCACATCGACATTCTCCGGCAGCACGCGTGGAATGTTCTCGTACAGACCGCCGCCCGTGATGTGTGCCATCCCGTTCAGCGGCACGCCTGCCGCCATGGCCCGCTGGATCGCCGGCCAGTAGCAGGTGTGCGGGCGCAGCAGCGCTTCGCCGACCGAGTCCCCGTTCAGTTCCGGCGGCCGCGAGTGCACCGTGAACCCGCCCTTCTCGAAGAGCACCCGCCGCGCCAGCGAGTACCCGTTCGTGTGCGGCCCGTTCGACGCCAAGCCGATCACCAGGTCACCCGCCTTGACCTGCGAGCCCATGATCAGCTTCTCGTGTTCGACAATCCCATTGATGCACCCGACCAGGTCATAGTCGTCGCCGTACATGCCGGGCATTTCCGCGGTCTCGCCGCCGATCAGTGTCACGTTTTGCGCCTTGCACGCGTCCGCAATGCCCCCGAGCACCTGCTCGTACAGCGGACTCCGCAGCTTCCCGATCCCGATGTAGTCGACGAAGTACACCGGCTCGGCGCCCTGCACCGCAATGTCGTTGATGCAGTGATTGACGATGTCGTGCCCGACCGTGTCGTGCTTGTTCATCATCCCGGCGACCATCAGCTTGGTCCCCACACCGTCGATGCTTACGACCATGACCGGGTGCTTGTACTTCGTCAGATCGATCTTGAACAACCCGCCGAACCCGCCGACGGGGACCAGTGCCTCCGGGCGCCGTGTGAGGTTGATCTTGTCCTTCACGGCTTCCAGCAGGTTGTCGGCCAGGTCAATGTCCACCCCGGCCGCCTTGTACGAATCGCTCTTCGCTGTTTCGTTCTCTTTCACCGGCGTAGATCCTTCCTTGAACTGGCTCACGGGCAACCGGCCTGACTGCTGCGGCGCGAGACGCATCCGCAATGGCTACGCTGCAGGCTGCACCCGTCGCACTTCCGAGACCGTGCGAGAATATCATCGGGCCGCGAGGGAAATCAACCCCACGGCACGACTCATCACCCTCGCGCCTCACCGGGTTCGCCGTTCCGCGCTCACGCGGTCTTGGTGTCTTGGCTCGTAGTCCCGCCTTCAGGCGGTCCGGGAAACGCGTTGGCTCACCACACAGGTGCGTTCGTGCACGTCAACGTCTGAATCCGGACCGCGTGAACGCGGGACTACGAGCCTGGTGCGTGGACGACCGCATCACTTCGCGGGGGTCTTGCGGATCTTGACGGCAAAGTCTTTGCGGAACGGCGGGAGCTTCAGGGTGAGGGTCTCGCCGGCGTTGGCGACGTTCAGCGTGTCGCGCCGCGCGACCGCGCCGGTCTCGATGTTCCAGTACTCGACGGCGTAGGCGCCGGGCGCGAGTCCGGCGACCGGGAGTGTCACGTCGCCACGCTCGATGGGGACCGGGTTCTCGTTGTCGGGCAGGTAGAAGTCAGTGTCCATGCCCCAGAGCAGGACGCGTTCCGGGCTGCGCAGTTCGCAGAGCATGATCTTCTTGTCCGCCAACTCCTCCGTGCGCGCCGCCATGCCGCGCCGGTCTTCATCGCCCTGCGTAAACTTGTGCAGCACATCGTAGTACGGGTACAGGTTCTTCTCCTCGACGAGCGCGAACCACCAGTACAGCGGCGCCACAGGCGAGCCGCAGAAGTAGCCGGTCCAGATGCCCAAGTGCGCCTGCTTCATCAGGTTTCCCATGCTGTCGGCGTAGGGGCCGCCGCCAAACTCCGTGACCAGCAACGGTTTCTTTTTCGTCTCCGACATGCGCGCACCGCCCCAGAGCAGTTCGAGGAGTTGCCGCGTGCCGTTCTGCTGGTAGTACGCGTCGGTGGTCAGCACGTCGAGCTCCGGCAGGTCCGCAATGGCGTCGTTGATGCGGTTGTAGCTCAGCATCCAGTGTGTGGTGATGGGGTGCTTGTACCAATCATGGTTCTTCACGTACGCGCCCATCTCCTTGTGCCAGTCGGCAACAACCGGGTTCAGATAGAACTCCAGAGTGTTCCCAGTCAGGTCCACTTCGGTGAACAGCTTCCACATCAGGATGTGCGGCGAGTGCGTCCAGCGTGACAGCGTGTAGTCGGCGTACTTCTGGAACGCCTTCTTGGCCCGCGCATCAGAGAAGTACTCCTCGCAGCTCTGCAGGTACCCGCCGTTCGCCACGTTGAACGGATTGCGCGCCCACTCGGTGTCGTACGTCATGCCGAACTTGCCGTGGTTGTTCATGACCACGATCAGGTAGATGCCATGCTGCTCGGCCCAGCCGAGGATGCGGTCGAGCATCCAGGCGCGGTACGGGTTCATGTACCCGACGCCGTGGTAACCGGGCGCTTCATTGATCCACTCCAGGCCCAGCCACCAGGAGCACATCCACACCTCCACCACCGTGATGCCGTGCTTCTCGTACTCGGCGAACAGGCGCTCATACAGCAGCAACCCCTCGTCGCGCCAGTTCGAGTACGGCGCGGTGGTGAGGTAGCGGTTGTCGAATGGCGAGCGCACGTTCATGCTCAGCCCCCAGAACGGCGCACCGCTGTCCCAGGCGAACAGGCGCGGATCCTTGGCATCGACACGCAGATAGCCATGATAAGAGGTTGCGGCGGGCTGAACCTCGAACACCACCGGCGGCAGCGTCCACTGATCGCCGCCGGCTCTCACGGTAAGCGCCATCGTGTGTTCTCCGGCCTGGCGCGGTGTGTAGCGCACCTTGAAACTCGGATAGCCGTAGGGTGTCAGCGCCGATGTGAACTCCTTCGCCGCGGGATTGAAGAGAAAATCCTCAAAATAGAACCCCCGCACCGGTTCCGGCGCACCAGCAGGAGTCGCAACCATGCCGGAGACCAGCACGTCCTGTGCGTCAAACGGGTCCGTGTAATCGGCGTGCAGTTCGAAAGTCACCTCGAGTTTCTCGCCCACTCGCGGCGCCTGCGGTGCCCAGCCGAAATTCCGGATCCGGGGTTCGTCGAACGGACTGGGGGCATCGGACAACCACGCCCCGACAAGGAAAACATCGCCGGTGAACGTATCTTTGGCACCCGTGGCCGGCTTGAACGCGCACCCAAACTCCATGACCTGTCCAGCCGTCAGCGGGTGCCACGGGCGCGAGTGTCCGCACGGTTCCCAGCGCCGCGCCGCCTCGTCCCCGGTCAGCGGCAGATCGAACCGGACCAATCCACGCTGCGGCACAGCCGGCAAACGAATCTGCCGCCACAGGCTGTCCCAGTCCTTGGTGAAGAAGTAGATGTCCGTGGTGCGCGGCAATCCCTCCGGCAACAGCAACTGCACGTCCAGGCGCCGCCAGCCGCGCAGGCGCTGCGGCGGCAACGGCACGACAAACTCGTTGTCGCCCGGCAACGTGACGGGCAGTTTCACCCACCGCGGCGACTCCGTCTTGGTCCCTTCGGCAGCCGCAACACCCTCGAGCGGCGAGGTCTGTGGGTTCCCGGCAGCGTCGTACACGCGCCGCTGCCACCCACCCGCCTTGTCATCCACGGTGAACAGCGGCTCGCGCCGTGTCCCCTGCCCCGCCGCCGGCGCCTGCGCAAACCCGGCTGGGGCCGCGAGCGCCAAGGCGCACACCGCCAGTGCCAACCCGCAGGCCGCGTTGCAACGCGGACGCATCGGACCGATCCGACGGATCACCCCGGGCACATCCGCCACTGGCTTCGTTGCCCCGTGAAACCTGAACACCGAACACCTCTTTTTCTTGACCTGCGCAATAAGGGCAGAGAGATCGTCGCGTCTGAGATGCCGTACCGCGGGCGGCCCCCCGCCCGCTTCTCGGCACGTCCGCAGCACAAGGTTCGGGTGGCGGGCGGGGGGCCGCCCGCGGTACGGTCAGAAGGCGTCGTGCCCGTGTTCCGCTTATTGCACGGGTCGCTTCTTCTTACTCCGCGCTCCAAGGCTACGGCCGAGGACGGCCGACTCCAAATGCGTCTCTTGCTCCGTGCTCCGTGCTTCACCCCGGCGGCAGGGCGCAGACAACCGTGCCCTTGCCGCTGAACGCGTACGCGCCCGTGCTGTACGGGACGAAGAACGTATCACCTGGCTTCAGCGTCAACCGCGACATCCCGGCCCGAAGCGTCACCTCGCCGTCGACCACGACGCCGGCGAAGAACCCAGACTCGTGGCTGTCGCCCGTCCATTTGCCGTCGACCTCGATGCGCCAGGCGCCGAAGTACGATGCGTACTCCGCACCGATGAGTTGCCAGCACCGGCTCGGGCCCTGCTCGCCGACGAGGCGCGGCTGCTGGGCCGCGCCAGCCCAGGCGCTGACCTTGGGCTGCCCGTCGAAATGGAACACCTCCATCGCCTTCTCCGGCGCGATCCGACCGAACCGGTCCTGCTGCGTCAGTGGCTGCTTTCCGCAGACCGGGTCGGGCTGCGTGACCAGGTCGGTTGGTTCCATGATTTCGACCAGGAACACGCCCGGACCGATGGCATGCACCAAGCCGCCGGTCAGCATCACCACGTCACCCGGCTTGACCCGGTGCTTGTGCGCCATCCGCAGCGGTCGCGTCATGTCGCCGCGAAGGCAGTCGGCCGTGAAGACGTCTTTGTCGATGCTCTCGTTGAACCCGAGCAGCAGGTACGGTTCCTCGCCCTCGATCCGACGCGTTTCCAGCACAATCCACACCTCGGTCTTGCCGTAGTCCGAGCCGTACAGGCGGCGCGCGGTCTCACGGTCGGGGTGCGCTTGCAGCGGCAGCCGGATCGCCGAATCGAGCAGCTTCATCAGAAACCCCGTAGTCTTGCCGTGCCGTTTGACGTGCGCCGCACCGAACAGTTCATCCGCTCGCTCGCCGACCAGTGTTGTGAAGGCAATCTTCTTCCTGCCGACGACCGCCGTACTGATCCCCTCCCCCGGCACGCCGTGCTGTGGATTGCACGCCTCAACGGTCGAGGCAATCCAGTCTTCGGGGAACAGATCGTCCGCGCCGTCCTGCTTACCACGCATGCGGTCGATCAACTTGCCGCCCAAGTAACAGCGCCAGACGCGGTTCTCGGTGAAGCGGAATGGGTTCATGGGGCTCCTGTTAGCCGCTTTAGCGGCCATCTCTGCAACAACATGTTTGTCGTAACGGGTGTCGTGGCTCATAGGTCACCGAGTCACTGCGTCACTGTGTCACCGAGACTGACCGCGGCGGCGTACCACGCCGCCGTTAGGTGACTCAGTGACTCAGTGACGTGGTGACGCAGTGACACTCGACACCCAACTGACACCAACATGTTTGGTCGAAGTACGGCGCCTAAGGGCGCTAAACCCCTACTCCCGCATCTCCCCCGCCAGCATGGCGGCGCCGGTCGCCGCTTCCTCCCGCCCCGCGGTCAGTTCGAGCGGCAGTCCCGTGACCTCACGAATGCACTCCTGTAGCACCGGCAGTCGCCGGACCGCATTGCCGCTGCCCACGACCAAGCGCCGCCCTCGCATGCACTCCGGAGGCAGCATCCCGAAAAGGTTCTGCACGACGCCGCCGGCCAGAGCGCGGAACAGGTTGCCAAGTGTCAGGTTAGAACTGCCGATGCCGGTCACGGCGCCGCGCCGTGCCGGGTCATGCCGTTCACCGTAGAACGTCGGTGTGACCGAGATGCCGTCCCCGGTTGCCTCGCAGCCAAGTCGGTTCAGTTTCTCGAACAACTCGTCTCGATCTGGAGCGTTCACGCCGAGCTCGCCACACCACTGCGCGAGCGTGTCGACCATCCACGCGATGGCGCCGCCCCCCGACAATGTCGCAGCCACCGCCGCCACGCGTCCGCCCGGGAACGGTCGGAATTCAAACGGGCATCCACGCGGTGGCCGCACCTTGAATGCGGCCGGCATGACCGCCGAGAGCTGTCCACCTGTGCCGAGCGTCAACGCTAACGTCGTCTCCGGATCGTGTCCGGCCATCGTGGCCCATATCGACGCCTGGTTGTCGCCTAACGCCACCATTACGGGCACATTTGCCGGCACGCCAAACTCGGTGGCAGCAACCACCCCAGTGCGTCCCGCGCAGGTCCCGCAGGGCAGGATTCGCGGCAGAAGCTTGGCCGACACACCCGCCTTGCGCCACGCCGATGCGCACCAACGCGACTTGCCCAGATCATAAAACCCCCAACTCGCGGCGTCCGTCGTGTCGGTTGCCGGGTGATCGAGCCCGCAGAGTTGCGCGACGAGAAGGTCGTGAATCGTGGCGGCTGCAGCCGCGCCCGCCGGTATGGCGTCGTGTCCCGCCAGCCACGCCAGGGTCGCCCCGCCGAACCCGGTGTGCACTGACGCGTCGCCAGTTCGGTCCCTGAACTCCGCGAGAAAGCCGTCTTCGAGACAGCGTTGATCCTGCCAGGTCACCAGGTTCGTCACCGGCGCAAGCTGTTGGTCGACGACCACGACCCCGTGCATCTGTCCGGTGACGCCGATCCGGCGCACAGCCGCTCGGTCCGCGGCACTGAACCGCGCCATGGCCGTACGAACCGCAGCCCAGATCCGTGCCACGTCCTGCTCGGCCCTGCCGGCGGGCAACCCCGCAACCGCGGCGCGGTGCTCCATGCTGTGCGCAGCCACAAGCCGTCCCGCCGCGGCATCCCACAGCACCGCGGCAACCTTGGATGTGCCAATGTCGATTCCCAGGTCGTACACGGGGTGGGTTGCGTTCATCCGGTGCGTTGTCCGTTTGATTTTGGGTTTCAGGTTCTCTGATTATCCTTCGGTCGGGGATTGTCGAAATTGTCGGAATCATCGGGATCATCGAGGCCCGAAACCTGATCATTGGCCCCGGCGGTCACGCCAGTCCCAGCATCGGCAACAGGTCCGCCAGTTGCCGCACCTGCGGGCTGTCGGCAACCGCGCCTTCCGGCAGCGGTGCACCGTGCGGGTTGAACCAGACCGCCTGCATTCCGGCCGCACGCGCCGCCTCGCAGTCATCATCGAACGTATCACCCGTGTGCAGGGATTCCTGCCCGTCCACGCCCAACAGGCGCAAGGCCGCGTGGAAAATGGCCGGATCCGGCTTCTCAACCCCGCACTCGGCGGAGATCACGACGGCATCCACCTGAGACGGAATGCCAAGCTCGTCAAGCAACGCCCGCAATCGCACGTCCCAGTTGCTCACCAACCCGACCTTGACGCCGTGCGTTCGGCACGCGGTCAGCACCTGCGGCCACGTGGGCTCGACCCGCCACGTCGCCGCGTGCGCGAACCGCTCGTACAAGACGTCCAGGATCGCCTGCGCTTGGCTCGGAGCTATTCCGCCGGGCTCGAACACGCGTGATACCACCTTCAGCCAGAAACGCCGCGCCTCGGCGTGGTTCGTGCCGTAGCACAGCCCCTCTTGTTCGCTCTGCGCCTGGCGCCAGGCGTTCTTGAATCCCTGCTCAGCGGCCGCCGGCGTGATCTCGATACCGTTGCATGCGGCGGCCTCGGCGTAGACCTCTCCCAGACTCGGGGACGGAAAAATCAGGGTATTGCCGACGTCAAAGGTCAACGCTCTAGGCACGCAACGCTGAATCGGTCGGAGGTCCCGCGTTGAGCTCTTACCGCGCATCCGCACTCCTGCCGCAATGCGCGAGCCAAGCCCGACGCACCCCTTCCACCGTCTGCAGTTTGTCAGCGCACGCACGCTCCAGGAAGGCCACGGTGTCCGCACGTGCCGCAACCTCCGCATCAACCCGTGACACGGTGCCCCACTCGCCGTCACGAACTTGCTGCGCCTCGTTGACCTCGCGCTGTCGCGACCCGCCGCCGCCGGTCATGACAATCGGCAGGAACAACCCAAACGCCGCGAACTCGGTCGCGTTCGCGCCACAGTCGTCTACCACCTGTGCCCGCGCCTGATCGAGCGTATCGGCGTGCAGGTTGGACACAATGCGTACCCCGCGGTTGCCGAGCGCCATCAAGCGCTGCACATCCTTGCCCCAAATGTAGGCGTCGTAGTGACCGGGACTGACTTCATAGCAGACCACGCAATCTCCGGCGGTTGCTTGCGCCCAGCCCGCACCGGTGTTCGTGAGCCAGATCTTGGGCGGCGGCGGCATGACTCCGAGCAGTGCACTCATCACGGTCGTCTTGCCCGCGCCGCCCGGTTTCGCACCCACCAACCAGGACGCACCCTCGGCGACGCGGTCCATCAGCCACGCGGCCTGCCCGAGACTCAAGGTCCTCGCCTCGACCAGGTCTACAACGGACAGCATCCTGCCGCCGCGTTGATTGCTGCGCTCGATGATGTCCAGAACTGGGTCCATGTGCCTGTTCATCGCCTGCGACATCGGCCGTAACGATCCGGTGCGCGAGGCATACCATATTGCGCCGTACGCCCCGCGTCACGCCATGGCAGCATGTTGGGGCAACAAGATCGTCGTGGCGGGGGCGGAACGGGGACTCACGAGCGGGGGATGATGAAGGCGCCAAGTATACCGGTGTCCAGTGTTGCCAGTTGTGCTGCGTGTGCCGTGGCCAGCGCCAGCCCCCCTACCGCTTCCGCTTCACCCGCGGGCCTTTGGCGGTGTCTTCAACAACCCAACCCAACTCGAGCAGGCGGTTGCGCGCGGTGTCCGCACGCGGGAAGTCCTTCGCCTTGCGTGCTGCCTGACGCTCGTCCACCAATGCCTGGATCTCGGCCGGGACCGCTTCCTCGCGGTCCACATCGAGGCAGGCCAGGACCTTGTCGAAGTCACGGAGTTGGTCCAGGACCTTGCCCGCCGCAGCCCCGGCGCATTGGCCGGAGTCCATCATGCGGTTCACGTCCCGCACCAGGTCGAACAGTGCACCCAGGGCCCCGGACGTGTTCAGGTCGTCCTCCAGGCTGGCGCGGAAATCAGCCTGGGACTGAGTCAGCCGCTCGACGGTCGCCGGTTCACCGGCATCGGCCTGCCCCCGTACCTCGTTCAGGCGCCGGACAAAGTCGTCGACTCGCGCTAGGGCCACGCGCGCCGCGTCGCACTCGCGGAACGAGAAGTTCAGTGTCTGCCGGTAGTGCGTGCCCAGCAGGACCCAGCGCACCTCACGCCCGCCGTAGCCGCGCTGCTGCACGTCCCGCAGCGTGAAGAAGTTCCCGGCCGACTTCGACATCTTCTCGCCGTCCACGATCAGGTGTGCGTTGTGCAGCCAGTAGTTGACAAACGTGCAACCGTTAGCCGCCTCGCTCTGGGCCATTTCGTCCTCATGGTGCGGAAACATGTTGTCGATGCCGCCGCAGTGAATGTCGAAGTGGTTGCCCAGGTACTTGCTGCTCATGGCGCTGCACTCGATGTGCCAACCCGGCCGGCCGCGGCCCCACGGACTGTCCCACGCGACAGGACCGTCCTGCTCGTCATACGCCTTCCACAGAGCAAAGTCCGCGACCGATTCCTTGGCATACTCGTCGTGCTTGACCCGTGCGCCGGGCCGCATGCCGTCCAGGTCGATGTGCGCCAGTTTGCCGTACTCGGGGAACTTCGCGATGGAGAAGTACACCGAGCCGTCCTCGGCCTTGTAGGCGAAACCCTTTTCAAACAGCTTCCGGATGATCTCAATCATTTCCGGAATGTGATCGGTCGCCGACGGGTACGCATCGGCCGGGTCAATGCGCAGTTGGCGGATGTCCTCAAAGAATGCGTCCTTGTAGCGTTGCGTAAACTCCAGCAGCGACACCCCAGCCTTCTGCGAATCGCGGATTGTCTTGTCGTCCACGTCCGTGAGATTCATGATGTGATACACCTGGAGTCCGGCGTAGCGCAACGTACGCTTGAGCACGTCCTCGAATACGTAGGCGCGGAAGTTGCCGACGTGCGCGAAGTTGTAGACGGTCGGCCCGCAGGTGTACAGCCCCACCTTGCCGGGAGTCATGGGCACAAAGTCCTCGACGAAACGCCTCAGGGTGTTGTAGAACCGGACTGGCATTTCCAGGGAATCCTTCTCTGGCGTCGTTCACCGAAACATCGCACCATGCCAAGATACCTTTCCGAGCGGGGGCTAGTATAGTATCTGGCCCGGCTTCTGCAACGGCCGGGGAGGAGCGTACATGGCTGTTTCAAGATTCGTGACCGTCGCGTGCAGCGAGTACCCCCGGCGTGTCCCCACGCCGGGGGGGGCGGCCTGAGGACAGGCCGCCCCTACCAGGTGTGCGCGGAGGCGTGGCCTTCCGAGACGCGACGCCAGATCTTGAAACAGCCCTGAGGAGCGTACCGACTTGACTGAAAGCCCCGTGCATCCCATTCGCCTGCTCGCCACCGACCTCGATGGCACGCTTCTCGGCGGAGAGGAAAACCTGCACAGTGTCGCCGAGTTCCGCGACCTGTTGCTGCGCGCCCGCACCCAGTGGGGCACGCAGTGGGCCATCGTGACCGGCCGCAGCCTGTTGGCCGTGCGCGCCATTGTCTTCGAGTTCATGTGCATGGGATTGCACCCCAACTTCGCGGTGACGGAAGACGCGCGCATCCACCATCACTCGCGCCCCGGCCAACTGGTGCCGTTCCGGTGGTGGAACTTCAGAGTCCATCAACGCCGGCGCCGAATGGTGCGACGGTGGCGGCCGCAAGTTACAGCATGGCACCGCCAGATTGTCGAGCAGTTCCCCGCTTCCGTCGATCTGTCCTGCCCCGAGGTGCACTTCTGGATGAACATGGCGGATCTGGAGAGCGCCGAGACCGCCGAACGGTTGCTGCGGGAGTGGGTTGCCCCGCACCGCGAGTTCTTCGTCTTCCGCTGGGACACCCAGATCTGTCTGATGCCCACCGCGGGCTCGAAAGGCGAGGCCGTCGCGCGCCTTTCACGGCACCTTCACCTCACGCCCGTTGACGTCCTTGCCATTGGCGACGGACCGAACGACATGAGCATGCTCGACGGCAACGCCGCGACGCGCGTCGCCTGCGTGCGCAACGCTACGCCGGAAGTGCGGCGGGCCGTCACAACCGCAGACGGGTTTGTCGCTGCGGCAGATGCGATGGCCGGCGTGGTGGATATCCTGCGCCACCACTTGAACGGCACCCGACCTGAATGACGGGGGCCGCGCGGGTTTCCGCCATGCCCCCGGTGCCAGTGCCGCTGCTTCAACCACACCACGGGATGGGCAATGAAGGCCCGGGGGCGCCTCTTCCTGTGTCACGGCGGGCGTCCGTCCAAACCCTGGGAATTCGAAGTTGACGACGTCGACGGCGAGAACCACTTGCGCGGCGGTCCGCCACGCACCATATTCCGACGTGTTCAGACGGAAAAGGCCCCGTCGAGGCGTGCATGGCCTGCGGCTCGAAACGAAGCCAGCACCAGGGAAAGCGGAGATGAGTCAGCAGCAGCTTTTCTTTGATCTGGATTTTGCCCCCTCGCGCCCCGGCGTCGAAGGCATACGCTTGGCCCGTCGCCGTCTCGCGATTCAGCGTGCCGTACTGCGCTGGCTCGAACAGAAGGACCCGCCAACCGGCATTGGTGTGAACGTCGTGACCCGCATCTCCAAACTGCACGCGGACATTGCCGCGTTCTGGAGCCAGCCGATCCGCAACACGCACGAAGAGGGCCCCAGCCAGATCCTGACGACCCACCGCACGGTGATCGTTCAGTGCCACACGGAACGCGAAGACTGCTGGCCGGACTGCATCCGGTCCAAGGAAGTGCTGCCGCAACTGCGTGGCTACAAAGAGCAGTTGGCGCAGTTTGAGGAGCAGATCCGCAAGGATGAACCGCACCTGCGCGACAGCAACACGCTGTTCGAAGAATACGCCGAGTGGAACTACGAGAAGAGCGACAATCGCGACTACCACAACGTCAAGCGCGCCATCGAAAAGATGGAGCACAGCCTGTACCACGGCACCAAGTTCGAACGCATCCGCAGTGCGCAACTGGCAGACCACCTGTACCTGGCCGTGCCGGTCAACGTCGTGCTGCGCGAGGAACTGGCCGATGGTTGGGGGCTGATCTGGGTCGACGACAACCTCAACGTCGAAGTCGTTGGGGAACCGGAAGATCGCGAGTGTCTGCCGAGCAATCGCATGCACCTGGTTCAGAACATCGGCGCCGCGGCCAAGCGCGCCACGCTGTTTTCCTGCGGCGTACACCGCACGGCCAAGGAGGAGGTAGCGCTGGTCCAGCCGCCCCGCGGCCACCGCCGCCCGCAACGCCTGCGACTCTCGGAAATGTGAGGGTCAACGCGACCGGGTGCGTCACAGTTTCCCGTCGCGGCGAGACCTGGGCCTTGCTCACCGCGATCTACCACGAGTACGTTCTACCCCCCCCCGGGGAGAAATCGATGTCTCGAAACGTCCCCCCCGACAACTCCCGCCCTCGAATCCAAGTGATGGCACACCGCGGCCTCTCCTCGCGGTACCCGGAAAATACGGTTCTTGCTTTTGCCAAGGCACTGGAGTTGGACATAGACAGCGTCGAATTCGACGTTCACCGCACCCGCGACGGGGCGCTGGTCGTGATCCACGATGCCAAGCTCGACCGCACCACAGACGGCAACGGTCCAGTGGCGGATCGGACGTTGGCCGAACTGAAGGCCCTCGATGCAGGGAGTTGGAAGGCGACCGAGTTCGCCGGCGAACGCATTCCGACGCTCGACGAAACCCTGGACGTCATGGCGCGCCGCCCCGGGATTATGCTCAACGTTGAGATCAAGGACACGACCGCCGCTACCGCTGATGCGTCGATCGCTGCGCTGCGCCGGCGCGGCATCCTGAGTAACTGCGTGCTGACCTGCTTCAATGCCGCGGTGCTCGCACACATCAAGAGGCAGGATTCGGCAATCAAGGTGCAGGGCTTTCCGGCCCGGATGATGTCAAACTTCGCACCCGAGCCGCACGGTACGTACTCGCAGATGGACTACGTCGGCATCCACATCGGCGACGCGACGGCGGAGTTGGGCGAGTCGTTTCGACGCATGGGGATTGTGCCCGGCGTGTGGGTCGTCGACGATCCGGCCGTGGCGGCGAAAGCCGTGGCGATGGGCATGGCCATCATCACCAGCAACGCACCCGACCAGATCCTGCCCGTGGTTCGCGCCGTGCCGACTGCGGATGCGCGCGGATAGGCGCAGATGGCGGGCAGCCCCCCCCCACGCTTCCCATCGGTGGTGATCTGCGCACTGCGGGTCGCCACTCCCGCGGCCGTCACGCTACTTCTTCATGGCCGGGCCGTAGGCGCACGCGCCTTCCTTCGGCAAATGCAGAGCCCAGATGTTGCGGTACCACACGGTGTTGCTGTGGTCCTGCAGGCGAAGGTGCCCGGGGAGTTGCACGTTGAGGTCGGTCGGTGCGCCGGTGACGCCGGGCAGTTGGATGTTGTTGTGGATCACGATCCCGTTGTGCAGCACGGTCAGGCGGGCGAACTCTTTCACCACTTTCCCCTCGCAACGCGGGGCGCGGAAGATGACATCGTAGGTCTGCCAGGTGAGCGCGCGCTGGCAGGCGTTCACCAGCGGAGCGTACTGGTCGTAGATGGCGCCGCAATCGCCCAGCCCGGGAATGTCCCAGCCGGAACTGTCCAGAACCTGGATCTCGTAGCGTCCCTGCAGGAACACGCCGCTGTTGGACTTGGCCTGGCCCTTGGCCTCCGGCATGTCCGAGAGCCTGAACTCCAGGTGCAGGAAATGATCGGCGAAAAGCTGCTTGGTGCAGATGTCGCCCGTCTTCGGTACAACTTCGATTGCGCCGTCCTTCACCAACCAGGCCGCCGGACTGCCGTCCATCTTGGTCCAGCCATCCAGGGACTTGCCGTCGAACAGCACCACCGCACCCGCAGGCGCCGCCGCATTCAGAGTATTGAACAGCATCGGAGTCTCCTTCTTCTGAAATTCCGGAAACGTACGTTCTAGTAACGACCCGGGAAGATAGTGTCGCCGTTGTGCGAGTACAAGGATTCGCTGCAATGCGTCAGCGGCCTCAACCGCCCCGCTCCTCCGCCAGTTCCATCTCTTCAATGGCACGCGCCACGTAGACCATCAACTGCCCGACCAACTCACGCCCGCTTTCCGCCCGCGTGAGGGCCGCGTCAATCGGGTGCGACGGCTTGCTGTCGGGCGACAGAAGGTCCGGGAACGGCCGGCGCGACAGCTCGTATGCCGGCGGAATCTTCATATTCGGGATCTTCCGCGTGAGGTACTTCTCGGTGCGGGGACCGCTTACTACCGTGCGCGGCTCGGTCGGACCCCGTTGCTATGCGTTTTCCACCCACGACTCCCATGTTACTGGCAGGGCGATTCCCGCCGCCGCCCGGCTCGTCAGGGCGGGGCGCCGATTGGGGGGAAAGGGGGTGCCGCGCCCCCTTTCCCCCCCCATCGATCGCCCCACTGCCGCAAGGGCAGTGGCGGCGCGAGCCGGCCAGTAACCCGATAGGTATGACCGGCCGGTCCGCCGGCCGGGACGGGCTGACGCATTACCCCGCTGCACCGTCCATCGAGCCCGTGACACGCGGCACGACAGGCATCTGCAGGCTATCTGGCTACCGCGTCAAACTGCAGAACTATGACGCCGTTGGGCTGGAGGTCAACCGTGACCAAGCCGCGGGCGTCCGGCGTGACCGTCTCGCCCTCCGGCTGGCGTATTGCGGAGACCGCAGGTTTCAGCCCCAGGCCGGTCCAGTCGACAGCGATGTGCGCCGACGCCGGCTTGTCCCCATCGTTGCGGAATGAGAAGTAGACCTTGCCGTCCTTCGGCCCAAAGCGCTCCACGCACACCGTTGGCGCGTCGCTGCGCGCCTGGGTGATCGGTTCCCAGCCGGCTTCGGCCATGGCAATGATCGTCGGCATGTACTTCCTGTACAAGGGGCGGAAGCGCTCGTACTCCTTCGGGTCGCGCGTGCCGCCAACGATGTTCGGGAGGATACCGTAACTCATGCCCTGGCGCATCCACGTCTCCCGGGCCTCGGTTGTGACCTCCGGCTTGAGCACCAGCAGCCACGTGTAGGGCTTGTGGTACGCGAGCGTGCGTTCCGCCCGCATCTTCTCGGCGCTTTCCATGCTCCAGCCGGTCTCGTGCCCCATCACATCCAGCCAGTGGTTGAAGAAGACCCAGTTGTATGGGAATATATTCGCCATCAGCAACTTACCGCGGTTGTGCAAGTCCTTTGATAGGAACGCGACGAATTCGTACTGGTTCCACACCCCGAGCTGCACCGGACGCCGCTCGAGGGGCGAGAACGTCAGCGGGCAGTTCGAACACTGGAGGTGCTCGTGCCGGTAGTTGGGAACACTCGTCCACGAGTTGACGATGGAATCCAGGTAGATGCCGTCGGCGCCCTCGCCCAACCGGCGCTCGATCTCCCACAAGTACGTCGCTTCAAAACGGCCGAACTGCGACTTCGGCACCGCATCAGGCGCGGGATTCAGCGCCCAGTTGTAGCCGCCCCAGGATGCGTGGTACCCCGCGGTCGTATACTCGCCCGCGGCATCGAACATGCCCGAGTTCACGATCGTCTGCGCGGCCAGCGCGGGAGTCTGCTTGCGGCGGTCCACATCGGGCGGGCAGGTTGCGGCAAGTTTCTGGATATGCCGGAGTACATCCGCTTTCGGTGCGGCGGACTCGTCCTCCTTCGGCTTGAGCCCGACGGCCCAGCCCCACCAACCCCACGGCTCGGTGTAGCCGAAGTTCAGGTAGCCACGGCGGCGACACTCCTCCACGCCCGTCGGGGGCAGCACCTGGTTGAATTCGTTGAACCGGAGTCCGAAATCCTCGGGGTTCGGCAGCGCACCGAGGAACGTGCCGGGATCACCGATATACGACCAGTTGCCCTGCTTCGGGCACCGGACGGTGAACGAGTCAGGAAAGAGCCGGTAGTACTTGTCCGCCGCCGCGCGGAAGCCCCAGGCCGGGTCATGCGTATAGAGCACGGCTGCGAACTTCGCACTCTGCGGGAACTTGGCAGTCAGCGGGGTCAAGGCCACGACCCACTCGACGATCACGCCCTGGTCGCCGGCGTACGCGAGCCGGAACGGCTGCGCCACGTCCATCGGCACGCCGAGCGAGATGCCAGCCGAGTTGTCCGGCAGTACGACCGAGGAGAACGGATAGACCGAGAACGGCCCGTAGCTCCCCCACGGTTCGACCCGCGCGAGGCGCCCGGTCGGCGGGATCTTCACCGGAGAGGCCACGTCATTGCCCCAGACTCCGCCGATGGCGTTCAGCGGCAACCGGAACGAGAGGACGATGCACCGGTCCTTGCCGGAGGTGTCCGACACGGTTCCGGAGAGCCGGAGCATGTCCCCGGCCGGTTCCCACCTGGCGTCGACTTGCAGCGCACGCGCCGCGTCAACGCCCTGCACTACCACCCCGTCGCCGGAAGCAGCGGACACCTTGGCAAACAACGGTCGTGCCTCCATGTCCAGTTCCATCACGCTGAAGTCGTCGGCCCAGAGTGTGCCGCAACCGCGGTAGATGTTGGTGCGGACCAGCAGCTTGCGCGTGGCCTGTTCGGTGGTCAGCAACAGCTCGTTACGGGCCCAGTCCCGGTCACCTGACACACCGCCGGCCATGTTGTGCTGGAAGACGGTCGTGGTGCGTTGCCCCGCATCGTCCTGCTGCTGGATGTACCCGATACTGGCAGGGCATTGGCCGCCGCGCCCCTTGCACTTCAGCCAGAAGGAAACCAGGTACGTCTTGCCGCCGACCGCGGGGACCGTGACGGCAAGGTCGGCGGAGGTCTTGTCCTCAGTCCCGGGTATGTCGCAGCGCATGGACCACTGCCCGGTGTGCGCCTGCGTGTTGTCGCGAGTCCATTCGGGGCCGGCTGCAAACCCGTCCGGGCCCCCGTTGCTGTCCGTGTCGTCCTCGAGGCTGCAGTTGCGAATGAGTTCGGCCCCGCCCTGGGTGGCCTCGGCGACGTAAAATCCGCCGCCCCCGGGGAGCGCAGGAAGCGGTGCGCCTTTCAGGAGCATCCGCACGCTGCCGCCGTCCGCGCCGAAGTCCAGGGCCAGGCCATCACCGGTCGTCACACTGCCGGACGGCAACGCCCTGCCTTCAATGGCGTGGGCAATGGCCAGGCGCCGTTGCTCGATGACGCTCGGGTGTTTGCAGAAATGCGTAAAGTCGCGCGAGATGTCGTCGCCTACTTTGAGCAGCGCGCTGTCGGGATGTCGCTCGCGAAGCAGGCAGAGGTACTCGTAGTCCTCGATGCCGTCACGGACGTTCTCCAACCGCACCGATGACAGTGGCGTCCAGTCCGGTCCGGGGTAGACCAGGAAGCCGTCGCCATTGACCTTGAACTCGCGGTAGGTGGCCACCTTCTCCTGGTCCCAGGGCACGTCCGGCCAGTGCGGCTCGTCCGCCTTCAGCGGCATCATCCCGTTCCAATAGTTCGTCCGCCAGTAAAGCAGCCCTGTACTTTGACGTTGCCAGACCTGCCAAAACAGGACGCGGTGGTCAACCCCGGGTTGGTCGATGAAGAAATTCGCGTACGGCGGCGTCGGCCCGCAGCAGACGTAGAGCCAGGACTTCTCGCCGGCTTGCAGGCGAGCATGGTGAAAGGCTTCGTCATACACCGCAGTGGTGGCACACCAGATCTTCACCGGGCCCACCAACTCGTTCGGTGTGCGGTTCATGTAGTAGGTCTGCATGAGCGGCGTATCGGGCGCGACGTCGATGGCCTGGCGGTACGAGGGCAGCAACTGGTCATACTCGTCGGGCTTGAGTTCGTCCTTCGCGTAGACGTGACCGAGGTGGAACCAGCCCTTGTCGCGCCAGTGCTGGAGGTGCGCACCCATCTGCTCGCGGACCGATGCCAGTGCGGTTTCCAGTTCGAAGTCATCGATCACCACGTCTCCTCCGTCGCACTCCGCCACGATATCGTCAATGAGATACTCCACGACGCGGTCTTTGTTCGCAATCACGAACTGGAAGTCATCCGACGTTTTCAACCCGGTTAGAGTTAACGGCTCGCCCGTGGAGTTGTGCCGGTACTGCTCGATGGGGAGACGCACTTCGTGCCACTCCGCGCCGCCAATCGGAAAGGTTGTCTGCCAGCGGTTCGGAAACGCGTTCACATAGGCCACGATGGTCTCCCCCGCGAGAGCGGGATCGAGGGCGCGAACCCAAAACCGGAACGCCTTGCACTGACGGTCAGCCATCAACGACCCAGCCATCGTATGGTCCAAGGCTGCCCACGACTCGGTCTTGGGCCAGGCGATCCTGCCTGAACGCCTGCCGCCATGCGCGTCCTCCGCACACGGAACACACGTTGCGCCCCGGTTGCCGGCCCAGCCGACATTGCCAATGGCGGCCATGGCCACTCCGTCGGGCGGCAACCGATCAACGACGGCCTCCATGCAGGCGTCCATGACGGAGTAGTCGTACCGGATCTTCCCGCTCCCGTCGCGGACTTCTTTGACGTACGAACGTCCGACCCTCGTTGGTGTCAGCCGGTAATCGAGATGGAACCGGTTCCATCTGGTGAAAACGTCCGGGGATAGGTTGGCCTCGTAGTCACTGCTGCCGGTGTACCATTGCGACAACGAGCCCGGGTCGCAGCCGAACGGTGTGGCCAGGTGCTGGCTGCGCGGCAGTTCGAAGTCGAAGACGTGCAGGAGGACGGCCATTTGCCGGGCCTCGCCGCCGCCGCTTACGGTCAACGTGCCGCGGTAGTCGCCGGCGGGCGTGCCGGACGGCACGTGGACGCGCAACCAGACGGGCTGCAACTCGCCGGCCTTCAGAGTGAACGGGGTATTGGGCATGAGCGGGTCTGGCCAGTCGCCGACGTAGCTGACTGGGTATTGCGGTTTGGCCGTCTTGATGTAGCCGACGATGCTGAGCGTGAGATACTCCTGGCCGATCACCGCGCCGCCCGGGCCGCTGAGAACGCTGATGTCCGCGCGGCAGTCCGGGATGTCCGCATCGGCCAGCGAGACCGCGATCACCTGGCCACCCTCGTACTCGTTGCGGGCCGCAGAGAGCGCCAGTTCGCGGGCAACCTGACCGCCAAACTCGTCGCCGTCCTTGCGCACCTTGATCATGGCCGGGGCGGTAGCGAGTCCGAACTTGGGCTGGGGTGTCGTCGCGTTACGCCAGGTACAGAAGGCGCGCAACCGCACGCTGGCTGCCGTCAGGTTGCGGATGTCGGTGGCCGCAGACATCGCGCGCGGCGCGATGCGGGACCAGTCCTCCGTCGTAAGCGTGGCGGCATTCCTCAAACCGTTCTCCAACTCTGCAATGGCGGTCTTGACTTTCGGTTCGCGATCGAGGAACGGCGCCGCAATGGCAGTGGGCGCGGTGGTCGCATCCAGACCCGCGGTGGCAGACTCATACGCCTGGCGGAGTGCGGCAAGACGAGCGCCGGCGTCTTTCAGGTAGAACGGAACCAGGTTCAGCCGCAAGTCAGTGAGAGTGCCGAACCGACCGGGAGTGTGGAATCCGCCGAACGTGCTCGACCAGGCACTAGCCTGGTCGGCGAGCTTGTCGGAGCGCCCGAAGTTGGCGCACCAGTTCGCACCGACGCTGAGGTCGAGCGGGAGCTGGGCAATGGGGATGGCGAGCTCAACCGTCCATGCGTCCACCCCGTCCTTGGCCGCTGCCCGCCAATCCGCGTTCCACTCCCTGTCCGTCCGGTGCGAGTCGTATTTGGCCCCTAACGCATTGACGCAGAACTGGTAGTAGTCCGTACGGTCTCCGCATGGGTTGAGGAACACCTCGACCTCGTCGTCCGTCCAGACGTCGCCGTCGCGCCGGTTGACAGTCGCTTTGAGTACGTCACCGGGCTTCTTTTCGCAGCGGAAGGCGGCGTACAGGTTGTCGGCATCGTACGCCACGCGAACGGTCGTGCCGCGCTCCGGCAGACCAGCACCGCTGGCGAGCGCGAACCCGCTCACCCCCGAACCGTCCTGCCAGCAGGCGTCTGTCAGTTCACCGTCGATGCTTGGCGGTGCGCTGGCCCTGACCGGTTGCGCTGTCGGCGTGCCGAAGAGCTGCACGTCGTCGAACCACGCGGTGCCCCTGCCCTCCAGCAGCGGCACGACGCAGACGTGGTCCACGCCCGCTGGCACGGTGAAATGGTGCACGACCTGACGCCAATCGAACGAACCCTTGGCCGACTCCGGCGCGCTGTGCCCGACAATCTGCGTCTCGCCCTGACGGAACTGCACGTCGCAGCCGCTATGCCCTGCGAGCCTGTCCGCCTTCATCCAGAAGCTCAGCACGAGTTCCTGGCCCGCCTGGACCGCGACGACCGGATGGTGCCAGGTGGCGATGCCCTTGAAGTCCTCCCGTTCGATCCGCAGCCGGCCGCTGAACTCGCCGGCGTGTTTCACCGTCGCATCGCGTGTGCTGCTGACACCTGCTTCCTTCCCGGCCGGCGGCCACACACCCCACCCGGCGCTGACATCGCCCGTGCCTTGCTCAAGACCTGTATTCTGAAGCAGTTGCGGCGTCGCACCAAGACCGGCATCGTCTACGGCATCCGCCCTCCAAGACACCGCAAACACCGCCGCCACAAAGACCCACGTCCCGACAGCAACAGCCCAGCGTTTCCTCATGATGTACCTTTCACGTTCGGACCGACCACGTCGTGACTGCGGGAAAGCGACCCCTGCAATTGGGGACAGGGCGTGTCTTCGCTTTCGCCTGGGCTCGGCGCACGTAGAGCAAGGCTCGTATGGCGGGTGGAGGGCCGCCCGCGGTACTGCCTGTCAGGAGGGGCTGGCCTGGGCTGACACCACATCGCTCCGCTTATTGCACAGGTCGCCATCGTCCTTCCTTTCGACCGTTCCGTCACGGAGACAGGAAAGGGAGCCAGCGTTCAAGGAAGCCCTTCCTCGTGTCCTTCACGGGCCACGACACACACCCGGTGCCGGCAACGGTTTCGGTTCGCGCCTGGATCGATACCGGAGCATCCGCCGCGGTGCCGACGGCCATGACGACTGATGGAATGCCGCCGTCGAGGCGGCAAAGCCACAAGCCCGCGTCGGTCGACCACTCGGGGACGATGGGGCCAGGACCGAATCCCAGGCGCCAGCGTTCGGGGCCGCATCGCAAGTCGAGGTATCCCGCTCCGGGTTCGACCGTGCACGGCGCCTCGGCGATCTGGTTCTTCGGTCCGAACCGTAAGAAGGTGACGGTCCGTGTCGGGCCTTGTTCAGAGCGTGTGGCAATGACGTCGTGTGTGGCAAACCGTTTCTTCTCCCGCTCGTTGACAGTGACGGGCAGGAGCGTACCGTTCAGGTCAGCGAACAGGCCGCGCAGAACGACATCGCCGGACTCGACCTTGACGACATTGCCGGAAACGCGGGTCTGGCCGTTGGGGTGAAGGAGAAACTCGGCGGTCTTCGCCGGTGCTTCACCCAGGTCGAGGTCGTCCACCAGGCACACCAATCCCTCTCGGAGGTACAGCACATGGCGTCGCGCCGGGCAACCGTACGCCTGCGACGCGTCGCCCAGCGAGTAGCCGCACCGTGTGTCGGTGTGGTACATCAAGGTTTGTCCCGGTCCCCAATTGTTCTGGTTCCGCCCCGCGATCACCGGCACGTTGTGGTCGCGAGTGGTCGTCCCTATACCATCGGGAAGGCAACGCTGCCCCAACGCGTACAGCGTGAAGTGGTTCATGTTCTGTTCCTTGTGTTGGCCTTTGCGCCCGCAGTGGTGCAGCACAATGGTGGCGGCATCTTCCCAGCCACTGCGCCAGACATTGACGCCAACATCATCAAAGCTACGTCCGGCGTTCCGCTCGGTTGGGCGCACCGCCTGCAGGCTCGGGTCCACCCACCAGAACGCGTCGCCGTACCCCATGTAGGCGGTGGGGTTGTCATGCAGATCGAAGAGTGCGAGCCATTGGGCCTCGGGGTAGCGCCACTCTCGGGCAATGCAGAAGAAGATCCAGTGGTTCCAGCGTGACCCTTCGCCGCCCTGATTGTAGGCCAGGTTCCGCCCCTCCCAGTCACTGATCATCAGGCTGAAGTCGGCGTAGCGCTTCAGGAACGGCTGCTGGAAGTGATCGCGCCCGGTCACGTTGCGCAGGAGTTCCGCGAGACGCAACCACTCGCTGACACCGTAGTTGCCGTAGCACGGCGACTCCGTCCAGGCGCCACTGGTGTGTTCGGCAAAGGCGTCGAGCATGAACTGCTCAGCGAGCGCGACCCATTGCGCAGCCTCCGCGTGTTCCCCGATGAGAGCCAGACCGGCGGTCCCCAGGCCGCAGAAGCTCACGGCAGTGTGGTTGCCGCGCAGATCGTTGTAGATCGAACCGTGGCCGGTCAGCGCGTTCAGGTACAGCCCGTGAGCCAGTTGCGCGATGGCCTCGCGGACCTCGGTGCGCTCTTCTTCGCTCATGCGGCCGTAGCCGATGTCATACCACTGGCAGAGATTCTGCAAGGGATAGGAGGTGCCGAAATCGAAATAGGCGTAGCCGGGCTGGCACCAGAATTTCCATCGGCACACCGTCAGGGCCCAACGCTTTGCCTGCTCCGCAAATACGGGGTCATCGGTCAGTGCGGATCCAATGACCAACTGCGAGGTCAGGTGCCAGTACAAAGGGCGCCAGGAGTCCTCTCCCGGCACCCGATCGAACAGGTTCCAACCTTTTCCGGGGCTCAACGCCGGGGCTTGCGGGGGCGCAAGTCGTAGTGGGTACTGCCGCCATTGCGAACCGCTGAGCAGTTCGGAATCCAGCCGCACGTCCGGCAACGCCTTCTCTGTGGCGATGCTGTCGATGGTCGCCAAGGCCGCCGCCGCAAACGGACGGTAGTCGCTGTACGCCCGCTGCCGTAGAAGCTGTTTCTCAGCGTCGCGGTAACGCAGACTGGGGTGCGCTTGCTTCACGGGACGGATCGTGGCTGCTCGCTCCAAGACCGCCTGGTGCCGCGTCAGCATCAACCCGCTCATCCCGTCCGCGTCGGTCTCAGAACGCTCGGCAACAAAACCCGCCTTCTCCAGGGTCAGGCACTGTTGATCCGATCCGCCCCAGCCCCACATGGTCAGACGGACCAGGAGACGTTGTCGCCCGCTCAAGCCCATGCGTTCCTTCACATTGCGCCGACACGTGCCCTCTGCCTGACAGTCGGCCAGCAGCGTGTCATCGTCGGGCAGCGCCGAGTCGACCGGCACCGCTGTCAGCCGCCAGGCGGCGTTTCCTGGAACGGTGACGATCTCGAGTCCAGGCGTGCTATCCAGGTCGACGTCGAACACGCGCGACAGGCAGGACAGGCCGATGCCTTTGCGCAACAGGACCGGGCGATCTGTGGCGTCACGCACGGACTGGTCCGGCACCGCTTTCCACGCGGTCGGCGCCCCGGATGCGAACGGCCTCGACTCGATGCGCCAGTCTTCCTCCTGCGCCTTGGCGTAGGGTGCGGAAAGAGCCCAGGACAGAAGGAACATGACTGCGGAACGCACTCTGGGTGAGTATCTTCTGACGGGTCGCTGCGGTGCGCAGCTTTCCATGATCGGTGTCTCCATCCTGTTGTTCCTGCCATGGCCCCCCGGCATGGCGCCGCCAATCCACGTCAGCGTTCCCATCGGGGGACAGAACGCCCGTCACTTGAACACGATACTCCCATCGCTGGCGCGGTCGTGGAAACCGGGCGGCGACCACGCCGTAGTCTCCTTGTGCGGGTGCTCGGCGCGGCCTAGGTTGAAACCCCAGATCTCGCCCGGTTTCGGCGCCGCCTCGTTCAGGCAGGCGAACGGGACCTTGAACTCCATCGTCCAACCGCCGGGTTGGGTAGTTGTCGCGGTGGTCCAGCCCGGCAGGATGCCACTGGAGTAGTGCTTGTCCAGCAGGTTGGCGATCAACTGCGCCGCGCGGTTCGTCTGGTGCTGCGGGACCAGCCAGATTTCGAGCGAATCGTCGCCCCAGATCGGACCGTTGTCGTCCTTCACCTCCTGGTGGATGTCCGCCATCTTGGCCTCGTCGCAGCGCACGGCCACGTAGAGGTTCTCCGCGTCGCAGCAGACCCAGACCTGGGTCTTCTGGGTCGGTTCCGCCGCGCCGGGGACACGCAGGCGCAGACCGCCGATGCCGGGCGCGCCCTGCCAGCAGGCCTCATCGAGTTTGCCGTCGAGCACCGGCGGCACGGCAACGTTCTCGCACTCGACCAACGGCGTGTCGATCAACGGCACGGTGACATCCTGCTCGACCTTCGCGTTTGGAGTCTGGAAGACAACTTTGAGCGCCAGTTTGGGCATCTTGGCCGCCGACTGCCCGGTCAGCGCGAACGTGACGGCAGCCGTCTGACCACCGCCAATCGTAACGTCAGCCTTGTCCGGTTGCGCCTGCCAGCCGTCGGGCGGCACAAGGGTGACCGCACCGCGTGTCTCGGCGATCGTCAGGTTCGCCAACTTCACGGTGATGTTGCTCGCCAGTCCGGCGGGGAGTTTCGCCGGGGCGATACTTGCCTCGAGCGGTTTCCGCACCTGCACGTCGAAGTACCAACGACAGGAGCCGGAAAGACCTGGTTCATCCCATTCCACGCAAACCGGGTAGAGCGCCTCCGCGGCGTCAGCGGCCACGGTGATGGCGTCAGCAACCGTGATCTGCGGCAGGAGGCTTACCAGCTTCGCGGCACGCGCCTCGCCGTTCACCAGAACGCCCGCGGGGATGGTCGCACTCATGCCCGGCCCCAACACGAGCGGGTAGCCGGGTTCGACCGGCCAGCTTTCCGCGAAACTGGCCCAGGCGCCGCGCTGAAGCAGCCGTATCATCGTGTCGGTAAAGTCCGCCTCGGCCAGGGCCAGCGCAGCGTGCCGCTGCCACACCCCGCCCCCCGCCTGTTCGACCGCGCTGCCCATGAGCTTTCTGACCACGCCCGTCAAGGCGAGCGGTCGCCCGGCGAGCAGAGCGCGGACGGGTTCGGGCAACGGCTGCCCACTCGCCAGTGCCAGGAAATTACGTGCGCCCACCCATTGCCGGTCGAACTCCGAACGCAGCATGCCGGCCACCTGGTCCAGTGTGCCGATGCGTACAACGCGAGTCAGGCCTGGCTCGACTTGGACGGCAAACCGACGTTCACGGATCTCTGCCGGCGGCAACGCCGTGTAGAGATGGTCCACGATCTGACAGAAGAGCGTGCAGGCCGCATTGGCAACTACGTCCGCATCAAGCTCAATCTCCACCTGCTGAGGTTGTGCCGTCTCATTGCGCACGGTCAGGTGCAGATTGCCGAGGCCGAGGCGACCGAACCGCTCGATCTTCACCGTGCCGGCCAGGGGGCGGGCCGATGTGACCGGCTCCCAACCTGCGGCCGAGAGTTCACGCTGCAGGCCCATGTACAGCCGGCTCACGACCGGGTCTCGGCTGTTGTTCGAAAACACGCCGTACGCCAGGTCCGCCACCGTGTACTTGCGTCCCATCTCCTTGCTGGCCTTCTCGCAGTAAGTGTAGGACTGCACCGGCTTCTGGTACGCAAGCGTGCGCTGCGTCAGGTACTGGTTCCGGCTCATGGCAGCACCGTGCTGCTCATTCCCGATGGTGTCGGCAAGACTCAGGCCATACATGAACGTCGGGTAGCCGCACGAGGACCAGTGCATGAGCAGACAGAGCCCGTGCTGGTGCAAGCGCTCCGTAAACCACTGGTAGAACTCAAACATGTGGAACGGCATGGGGTAACAGAGTTTGCGCGTCAGCGGATCGAACGTCAGCGGGTGATCCACGAACGCGAAGTGCTCGCGGCGGAAGTTCCGGTGCAGACCGAACGGCCCGGCATCGCTGTAGGACCCGTCCAGGAAGTACGCCTCGCAGTGGCCAATGCAGTCCTGCCACGCGTCGGTGGCCTGGTTGGCGACGGCGCCCTGCGCATCGAGCAGGTCGGGATCCGGGTTGCAGGACCAGTGCGCGCCGCCATAAGATGGGACCCAGCCGTCCACCTTCAGATTGCCGTCGGCGTCGGCCACAGCCGTCTGCAGGATGCGGTTGGCGGTCGCGGCAGACTTCGCCTCTTCTGCCCGGGCCCGGAGATCGGCGAGCAACTCGGCGTCGGGCGGCTTCGCGGTGGCGTCGGGGTACGCCCTGTGCCCGATGCGCCAGTTCCAGTAGCCGTTCGGCTCGATGTAGCGGACGGTCGCCTTCCCTGCCGCGCGGTCGTCGAGCACGCTGCGATTGCCGTGGAAATCGTACGACGCCATGCAGTCACCGCAGTCGAGCGGACGCGCCTGCTTGGACCAGTCGACGATCTCGTACGCACCCCAACTCCGGTCGCCTGCGGCTGGATGGCGCCGGAAGAACTGCGGGGACAGTTCGTAGTAGCGCTGCGCCGCAGCGCGGAAACCCCATTCGGGCGCGAACCGGTACAGGTCGCAGAAGAAGGACGCACGCCCCGGGAATTTGGCGGTGGCCTGGGACAACCCGAGCTCGAACACAGCGTAGTATCCCGTACCTGGCAAATACTCCAGTCGGCAGACGCGCGGCTGATCCATGGGAACCGATAGCGCCAGCCCTGAATCCTGATCGTAGACGCCGGTCCACGGGTACTGAGCCATGCCCTGTCCGGCAATGAACGTCTGGCTGTTGCCGAACACGGAGTCGCCCCCCGTGATGGGCAACGCCGTGTCGATGTCATACCCAAAAGACCACCTCTCGCCCAAGTCGAGCGGCAGCAGCACCCAGAGCACGACGCAACGGTCCTGCCCCAAAGTGTCGGCGAGCGTTCCGGAAACGGAGATCCGATCCGGTTGACCGCAGATCTCCGCCTGGAGTTGGAGACTCGCCTCCGTGTCCGTCGCGCTGACCCGGACGATGTTTTCGGCGACGGACACAGTGCCGATCAGCGGCCGGGCGGCGGCAATCAGGTTTCGGCGCGCCACCAGGCGCACGTCATCCAGCCAGACCTTACCATACCCTTGGTAGATCCCCTGCCGGATTTCGATGAAATACGTGTTGGGGCCGGTCACCAGATCGTGTTTGACCGTGAACCAGCTTCCTTGCGAATCGTAGGCGGCGCCCTGAACCACCACCATCGGTTCCGTGCTGGTCTTGCCATCCTGACCGAGCAGGCTCAACCACAGGTGCGCGGCAGCACCGGCGCATTTCTCCGTCTTCATGTCCGCGGCAAACGCGTAGCCGGTGTTGGGCTTCACAGCCACCACTTGGCTGATCATGCCCTTACTGACTTTGTTCGGCGGCGGCGCGCCGACAAATGCGGACTGCCCCTTCGAGTACAGCGCATCCTCGCCCTGGACGATTTCGCGACCAGCCGACACGTTCCACAAAGCCGTGCCCTGACTGAAGTCGCCGTTCGTGACCAGATTTGTCTCTGCGGTTGCGGACGCCGCACCGACGTCGAGGACCCGGAACCCGCCGTTTCCGTTGAGCGGTAAGGTCCGGGCCTCGATAGCGACCCCTATCACCTGCCCTTGGGCGTCGACGTCAACCCTGAGCCCGTCGCCGCTCGAAACGGAGGCGGCGCCCAGCCTGGCGGCCACCAGAAACAGGCCGCTAGCCAGGAGAAGGTACATGGCAGAATGCATGAACCAGACACAAGAACTCTGTGTGAACCTCACGGGGTCCCCTCCTCGGGGCGCAACGCAGCCCACAATTCCGCGGCTGTCTCCGAAGGAGTCGTGTCTCCCTCAAGAAGCCGCACCAAGGCCTCAGACGCACCACCCAGCATCACGCCGGGCGCGAACGGGCTCGGCCCCTGGAACGAGTAGTGGCTCCGCCGCATGATGCCTGGCAATACACGTCGACTGACCGGAGGCGGCGCCAGGAAGGCGTCCGACGCGGTGGCTTGGGCGCTCCAGGGGAGCTGGATACGCGCCTCCGCAATGATCGTTTGCGCGTCCGGCGAAATGAGGAAACGCTGGAACGCCTCCGCTGCGTCCGGGACTTGCGAGTTCGCGTTGACCGCCATGCTGACCATGGAACTGGGGTAGCTCAAGTCGTCCCGCAACAACGGTGGGAACCCGATGACCAATCCGTTGAGGTCGACCTGGCGATCGTAGCAGGCGGTCAGGACCGCGACACCGCCAATCAGCGCTGCGACCTGGCGGTCGAAAAAGCGGGCCTCAACGTCCGCTGAAGCCGGACACGGTTGCTGGACCGGACAGGTTCGGACGTATTCCATCATGGCCGAGAGGACACTCGTGAGCTCACTCCGAAATGCCGTCTCGTCAATCCCAACGGCAACACGCAACTGCTCGATGTTGCGCACAAGCAAGCCCAGCGAGAACGGTTCGAGGAGGAACACGGGTACCGCGCCACGCGCCGCACAGTGACGCGTGGCCTCACCCAGCAACTCCCGCCATGTACAGACAGACGAGAACCGTGCGACAAGTTGCTTCGGCAGCAGGTCCGTATGTCCCAGCAGGACCGGGACGAAACGGCAGTAAGGGACTCCCGCCAGAACGCCGTCATGCTGAAGACGGCCAAGCGCTTCTCGCGTGTGCGGATCCGCCATCTGTGTGGCCTCCGCACGGAGCGTCTCGGGAACCCGTTTTGTCAGCCCCAGTGGAATGTGAGGCAACTGCCAGTCGTAGATCGAAAACAGGTCGTATCGCTCTTGAATCTGCTGCCAATCCGGGCGCACTCGATGAGAGTCGATTCTGAGTTCAACGCGCGGGTGCAGCGAATGGAACCGATCGCGAAGGCGTCGCCACAGGCGCTGGTGGCATTGCGCGTAGTCGGTAACGCAGCATGACAGAGCCACGCGGGCACCCACGGCAAACAGTGGGAACCCAAGACAAGCGTCCCGCGCCGTTCCCGACGTTGCAGCCCCCGTCCCCGGCGCATGCTGGACAAAGATCCCCGTGCGCGCCTGTCGCCGCACCAACCCGGAGGTCTCGAGATGGCTGATCGCTTTCAGGACCGTGCGGGTGTTGACGGCAAACCCGGTGGCAAGTTCTCGCACAGACGGGAGGCGAGCACCGTGACGGTACTCACCTGAGCGTATCCTCTCCCCCAAGGTCGCTTCAATCCTGCGGTGCGGGACCACAGTTTGGCGACCTCGCGCGTTCATGGGATTGCTTTCCGGGGTAGGAAATGCGACGTTCGGACGGAGGGAGAGCGGGGTTGCTTGCGCGTCCACGGACGGTCTCGGCGTGGCTCACCACGCCCAGTACCAGTACTTCTTGTTGTCAGACGACGCGAGCCAGTTCCTGTCCCCGGGGATCGCCAACACGTGACTGTCCACAAAGACGTAATTTGCCTTCTGCCCAACGTGGGAGATTCTGTTTCCCGAGGCCAAGATTCCATTGTAGGTCGGCGGGTTGTTGCCGTTGCGGGTTTCGCAGTTCGCGTTGTGCTCGACAATCATGAAGTTCTCCGACGGCTTCTTGCAGGTCGAAATCGTGTTCCATTTCAACGGAGGCCACGCGCCGTTTCCACCCCAGCCCCAAACGTACTGGTTCGCAGCGTAATGCCGAGCCCCGGCACCCAACCGACTTGCCGCCGGACACCACCACACCTCGTTCGTCGAGTACGTGTAGTTCGCTGCCCCCAGGTACGGATTGAGGAAGCCCTGCCACACCGCCGGCGCGTTGACGTACCACAGTGTCACCAGCATCCCGTCCCAGTCCTCACTGTAGACACACTGCGCTGTTCCGATCTGGCGCAGGTTTCCCCCGCACGTAGCCACCTTCGCCTGTTCTTTCGCGTTCTGCAGCGCCGGCAACAGCAGACTCGCAAGAATCGCAATGATCGCGATGACAACCAGCAACTCGATCAGAGTGAAACCTTGGCGCATTCGCATTTTGGTCCTCCCTGCCGACGTGTGTCGCGTGGCTCGGGCTCGCGGGCCGGAGCAGCCTCTGTTGCGTGCTGTTGCATACAACAGAACAATAGTGGTTGTTCCAGAGTCTGTCAAGTCTATGCCGCACGGCTCGCGAGGCCGCTGACGCCATACCTCGTCCCGCGCGCCGGCGAACGCTACCCGGCCCGTTTGCGGTTCGCCATGTAGTAGAGAATCGGCACCGCCATGCGGCTGATCAGCAACGACGCGATTTCGCCCGCCATCAGCGCAATCGCCAACCCTTGAAAAATCGGGTCGAAGAGAATGACCCCAGCACCAACCACGACCGCCATGGCGGTCAGCAGCATGGGCCGGAATCGCACGGCACCGGCGTCGACCACCGCCTCAGCCAGGGGCATGCCCTGCGATAACCGCAACTCGATGAAGTCGATGAGGATGATGGAGTTGCGCACCACGATCCCCGCCCCCGCCATGAATCCGATCATCGACGTAGCGGAGAAGAATGCGTGCATCGCTCCGTGCCCCGGCAGAACCCCGACCAGTGAGAAAGGAATGGCCGCCATGACGATGAACGGCGTCAGAAACGAGCGGAACCACCCGACCATCAGGATGTAGATGAGGATCAGGACCGCAATGAATGCTGTCCCGAGATCCCGGAAAACCTCGATCGTGATGTGCCATTCACCATCCCACTTGATCGCCGGACGCGCGTCCGTGAACGGCAGCGTGGCGTTGTGCACCGGGATGTGCGCTTCGACTCCGCCGAACTCACGCCCGTCCAAAGCGGCGAGTGCACGGTTCATCTCCAGGATCGCATAGACCGGGCTCTCGATGACGCCGGCCACGTCGCCGATCACATAGATGACGGGCATCAGGTTCTTGTGGTAGAGGTTCTTGTCGGTCTTGGTGTTCTGGATCCGCACGAGTTCGCGCAGCGGCACCAGGGGCGAACCTGCGGCCAATCCGGGTTCCGGCAGCGCGTTGGCGTCGCCCGAACGAACCCGCAACCCCAACAGTTCATCCGGAGTCGCGCGGGACGCTCGCGGCAGTTGCAGCATGATGTCGACGTCCTCCTTCTCGTGCGGCAGGTGCAGCAGATCGACCGATATCCCGTCGACGGCGATCCGCAGTGTTTCTGAAATGGTCTCGGCGCTGATGCCGTGCAAGGCGGCCTTCTCTTTGTCGATGACGAACTCCGCCTTGGGTTGGTCGGCTTCGACGTACCAGTCGACGTCCACAACGCCGTTCGTGCGGCGGAAGATGTCCCGAACCGCCGTGGCCAACTCAAGTCGCGCTGTTTCGGTCGGGCCGTAGATCTCCGCCACGAGAGTCTGCAGCACCGGCGGCCCGGGCGGCACTTCGGTCACGGCGACCCGGGCGTTGTATTTCGCCGCGATCGCCGCCACGCGCGGCCGGACGCGGCCGACAATCTGGTGGCTCTTGGCCGCGCGTTCCTGTTTCGGGACCAGGTTCACCTGGATGTCCGCCACCTGCGCGCCCTGCCGCATGAAATAGTGGCGCACCAGACCGTTGAAGTTGAACGGCGCGGCGACGCCGACGTAGATCTGGTAGTCCAGGACTTCCGGTTCGGTCCGCACGGCCGTGGCGATTTCGCGCGCTGCCTGCGCGGTCAGTTCCAATGCGCTCCCTTCCGGCATGTTGAGCACGACCTGGAACTCGCTCTTGTTGTCGAAGGGCAGCATTTTGACCTTGACCCATCCGAACGCCACCAACGACATGGCACCGCCCAACAGGCACAGTATGACGACGAGAAAAACCCAACGCCATGCGGCGTGTGCGATCATGGGCCCCATGAAGGCGCGGTACAACCGGGTCAGGAAGTCCTCCCGACGCGTCGGGGATGCCGAGGGACTCGCCACACCGGCGGTTGCCACGCCGCTGTGGGAACTGCCAGCCCCGGGTTTGAGCAAGCGAATCGCCGCCCACGGGGTGACCACGAACGCGATGACGAGGGAAAAGAACATCGCGGCGCTGGCCCCGATAGGGATCGGCCGCATGTACGGCCCCATCAACCCGCCAACGGTCGCCATCGGCAGGATCGCCGCGATCACCGCCCAGGTCGCCAGGATCGTGGGATTCCCCACCTCCCCGACGGCACGCACCGCGACCTCGGACAAAGGTTTTCCCCGATTCTCCGGCAAATGGCAGTGCCGCACAATATTCTCGATGACCACGATCGCGTCATCCACCAGAATGCCGATGGAGAAAATCAACGCAAACAGCGTGATCCGGTTCAGCGTGTATCCGTAGAGGTAAAACACCAGCAACGTCAACGCGAGCGTCGACGGAATGGCAATGGCCACGACGATGGACTCGCGCCAACCGAGAACAATCAGGATAAGAAGGGACACGCTGACAACGGCAATCATCATGTGCAGCAGCAGTTCATTGGACTTCTCCGCGGCCGTCTCGCCGTAGTGCCGAGTCACCGTCACGCTGATGTCGTCCGGGATGACGGTCCCCTTCAGAGTGTCAACCTTCTGCAGGACCCGGCGCGCTACGGCAACCGCGTTCGTCCCCGGCCGCTTGGCAATGCTCAGCGTGACCGCCGGCTGTTCGTCGGCACGCTGCGACCGCGCGGCTCCCTCGCCATAGAAGACGTACTGTTTCGCTTCCTCCGCACCGTCGATGATCTCTGCCACCTCGCGCAGGTACACCGGCCTGCCGCTGTAGACACCGACCACGACATTCCCCACGTCGTCGGCACTCTGGAGGAACGCGCCGGTTTCGATGACAACTTCGCGGTTCCCGGTCGTGATTCCACCCGCTGCGAACTGCCGGTTGGCCTGCGTCAGCATCGGCACCAGTCCGACGGGGCTCAAGTTTCGTGACGCCAGACGTGCCGGGCTCAACAGAACCCGAATCTGCCGCCGGGCTCCGCCGATGATCTTGGTCTCAGACGTCTCCGGAACCTGCTTGACGGCGTCGTCCACCTGCGCCACCAGACGCCGCAACGTCATGTGGTCGTAAGTGGCGCTGTGAAACGTCAAGCAGAGGATGGGGACGTCGTCAATCGAGTGCGGCTTGACCAACGGCTGCGAAACCCCGTGGGGGATGATGTCGAAGTTCGTCTGCAGCTTCTGGTTGAGCTTGACGAGGCTGCGTTCAACATCTTCGCCAACCTTGAACCGTACAATCACCAGGCTGCGGCACGGGGCTGATGTGGAGTAGAGGTACTCGACTCCAGGAATCTCCCAGAGCAGTTTTTCCATGGGGCGGGTGACGCGTTCCTCGATCTCCTTAGCCGTCCCGCCGGGCATGGTGACCATGACGTCGATCATGGGCACTTTGATCTGTGGCTCCTCCTCGCGCGGCAGCAGCAGAACCGCCCCAATGCCCAAGAGCACCGACGTCAGAATGATCAGCGGCGTCAGCTTCGAATTGACGAACGCGGCGGCGACGCGCCCAGCCATGCCCATCCCTTGGACTGACGGAGTCTGGTTCATGCCGTGATCCTGTTGCGAGATTTTGCCCCAGTACTTCGGAAGAGCGCGATCATATTCGCGGAACGGTCAGGCTGCGCACCGAAGTGTCGTCCCCTATTCCTTGACAGCGACCGGTTGGCCGTCGGTCAACCCGCCCGCCCCCTCAGAAACGACCCGCTCCTTCTCAGTCACCCCGGAAAGGATTTCGACCTTGTCGCCCTCCCGCTTTCCGGTCTTCACCAGCCGCAAGTGCGCCAGGTTGTCCGCTTCAACGACAAAGACCGTCTCCATCTGGCCGCGCAGCAGGACAGCCACGGCGGGCACGACCAAGACCGACGTCGTTGCCACCGGAATCCGGACGCGGCCGAACTGACCGGCATGCAGTCCCGGTGTCGGCGGCAGATCAAACTTCACCAGGAACGTGCGGCTGCTGGAGTCTGCCGTCGGAGAAATCTCGCTGACCACCGCCTGGAGCGGGTTGCCAATGACGTCGATCCGGACTTCGTACGTCGCGCCGGACTTGACGCTCCCTGCGGTTGCCTCAGGGACAAACGCTTCCATGCGCATGTCGCGCGGATCGTCCAGCTCAAACAGCACCCGGCCCGGCGCGGCCAAGTCACCTTGGTCGGCAAACTTACCCGAAATCACGCCGTCGAATGGCGCCGTAATCGCGGCATACCCGATCATGGTTTCGACCTCGGCAAGTTTCGCCTTAGCCACGCGCTGCCGCATCTGCACGTTGTCAACCTCCTGCTGTGCGACCACCCGGTTTCCAAGCAACTTGGTCAACCGGTCCAGTTCCGCCTCCGCCTGTTCCAGAACGGCTTTTGCCTGGTCCCGTTGCGTCTCGATCTCCTTGGCGTCGATTCTGGCCAACAGGTCGCCTTTCTTTACCTCCTGACCGGTGGAGACCGGCACGTCGATCAGAGGACCGCTGATCTGGGCCGAAATTTTGGCCGTCAGCTTGGGTCGGACAGTGCCCACCACTTCGTCGCTGGTCGCGCGCACTTCCAATACCGCCGTTTGGACGCAAACAGGAACGGAAGGCAGCGGCCCGGTCGAGTTGGCGGATTCCTGCTTCTTCTGCGGGCAGCAACCTGCGGCGAATACCACCAACCCGCCGAAAAGCCTCGCGCGCCACAATCCCAGACTTGAAAGTTTCATCGTTCGACATCTCCCTGCTTTGCTGGCGCCCACTGTTCCCCTGACCTCGACCATATGGAACACGTTGAACGCCCGCGCATCGTTGGACATGGGCGCGTCGAACAAGTGGGGAGCAGACAGTGACATCTTGGTTGCTGACGCGGGAACGCTACCGGAGCCTGCTCTATGAAAAGCTACAGTTGTTACTCTCCCGTGGCAAGGGCACGGTCCCCGATTTGGCGGTTCATCGTTCAGCCGAGGCGGGGCGCTGTTCGTCGACCCGGGCGTCACTGGACTGAGCACACAGCGGCGAGAACTGCACCGCAAGGCAAGCGCCGAGGTCGTAAAGGCCTTGCAGCGGACGGATGCCGGACGGCAGGATAACGCCCGAACAGGCCACCGCCTTGAATCACACCGCAGATGCCGGCATTCGAGTTGTCATCCTGGCAAGGTTCGGTCTGTCAGGCAGCCCGGCGAGGCACCAAGGACCACCGGCTTCATCGCGCAGCGAAATTGCCGAAGAGAAACGGACGGGAAGGACGGCAACTCAATCCCAAACACAAATGGGCAAGGGAACCGAGGCCAACACCCCTACATTTTAGCCAGCAACAGACTAGGAAACTCTTCCGTCACGCGGTCTACGTTGTCCGCCTGGATCAGAAGAAAACGGCGTTCAAAAATAGCCTTGTAGTCGTCTGGTTTCTCCATGTCCTTCTTGTCAAACCGCTCGCCCTTGGGATGCTGCGTCACCACACCCGTGATCAGGCCCTGCTTGATGGCTGTGTGCAGCCCCTTGAGGTTGGCATTGAGAAGGAAGAGCTTGGGCCGTTCCTCGGGTTTGAGTTGCCAGAACTTCATCGCTGGAAAGTCCGTCGGCAATCCCCCTGCCGAAATGATGATCTTGCAGTCCGGGTAACGGCTCACCCACTCATCGAACACCTGCGCGGAGAAACGTTTGACCCGGGTCTGAGCGGCCAGAGCCTGGCTCTTCAAAGCGGCCATAGGATCAGCCTGCACCTGCTGCTGTTGCCGCTGCACATCGTCCGGTTCCTGGGTCGTCAGAGTGGACACGTCGTCCCACGGAATGGCCTGCTCGTAGTTCACGGTCAGTTTGTCTCCGAAACCTTCGGAGAGCCCGCGCATCATCTGCCGGTAGGCTACGTCTCCCTTTTCGCCTACATACCCGTTGATAATGAGCACCTTCTCATTGGGGCATGTCTTGGCAAGGTGTTCGCCCAAGTAACGAGCCGTGACCCAGCAGTAGTCGACTTGGCGATGGGCGACCTGCGCCACCTGCCGCTTGAATCGGTCACGCTCGTCGTGTCCGCTGCCAATGTAGATCGCCTTGATGATGGCCAGGATCACCACCCCGACGCCGCAGAGTCGGTACATCCACGTCGCGCCACGACTCCGGTGCATCTCCAGCAACACCGTCGTGGCGTCCTTCAGGGCCGCACTCGCATCTTCCGTCATGTCGCCGACCCGGTCACGGGTGGGGAGAACCTTGCGGAGCAGCGAGAAAAACTTCTGTGCGCCCGGCAGGTCCGTGACCTTCATGGTCATGAACTTCCGCGCCGGCGAATCGGCCTTCATGTCCTTAATCGAGTCCTCAAGCCGCTCGACCAGTTCCATCATCGCCACATTGATATGCGGACCGTCGTCCTTCGCCTTCTTCCGTCCCGGGGCCGACATTTCAGCTTGTTCCATGCCGAACCGCATGATCGTCATCAGGATGAACATCAGGGTGTAGATCCAACCCAGGGAGTATAGGCAAAGCGGTACGATCAGCACAAAAACCAGGCACGACGTCAGCATCAGCAGCAACGCCCACACGGCATTCCGCAGCAGGCTGAACTGGAACCCGCTGATCATGCCGAACACCGAGGCTACCAAGAATACCATGCAGAAAAGAGAGAGGAGAAATAGCATTGGCTCTCTTTGCCCCCTTATCGCATCAACGACAGAACCGAACCTGCCTTCTGGCACCCACCACTGGCCTATTTCCAGCGGCCCTGATCGTACTTCGCCTGGATCTCGCCCGGATCAAGGGCTTCCTTGAAAATCGCCACCTCGTCGATGATTCCGTGCCAGTAGTTGCCGTGCATGCCGCCCCCGAAGGAGGTCGCCCCGATCGTGGCGTTTTGCTCCTGGAAACAATAGGAGACTCCACCCGAATAGTTGCTCGGATTCCACCCGGAGTTTCGTACTTCGCCGTTAATGTACATCGTGACCGTTTCGCCGTTGTAAACCATGGCAACATGCGTCCACTGCTCCGTGGGCGCCGCCTCAGTCTGAGCCCATCCCCATGCAGCCGCACCGTTTCCCAAATACGCCATCGTTCCCCACATCGAGCCGACCAGGGCCAAGCCCCACTCACGCGAGAAAATGCAGTTCCAGTTCAGGCTTTGCGGATACACCCACGTCTCGATCGTTACCGCGTCCTTGAACAAGGTATTCCAGCCTTTGCTGTTCCCGCAGTCCACGCACACGTTGGCGCCATCAAAAAAGAGGGAGTTCTTCTTCCTGAACCGCCCCTTGGTCCACTGCGAACTGCACGGCGCACCATTCGACAAGACGGTTCCGTTGAACTCCTCCGCGCCAAACGACGACTCGACTGTTCCGGCCATGGCCATGTTGTCCGCCTTGGACCCGTACCCGTCTTCGAACGTGTAGTACGCCACGCACCGCACATCGGTGGAATTCGATTTCTTGTTGGCCATCCAGGCGGCATAGCGTGCGTCACGGCGCACGCTCAGCAGTGACGGCAACGCCATCGTCGTCAGGATGCCGATGATGGCAATCACCATCAGCAACTCGATCAACGTGAAACGGCGTCCATGGGACGCGATCGCAACGGAGGAGGAGTTTGGTGGGTATTTCATGAAAGATCCCCATGGGTCGATCGTCACGAAGGTTCCCCGTGCTTGTGCACCCGAGGCGACGGACTCAACTCTCTGAATAACATCCACCGGAGACCGACCCCGTATCGCGACCCGCGCTCAGGGTCCACAATAACTGTCGGCCCCTGCCCTTGTGTGCCGAATATACGCGTCACCCCCCGAGTTTGCAAGAGTGTTTTTGCAGTCCCGGGAATGCGCCATCGGCGGCTTCAACGGATCTCCATGAGGCCGATCGCCACGGCGCACAGCGCTGGGAGGGACACCAATCAAGTTGGGAACTGAAGTGCGCGCCACCGAGCATAGCCAAGCCCGGAGATGGCCCCCAACCTCGTGTGCCCCGCCCTGTCGACGTGTCGTTCGCCACTTCTGATCGGCTCACTCCATGGACGCTACCCGTGCAGGCGTGTATGTTTGGACATAACCAAAGGACTAATGCCGTGCGTACATTTCTGAGCCTGCACTGGGTGGCAAGAATGGCCGTTCTCGGAGGGGCAACAGCAGCCCGAGCCGTCGTGGCGGATGGATCGGGGCCAGATATGACATCGTTCGATGTCGTGTGGACCACGCGATCAACACGGGTTGCGGAAAGAACGGCTTGATGTCCACCACAACACCCATGAACTGCGACCCGAACGCCCTGGCCATCCTGCACCGGTTGCGGGCCGCTGGGCATGAGGCGTACTTGGTGGGCGGTTGTGTCCGTGACCACCTCATGAACCTGCAGCCCGACGACTGGGACATCGCCACCAGCGCCTGCCCCGATGCGGTCGAGGCACTCTTCGAACGGACCGTGCCGGTCGGCAAATCGTTCGGCGTCATCCTGGTCGTGCTGGATGAACACGAGTACCAGGTGGCCACGTTCCGCGGCGACGGCACGTACACCGACGGGCGGCGACCTGACCACGTCGCCTTCACCGACGCCGAAGAGGACGTCAAGCGCCGCGACTTCACCATCAACGCCCTGCTCTACGACCCGGACGCTGACCGCGTCCTGGACTTCGTCGGCGGCCAGCAGGACATTTACAGCCGGGTTCTGCGCACCGTGGGCGACCCACGGCAGCGCTTCCGCGAAGACCACCTGCGCCTGCTCCGCGCCGTCCGCTTTGCCGCCCGCACCGGATTCACCATCGAGCCGGCCACCCTGGCCGCCATGCGCGAACTCCGCGACCTGGTCAAGACCGTCAGCGGCGAGCGAGTCGGTCAGGAACTTGTCCGGATGTTCAGCGAAGGCAGTGCCGGACCAGCCCTGCGCCTTCTCGAAGCGTCCGGACTCCTCGACAGCGCCTTGCCCGAAGTCGCCCGCATGCGCGGCGTGCCACAGCCTCCGGAGTACCACCCGGAAGGCGACGTCCTGACCCACACCCTGCTCATGCTCGACGGACTGGACGCGACCCTGAAGACCGCCACGGACTCGGCTGCGTCGGATGACCGACCCGTGGTGGCAGCGCTCCGAACCGACGAGGACGCACCCGAAATCCTCGCCTGGGCCGTCCTGCTTCACGATGTCGGCAAGCCCGTGACCATCACGTACGAAGACCGTATCCGCTTCGACTGCCACGACGGCCGTGGCGCGGAGATCGCACGCGACCTGCTCGGCCGGTTGCGCCGCCCCGCCCGTATCATCGATGCGGTCGGCACCCTCATCGGCCGGCACATGAAATTCTCCCACATCCGCGACATGCGCGAAGCGAAACGGCGTCGCCTGGTCCAGGCTCCCCTGTTTCCGCTCGATCTCGAACTGCACCGACTCGACTGCGACGGCAGTCACCGCCTTTTCGATCATTACGAGTTTGCCACTGCCGCGTGGTTCGAGGAAAAGGCCCGCCCCCCGGTGGCGAAACCGCTCCTGAGCGGCCACGACCTCATCGCCCTGGGGTTCTCCCCCGGCCCACGCCTGGGCGAAATCCTCCGTGCCGTCGACGACTTGCACCTCGAAAATATCCTCCAAGACCGCGCCGCCGCCCTCGCCTGGGTCGGCGAACATTACCCGCCGGCCAAGCCTGGAGTCTCACCGTAGCCCAGCGGAGGCGTCCGGAACCCGAATTCCTGCCGCCCCTGCCAATGACGTCTTGCACTCGACGGTTGGCGCGGTAAATTGCGTCGTTCGCACGCGGATTCTACGGGGTCGAGGCAGGCATCTACGACGTGTTAAGCGCAACGGCTCCCGTGCCGTCCCGATCCGGTCGCCAGGTTGCGACACCGACCGCTTGTCCGTTGTGTTGCGAACTGTGCACAGGCAGAGGCCCTGCCCGCCCGCTTCCGAGGGCGCGGCGCCGCGAAGGAGATCAGGGGTGTGAGACCCGATCAACCCGGCCGCAGCTTCAATGCCCGTTCCTGTGCCGTTGGCCTTTTCTGCCTTGCTTTCCTTGCCGTCTGGTCGCACTGGCACAACGTCATTTCAGTCAACCCAACCGCCCTGAACGACAACTCCCCGCCGGTGGGAGGCGTCGGAGTCTTTCTGGGGTTGTTCTTCATTGTGCTGCTGCTGGAGGGCTGGAAGAAACGTTTCCGGTTGGCGCGCGGCGAACTGATCGTCATCTACGCTATGCTGCTGGTGGCCGCGCCCTGGGTCGGCCACGGCATCTGGTACCGGTTCATCGGCCTGATCTACACCATCCCGCGCGACGGCAACCAAGCCGTCCTTTTTCATCATTACTCGGACAAGCTCTGGCCCCACGGCCCGCAGCTCAATCTGAACAAGGATTTTGCCGCCGCGACGCCGCTCGACGGCTACTGCCTCGCCATTGCCCCGACCAAGGACGAAGACCCGGTCGCGGAACAACTCCCCGACCCGCAGCGCGTCACGGTCGACGACTTGCCGGATAACCCGCAGAAGCTGAAGCGCTGCGTCACACTGCGGACCGTGGAAGATGAAATGCTCCTGTTCAAGTGCCGCGTCCCCGTCTCTCGCGACGGCAAGATCATCCTTGTCCCGGGCGAGAACTACCACGTGAGCTACCGGGTCCGCATGGAGGGGGCCAAGGGCGGGACCCTCCTGAACTGCTACCTGCTGACCGACCAGGACGACAAGTTCAGCATCAACAGCGTCAACCGCGACACGCGTCAGTCGTTCTCGGCACCGGGCGCCTTTGAGTCCTACTGTCACTCCAAAGTCCTGATTCCCAACCGAGTGCAGGAGTACTCCGACCTGGTGTTCGAGTTCCGCGGCGCCGGCCGGGTTCAGCTCACGGACATTCGGCTCTACAACAACGAGGCGATCCAGTCGCTGTACCAGGGGCGCACAGAAGTGCGTGCCTCAGACTTGGACAAGTTGCCGCTGAACCAGCGCGCCCGTGTCGACGTCCGCCCTGACCATGCCTTCAGCCCCCTCGGTATCCTGCACCGCATCCGGGGCGGTATCCCCTTGGGGCCGTGGTTGCAGCCGGCGCTGCTCTGGGGCAGTCTGATCATGGCCTTCTTCCTGGCCCTCCTCGCCATGATGGTGCTGATGCGACGCCAATGGGCGGACAATGAGCGTTTTTCTTTCCCCATGCTCATCTTCCCGCGTGAACTGCTCGAGCAGGCCGAGGACGAGAAGGGGCGCACGTATTTTCCTCTGTTCCGCAAACGTGTCATGTGGGTCGGGTTCGGCATCTCGATGTTCATCATCGCGACGCAGGGGTTGCACCATTATTTCCGCTTCCCGACTCTGAGAATGTACCTTGACCTGGCCAAGTTCTTCGAGAACAATCTGCCCCTGTACTCATTCTTCCGCGGTTTCTACTGGCACCCATTCAACCTGTCGCTGATCGTCCTGCCCATCGCCTTCTTCATCGAACTGGAACTTCTCGGCAGCATCCTGCTCTGCTTCCTGGTCTGCCAGTTGCCCTACTACCTGCGTGAAGACATGTTCCCGAGCTGGAAGTCGATCGTGGACTTCCCGTTTGTGCAGGAGCAGCACACCGGCGCCTACCTGGCGCTGGCCTGCATCGCGCTGTACGCCTCGCGCCGCCACCTCAAGGCGGCCCTGCTCAGGATCATGGGCCGCGCCGACGAAGTCGACGACTCCGACGAGGCATGGAGCTACCGCGCGATGGCGGCGCTCCTGTGCGTGTCCGTGCTGTTCCTCTGCTTCTGGACGCAATACGTGGGGGTCGGGTTCTGGAAAGGCCTGCTGTATACCGTCTTCATCCTGGCCTGCGGCCTGTCCACGGCGCGCATCCGCACCGAGTGCGGCGCGCCCTGGACCTACATCACGCCCTACACGCCGCTGATCCTCTTCACCGCCATCGGCGGCACGTATCTTTTCGGGATCGAGCTGTTCGTCATCATGATCGTTTCGGGTGGCTTCCTCTGCTCGGCGTCGTACCTGATGTGTGCACCGACCCAAGTCGAAATGCTCCAGCTCAGCCGACTGCTCAACGTCAATCCCCGCTGCGTGGCCAAGGGTCTCATCCTGGGCGCCTTGGGCGGCATGATCTTCGGCGGGTACTTCATGCTTTCCATCGGCTACAGCAAAGGGGGCATGAATGTGTCGTTCATCGGCGACTGGGCGGCGAACCAGGCGTTCCAGATCCAACTCGTCACCCGCGAGGTCGCCTTCCAGGATCAGCGTTACCAACATGCCAAGGACAACGACCTGCCGATGACAAACGTGTTCGACAAACCGCGAACCTGGGCTCTGGGTTTCTCGTTCGTGACCACCATTCTTCTGTTCGTGGCCAAGAGCACCTGGGTCGGGTTCCCCCTGCATCCGGTCGGGTATATCCTCGCCAATACCTACTTCATTAATATGGTGTGGGGCTCGCTGTTTGTGGCCATGCTCGTCAAGTACATCACACTGAAGACCGGCGGTGTCATGACCGTGCGCAAGACCATGACGCCGTTCTTTGTCGGCATGTTCCTTGGGGCCGTCTGTTCCTACCTGCTGTGGGACGCCATCGGCCTGACGCTGCAGATCTTCGGGTACACCGAGACGTTCTGCGTACCGCACTGTTTCTAGGTATGGGAAGGCTGTAGGAGTTAAGGAAAGGCGAGACCGGGTCGCAGGGACGTGGTCCCGGGCGAACCCACAAGCTCCGAAACCTACAGCCTAACAGCCTAAGCAACCTCCACAGAGAGGCCGACGTCGTGGCGGGAATCAAGAACATCAAGTGGGAAACGGTCCGTCCGCTGCTTTGGGCCGTTGCCGGAATCATTGTGCTGAGTTTTGTTTACCACCAGCCGATGAAGCCCCGCGACGCACTGCTCCCCAACCCCTACTCCGAAGCGCCCGATTACGACCAAATTGCGAAACGCATTACCGGGGCCACCCTCCAGGAGGACCTGGATCAGTACCTGAAATTCGGATACCGATTCACGGGTTCGGAAGGCTGCGACAAACTCGCCGACGACCTCATCCAGCGGTTGAAATCTCTCGGGTACCGGGTCCTCATCCAGGAGCACGAAGTGGTCGTCCCCAAGACCCTGGACTGCCGCATCCTCGGCGAAGACGGCGAGCCCATCCCCAACATGAGGGTCTATCCCTGGTACCCGAACCGGCTCCGCACCCATACCATCCCTCCAAGCGGCATCACAGGAAAAGTCGTCTTCAAGGGCCAACCCGACGATCAGGACAAGATTGCCGCGCTCGATGATTGCGCCGGCAACATCATGCTGCTGCGCGCCCGCGAACGGTTCGAGGACTACGCCAACTTCGGCGCCCGCGCGGTGCTCTACTTCGATGACAAGGCGGACGACACCAAGCCCGGGCACTTCACGCGCAAGGAATCGCACGCGTCGGTCAACGTGCCACTGCTGTACGTCGAGGGCGACGCCAAGTCCCTGGTCGGCCGCGCCATCACGCTGCAGTGCCGGGTCGACTGGACACCGGTCACGGCCCGCAACATCATTGCGGTTCTCGACCCGGATCCGAACTTCGCCGAGGTCCGCAACGAGACCCTACTGCTGTCGGCGTACTACGATTCCTGGAGTTCTATCCCCGACATCGCGCCTGGAGCGCGTCAAGCCATTGGCCTGCAGTCGTTAATGCTAACGGCTGAGAACCTCGCCCAGACGAAAAACCGCAACAAGATCCGCCGCAAGGTGGTGTTGTTTCTCCAGGGCGGGCACGGCCAGGCGAACGCCGGCAGCCGACAACTCATCGGGGCACTCGGCACGCAACCGAAGCCGAAAGACGTCCTCGAACAAAGGGACAAGGAACGCAAGGAGTTCGAGGAGGAACTGTCGCGGCTTATGGAACTGGAAGGCCTTGCCCCCCTGTACTTCGACACGGTTCGCACCCGCTCGCAGCACCGCGCCTTCTGGGCGGGGAAATCCAAACTGGAAGACCTCTTCCGGCAGGAACTTTCCTACGTCCTCGATGCCAGGGCGGCAAAGACGGAGGACGAGGCCCTCGCCGCTAAGGTTGCCTGGTTGCGCAGCGGCGCCAAGCCTGGGCGCGAACTCGCGGCCTTCCTTGCCGCCAACAAGAAAATGCAGGTTTACCAGAGCCTGGTCAATGCCCGCCCGTACGAACTGACCCACGGCGGCGGCTACGTTCATTACTTCGAGCCCGACGCCGCCCCCGCCGTAGAGGGCGCCGTCGCGGCTGTCCGCCCGCCCATGGATGAACCGAATTACGACGCCTACCTCGCGGAACACATCCGAGCCCTGAAGGAGCGCATCACGTTTCGCATCAAACGGAACCGCTTCTACCTCCGCCAGATCGCCCAGGACGCCGCCATCTTCGAGGAGATCCGTGGGAAGGACGGCAAACGCGAAGTCGCTGGAATCGAGATCAACTTCACCGACAAGACCAAGCAACTCGTGGTGGGCTCGGGTGGCTACTGGTGGGCCGCCCGATGCGTTCCCGCCGACCGCGAGTTCCTGATGCAGTTCATGTATGCCCAGGAGAAACTCAATCCGCTGATCAAGGACAAGATGCAGAGCGTCGTACCGGACGGCGACACGCAGGCCTGTGGCCTGTACTACGAGATCACATACTTCCACACCGCCACCATGGTGTTCAACGGCTTCACCAGCTTCGCCCTGCTCACCAAGGGCGACAACCGCGAGTTTGTCGGCTGTATCAAAGACACGCCCAAAGACATCAACTGGGACAATGTCGTCGACCAGGCACGCATCACCGTCGCGGGGATCGAGCAGATCGCCCTGGGTGGGGCCAAATTTATGCCCATCAGCATGCCGGTGTGGGGGCGCGACTTCGACGGCCAGGTTACCTCGATCCGAGGCACATCGGTGGTGCCCAACCACCGCGAGCCCAACTGCGTGGTCCAACTCGTGAGCGGCTACTGGTCGCCGGCCAGTTGGGTGCACTTCAGCAACGGCGGCGGCTATTGGAGTTCCCAGATGGACCCGTACCCGCTGACGATGAGTGACGAACTGGGACGTTTCCGTTTCCGTAACGCCTTTGCACAACGCTGGATGTCCGTCCAGTTCCACGCCGCACGCACCGACCCGGTCAGCGGCGATATCACGTGGACTCGTGACCTGGCCTATGAAGCAAAGTACCCGACGGAAAACGTCCGGGTCTACCAGATCGGCGAACTTACCCGTATCATCGTCTTCCGCTGCACCCCGGTCCATGTCTTCAAGGCCGAGAACCCCAAGAAGATGAAGCTCTACGACCGGGTCGAAGCCCGGCTTGTCCGTGGGTTCTCGGCCCCCAAACGCTTCTTCTACGAACAGTTCTACGCCGGTGAGTACGTCCTGTACCTGGAGCCAGACGCCATCTTCTTCCCCACCTGCCTGTTCGGCGCACCCCACAACGAGAGCCTGCTGCGCGTGTCCGCAGTGTGCCTCAACATCGGCCCCGATGAGTTCAAAGCAGTCCGTGAAGACCAGGAGGAACTGGAGGGCAAAGGCTACCTGGCCGCGGACGCTACTTTCCTCTACCACCCCGAAGACGACCTGGCCCGCAGCATGAGCGCCATCAACACGCGGCGCGAACTGCGCTACCGCAAATACAATCTACTCGACGAACCCACCCTGCAGGCGTGCGAGAAAGCACGCCAACTTGCCAGGGACGCCCAGACGCTTCGCGACACCGGCAAGCACTACGAGGCGTTCAACAAGATGAAGGAAAGCCTTGCCTACTCCATGAGCGTGCATCCCGTGATCCGCGACAGCAAGGCCGAGGCCGTGTATGGCATCGTCTTCTACCTGATGCTGCTCATCCCGTTCGCGTTCTTTACCGAGAAACTCCTGTTCGGCGACCCGGACATCAGACGCCAGCTCCTCATCGTCGGCGTGATCTTCCTGGCCGTCTTTTTGGCGCTGCGCGAAATCCATCCCGCCTTCGAGATTGTTCGCTCCTCGTTCATGATCCTGCTCGGGTTCCTCACTCTGATCCTCAGCCTGCTGGTCACCTTCTTCGTCAGTTCGAAATTCCGCAGCGCCCTGATGGAGTACCAGAAGATCGTCCACGGACAGCAGACGGTTGCCGAGGTCACCAAGACCGGTGCCGCCTTCACCGGCTTCGTCCTTGGGATCAACAACATGCGCAAGCGAAAGGTGCGAACCGCACTGACCGCCACCACGCTGGTACTCATTACCTTCGTCATGATCTGCTTCACCGCTGTGGAGAACGATTACGTGGAGGTGGTCTATCCCATCGGCAAGGCGCCTTACACTGGCATCGAAGTGCGCCGCAACACGCTCTCGCATCTCGGAACCCAAACCACCGTGCTGGTCAATGCATTCGAGAACGACTTCGACGTCTCCGTCCGACTCTGGGACGTCGCCGGACTCTGGGGCATCATGCCGCTGAACAAGAAGATGGAGGTCGAGAGCTACATCAGCCCGGACGAGATCAATAACCTGCCCGTCACTCTTGTCCGCGAGGTGGACGGCAAGACACTGAAATACACCTCCGCCGGTTCGCTCGGCGTCGGGCCGGCACCGGACTTCAAGCCGGACGAGTTCGTGCTGGTGACGGGTCGCTGGCCCAAGACCGAAAGTGAGAAGTCATGCGTCCTGCCGGTCACGGCCGCACGCCAGCTCGGAATCACCCCGGAGATGCTTCAAGGCGACGGCCCCTATCCGACCGTGTCCGTGCAAGGCCGGCAACTTCAGGTGATCAACCTTTTCGATGGCGCGAAGCTGGACACCTACCGTAACCGCAAAGACGAGCCGATCACGCCCATCGATTTCCCCGCCGAGCAGTTGTACAAGAAAAGGGAGCAGGAAGAGAAGGCTGCTCAGCGGGCGGCGGAAGCCGCCGCCAAGACCGCGGCGGGCCCCGACGCAAAGCCCCAGCCGCTGACGCCTCAGGAAACCAAGGCAACCGAGGAGCCCGAACACAAGCCGGCACGACTCGCCGCTGGCGGGATCGTCATCTTCCCCAAACAACGGCAGCCGAAACCGGACAGTTCTTTCAGCAATCTGAAAGCCAAGTTGCGCCTGCCCCAGAAAGAGCCGGTGAACTTCGACCGCATGTTCATCACCAAGATTCCATCGGTCCCGGAGGACAAGAAACATCAGCACTACTGGTTCCGCGAGGATGACCCCAACACCTGCTTCATCCCGGGGCGTATGGCGGCTGAACTCAAAATCACCCCGGAGAAGGTCGAGACGAGCAAGGTCGAGATCATGCACGAGGGAACGGTCCTGACCGTCAAAGGCATCTACGATGGACGCAAATTCGACCAGGTCCACGACTTGGATGGGGAAGTCCTGGCGCCCTATGACGTGGAAAGCATTGTCGGCCGACCGAGTGAGGAGGGCAAACAGGAGGACGAAATGCCCGAAATGATGAAGCGCCTTTCCGGCGACGACATCATCATCTGCAACAACCGCTCGACAACCAGCGGCTGGCACGTCCCTTCGATTGCCATCAATCTGGACAAGCTAGGGTCCCACAAGCGGGTGCGCGAGTTGATCGACCGCTACCTTGAAAAGACCGGGGCCAAGGCGTTCTACGGCATCGGCGACATGTCGTACTTCGGCGCCCGGTTCCGGCGCCCGCGCGGCTCCAACTACCTCGAACTGCTCATCCCGTTGCTGATCGCTTCACTCACCGTCCTCAACACCATGCGTGGCAGCGTCTACGAACGCCGCGACGAGATCTACGTCTACAACGCCGTCGGCCTCAACCCGTTCCACATCTTCTTCTTGTTTATCGCCGAAGCATGCGTCTACGCTGTCGTCGGCGCCCTCGGCGGCTACCTGGTCGCGAACTTCACCGGGAAACTCATCCGACTGGTCGGATGGGAAGCCGGCCTGACCATCAACTACTCCTCCATCTACGCGGTCATGTACTCCGTCGTCATTATGATCGCCGTGCTTGTTTCAACTTGGTTCCCGGCGCGCGCCGCGGCGCGACTGGCCGCGCCGGCCGATGCCATGAAGTGGCGAATCCCGGACCCCAAGAACGGAGTCATCTCCTTCCCCTTGCCGTTCACCTTCAGCTATCGCGACCGCGTCGCCATCGTCGCCTATCTCATGGCCTGGTTCGACGAATTCGGGGAAGGGTCGTCGGGGAAGTTCCATGCCGCCCCGCCAGCCTGCCGGCTGGAGCGAGCCGGCGGCCAACCCGCCACCGTGGTACGCGTCACCACCTGGCTGCGCCCGTATGACTTGGGAATCAGCCAGGAAGCCTGCATCCATTTCCGCGACGACCCCGTGAATGAGCAGGCGATCGCTCACCTGACCCTCACCCACTTGTCGGGCGACATCTCCTCATGGCAACGGGCCAATTACCTGTTCCTCAGGCTCCTCCGCAAGCAGTTCCTCGGCTGGCGCGTGGTTCCTGACGAGGAGAAGGACGCGTTCCTCGAGCGGGCACGACAAATGTTGCAGGGCGGCGACGAAGCCACCGGCGAGACAGCCGCAAAACAGGCGGTTGTGAGTACATGAGCGTTCAGGTGTCCAGTCAACCAGGAAACGCCGCAGCGGCGCCACGGGGCGCCTAGCGACTGCAGTCGATTGCAGTCGGCAGCAGTCGAACCATCCGAGTCCCGACACTGAAACCTGAAACCTGAAACCTGACACCTCGAAAGTACCGAAGCGGAGACACCCGGGCCGTGGCGATACAAGAGCGCAATGCAGCCGACAAGGAACTCGAGCTTTACCGTTCGATCCTTGAAGAGCCGACCGAGTACCGGGATGGCTTCACTTGGACGACCGCGATCGGCGCCATTTTCTGCGGCGTCCTCATGGTCCCGGGTGCCATTTACCTGGGGTTGATCAATGGTGGCGGGCTGGGCGCCGCGCCCTGGGTGACCTTGATCATCTTCTCGGAGGTCAGCCGCCGCGCCCTCAAGAGTATGAGCCGGCAGGAGATCATCATCCTGCTGTTCGTCGCCCAAACCATGATGGCCGCCTCCGGCGGTGTGTTCGGCGGCTTTGTGTTCCGGGCCTACCGCGTTGCGTCCGATCCGGTCCTGGCCGCCGGGTTGGCAGGCGAATTCCCCACGTGGCATTGCCCGAGCGCCGATTCCACGGCCATTACGGAACGCACGTTCCTGCACGTCGACTGGCTCATCCCATTCCTGATTGTGTTCTTCTCCCAAGTTCTGGGCTTCATCAAAAAGTACACCCTTGGGTATGCCTTGTTCCGCCTGACGTCTGACTTCGAACGCCTGCCCTTCCCCTTCGCGCCCATCTCGGCGCAGGGCTCCATGGCCATCGCGGAGGCGGGCGACAAGCAAGGCGCCTGGAAATGGCGCGCCTTCTCCTCCGGCACCATGCTCGGGCTGGCGTTCGGCCTCTTCTACGTCGGATTACCCGTCATTACCGGCGCGTTCCTTGCCAAGCCGATGATGATCTTCCCCATCCCCTGGTATGACAGCACCACACTGACCGAGAGCATCCTTCCCGCCGTGCCCACAGGTATTGTCTGGCACCTGTCGCTGGTGATCACCGGCATGATCATTCCCTGGTGGGGAGTCATGGGTACGGGCCTGGCCATCGTTGTGACGTTCATCCTCAACCCCATTCTGGTCAAGACCGGAGTCCTCACCTCCTGGCAACCCGGTATGGGCACGGTCGACACCGGCGTCTCGAACAACATCGACTTCTACTTCAGTTTCGGCATCGGCTGCGCCATCGGGATCGCCGTCGTCAGCATCTACCAGACCATTAAGGCACTCCATCAGAGCCATCGTGAGAGCCGGCGGCGGCGACATGAAATCATCGGCGATCGCGGCGACCCTTGGGCTGTCCCTGCCGGACGAGGCGACTGGTCACTCAAACTCTGCTTTGTCGGTTACTTCGTGTCCGCTGCGGTCCTGGTCGCTCTGTGCAAGGCGCTGGTTCCCGACTTCCCGCTCGTGTTCCTGATCTTTTTCGCGTTCGTCTTCACCCCGGTGCTGTCCTACATCAACGCACGCCTGGTCGCCGTCAACGGCCAGCACGTCGACATCCCGTTCGTCAAGGAGGGCGCCATCCTGCTCTCCGGCACCAAGGGCCTGAACATCTGGCTCGCGCCGTTCCCGGAGGAGAACTACGGCAGCATGGCCCAGTACTTCCGCGTCAAGGAACTGACCGGCACCACGTTCACCAGCGTCATCAAGGCCGACCTTTTCTGCTGGCCCCTGACGATCCTGCTCGGATTCATGTTCTGGAGTTTCATCTGGCACTCCACCGAAATTCCATCCTCCACCTTCCCCTACACCCAGATCATGTGGGACCTCCAAGTCAAGAACTGGCTTATCATGGTCTCCGCCACGACCGGTGACGGCCTCGTCGAAACCATGTTCGACAAGGCCTTCAAACCCGAACTGCTGGGGATCGGCTCCATGGTCACGATCGTCATGTTCGCCATCCTCAGCCGGTTTGGCGCGCCCATCATGTTCGTGTACGGTTTCGTGCGCGGTATCGGCGGCACCTGTCACGGGTTCGTCCTCGAGATCGTCGGTGCGCTGATCGCGCAGTGCTACCTGCACAAAAAGTACGGCCGCGAACGCGTGCTGCGCGTGCTGCCGGTCGTGATGGCCGGATACCTGGTCGGCGAAGGCCTTATCGGTATGGCGTGCGTGGCCATCACCCTGATCTCAAAAGCCATCTCCGGACTGCCGCTGTAGCGGGCGGGAAAGGCTGTAGGTTAATAGGCTGCAGGCTGTTAGGTTAGGACGGGAGACCTGCGGTCCAGGCACGTTCGAAAGTCGGAAATCAGAAGTCAGGGGGCGGAGCTTTCATGACCGAGGCATCGATTCTGTTGGCGTGAGGCTCTGACCTACAGCCTGACAGCCTACAGCCTCTTCTGGACGAAGGACCGTATGACGCAGAACACCACCCCACAACCCAGTGCCCCGTCGGTGATCCCCTCGGAGCAGGTCCGGGAACAGGCGATCCTGCCGTGGAAGATCGCGATCCGCATCACCCTGCGCGGTCTCAAGATCCGTCTGGGCCGCTCCCTGATCACCATGAGCGGCGTGGTGCTGGGTATCGCCTTCCTCATGTCGGTGCTCACCTCCGAGGGACTCAAGTCTGGATTGGCTGACGAGAGTCGGACCAACACCGAGGTCTTGCGGCTGTTCAAGCTGGTCGAGGGTGAACTGGGCTCGATCCCGAACCACAAGATCGCGGTTCTCGTTTCACGTCCGATCACGGGGCGACATCGAATCCGCCTCATGGAAAAACTCGCCAGCCAAGCCGATGACGGCGCCATCTGCATGTACTGGACGCAACCCGATACGCTCACCCCCGCAACCGAGACTGCCCCCGGACAGACCCCCTTCCCACCGGGAAAGAAGTTTCGTTTCATCTCCGACTTCCAGGAACTCTGCCGCGACGCCCACCTGCTGGTGCTGTTCGATGAGGAAATGCCACTCCTTTCCACCGATACCCTCGCTGCAAGCCTCAAACTCATGGCACAACCGGTCGTCCTCGACTATTACTACGGCCGCTACGACCTCAGCGGCCTGCAAACCATCGACCCGCGCATCCAGTATGCATCGCTCAGTTACCAGATGAGTCCAGAGGAGATTGTTCGTGCCGAGAAGCTGAATGCACGCAACCGTGCCCGTCGCATCTGGATCACGGTAATCTCAATGCTGGTCACCGTCATCGGGATCGCCAACGCCATGCTCATGTCCGTCACGGAACGGATCCGCGAGATTGGCACCATGAAATGCCTGGGGGCACTTTCCGGTTTCGTGGTCAAGTTGTTCCTGATCGAGAGTTTCCTGCTCGGGGTCGTGGGCGCGGTCCTCGGCACGGCCATCGGCTTTCTCGTTCCTTTCGTGGCCTACCTGCTGAGCGCGGGGACTCAAATGGTCGTGAGCAGCGCACCGTTCGGCCACATCGCCATAGCCGGCGTTCAGTCTGCGATCGCCGGGACCGTCCTGGCCATCATCGCCGCCATCTACCCGGCCATCGTGGCCGCCAAAATGGTCCCGGCTGATGCCTTGCGGACCAACGTTTGAGGAGGCGTTCTGGTCTTAAGTTGTCGATGATTACGAAGATTTCGAGGGTCTCGAAGATCTCGATGACCTCGACACCCGACACTCACAAATCAGCCATCGGCAGTTCACGCTATGCCAGACACAGCAACAGCACTGACAGACCAAGAAAAGCGCGACGTGCTCCACTTCACGCAGAAGCAGGAGCATCGCCGTGTCGTGGCCCGCGCACAGGCGGTCAAAAAACTCTACCGAATGGGCAAGATTGAAGTCCATGCCCTGCGCGGCGTGGACCTCACGGTCTTTGCCGGTGAGTTCCTTGCCATCATGGGTCCGTCCGGGTCCGGCAAGTCGACGTTTTTCAACATGATCGGCGGCCTCGACAAGCCCAGCAGCGGCAAGGTGTTCATTGACGAGGTCGACATTGCCCAACTCGATGCCTTCGAACTGGCGTGGCTGCGCTGCCGCAAGATTGGCTACATCTTCCAGTCGTTCAACCTGATCCCCGTCATGACCTGCCTCGAAAACGTCATGCTGCCCATGACGTTCGCCGGGGTCACGCACGAAGAAGCGTTCGAGCGCGCCTGCGAGATCCTGCGCACCGTCGGCCTCGGCCATCGGCTCACCCACAAGCCGCCCCAGATGTCCGGGGGGCAGCAACAGCGGATTGCCGTGGCCCGCGCCCTCGCGAACCGCCCCGCCATCGTGCTCGCGGACGAGCCCACCGCGAACCTTGACATGAAGACGGGCGCCGATATCATCGATCTGCTGGTGCGGCTGACCAAACACATGGGGGTGACCGTCATTTCCGCCACTCACGATATGAAAATGCTCAGCATGTGCAACCGCGTGGTATGGATCCGTGACGGCACCTGCGACCGCATCGAGGAGCGCAAGAACATCAAGATCCAAGTTGGAGAAATGACCAGTGCCACAGAGGGTGCTCATTCACACTGAGGATGTCCGCCGCCACTACCGGCTGGGGGACGAGACCGTCCGGGCCCTCGACGGGATCACGGCCGACATCTACGCCGGCGAGTTCCTCTCGATCATGGGCCCGTCCGGGTCCGGAAAGTCGACTTTTTTCAACATGATCGGCGGGCTGGATGTCCCGACGTCCGGCAAGATTTTTCTCGACGGCAAGGATATCTCCAAGCTCAGCGAGCGGCAGCTCGCCTGGATTCGCTGCCACAACATCGGGTACATCTTCCAGACCTTCAATCTGATTCCGGTAATGTCCGCGTTGGACAATGTGACCCTGCCGCTGATCTTCTCCGGAATGAGCATTGAGAAGGCTGAGGCGCAGGCGGCGGAAGTGCTCAAGCAGGTCGGCTTGGGTGAACGTCTGCACCACCACCCGTTCGAGTTGTCCGGCGGTCAGCAGCAACGCGTGGCCATGGCGCGCGCGCTGGCGAACAACCCGAAACTCATCCTGGCCGACGAACCGACGGGCAACCTCGACCTCAAGACCGGCCAGGAGATCATCGAATTGCTGCACCACCTCAAGGAACAGCGCGGCGTCACCGTCATCTCGGCGACGCACGACATGAAGATGCTCAGCACTTCCGACCGCGTGCTGTGGATTGCCGACGGCCGCGTCGATCGAATCGTCAACCGCGACGACCTCAAGATCCAGGTCGGCACCATGGACGGTGAAGAGGTGCAGTAGCAAAGGCAGGGTTCAGAGGTTCACCGTTCAGCGGTTCAAGGTTGGTAGAATCCGCGCTTACATCCGATAACCCCTGAACCCCTGAACCATGCCGTAGCAAGACCCGCATCACCATGAACTTCCTCGACGCGTTCATGCCCTTTCGGCCGAAGCGAGGCGCGCCCAAGCGTACGTCGTTCGACGTCGACCGCGCGCTGCTGGTGGAACTGCACGCCCACCCCAGCATCGAGAAGCACCGGGCCGCCAACGGCGAACTGATCCTGATCGTGAAACGCAACCTCTATCCGGCCGAGAAGTTCATCGCCCGGTTTTTTACCGTCAATCCCCAACGCCGAATTGTGCTGGACAAGGGCGGTGAGTTCATGCTCAATGAAGCACTCAAACCCAACACCCGCCTGGCCGATGTGGCCGTTAAGATGTCGAAGGAATTCAACCTCGACCTGGAACAAGCCAAGCTCGGTGTCGTCCAACTGGTCAAGGAACTCATGCTGAGAGAGTTCGTATTCCTGGTGCGGAAGTAGCGCGGCCGTAGAAGGTTCCGAGTGTCAGATTTGGGTAACGAAGGTCGAGGTCATCGAAATCTTCGCAACCAGCAACTCCCTTGGCCCTCTCCCCCCTGAACACCGAACACTGAACACCCGGATACCCCCCATGCCCCACCCCCAGACACCTGCTTGCCACGGCGCAGCTTCTGAGCGAAGCCAGGACACCCGACACTCCGGTGCCTTCTATGACGGCATTGCCGGGTTCTACGACGACATGACCGGGTTTGACCAGCGCCTGCAGCGGGCCGGGGCGTTTGTCCAGCGCGTCCTGGCCCGGCACCCGGTTCACCGCGCGGCCGACGTGGCGTGCGGCACCGGCATCTACGCCCTGGCGTTCGCTCGTTGCGGAGTCCGCACCGTTGGGGTCGATATTTCAGCGGGCATGCTGCAGAAAGCCGAAGCACACGCACAACGTCTCGGGCTTGACGTCAATTGGCTCCTGGCGTCGATGGATCAACTCGCCCAACAGCCTGACACGCGATTCGACGCCGTCGTCTGTCTCGGCAATTCGGTTCCGCACCTGCTGACGGACGCCGAGCTCAGTGCTGCACTCAAATCGTTCCATGCGGTCCTGAACCCCGGTGGCCAGCTCTACCTGCAACTGCTCAACTACGACCTCGTCCAGGCCCGCCACGAACGCATCGTCGAGATCAACCGCCAGGATAACCGTGAGTTTGTCCGCTTCTACGACTTCCGCGATGACGGCTTGCTCCAGTTCAACGTGCTCAGCCTCGATTGGTCCGCCGGTCCCGACCCCGTCCATGCCCTGCAGAGCACGGTTCTGCGGCCCTACCACGAGAGCGAACTCCGCACCGCCCTCCACGCCCGCGGCTTCGCCGCCCCCATCGCCTTCGGCAACCTCGCCTTTGCGCCGTTTGACCCGGCCGCATCCGACACGGTGCTGCTGGTGGCAGCCAAAGCGTAGCCCTCACACGCCTGCCCCATGCCGCGACGCCCCTGCCCTGTGCTGCCAAAGTCCTCCCGTCCTGCGGTTCGGCCGCGCCCGCCAGACCGGTCGGCACCACGGCAGACCGTGGCCACGGGCAGCGGCATGTGGAGTGCGGCGGCAGAGGGCGAGTGAGCGCCCGGCGACGCCGCTTT